>WUUC01203598.1_pt1 | contig 11407 bp, 9 predicted proteins | sample 6278441 | NCBI WGS metagenome assembly WUUC01 (sample SAMN13675441, study PRJNA597444) | soil metagenome | isolation source: soil | place: USA: Washington | collected 2017-10 | reverse complement strand
GTCGACGACGGAGGCCTCTCGGACCTGACCGTCGAGGACCTCAAGAAGCGCGCCAAGAAGGACGGCGTCGAGCTCCACAAGGACGACGGCAAGGACGACATCGTCTCCAAGCTGCGCGCCGCTCTCGCGAACTCCGGTGAGCGGCAGGCGGCAGCGGCGATCGGCGGCACCGGCATCGCAGCCTCCGGAGGCCCGACGGGCACCCCGGTGGGCGGAGGCCCGGCAGGCACTGGCACTGCAACTGGTGGCGGCGGGTCGGCGACCTAAGCCGGACCGAGAGACTACGGCTAAGGAGCAAGACGAATGGCACGCGAAGTCGCAGAGGTCGGGCATGGCCTGGACCTGTCCAAGAACTTCATCCGAGGGGCCGCCCGCCTGCTAGTGGCGGACATGACCGTCCCGTTCCCGACGGAGCTCGACGACGTCATCCGCATGGCGACGACGTCCGACGACGAAGAGCAGACGATCACGATCACCGGCACCCCCGCCGGCGGCACGTTCACGCTGACCTTCCGGGGCTACACGACCGCCGCCATCGCCTACAACGCGGCGGCCTCGGCTGTGGTCTTGGCGCTCGAGGCGCTCTCGACGGTCGGCACCGGCGGCGTCACCGCGACCGGCGGCCCGCTCCCGGGCACCCCGGTGGTCTTGTCCTTCGCCGCCCAGCTCGGTGGCCAGTCCGTCCCGCTGATCACGGCGACCTCGTCGTTGACCGGCGGCACCACCCCGGCCATCGCCATCACGCGCACGACCCCGGGCTTCGGCCAGTTCGACTCCCAGACGGGCTGGACCGACCTCGGCGTCACCAAGGGCGGCATCACCGTCAACCGCAACAACGCCGAGGAGGCCTTCGACGTCGACCAGATCGCCGCCGACATCCTCACGCTCCCGACGTCCTGGGAGATGAACGTCTCGGCGTCCTGCGCGCGCGCGGACATCGACCTCCTGCAGTACCTGTGGGAGGGCGGCACGATCACGGTCAACTCGGCGCCCGCCACCGGCGCCGAGCGGACGCTGCCCCTGGGCACGCCGACCTCGTACCGTCAGCGTCGCCTGGCCGTGTACTTCCAGCGCCCGTCGATCGACGGCGGCCTGACGCCCGGCTACGTCCGCGCGTACGCCTTCCGGCAGACGATCCGCACGGCGCAGGAGTCCAGCCTCGCGCACAACAAGACCGGCGACCAGGCGACCGTGCCGTTTACGTGGCGCGCGATCCCGGACCAGAACGTCGTCGACCGCAACGCTCGGTTCGGCGCGATCATTGACCAGGCGCCGGCGTAGGCCATGACCGCGACCGCCGAGAGGACCTTCGAGCTGCGGCTCAAGGACCCGAATTCCCAACAGAGCCAACTCTTGGCGGTCGCGGCACCGGACGCCGACGGCGCCAAGGAGATCGCGCGTCAGAAGCAACTCAAGATCGTCGAGTTCTCTCTCCTGCCACCAGCGCGAGAGATCTGGGAGCTGCCACGCTTCACCGACCCGAACGGTGGAGAGGGCGACGCGCTCGTGAACTTCGCCCGCTGGGACGCCTACGACAAGGCGTTCGCCGACGAGGCGGCCAAGGGGACCTACGACGAGGCCGTCGAGGCGGCCAAGTACCGCCTGGCGGACTTCAAGGGAAGGATCAACCGCTCCAAGAGCGGTAAGGTCGTCGACCGTTCGCTCGGCGCCCACAACACCGGCCGTCTCATGGCCCACCTCCAGACAGAGCCGTGGGAAGTCGTCGAGTGCGACGACATCACGTCCCAGTGGAACCAGGCCTTCGAGACCCACGAGGCGCAGCTCGAGGGTGCGATCAAGATCCGCGACCTCGCTCAGAAGCTGCAGGCGGCTCGCGACCCGAAGTGGGATCCTGAGGGCTGGACCCGGGTCTTGGAGGAGCTGCGTGCCATGGGGATCCCCATGGCGGTCGTCACCGCGCAAATCCACGGCGTCGCCGTCCTGGCACAGGACACCGGCGGCACTCCGATCGTCTGGGGCACCGGCACCGGCGGCAACGACATCTACATCCCGCTGCTGACCGGGTACACGGCCAACGTCGACACGCACAACGCGTGGGACGACGTCGTCGGCACCGAGATCGCCGGCAGCGGTGGTTATACGACCAACGGCGTCGAGCTGGCCGGTAAGGCGGTCTCCTACGACACCACGTCCGACCAGACTCGCCTGGATGCCAACGATGTCTCCTGGACGACGTCGACGCTCTCGGCCACCGACGCCGGAGTCATCAACCGCACGCCGGGATCCGATGCGGCGCGCGAGGTCTACGGGACGATCGACTTCGGGGCCACGGTCACTACGACCGCAGGCACGTTCGCCATCACCTGGGATGCGTCCGGGATCATCGTTCGCGACTACACCTGATCAGCGGAAGCTGCGGACCGCTCATGAGCTCAACGAGTGGGTCCATCAGCAGCTTCCTGGGATCTAAGTGGGCCGTCATTGTCGCCGTCGTTGCCCTGGGCACGGGGGCGATAGTTGCGCCTGCTGTCGTCGGCGGCGGAGGCGACTCATCCTGCGACTCGAGCCTCACGACCGGACAGAGCATCGCCACCGCTCTGTCCGGCGCGACGGCGGGGGACACGATCTGCCTTGGTGCAGGCTCCTACGCCTTCAATGCTGCGACCTCGAAGGCGTCGCTGACGAAGGTCCAGCTCGCGGATGGAGTCACGCAGGCGCAGGTCACGATCAGCTCCCTTGACGTCCAGAACGGCGCGAACAACCTGTGGTTCGACGGCATGACCGTTGGCACGAGCCAGAGCGACTGGGGCAATGGCAGCGGCTCGCCGACGAATCTCCGAGTGACGAACGTCAAGTTCACGGGGCCGGTCTGCATCAACTCGCGGACCGCGAACGCCAACATCCTGATCGACGCGAGCACGTTCATCGGCCTCGACGAGGGCTGTAACGAGGGGCGCATCGGCGTCACCGGCTCGAGCGGCGGCTCCGACAACGGCGTCACGATCTCCAACAGCGAGTTCTCGGGCGGCAACTCGGACGCGATCCAGATCACGAACAGCGCGCGGGGGACCGTCATCGGCCCCGGCAACTACTTCCACGACATCACGTCTTGCGAGGTCCACTGCGACGTCCTGCAGCCGTACGGAGGCGTGAACACGACGTTCATCGGCAACTACGTGCACGACGTCGACGGCGTGATCGCGAACTTCGACTGCAACGGCGAGCCGCTGCACCTGATCGACAACGTGATCGATCAGGGCGCCGACAGCGCGCAGGCCGCTGTTGCTATCAGCGGTGCCAACGGGGACACGCTGATCGGCAACACGTTCTCGAGCACGACCGAGGTCCAGATCTACGGCGGCAACGGTAACTGCGGCGCGACGAATCAGAACATGACGATTCGCGACAACGTCTTCCACGGTGGGTGCAGCCTGAGCGGCGGGTCGAGCAACACGATCAGCTTCAATCTCGTCACGACGACGGCGTGTCGTGGCACGAGCGGGATCAACGGAAGCCCGACGTTCGCTGGTGGGTCATCACCGACGACCGTCGCCGGATTCGCGCTCGCCGGTGGGTCAGCCGGCGAGGATGCAGCGTCTGATGGGCAGGACATGGGTGCCCCGATCTCCAGCTTGACCGGGGCATGGGACAACTAGGCATGATCAACGGAGCCAACATGAAGAAGCTCTTGGCGGCGATCGTCATGACGATCGCCGTTCTCGCGCCTGCACGGTCAGCAGGCGCCGCCGAGTACCAGGCCACGCCATCGACGCTCGCGTCCGTCTACGGGTCAGCGCAGGCGGGCGACGTCATCAACCTCGCAGATGGATCGTACGGCAGCGTCAGCGGTCTCGCCAAGTCGGGCTACGTCACGCTCAAGGGCGGTCCCGGGGCGAGGGTCTCGAGCCTCAACGTCCAGGGCGACTCCTACCTGCGGACGAGCGGGTTGACGATCACGAACGTCTACATCTCCAGCTCGCAGCACATCGAGGTGCGGGACGGGCAGATCCCGGGCTACGCTCAGGTCAACCCGGGCACCCAGAACGTCGACGTCCTCATCGATGGCAACCGGCTCGTCGGCAACCGCGTCTGCGGCACGTGCTACGAAGGCCGGATCAGCGTGGTCGGCAACGGCGGGTCGACGCCAAACGGCGTGACGATCAGCCACAACTACTTCGCTGGCGGCAACGCCGACGGCGTCCAGGTCACCGGCAACGCATACGGGACTGTGATCGCCGACAACGAGTTCGCCGACATGATCGGGATCGACAGCGTCCATAACGACCCGATCCAGCTCTATCGATCGCGGCGCACGGTGATCACCCGCAACTACCTGCATGGCAACGAGACCGGGATCATGGCCCCCGACGGCGCCCGTGAGGAGACAATCACCGACAACGTGATCGTCACGCGCCCCAATGGCTACCCGTGGCCGATCGTACTCGGCTCCGACGTCGGCTCGGTCATCACGCACAACACCTTCCCGGATGGCTCCTGCAACTGGGGCATTCGCTGCGGCACCGTCCGCGTCGACAGCGGCAACGAAGGCAGGACATCGGTCGACACAGTGGTCCGTGACAACATCGCCGGCGCCTTGGGCGTCGGAGGCACGCGCGTCACCGAGAGCTACAACCTGGTCGCTGCCGGAGGCAATGGGGCGAACGATATCAGGGGCGTCCCGACCTTCGTCGGGTCTCCTGGGTTCACCGGGTTCGCCTTGGCCTCGAGCTCTCTGGGGCGTGGCAATGCGTCGGACGGGCTCGACCGGGGTGTCCGATTCTTCACGGCAGGCCCGGACCCGACACCCACCCCCACGCCTACACCGACTCCAACGGCTACGCCCACGCCGACCTCAACCCCGACCGTCACGGCGACCGCGACGCCGACGGCGGTGCCGACTCCGACGGCTACGCCGACCGCGACCCCGTACGCACCGGCATGCGCTCCGACCTGCGACGAGCAGATCAGGGCGCTATCGGAGAAGATCGCCGCGGCACGAGCGGCGCTCGACTAGGGGCAACAGCGTGGCCTACCGGGACTCCACCACGAACAGCGGGTCCAGCGCGACCCCGTCCGTGGCGGTCCCGGCTGGCGTTCAGGCAGGCGACATCGTGATCGTCGCGGTTGGTATCGACGCGACTGCTGCTGCGTTCGACCCAGCCGACCTACCTACCGGATTCACGGAGCTCGCCGAGACCGACATCACTCTCGACGGGCACACGGGCTGGGTCGGCTGGAAGCGCCTCTCTGGGGCTGATGCTGGCTCCTACACGTTCGGCAACGTCGGCGCCTCCGGCGACTGGGTCTGCCAGGCCATCGCCCTGAGCGGTCGGCACGCGACCAACCCGCCGGTCGCCTCGGCGACGGCGACCGGCAGCGACACGACCAGCGCTGACCCGGCGGCGATAGCCGCCAATGGCGTCACGGCCGTCACCGGCGACGACCTCGTCTGGGTCAGCGTCCCGGACGTCAACGCTAGCGGCACCGGAAACGGCCACACCCCTCCAGCGAGCTTCACCGAGGCTGAGGACGCCGAGAACCTCTGGGCGAACCTCTCGATCGCGTACCGCGAGAACGTGGCCGCCGGAGCGACTGGGACCGTCACTGGCTCGTTTGCCTTCACGGCATCGACGGGTTGGGCCACGTGGCTCGTGCGCGTGCCGGCCGCTCCGGTAGCGGTCGACGCGACCGTCACCGGCGTCCCGATCGACGGCACTGGCAGCCTCCCCGCTCCGGCGGCCTCTGGGACAACGGCCAACTGCCTCGCCTTCGACGGCGCCGAGTCTGTCGAGTTCGACCTCTCGCCTTCGCTGACGATCGGATCGGGTCCGTGGTCGCTGGCCGCCGTCGTTCGCCGTGAGGATCCTGGATCCTCATTGGACATGACCGTGTTCGAGCTGCGCGACAGTGGCTCCACAGTCCTTCGCTTCGAGCATGACCAGGGGTTCGACGGGGCCGCTGGTGAGTTGTTCGTGGTCGACGCCAGCAGCAATTTCATCGGCATCTTCGACGACGCGCTCACAGGGTTCGGCAACGACTTCATCATCGTGGCGACATGCGCTGGCCTCGCCAGCACCGTCGTCTTCCACTGGAAAGATCTGACGGCCGACACCGCATGGGTCAGCGTCGACAGCGAGCAGATGCTTGGAGACCCCTTGGGCGTCGTCAATGAGCTCGTCGTCGGCATGGACACGTTCGAGGGTTCCCCATTCTTCGGCGCGATCGGCCTGATCGGTGCGTGGGCTACGGACATCAGCGCCTCGATCGAAGACCTGGACGACGAGAAGGCGACGTCGGATTGGCAGGCGTTGTCGCCTTCGCTGCTCGCTGAGCTGACGAGTCAGACTGACCCGCCGATCATGGCCGGGCTGACGTTCGACTCGGCTACAGCCACCCTGGCGGGCCTGATCGAGTGGGACTTCGACGGCGAGGTCAGTGAGGCTGAGGACGCCACCGTGATATCCGTCCCTGCGGATGGAGCCGGCGACGTCGCAACCCCGTCTGTTGCTGCTGAAGCGAGCGTCACGGCTCCACCAGCTTCGGGATCTGGATCCATGGATGTGCCCGAGGTCGAGGAGATCCCGTCGGGAGATCAAGAGGTCGCCTCGGCGCCTGCGGGCGGAGCTGGTGACCTCCCGACGCCCGGGGTCTCTGCTGACGCCGCGGTAGCTGCCGAGCCGATGTCGGGAATCGGTTCGCTGCCGCCACTGAGCGAGCTCTTGAGCGTCGTCGTCTCTTCCGGCCCCGTCGGCGGGCTGGGCAGTGCTCCTGCGCCTTCTGTCTCCGGCACTGAATCTGCGGATGTCGATGCCATCGTGGCTGACGGCACCGGCGATACTCCGGCACCGTCGGTCTCTGCTGGGGCCAGCGTGACGAGCGAGCCAGCAGATGGATCAGGCGATATCCCAGCACCGTCGACCGGAAGCTCGTCTTCGAGCACCGTGGAGGCGGTCCCGGCACGCGGGCAGAGCCCGGCGCTCCAGCCGGTGATCACCTCGAGCGGGATGATCAGGCCCAGGATCGACTTACCGACCGAGGTGGTCATGCTCGACCACAGGGCTGTAGCCAAGATCGATCATTACTCGTCGTCGACCATGGTCTATGATCCGGCCAGCGAAGCCGTCGTCGACGAGCGCCTGAATAGGGTACTGATCAATGGTTGAGAGGGCCTGACATGGGTTACGCAGACGACGTCCTCGCACTCAGCCCGCGCCATTATTGGCGGATGGGCGCCTCGAGCGGTGCCGAGACCGATCTCGGGTCAGGCGCCGCAAACCTGACGGTCACGGGCGCCACGCGTGACGTGGCCTCCGCGGCGTTGGGCGTCGACGATGACGGGCAGTGCTCGTTCGACGGCACGAATGATGTCGCGAGCGCGTCCCTGAGCTTGCAGTCGGCGACAAGCATCACGATCGCAGGGTGGATCACGGTCGGCTCGTACGCCAACGACGACCGGATGGGCTTCGAGTATTCGGCGAACCCGAACAGCAACGCCGGCTTCAGCCTGGACCTGGGCAACTCGACGGGCGGGGAGACGGACACGGTCAGCGTGAGCGTGACCGGCAGCGGCGGCGCCGGGCGCCGCCGTGTGACGTTCCCGCGGTCCGCGCTCCCCGCGACCGAGCAGCATCATCTCGCGGTCGTGTACGGGATGGCCGGTGTCGTGCTCGTTTACATCGACGGGGAGCCGGTCTCGACGACGCTGCGGGATGGCGGCACGCCCGGCGGCACGTTCGAGGACACGACCCTGTTCCTCGCTTCCCGCAACGGCGCGAGCCTGTGGTGCCCGGTGTCGTGGGACGAGGTCTGCGTGTTCACGTCCGTGCTCGCGGCTGAGGACATCGCGACCCTGGCGCTCCAGGAGCCTGCAGGGCCGGCGACCTTGTACGTCGACGCCGACCACGCATCTGCCTCGGATGCCGGAGACCGTGATGACGCGCAGGACCCTGATACGCCGTTGGAGACGATGCAGCGCGCGATTGAGCTGGTGGTGAGCGGCGACACGATCAGGTGGGTGAAGTCCACTGGCGTTTACGCCGGATTTACGGCCACCAACGAGGAGTCGACGGCGACCGACATCACGATCATTGGCCCAGAGACTGAAGATCGTGATGACTGGGTTTCGACCGAGCGATGGACGTGGGTCGATCGCGTGCGCTGGAAGATCAGCAACGTGATTACCGACGGCACGCCGGGAGAGCCTCCGCGCATGTATCGCACGGTTTGCGGTGATGATCCGACGATCGAGAATTGGTGGGCGAAGCAGGGCGGCGCCGAGATCCTTCACTGGTCTGGCCACTTCCAGATCAATGCGCCGCGCATCGAGGCGCCATGGGATAGCGACTTCGCGGGCGCGTACATGACCGGCGCCGGGTTCCGCATCGGGTCGCAGTACACGCTCGACGGCTTCCAGGCCGACGACCTGACGATCAACGATCCGTTCTTCATCAACATCGGAGGGGAGGACGCCCTCAATCTCGCCGGGCTCGGTAACGACAGCCACACCGGCACCGTTCGCGTCGTCAACCCGTACTTCGAGAACGTCCGCCAGGCTGTCGGCGCGACCGCCCACACCGACTGCATCGCCTCGGCGGGCTGCGACCGGCTCGAGATCATCAACCCGGAGTTTGGCCCGAACTGCGAGAGCTACATCATCGCGTCGGACGGCTATATCAACGAGTTCGTCCTCATCAACGGCAAGTGCATCGGCACGCCGCTGGTGACTGGGTACAGCGTCCAGCTCTCGGGCGTGCGTGACGCCCTGATCGTGAACAGCACCTTCGCCAACTCTCGATTCGGCGGCCTGAGGTTCTATGTCAACAGCAACCCCGTCGAGGATCCGACGAGGCTGATCTTCAACAACATCATCGACAAGTACAACATCGATGACGGCTGGGTCCCAACCGAGGCAGAGCAACATCACAACGCGATCCTGTCAGGGCCGCGGACTGACGACGACCTGATCGGGTTCCCCGAGTTCGGGACTAGCGTCGACACCGACCACGAGCTCGCCAACAGCGGGTGGACGAGCGTCGGCATCAATGCCGGGTTCGTCACCGGTGCGCCGACGTTGGATCGGCTTGGGCGCTCCCGTAATGGCACGCTCGACATCGGTTGCCATGAGAGTAACCCGGCCGTGCCGGTCACCGTCGACCCGAGGCCTCCGTACCTGAGCTCCTTGAACGTCACCGACAACGACGGCAACAGCATCTCGGCCGTCGGCGCCGTCGACGTCTACCGCTACACGTCGATCGAGGCGGTCATGAACCCGAGGCCGGGGACGGAGATCGACCCTGCCACCGTGAGTTCGTCGAGCGCCTTCGTCAGGGACTCCGACGGCTACACCATCCCTGCCATCGTCACGCTGGGGGAACTCGACGAAGACAGTCTCCAGACGATCTTGATCGACCTCAAGTACAGCATCTCGCCGACCATCCAAGAGGGCAAGCTAGATCTCCTGGGCGAGTACACGATCGTTCTGACGACGGCGATCAAGGACACAGATTCTCCTCAATCGGTCTTCGCTGGCACCACGACGAACTTCAGGGTCGTAGGGACCGGCCAGGCGGCGATCACCAGAGGCCTGCCTGCGATCGATTTCCCGGTGATGATGGTCATGCGAGCCATGCCATCTTCGTCCAGGATTGCTCAGCCGATCTCCAGTACCTTGGTGGATAGGCAATCAAGCTCGGTAACAACCGACAAGCAAGCTACGGAGGTGAAGATCGATGAGTGACCTGTCAATGCCACAGCGGCAAACCTATCCTCACATTCGAGGATCTGCTTCAGATGAGGTCGACCTGTTGCCGCTTGAGGACGCGGATGACCTCGAGCTTCAGCTCGAGATCGTGGACGGAGACTTGTTCGTGCTGCCGGCCGTCGCACTCAACCCGACCGAAACCTTCATCCTTGACGACGTCGAGTATCAGGCCAACTTTGAGGCTCCGATCGGAGCCTCTGGACTCTCGACAGACGTCACCGAGCTGAGAGGCAAACTGAAGGTCACCTGGGATGCTAGCGCAACTCCCCCGCTGGTCCAGTTCGTGCCTCAGGTGGGCTTCATCACCGTGTCCATCACCGAGAACATTCAGTCAGACGCATGAGCAGCCGGCGTGCCCGACGGATCCAGCGCGGAGGTAGCGATGAGTCCCGCCGGTTCAGCAACCCTTCGCTGCGCCAAGCGCGCAGGATCAGGAACAGGCAGCTCTTCGCCGGTGAGGTGTTGAAGCTGGTTCCCGAGGCTGGTCAGGAGGGCCAGCACTGCACGGTGCTGGCACCGGATGGCCTGATCATCGTCTTCCCTCCCGAGCGCGGTGATGTCGAGGTCTGGCTGGCTCAGCCGGGGACCTGGGTTTATCGTTGGGGAGACGGCGACAAGCACCAGTTCGAGGTTGCAGCTCAGGACGCGGAGGTCGAGCAGGTCGATGCCGAAGCACCATCTAAGCCCTTGACTCCCATGATCGTCACCCGGCGCCCTCGATTCTGATGGCCATCCTCGACGCACCCGGCAACTTCACGATCGTGCTCGGCGATGAGCGCGCCAAGACGAAATTGCGACGCGCTGATGGCATCATCGACGACTGGCTCTACGAGTTGACGGACGACGTCGCGCAGAGGGCTGGCGACCGTCTGCGGGCCAACGCGCCGGGCGCTATCGATCGTCTGGTCAGCGTCGACCGTGCCGAGGAGATCGGGCCGGGATCCTTCGAGTCGATCGCTGGAGTCGAGTCCGACACCTTCTACGGCAACTCTGACCGCGGTCTTGGCTCGAACCCCCAGCACTACCCGATCTACGTCGATCAGGGCACCGGCATCTTTGGCGAGAAACGCTCACCGATCTACACGATTCCCGGTAACCTTATGGGGCCGATCCGTTTCAAGGGCCGCACGCACTTCGTCCCCCACTTCAAGGGCCAGCCAGCCCAGCACTTCAGCGAGAGGTCTTTTACCGATACGATCGGCTGGACGCCTTTCAGGATCGACGCCGGAATCGTCGAGTTGCGCCGCAAGATCGACGCGTAGGAACCCATCAGCCGCAATCCAAAAGGAGCGGACAGCATGCAGGACATCACGGAAGACCTGAAAGCCAACGAGAAGGCGGTAGAGCTTCTTGGCGGCTCCGTCGACGGGCGCATGCTGCGCTTCGAGCTGATGGATGAGCCGGGGACCGACAGCGGAGGCAGGCGGAGCTACGAGTACTACCAGGACACGCTCGGCATGCTGCCTGTCCAGGACCTCTTCAACAAGTTCAAGCGCCAAGTCCAAGCGTTCATCGACAAGAACACCGGGATCAAGCTCGGCGAGCTCTTCCGCGGCGATACCGACCTGGCGGCGATGACCGACTCGCTCAAGAACGCCAGCGAGGACGAGAAGGGCGAGGCGCTCGATGACACGGTCGAGGAGAACCGGGCGATCATCGAGGCGATCTTCAAGCTCATGGACATCG
>WUUC01113662.1_pt1 | contig 11407 bp, 11 predicted proteins | sample 6278441 | NCBI WGS metagenome assembly WUUC01 (sample SAMN13675441, study PRJNA597444) | soil metagenome | isolation source: soil | place: USA: Washington | collected 2017-10 | reverse complement strand
GCCCCTTTTACAAGCCACCATCCTCTTCCACCTAAGAGGTCATTTAATTAAAAGTTGATTTACGCTGGATACAAGGCTTTTTTTGTCGGTAAGCCTTAACCAATAAACCCCCGGCACTAATCTGGCTAACTCCATGTATGACGAACCCGGTTTCACTACCACATCTTTTTTCACTGCCATTTGACCCTGCGTAGTATAAATAAGAGCATTAAATTGTCCGGTCAAACTATTATCAAATTTGATACCAACAATACCCGTTGAGGGGTTAGGATAAACAGAATATTTTGGCAGGCCGGAATTTTCCAATAATACCTGCTTAATATTACTATAGCGAATATACCCATTGGAATACACCTGTTTTATCCGGAAATAATAGACACCTCTCTTTGCCCCATCAGCGGCATATGCTATTTTATACGGATCGGTGTTTTGGAGGTTTTTTGGCAGTGTCCCGATACTTGAAAAATTATCACCATCTCTACTTACCTCTGCTTCATAATAGTAGTTAGAATTGATGTCATCGTACCCAGACCACCTCAAGTCTATCTTATCTTCTGTCAGCTTATTAATCTTAAAATCATAGATGTTTACCGGCAGAGTGACTGGCGGACATGTGCAATATTCAAAACGAAAATTGACCAGGGCCGACGTGAGAACAAAATTGCTGTTGTTACCCCCCGAAAAAGTCGCTGCCGTTGACACATTAATCGTATAATCATAAGCCACGCTATCAGTTCCATAAAATTGGGCGATGGCAAGTTCATCATTTAATGTAGCGCAAAGCACGTCATTTAACACAGTGTCATGTGCGATAGATCGAAAATCAGTTCCGGATCCCGGAGTTCCATCGTAGGGACTAAGAGCAAAAGAACCATAGGTACGGTTGACCCCACCCGTTAGCGGGCTCACAATACCCGGGCCGCTGATCATGTCCGTTCTGGTGTAATTAAAAGATGCGGTTTGCCCAGAGGCTGAAAGATTTTGCAAAGCTACTGTATCCACCACGCCGGTTATTGTAATACAAAGCCGTACGCAGGTTACCATTCCATTGTCGGCATCAAATTGCGGAAATTTAACCTGAATATCAGTTAGCCCGGGTTCAAAAGCTATTGTTGTGTCATATGCTGTTCCCCCCGACGGCGAGCCATCTGGGCATGTTTGGGCGTGATTTGTTTGACTTAAAAAAATAAATGACAGCAAAAAGAGTACAAAAGATTTGTATATGTTCTTCATAGGCCACGGTTTTTGGTTCTCATATCGGATTCTCGCAATAATAAAGGTAGCGCGGATGTGATGGCTGCACAACGGTATATCTGCCCTATTTTTTGCGCAGTAATAAGCGAATATTAACAGTAAATGAACCTGCTTTTAATTACTTGCCAACCAATGAAAACAACGCGCCATCAACAGTAAAAGGCATAGAAAAAATCACCTGCATTTGTAATGTTTACTACGAATTTTCACGGGTACCATTGGTTTAGAGACCAGCTATTTTATTATAAGAGTAAAAGTTATCAGGTTATTTTTGTGACACTGATGAGAATTGCTGTTGATACCAGAAAAATTTCGGATGATCACCCCGGCGACTACGGATCTTTTTTATATCAAATATTGAAAAGACTTACGGAGAAAAATCGCGACCACGAATTTATTTTTATTTTTGACCGGCCATATAGCAGCATTTTTTTATTTAATAAAAATGTAATTCCAATCTCAATTGGCCCGAAAACAAGCAATTTTTTGCTTTGTAAAATTTGGTATGATGTAAAAATACCTGCCCTGTTGAGAAAGTATAAAGCTGATGTATTTATTGGCAACGGCATGTGTTCACTTAAAAGCAAAATTCCCCAGGCTATCATTATCGATGATCTTTCTTTTCTGAATTTTCCATCTTTTGCAAAAACGGCGGACCGATTTTTTCTTAAAAAATATTTCAAAAAATACCTGCAGAAAGCCAACAGTATTATCACCGCGTCAGAATACTTAAAAACAGGTTTATTGTCCCGCTACCCTGTGGACAAGCAGAAAATAACCGTCGTCACAGGAGCTGCTTCCGATGTCTTTTATCGGTTGGAAGAAAGCAGTAAGGAGGGAGTGAAACAGCACTATACGGACGGCAAAAGCTTTTTTATTTATGCAGGTACAATCGAACCCCGCAAAAACCTGGTTAACCTGCTCAGGGCATTTTCTATATTTAAAAGGCGCCAGAAAAGTGATTGGAAATTGGTATTATCCGGGCGGATAAAGCCGGGTTACAACCGTTTTGTACAAAACATGCAAACATATAAATACCGGGATGATGTAATCATGACTGGTTATCTGAAGCCTGTTCGTGTAGCAGAGCTTACCGCATCTGCATATGCTTTTATTTGCCCATCTCTTGGAGAAGATTCGGGAATGCAAATAGCAGGGGCAATGAAAGCAAATACTCCTCTTATCATCTCCGATAACCCGGGGATGCGGGAAACTGCCGGAAATGCGGCCTTATATATCGACCCGCTTGAACACCATGATATCGCCGACAAGATGATGCTGTTATACAAAGACGAATCGTTGCGCAACAGGCTCATCGAAAAGGGTAAGATCGCGGCTGCTGCATATGATTGGCAGAAAGCGACTGATCTTTTTTGGGAAACCGTTCTTAAAGCCATTAAATGATTAATTACCTTTGCCCACCCCGATGATTATCGGGTTCAATTTAAAATTTATGAGCCTGTCAAGTATTAATATCAATGTGCATACCGATGAAAACAAAGTACCCGATGCGATTACCTGGAATGCAACGGACACTAGCGTTGACAACGATCAGAAAGCAAAAGCGATGATGTTGTCTTTCTGGGATGGCGCAGAAAAGACCGCATTACGAATTGACTTGTGGACAAAAGATATGATGGTAGATGAGATGGCTGATTTCTTTTACCAGACCATGATGACAATGGCGGATACATACGGACGAGCCACCAATCATAAAGAAATGGTAGAAGAGATGAAAAAGTTTGCGTATGACTTCTACGAAAAATTCAGGCAAAAACAATTGAAAGAGAATAAAGCTTAATAGTGCGCATATCTTGACGGTTGGTTGGAAATTTGAAAATGACAACGGGGTAAATAAGTAAAGCTTATAAAAAAAGGATAATTTTTTTAACATGAATTTGGAACAAAATATAATGGCTGATTTGAAAACAGCGATGCTCGCCAAAGACGAGGTTGGCCTGCGCAGCCTTCGTGCAATTAAAGCGGCAATACTGCTGGTAAAAACTTCTGAAGGCAGTGGAGGTGAGCTAAAAGAAGAAGACGAAGTTAAGTTGTTGCAGAAGCTGGTCAAGCAACGTAAAGACTCGTTGGAAATTTTTCAACAGCAAAATAGACCAGATCTTGCTAAAAAAGAGGAAGAAGAAATAGCCGTGATCGAGAAGTTCTTGCCCAAACAACTTTCCGTTGAAGAATTGAAAGAGGCCCTGGGCAGGATCATTGCAGATACCGGCGCCAGTTCGCCTGCTGATCTTGGAAAGGTGATGGGCATAGCATCAAAACAGTTTGCGGGAAAAGCAGATGGGAAAACTATTTCATCAATGGTAAAAGAGTTACTGGCCAAATAAAATTGATGTCCAGATAGATTTAAAGGTTTCTTACAATTAAACAAGTACTAACTATAGGTTCCCGGCGTTAAGCTTTAAACTATTGAATGTTACTCGACATTGTCCTGGTCATACTTCTTATTCTTGCCATCATAAAAGGATACCAGCGTGGGTTGATCGTCGGTATCTTTTCTTTTATTGCCATTATTGTCGGACTTGCAGCCGCAATGAAACTCTCTACCGTCGTATCGGGTTACATAGGCGAGTCGATAAGGGTTTCGGACCAATGGTTGCCCGTTATTTCGTTTGTCATCGTATTTATCATTGTAGTATTGTTAATACGTCTCGGAGCAAATCTGATTCAGAAAACAGCAGAGATCTCTATGCTGGGCTGGGTCAATCGTCTTGGCGGTATACTATTTTATATTGCTATATATGCGATGGTTTATAGCGTTGTTCTCTTCTATGCGGACCAGCTACAACTTGTACAGTCAGATGCCCATGAGAAATCCATTAGTTACGAGTATATCAAACCATTGGGTCCTAAAATAATTGGCGGGTTTGGCTCCTTTGTTCCCTTATTCAAGGGAATGTTCACCGACCTGCAGTCTTTCTTCGATGGAGTAGCCCAAAAGATCGCTCCCTAAATGAGAAGCGGAAGGTTTGCCCGCCACGGCATTTTGCAGTATGTTTTTAGTCTATGAAACGTAGACTCTAAATAGCATGCATGAAATTAAATTTGATTGGTTTCGCGATACCGATGTTTTTATTTTTTATTGCTCTTGAGAATTGCCAGGCGTAAAGGCAAGCATTTTTTCAATATGCTAAATCAGTGGCTAATCTGCATGTGGGAATTGCGGAAAGATTGCCGGATGTTTTTACTACCAGCCTGTTCTTCTTTGTGTTTGTTTATATACACTTGAATTTTTTCATCTTCGCGACTAAAGCAGGATTTTTTACGTGGATTCTTCTTTTTCTTTTAACGGGTCTTGTGTGGTATTGGTATCATCGGCTAGCCCATGAAATCAATGAGTTTTAGGCGGTTTATGTTGTTCATCATCAAAGCGAAGATTATAATTATACCGTGTCAGCCCGTACTACTGTATTCCAGGCAGTGGTCCGGTGCATGTTTTGGTCAGTATTGCCGTCGATAGGCCTTCCACCGCTTATGATCGAAATATTTTTTATTGATACATGGCCTGCATCCTTTTTTTATTCATACGGTATTGGGAAAATGGGGTTGGTTTGAAAAGATACTGGTAACACCTACTCATCACGGAATACATCATGCAGCTAATCCGGAATACGTTGACAAAAATTACGGTGTTGTATTTATTATCTGCGACAAGCTGGTTGATACATTTGCAAAAGAAAGAAAGGATGTTAAGATCGTGTATGGATTAACGAAGCAATTGAAAAGCCATAGTTTTTTATGGGCATTTCCACTTTCCATTGGAAATACATATGAATTTCAAAAATTTAAAAGGCATACGGTCAAAATGGAAAGTATTGTTTGGAAAACCTGGTGACCTCGACCCGAGGTACCGATCAATTTTAGAGAGAAAATTTTTAAATGTGCGATTGCAGCAAACGCCTAAACAAGCAGTAAGGCAGTATGTAAATGCGCAAACTGCTTTTTCATTGACATTGTTATTTGTTGTGACATTATTTGAGCATTACTTGTCAGGGATATTATTGTTTCTTTTTTCATTCTTTATTATTGTCAGTTTGATAAACAGCGTCCCCATACTCGATCAGCGCAGATGGATATTTTATCTTGAATACATAAGGATTCTTATTGTGATGGCTGCCATAGCTGTCTTTTATCCAAATAATTGGGCATTTAGTACTATCATTACAGCATTGACGTTGATGACCTGGTATTTTCGTCCCATCCAGCGATACTATTTAAAGCTTTTATATACGAAAGCAACTACATAAACAAAAGAGGCTCAAATATTCCGGAATGTTGATAAGGCGGCTATCTTTGTATTTAATAAGTAAAGACTTGCTTTACCGGTTAAAAAATTTGCGGCAAAACGATTATTTTAGTAAAAAATTAATGAACCGGAGAACATGAGTTACGAAATAAAACAGGATAATAAATTCAGGTTTATAGAAGAAGGCAATGGAGAACCGCTCCTATTGCTACATGGACTGTTTGGGGCATTAAGTAATTTTCAAAACCTGATCGAATATTTTAAGCAGTATAATAAAGTAGTAGTGCCGCTATTGCCGCTGCTGGAGATGGACATACTCCACACATCAGTAGGAGGCCTTGCTAAATTCGTCAACAAATTCATCGAAACCCGGGGATATAAGAATGTTCATTTGTTAGGCAATTCATTAGGTGGACATGTGGGGCTGGTTTATGTTCTGAAAAGTCAGCCGGATTGCATAAAATCTATTATTCTTACGGGTAGTTCCGGGCTTTTTGAAAATGGTATGGGAGATTCTTATCCCAAAAGAGGTGATTATGATTATATCAGAAAAAAAACTGAATTGACGTTTCATGATCCAAACATGGCAACCAAGGAATTGGTGGACGAAGTGTTTGCCATTACCAACAATCGCCTGAAGGTTATCAAGATCATCGCCCTGGCGAAAAGTGCTATCAGAAATAATTTAGGGGAAGAGCTCAATCAAATTAAACTTCCTACGTTATTAATATGGGGAAACAATGACACCATCACCCCGCCCTTTGTGGCGAGGGAGTTTAATAAGTTGATCCCCAACAGCGAACTCTACTTTATCGACAACTGCGGCCATGCACCAATGATGGAGGTACCGGATGAGTTCAATATGATCCTTCATAAATTTTTGAAAAAACTTAATGAGCCTGCAACAGTTAGTTGATCGTTGAGGTCTTTGAGAAAAATAAGGAGCCGCTATCCATGTTAACAGGAGAATTACAATCTCAAAATTTGCCCTACCTGCGCCTGCATGATAAGGTATACCAGGCACTTCAGCTAATGAATGACAACCAGGTATTGCATCTTCCCATCGTTGATGGCGAGAAATATGTTGGTGTTATTAGTGAAGACGACCTGCTGCTGGTTGATAATGACCACACCGAACTGGATCTTTTACAACAGTCATTTGGTAACGTAGCGGTGAAAAATACCGACCATTTTCTGAAAGCCATTCAACTAGCGGCTGACAACGGACTAAGCGTGGTGCCCGTCGTTGATAACGAAAATGATATTGTCGGCGCGGTTACTTACAGCGATTTGCTAAAACATGCTTCCGAGTTCATGAGCCTTAATGAACCAGGCGGACTAATTGTACTGGAGATCGACAGTAACCAATATTCATTTAACGAGATCAGCAAGTTGATTGAAACGAACGATGCGCAAATCACCCAGCTCAACACGACGAATGACCCTGAAACCGGAACGATGCAGGTAACTATCCGGATCAACAAACCGGAAGTGTCCGATATTGTTGCCACTTTTCAACGTTACGAATACAACGTAAAATATTTTTTCGGAGAAGAGGTGTTTGTCAATGAACTGCGCACCAATTATGACAACCTCATGAATTATCTGAAGATCTGATTGTTCCTGCCTTGCCCGATGGTTCGAAATTCCGGCTAACTTAGATTGATATTGTTGTTTGTGAATATGCTGAGGAAAAGAAAATACTATTTAAGGCTACTGGTCGGAGTGGCTTGCTGCCATAACATCCTGTTCGCTCAAATGGGTGGCAATGCGGTACAACACAACCCTGATTCACCGACCTCACCGCTGAAGGTGCAAACTGCTGCCGGGGATGAAAAGTCCTTCGTAGTTCGTAACATTATTATTGAAGGCAACAGAAAAACAAGACCCGAGATCATACTCCGGGAAATTCCATTTAAATCCGGTGATGTATATCTGCTGCAGGATCTGGTAAAAAAGTTCGAAGGAGCACGGCAGCAACTGATGAATACGTCATTGTTCCATGAGGCAATCGTTGCCTTGAAAAGCTTCGAAGGATACAATATCGATGTATTGGTGCAGGTGAAAGAAAGGTGGTATATTTTCCCGGTCCCCTATTTCAAACCAGTCGACCGGAATCTTAATCAATGGCTGGTTGAGCAAAAGGGAAGCTTGAAAAGAGTAAACTACGGCGGCAAACTTTTGTACAATAATATAACAGGGCGAAATGATAAATTGAAATTCTGGTTGATTGGCGGGTACACAAAGCAACTATCCTTTAGCTACGACAGGCTTTACATCGACAAACAGATGAAATGGGGGTTGATGGCAGGATTTGCGATGGGGAAGAACCGCGAGTTAAACTACAAATCCGAAAACGATAAGCAGGCTTTCTTAAAAAATGATGACTACCTCCGAACTTTTCTGAGCACATCGGTCGAGCTTACTTACAGGAAAGCTATAAAAACAAGACACAGGTTTGGCGTTTCTTTTACAAAAGAAAACGTGGCGGATACTGTTGTGAAACTTAACCCCGATTATTTCAAAGCAGGCCGTAAGGCAATAGCTTTTCCGAAACTGTATTATACCATGACCTATTACGACCTTGATTATATACCCTATCCTACCAAAGGATATGCAACTGAAGTAACCGTGCAGAAAGAAGGCTTTGATAATTCAGTGAATGTATGGCAATTGATCACGAAAGGATCGGGGCATTGGCCTACAGGAAAAAAAACATTCTTTAGTTTGAACGCTTACGCTACGGTTAAGCTTCCGCTTAAGCAGCCTTATTTCAACCAGCGTTTATTAGGATACTCTGACATTTTTATGCAGGGCTATGAATATTATGTTGTCGACGGTTCGGCTGGAGGTTATTTAAAAGCATCCTTCACAAGAAAGCTTTTTAATTTTAGTATCAGGATTCCGGGTACAAAAAAATTAGCTCCACAAAAGATCCCTTTCAATATTTACGGCAGGGTTTATGGAAACTCGGGCTATATACATAATCCAACCCCCGGCGATAACTACCTTTCGAATAAAATGTTATACTCAAGCGGCTTTGGTATCGATATCACTACTATCTACGATTTTGCCGTGAAACTTGACTGGTCGTTCAATCAATTAGGACAAAACGGTATATTTTTACACAAGAAGGTAATTTTCTAACATATAGAATAAAAGGTAATTGTTGATTTGCCGGACCTGCTAACCTCCGGCTTTTTTGTCACCATGAGTTAGTGGTCAGACGTAACCTGTTACCGTTGATTGCGAAAAATTAAAAATAGAATTGGAGATGAAAGCAGCTATCTACAGCAGGATAATGGAAGAAAGCCAGCAGGGTAATGTGCAAATTTTTTTTGACGAGTTAGAAAAGCGAAAAATTGAACCTGTCATTTTTCAACCGTTTTTTGAACAAATAAAACATATCATCCGGCTACCTGCCGATACGTCGATTTTTTCTCTCTCAGAAGACCTGACAGATGAGATTGAATGTATTATAAGTCTTGGTGGCGACGGAACGTTGCTCGACACGGTAACTCTGGTCCGTGACAAGAATATTTCAATTATGGGTGTCAACTTCGGACGGCTTGGTTTTCTTGCGAGTATTGGCCAGGATGATGTAAAACTGGCTGTGCAGGCTATTTCGAAGCGAACTTACGTGATTGACAAACGAACACTAATCCATCTGGACGCCGACCTGCCATTATTTGGCAATGTACCGTATGCGTTGAATGAATTTGCACTGCACAAAAGAGACACCGCATCAATGATAAAAATCCACACCTATCTCAATGGCGAGTTTTTAAATACTTACTGGGCCGACGGGTTGATAATGGCCACGCCTACCGGCTCTACCGGCTATTCGCTCAGTTGCGGCGGACCTATTGTATTCCCCGAATCAGGAAGTTTCGTAATAACTCCGGTAGCCCCGCACAATTTGAATGTAAGGCCACTGATCGTTCCTGATGATAATGTGATTTCCTTTGAAGTGGAAAGCCGGTCGGAGAATATTATCTGTTCCCTTGACTCAAGACGAGAGATCGTTGGAAAAAATGTGTCGCTGGCCGTAAAAAAAGAAAGCTTTTCTATCAATCTCATGCGTCTGAACGAAAATAGCTTCCTTCAAACGCTCCATAATAAACTAACCTGGGGTCTTGACAAAAGAAATTAGCGCATTTTTAATAAGATAATAAAAGAAAGTTGCTATTTTGGCGTTATTAATTCTCCCGAACTACTTCCAGGATATGATGAACCGGCCCTTGCAATCTTTTTAACACCACTGAAAATATTGTTGGGATAAGATCCAACTGGCGGTTCAAACTCAAAAAATTTGAAGATGAAAAAGATTCTTGTTGTAGTAGTGACAGTTCTAAGTATTTCAATTATTCCAGGTTCATCAGTTGCACAGGATGCTATTGTACAGGAAGGTGAGTTTGGGATAGGGTTGGGCGCAGCCCATTATTTTGGTGATTTAAATACCCGTGCAAATGTCAACCGGCCTAAGATGGCCGCTACTGTTTTCTTTCGCAAGAATTTCAGCAATTATATCTCAGCCCGTATTGGTGCCAGTTTTGCCCGTGTCGGTTATTCAGATATTTATAATTCAGATAATGAATATATGTATCGCCGTAACCTGAGTTTCAACAGCAACATTTGGGAATTAGCGCTGCAGGGAGATTTCAATTTCTTCCGCTTTATGCCCGGCGAACCTGGATTTAACTTCACCCCCTATATTACTTTAGGCGTTGGCGCCTTTAGCTACGATCCATTCGCCTATTTAAGCAATGAAAAGATTTTTCTTCGGCCTTTGGGAACCGAAGGTCAGGGTAGCGCCTTGTACCCTGATCGCAAACAGTATAGCACCATGGGTATCAGTATTCCTTTTGGCGCAGGCATCAAATACTCGCTGAATGAACGTTTCAATATCGGGTTTGAAATTTTACATCGTTATACAAATACTGATTATCTCGATGATGTCAGTAAAACATATGTTGACCCGTCCATTTTTCCGGGTAATCCTGACAACAGCCCTTCGCAGGCTTTTTTGCTCCACGACAGGTCGCATGAGGTTGGTGAGCCGATAGGCATTCCCGGCAGGCAAAGAGGAAACAGCAAGCAAAAAGACCAGTTTATAACAGCTATGTTTCATCTTACTTTTAACCTGCAGTCGTATAGATGCCCAACCGCGGATTAATTTTCGACGTTTCTTTCACCGGAATTTATTTGAATCCCTTCAAATAAGATACCTTTGCTCCCCTGTTTAAACAGGCTTAAGGAAAAAGGACCATATGTCAGCGCTTTTAGAAAAAATTGATACGGATCGGCTCCCCCGGCATATTGCAATCATCATGGATGGTAATGGCCGCTGGGCAAAGGAACAGGGCCAGGACCGGCTTTATGGTCATTTTCATGGTGTTGAAAGTGTTCGTAATATCGTAGAAGGTTGCGCTGAGCTCGGTATTGAATATCTTACCCTGTATGCTTTTTCTACAGAAAATTGGGACCGGCCCGAGTATGAAGTGATTGGGTTGATGGAATTGCTGGTAAGCACGATTCGCAAAGAAGTCGAAAGTCTCCATAAAAACAATATCAAGCTGCATGTAATAGGCGATATGAATATGTTGCCCGAATATGCGAGACAGGAATTAAACGAAGCGTTGGATTTTACGAGTGGGAATACGGGCTTAAACCTCATTATGGCGCTGAGTTACAGCGGTCGCTGGGAGCTGCTCAATGCTGTAAAAAATATTGCATTCGAAGTAAAGCAAGGAAAACTGAGTGTAGAAGAGATAGACGAGGACACATTGCAAAAGTTTTTATGTACTAGCGCCTTTCCCGATCCGGAGCTGATGATCAGGACAAGCGGCGAATTCAGGATCAGCAATTTTTTGTTGTACCAGTTGGCTT
>WUUC01144023.1_pt1 | contig 11408 bp, 11 predicted proteins | sample 6278441 | NCBI WGS metagenome assembly WUUC01 (sample SAMN13675441, study PRJNA597444) | soil metagenome | isolation source: soil | place: USA: Washington | collected 2017-10 | reverse complement strand
CCGCCCTGGTCGTACCGCGCAAAGCATGCTGCTGTGCCCTCTTTGTCCTCGTCTTGGCTTCGCAACACGCCGAAGGTGTCGGGGGAGACCTCTTTCGGAAAGCGCGCGCCTTTCTCGATCATTTGGACGAGCTCTTCTTTGATGCCGCCCGAAGCTTGCGAGCAGGAAGCCATGAACTTATCGAGGACGGTCGTGACATTTTGCTCCGTCGACACCGCGGAAAGAGTCACACGCTGGCCATTGAGCGTGAGCGTGGTGGTTCCGGCGATGATGTCGCGGAGTTTTTCGAGCTCATGGCCCATCTCTAGTGCGCGTGCATGGGCATTGGCGGAGACATGGCGAACCCACCACCACGTGCTCAGGATGCACAGACAAGAGACAAACAGACTCAGGCGTATCCATGGCCAAACGCGCTGCTTGAGGCGGGGAAGATTCTTCATGATCGCTCCTTACAGAAACAGGCTCATCACCCACTCGTTTGGTTTGGCGAGAGGATCGGCTTTCGATGGTTTGGGATTGCAAATGAACGCCATCGACTCGGTGGCTGTGCGTGCTCGATGATCGAGTACGCTCTCTACTTGCAATGAGGCCTGAGCGTTGACCGGTGTTGGAATGAGACCGTCGGGAACGGGCAGATCTCCGTTGATCACGTCTTGCGCGAGATCCTTGAACAGCGGCTCACCCTGGTCGCACTCCGTGAGGGCCTTACGCCAAACCATCTCGCGCGCCTGTTCGGCAGCCTGGATGTGTTTGTAAGCGTAGTCGTGGACGAACAGCAGCCCGCCCGCGGCGAGGACCAAGGACGTGAATCCCATTGTCGCTTCGACCAGAACGGCGCCTTGCTGATGTTTTGCACGACGCAACGTGCCTGTTTTGCCCGACATGACACTCCCTTGGGGAAAGATCCACTGCTTCACTCGGCTGGACTGATAGAGAGAGCGGCCGCCGTTCAGGGCAGCGCATCTGCTTGCTTCCGTTCCTACTCCCCAGAGGGGCCTTGTTGGTAGGGAAGAGTGACTGCGGCACGTAGAGAAAGACTGCGGTCTGCACCGCACAACAGCGAGGTAATGAAGGGCGAGCAGTCGAATCGCGCCTGCACTTCTGCGGTGAGTGGAGCGAACCCAGTCGCGCGTGAGTACTTGACGTCGGCCAGCTCGAGATGAGCGGAGGGAAGCAACGCTAGCTGCGCCGCCATCTTCACCGTCTGCGCTTTATCCATGCTTCCTTTGCTATAGTAGATCGGAGCATCCGGTAGAAAAACGATCGCTGCCCGCGCAGCTGCGTCTGCGGCACGTAGTACGATCAGGTGGCCGGCAAGTACGAAGCTCAGCATGTACAGGGCGAGAAAGCTGAGTATTAGAACTGGAAACGCGATCAATGCTTCGGTGAAAGCCGCGCCCCGCTCGTCGCGTAACAGCGACGCGAATCGCCCGGTGTCTCGCTGTCTGGTGCGCGTCTTCATAGGGCGAGCCCTCGCGTGAGCGCCGCGAACAGCACTCCGCAAAAGATTGCGGGGGCAAAACGCAGCTCGCGCAGCGCGGAGGGCGAGGGCGGCTTGCGCAGCGCGCGTGGCACGAGCGGCTGCGCGATCAGGGCTGCGCTGTCTGCCAACGTGCGAAACAATGTGCCGTCAAACGCTGCACGACCGAATGCGTAGATGCTCGCGAATGCAAAGGCATACACCTGCACTTCGAAACCGAGCGCGGGACCCAAACATGCGCCGACGGCGACGAGCAGCTTGAGGTCGCCTCCTCCGAGGCTCTGCAGCGCGTACAGCGCAACGGGGATCAGGCTGCAAACGACAGCGCCAAAGACGGCGCGCAAAGCCGCCACCGGCAGATGATCGACGCCATGGGCAAGCGCGAGGAGCAGGCCTCCGCAGACGCCCACGCTGAGCATGACCAGGACCAAACGGTTAGGGATGAGGCCCGTTCGGAAGTCGTACACGCCTGCGACTGCGGTGAGTGCCAACGTCCAGGCGAGCAGCACGGCGTCGATATCGAGAAACATGTTTTGCAGCTCCTTCCGTGGGATCGATCTAAGGAATGTTGGAGCGCAAGAGCTCTTCGCTGCGTTCGCGGGCAGTTTGAAAACCCAGCGCGGAGGCGCCGATTGCGACTGCCAATGCCAAGCTCAACGCGGTGAGAATCACGTATTCCGTGGAGACGCTGCCGCGCTCGTCTGCGAGCAAGCGACGCACGACGTTGGCTTTGGCAGGTGTGGGCATGATCTGGCGTTGAGCAAGCGTCGTGCCGCTTCGATGCTGCTCTGCGAACCCTCTCGCACTACAGAATCATTGGTCTTTCGCGCGCGCACGCGCTCTACAACCGTCGCCTGCAACCCCGGACTGCCAACCACGGGTTGCGCGGCAAGGTGCATGGCAGAGCACGCGCATCTTCCTCTATGCTGCGTCGAGGGGAGGGGCCGCACGTGCCACACGAACGGGCAACGAATCGCGACGATTTCACCGCAAGCACGCGCTTTGCGCGCGGGTATCCAGACGAGCTGCGCGAGGTCGAGCAAAGACTCATCGAGCGACGTCGCGCCGCGAGCGGGTGCGCGGGCGAGCCCCAGGTTGGATTGGCCCTTTCGGGCGGGGGCATTCGAAGTGCGACTTTTGCCTTGGGCGTGCTGCAAGCGCTCGCGGGGCGCAGGGCGCATACCGGAGAGCGCGCAATGTCCTTGCTTTCCCGCATCGACTACTTGTCGACTGTGTCTGGAGGCGGTTACGTCGGAAGCTTTCTGGGGGCGTTGTTTGCGCGTCCTGAGCTGTTACCGAGTAAACCGGAGTCGCAAGAGGCGCGAGCGGATCCGGGTGTGGCCGCTTCGAGTCGTGCAGAACAGGTGGCAGAACGTCTGACGAACTGCCAGTCCCGCGAGCTGGCGTGGCTGCGGGAGAACGGCCGCTATCTCTCCCCCAACGGCGCGGGCGACGCCGCGATCGCGGGAGCCACGCTCCTACGTAATTGGCTGTCCGTTCAAGTCGTGATGGCCACCTTGCTGATCATACCGTTCTTGCTTCTGCATGCTGCACTAGGAACTTTGGGTTGGCTCGGCCTCGAACCAACGGAGTTCGAGGTACTCGGCAGCTTCTGGACGGCCAGCGTTTGGCTGCCCATTGGCTTTTCGCTGTTCGTGATGGCGGTCTGCATCGCGTACTGGTTGCTCGACGTGGGCGACCGTGCCGCGTTCGCCGAGTTTTCTCCGCGCAGTTTTGCATGGCCATTGATTGGGCTTGCACTGCTCTCACTATGGCTGTTGGCGTCTGCGGCTTGGCTCGGTTGGCCCGGTTCGCAACGCGATCGCGTGATGGCTCTCGGCGTGGTGACGTTCACCATCTCGCTCGCGGCGTTGTGGTGGAGTGCACGTGCGCAGCGCGTTCAGGGCGATCCCGATATCGCGCCGTGGCGCTTTCTTTCCGAGCAGCTGATGACGTGTTTGATAGTATTCGGCGCGCTCCTGGTGATGGCGTTCTGCGACGCCGCCGGGCGGCTCTTGTACTCCTTGGACACTGAGCATCGGGTGGTTGCCCTTACGTGTGCCCTGCTCACCTTGCCCCTGTTGGCGACGGCGGGGCAACGTATCTTGGTTCTCTTCTCAGGACACAGGAAAGGTGCACGGATTCCTTTGCCCTTGTCGCTGGTAGCTTTGCTGCTCGCGTGTTGTCTCTTCCTTTCCTGGTTGAGCGCGCTCTCTGCCGTCGTCTACATGCTCGACGGCCTGAGTGTCCGGATCGTGTCCGCGCTGGTGTCCACGAACCAAGACATGCCGAGTCATGCGGCCGTCGTGATCGTGAACGTAGCGGGATTGATCGGCGCCGTGCTCTCGAGCTTTGCTTTCTCACGCCTGCAAACGCTCACCAATCAATCGTCACTATCCTCACTCTATTGGGCTCGCTTGACGCGCGCGTACCTGGGAGCGTCGAATCCGGCGCGTCGTTCGCCGGAGCACGAAAGCGTCACAGAGGTGGTGAAAGGTGATGACCTGGCCTGGTCCGACTACGTACCGCACGAGCGCGGTGGACCCCTCCACATCGTGAACCTTACTCTGAACGAGACCGTGCTCGGGCGCTCACAGCTTCAACAGCGCGACCGTCGAGGTATGCCGTTCGCGCTAGGGCCCTCCGGAGTGTCCGTCGGTGTCAGGCATCACGCGCTCTGGGGAACGGCGTCTCGGCCGGAGCTCGTGCCAGTGGATGGTATGCCTGAGGGGGAGTTTCGGGTGTTCGATCGGACCAGGGATGGCGTCTTGACTCCAGAGATGCTTCCGCTCGGTCGCTGGATCGCTTTGTCAGGTGCGGCCGTGTCTACGGGTGTCGGTTCTCGCACCAGTTTCGGGACCAGCTTCCTATGCGCATTTCTCAACGTCCGCTTGGGCCATTGGTGGTGGAGCGGAACGGACCCAACGAAGCGCGCTGGCTGGAAGATGCGGCGCGATCGTGTCTTGCGCTGGTGGTCCCGCGCATTGCCCGTGCAGGCTCAACTGATCGGTGAGGCGCTGGCCCGGTTTCCAGGGACGGCGGACCCATACTGGTATCTCAGCGATGGCGGCCACTTCGAGAATACCGGAGCATACGAACTGATTCGGCGGCGCGTTCCCATGATCGTGGTCGTGGATGCTGGCGCGGATCCGGAATATCAGTTGAACGATCTGGCCGAACTCGTACGTAAGGCGCGCCTCGATTTTGGAGCGGAGATCGAAGTGCTCAACGAGGCGCAGCTAGACGCCGCGCTTGCGCCAGATGTGCGCGCATATTTTGGAACCTGGCAGGACTTCAAGCCGAGTGACGGCAGGCAGCGCGTGTACGCTGCGCTCGCCCGCGTTCACTACGCGGATGAAGCCGAACCGACCGGCATCATGCTCTTCCTCAAGCCCGGCATGACAGGGAAGGAGCCGCTCGACATTCTCGGCTACGCTGCATCCCAGTCCACCTTTCCGCAAGAGTCGACACTCGATCAATTCTTCGACGAAGCTCAATGGGAGAGCTATCGAAGACTCGGAGAACACATCACTGCCGCAGTTTTCGCCGAAGGATCCGCAAACGCGTGGCGGCCTAGCACGCTCGATCCGCATCGGCTGATACGCGGCTTGGCGACGGCCTCGCGCACGAACAACCCGAGCCTCCAGCCACCCGGACTCTTCAGGCCTCGAACGCGCAGACTGCGATCGTGAATGGGCGGACTCGCGGCGGAGCTGACGCTTCCTCCTTGCGCCGCTTCCTGTACGTGAGAGCGATGTGGCGGTGAGGCTCACGAGCATGCCATCGCGGACAAATCGCCTCGCCCTCGACTCTGCTCAGCCGGGAGAAAACCTCGCGATTTCAGCGAGTCCCAGCTCGGCATAGCGGTTGCTCGGGAAGCTCCAACGGGTGCATCGGCGATCGTTGCAGCGGATGGGGCGCAAAACATGCTTTGGATGACACTGCCGACCTGCTTGCTGACTTTGGCTCTGGTCGGCTGCGGCGACCAATCTCCGAACCAAGAACTGCGCGGCGACGGTTCCGAAGCAACGGTTGAGGATGGTTCCGACACCGAAACTGGAGACGCAACGGGCGAGCCTTCCAACGGCGGGGCCGGCGACGACGAGCCGTCGAACGACGAACCGGAGCAGTGGCCCGGCGTTGATGCCGACGCGGGCTCTCAGGACGGTGCTGGCGAGACGGATGCCGGAACAGAACCGCTTGCCGTGCAAGTACCTGCGGGCTTCACGGTCACTGTCTTTGCCGAGCATGCCGGTGACAGCCGCTCGTTGGCGACGCATGCTGGCCACGTTTACGCGGCACGCTCGCTCGAAGGTGATATTGCGCGCTTTAGCGACTCCGATGGCGACGGCGTGGCGGAGAGCATGGTCAGCCTGCTCGACTGCTTCGAGGGCGTGCACGGCTTGGTCTTCCATGAAAACGCGGCCTTCTTTGCCACGCCGTCGAGCTTGTATCGCGCTCAGGTCGACGCCGCGGGCAATCTCGGTGAAGCGGTTTTCGTGTTCAAGGATTTGCCGAGTGGTGGTCTGCGCCCGCTGCACTCGCTCGCTCAGCGTGGCGCGGATCTGTATGTGTCGACCGGCAGCAGTTGTGAAGGTTGCATCGAAGAGCAACCTGAGCGCGCTTCGATCGTTCGCACCGCGTTCGACGGTTCCGCACGCACGGTGCTCGCAAATGGGCTTCGAAATCCGCTTGCGATGGCTGTGCATCCTTCGTTGCAAACGTTGTGGGCATTGGATACCGCCCCCACGCCTGGCCAAACTGCACGCACGCTCGAACTCAATCTGATCGAAGCGGGTACCAACTACGGTTGGCCCAGTTGTGTAGGAGCAGGCCAAGTGAATCCGTATGTAGCGTCGTCCGCGGCTGAGAGTCCGGAGAGCTTGTGCGCGCGCTCGGCCCATCCAGCGTTCTTGGCGGACGCTGACGTGGAACCGGTGGCAATCGTCTTCACCGACGGGAGTATGCCCAGTCCCTACAACGAGGGTGCGTTCGTCACACTGCGCGCTTCACGGCAGGAGGGAACATCCTCGAAGGTGGTGTTCATTTCTTTTCAGGATGGAGCGCCGGTGTCCATGACCCACTTCATGACGATCCGAGAAATCGCATCGCCTGACGAGCCACCCATTTCATTGTCCGGCCTTACGGTTTTGCAGGATGGAGCGTTGCTGATCGCCGACGACGCAAATGGTCTGATCTATCGCGTGCACGCACTGTAGCGCGACCAGTATGAGTCTCCGTCTGCAACATTACAGTGGCTGCGCGACGTAGGATTTCAGTCACCACACACATGATCGCGATTTTTGGCAGCAACAGGTACGCTGCAGCATGGTCAGCGACTTTCCTCAGCTCGCGCCCTCATCGCCGCGCAATCGGCACCTGCAAAATATCACTTCGGCTGCCCTCCTGCGGGGTCTCGCCTGTGGATTCGTCATCGCGGGCTTCGGGTGCGACGAGGGAATGACACCGGGCACGATGCGGGCAGACGCTTCTGTCATCGCGGCGCCGGACAGCGGAACGCATGCGGACGGCGCACCTCCTGGGCGCGATGGTGCCGCCAACGGAGGACCGCCAGGAGATCCGATGCCTGCTCCAGAAGGAGATGATGCGGGCACACTTCCTGGTCCGTCGAACGATGCTGCCGTTGAACCAGGAAGAGACGCGGCACAACCGGCTCCCGATGCAGGCTCGTCGCCCGTCGATGCCGGTCCGTCCACTCCGGATGCGGGACCCGGCGGGCCGGATGCCGGGACGGACACGCCTGTAGCGCCAGGCACGACGCCTGAAACCCTGAAACCGCGCGTGCTGGCGCGCTATCCACACGATAAAGCTGCCTTCACGCAGGGTCTTGTGTGGTCGGCGGGGCGCCTGTTCGAGAGCACCGGGATCAAGGGGCAAAGCACGCTGCGCGAAGTGATGCTGACGACGGGCGCCGTCACGCGACGTCTGGCGAACGACGCGAACCTGTTCGCGGAGGGCATCGCCCTCGTGGGGGACGAGGTGATCCAACTGACTTGGACGGAGAAGCGCGCGCTCGTTTGGAAGCGGGACGACTTCGCCAAGGTTCGCGAACACCCGTACACGGGAGAAGGATGGGGTCTTTGCTACGACGGTCAGCAGCTCGTGATGAGCAGCGGCAACGACAAGCTAACGATGCGCGACGCGACGACCTTCGCCGTACAACGTGAAGTCTCGGTCACGCGCGCGGGAATTGCACAAAAGAACCTGAACGAACTCGAGTGCGTCGCAGGCCGCGTCTACGCGAACGTCTGGAAATCCGACGAAATCGTGCGCATTGATCCGCGTACGGGTGCGATTGACGCGGTGATCGATGCCGCAGGACTGCTGACAGCCCAAGATAAACAGGGCGCAGACGTGCTCAACGGCATCGCATACGTGCCCGAGACGGGGCGCTTCCTACTGACCGGCAAACTCTGGCCCGCGCTCTTCGAGGTGGTCTTCGAAAAGACTCCTTGAGGCTTCTACTTCTAGAGGCGGCCCGTGAGCATCATCACCACGAGGATGATCAGGATGATCCCGAGCGGTGAAAAGCCAGCCGCACCGTAGCGTCCGTATCCCCAGGCTCCACCGCCGAGCGATAGAACCAATAGAACAATGAGGATGATCATCAGCATGCAGTGGCCTCCAAGTGTTTGAAAGGGACACTGCAAGTAGATTGCCAAGCTGAGTCCTCTGGATGTTTCGTAAAAACCCACTCTTACGAAGAGTTTGTGGCAGATATGTGCGGCGAATCGACACACGTGGTCCGGAATGGTCACGGCTGCCTCAGGATGCCTCGCCGCAGCTGAGGCGCTCGCGTACCCCTGCCGGGTCTACCGCTGCAGCACAGCGTAGACGACGCCCGCGTGTAGTGGGGTGATCCGCCGTGGGTGCCCGCAAGTGGTTCAAAGGTTGCAAGCCACAGCACACGCCAAACACGGCCCAGCGCAGGAGATCAGGGATGGCGAGAGCCCGGGGCATGGAACGGAACGTGTACTGGCTAGAGGGCGAAGAGACGTGTCCGCATTGCTGGATGCGCTACGCGCACGCGGTCGAACTCCGTTGCTCGGCGTGTGATGGGCCGAGCTGTCCGGACTGCGTCGTGTGGTCGACGGTCGCCCTGACTTGCACTGCATGCGGTGCAAATGAAGATGAGGGGGCGGAGGTATGACCGCGCGGGCGATGTGGAAGGGTGTTTTGCACGTAGGAGACGTCAAGCTCCCGGTGAAACTCTATTCGGCCGTGCAAGACCGCAGCGTGCATTTTCGCTTGCTCGACGCGAAAACGGGCAAGCCCGTCGAGCAGCGAATGATCCACCCGCAAACGGAGCAGGCCGTCGCGGGCGCGGAGATTCAGAAGGGTTTCGCGACCGAGGATGGCAGCTTCGTGATTCTGCAGCGCGAAGATATCGAAAAGCTCGCACCCAAGGAGTCGCGGGACATTTCGCTTTCACGCTTCGTTCCCACCGGAAGTCTCGCGCGTCCGTTCTTTGTGCGGCCTTACTATCTGGGACCTGACGGTGATGCGCAGGCTTACTTCGCGCTCGCCGCCGCTCTGGAAGCGGAGAACGTTGAAGGGATAGCCCACTGGGTGATGCGCAAGCGTGCGTACGACGGACTCTTGCGGGCTGCCGATGGCCACCTCGGTCTGATCACAGTTCGGCCACACAGCGAAGTCATCATGGCTTCCGAGCTCCCCCAGCCCACCGGGCGTGCCCATACCCCCAAAGAACGCGCGATGGCCGAGCAGTTGATCGAGTCGTTCTCGGACGAGCTCAGTCTCGAATCATTTCACGATGAGTACCGAGAACGTGTCCTGGCGCTGGTCGCGAAAAAAGCCGAAGGCAAGCAAGTTCGGTTGAAGAAGGCAGTCGCCAAGCGCGGAGAAGACAAGCGGTTGGAGGAAGCTTTGGCCATGAGCTTGAAGAAAGCTCAGCGCGCAAAGCGGGTGGCGTGAAGGACGGAGAGGGCATGGCAACGCGCAAGAAGAAGACAGAAGCGGTCGAGGTCGAAGCGGAAGAGCCTGGTCGCGGGGGCTCACGTGCCTTCTGGTCCGGAACCTTGAGTTTCGGACTGGTGACGGTGCCCGTGGAGCTCTATCCCGCACAACGCAGTACCCGAGGGTCGCTGCGAATGTTGGCCGCCGACGGAACGCCGCTCTCGCGTCGTTACTTCCGCCCTGGCGAAGACACACCGCTCGAATGGGATGAGATCGCGCGCGGCTACGAGCTGGATGGAAAGCTCATCGAAGTGACGGATGAGGAGCTCGAATCGCTGCTTCCAGAGCAGTCACGCGACATCGATTTGCGTACGTTCGTTCCCGAAGAGAGCATTCATCCCTTTCAACTGGACCGCTCGTACTTCATGGCCCCGACCGGCAAGTCAACGCTTGCTTACCGATTGCTCGCGGATGTCATCGCGCACACGCGCAAGGCGGGGATCGCCACGTTCGTCATGCGAGGCAAGCAGTACGTTGTGGCGATTGTGGCCGAAGAGGGTCTGCTGCGCGCAGAGACCTTGCGCTTTTCGGAGGAATTGCGCGCTCCGGCGGACATTGGCCTGCCGAGTGACGTTGAACCGGATCCCAAAGAGGTTCAGCACATGCGTGCGGCAATCAAGCCGCTCAAGAAGTCCGATGTAGCCATGTCGGACTTGGAAGATCACTATTGGAAGGACCTCGAAAAACTGGTCGAAGCCAAGCGCAAGAAAGATCAAGACGTCGTCAGTCCAAAAGCCGCCGAGGGGGGGTCTTCTCAGGGCGGAGACATCATCGACCTGGTCGCGATTTTGCGCAGGAGCCTCAACCAGAGCGCCGACAACGACACGAAGGCCCCTAAACGCAAAACCTCGTCAACTTCGCGCACGCGTAAGAGGCCAGCCGCCAAGGCGGCTACGAAAACCCGCAAGAAAGCTTCCGCCTCAACGCGCTGAGCGTCGCTTTGCGTGCTTCGGAACGACCTCACGTAGAACCGCCGCGCTCAGGGTCTTTCGAGCATTGGCGTAGTCGTGCCAAGGATCGGCTTTGAGCTCCTGCATGCGCGCCAGTAAGGTCCGGACCGTGAAATCCTTCGGGTTGATCCCGCGTTCGAGTTCCTCCCAGTGCACGGGCGTGGCGACGGTCGCTCCTTCGCGCGCGCGTGTGGAGTACGGCGCCACCGCGGTCGCGCCCCGACCGTTGCGCAGGTAGTCCAAGAAGATGCGGCCTTTGCGTTGATCTTTGCGCGCGGTAACGACGAAACGCTTGGGATACTGGCGGCACACGCGCTGTACGAGGGCATGCGCGAACGCTTTGTGCTGTTGCCAAGAGTGACGACGCAGCAACGGAACAACGACGTGCAAGCCCTTGCCACCCGTGGTTTTGACGAACGTAGCGAACCCTAGCGCGTCCAGTTCCTTCTTCACGTCGTACGCCGCCTCGACGACGGCTGACCACGGGAGCGTTTCATCTGGATCCAGATCAAACACGAGTTGGTCGGGTTTTTCTGGAGCGTCTGCGTGACACGTCCATGTATGCAACTCGAGCGCGCCAAGCTGAGCGAGGGCTACGAGGCCCATGGCGTCGTGCACTGCCATGTAGTCTTGCTCGTCTTTCTCTTCCGTGATCGCGACGCGTTGCACGATGTCTGGAACGCTGTCTTTCGCGTGCTTTTGAAAGAAGCACTGCTTCTGCCGGCCCTCAGGACAGCGAACCAACGTCAGGGGGCGGCCGGCTAAATGCGGAAGCATCCATTCTGCAACGGACACCAGATAGGCTATCAAGTCGGCTTTGCGCAGGCCTTGCTCCGGGTAAAGCACTTTCTCTAAGTTCGTCAGCGGAAACTGAACAGGTAGTCTCTTCACTACCGAAACCACATCCGGATCGGCCATCTTCTTGCGAGGTGTCGACTCCTTACCATGTGATGAAGCGGACTTTTTCGCGCCTTTGCGAG
>WUUC01074020.1_pt1 | contig 11408 bp, 12 predicted proteins | sample 6278441 | NCBI WGS metagenome assembly WUUC01 (sample SAMN13675441, study PRJNA597444) | soil metagenome | isolation source: soil | place: USA: Washington | collected 2017-10 | reverse complement strand
CGGTCGACGCCATCACGGCGATCCTCGACGCCTTTCGTTCACACCATGTGGTGGCGCTCGGCGAGGGCCCGCACGGCAACGAGCAGGGTCACGCCTTCCGGCTCTCGCTCATTCGCGATCCACGATTCGTCAACATCGTCGATGACATCGTGGTCGAATTCGGCAGCGGCCGCTACCAACACCTCATGGATCGTTTTGTGAGCGGGGAGGACGTGTCTCATGCGGATCTTCGCCGCGTGTGGCAGGACACGACGGTGGGAACCGCAGTGTGGGACCGGCCCATTTACGAACAGTTTTTTCGGGCCGTCAGGACACTGAATACGTCTGTCCGCCCTGAACGCCGCCTCCGGGTGCTGTTGGGTGACGCTCCGATTGACTGGACCGTCATAAAGGACCATGCGGACCTTCGCAAGTGGGGACAGGCGAAAGACCGCCACGCGGGCGCTGTGATCAAGAAGGAAGTTCTGGCGAAACGACGCCGGGCCTTGGTGGTTTTTGGAGACGGTCATCTCCAGGGTAGAGGGTTCCCCGCCGCCTCACTGATCAACGTGCTGGAGCGGCCACCCATGCCAACGAAGGTGTTCGCAATCTCGTCGTCTTTTGCCGATCTGACGAGGATGCAGGCTGACGTGGCGACGTGGCCTGTACCCAGCATCGCGCGGCTTCGCGGAACGGTCATCGGCGCCAAGCCCTACGCTTCTTTCTATCCGATACCGCCAGCGCCCGGCTGGAACGTGGTGCGCATGGAAGACCAGTTTGACGCGCTGCTTTACCTCGGGCCTGCCGCTTCAATGACGACGTCCCGCCTTCCTCCTGAATTGTGCCTCGATTCTGCTTACATGAAAATGCGGCTCGCGCGCCTCGCGTTTGAACACCCCGCGCTGAGTAAAGCCAGTAGTGACGGGCTGAAGATGTACTGCGCCGCGCAGGTGGCGAAGTAACGTCTGGCTCAGCGGACCACCTTCCACTCGCGCAGCCAGTCGCCGAGCGCGTAGAGATGATCGAGATGGTCGGGCGCGGAATTGCCGGCAAAGCCCGCGAGCAGGAACCCGCCGCGACGCGCGATGCTCAGTTGCTGCATACCCAGCGGACCGCGTTCGAGGACAGCCTGCCGGCCAAGTCCGAGCGAATTGAGGAGCGCATTCGCGGTGTCGGTGGTGCTGGCGTAGGTGCCGGGATACACCTCCGAATGCGTGACCCACATGCGGCGCCGATTGGCCGCGGCATCGGCCGCGAACGTGACGAACACAGCGATGTCCGATACGTTTACGGCTGGATCGGTGGCGCGCGGCGCGGCCGGATCACCGGCGATCACATAGGGCGCATGCAAGCCGTCAGCGAGAAACACACCGTGGACGCGCGCGTAGTTGTCCGGGGCCTGAAGTATGGCGCGCACGGCGCCGTATCCAGCGCTGAATGAGGTCAGCGTCACGGTCGTCCAGGCGGGCCGCCGGCCGGTCAGCGTGGCCGCCGCCGCCGCGGCTTCAGCGAGCAGCGTCGGGAAGAGAGTGGGATCGCTGAAGGCCGCTGTATAGCGCGCAGAGCCTGCGCCGAGGTGCACGGTGACGAGGGCCGCGTACGGTGCTGCGCGGCGGATGTGCTGCTCGACGAGCCACGCGGCGCCGTGAAAGTGAATCACGAGGGGCACGCGATCGCGGCTCTTGAACCGATCGGATAGAAACAAACCGCCGATCGATAAATTTGCCCGTTCCCCGGGCGCGCGCGACTCCGCGACGCGCGGATGCGGCCGCGTCGTGTCGGACATCGGGGAAGGGTTCTGCGCCAGCTGGCCGGTCGCGATTGTCGGCACCGCGAGCCCCAGAATCATCGCGGCGACGGCAAAGCGTCTCAGCACCTCAACCGCGCGTCTACTGGTCCGCGGCGGAGAAACCGTCACGCGCGACCAAGCCGAACGGCATGCCCAGCGGATCGACCATGATCGCGACTTCGTCGCCATCAGGCAGATGCTGCGGAGCGATGAGCGTCCTGGCGCCGTGCGTTTCTGCCAATGCGACTGACGCCGCGACGGAGCTCACCCCGATGAACAGTTGCACGAGGTTATGACCTTCGGGTGGCGACGGCCAGATACCGCCGTCGAGACTCGTCGGCGCGCCGGTCTGAACGCGCCGATAGCCCATGGCGTTGCTCGCATCGATGCGCCAGCCGAACACCGTGGTGTAAAACGCGGCCGTCTTCTCCGGATCCTTGACGAGCATCTGCCAGTGCACGACGGGAGCTCCCATTACGTCACTCTCCAGCGCCGCGCGGTTTCCATCTGCAGCAAGCCTCGGCGCAGCAGGCGTTGCAGTGTGATATTGACTTCGTCGGTGCTCAATCCAAGCTGCGCCGCAATCCATGGCACGTCGGCGTTGAACCGATCCTGCGCAACCAACGCCAACACGCGACGCGAGTTGCGGTCCAGCATTGCCCGCGCGAAGTGAGCGCGCAGGTCACGCGGCGTCAGCCCCAATCGCCAACCGGTCTGCTCGATGGCACGAGGTGTGAGCGGGCGCCGGCCGCTGATCCACTGCGACAGCGTCGAGTGGTCGACTCCAAGCGCGCGCGCGAATGCGCGCAGGGAGTACTGCTGGTTGCGGGCCATGCGTCCGCCGAAATGCGCGGCCAGCAGGTCGCGGAACGTCACGAGCACATCTTAGACGGCTTGGAGCGCGTCCGCGGCTGGCGCCGCGCACAAAGTGGGGCAAATCGTGTGGGCTCCACCGCGCCCCGCGTAACGACGCACACCAGCGTCATTCGCGGTGGACGGCACTGAGCCATTTCGCTGACACCAGCCCTGACCCAGGGGCCGCAGCAGTCGGGCGGGATGCAAGGAACCCGCGGAAATTCTCATAAATGTGACCGAGTAGCGGTACTGCTGAGGCAGGAATACTTTTTGAATAATCGCTCCACGGTGCTTCGCCGCGCCGTACGGAGTGGCGGAGTTTGGCTTCCCTCAAAGCGGTAGCAGGAGACGTATGCGATTCGGGTATCGGGTGATGATTTCGTGTGTGTTTGTGTTTGCTGTTGCAGTTGCCGGCGCGTCGACGGCGCACGCCCAAGGCACAGGGTGGGGCGATCTCACGGTTTCGGCGGTGCGACTTGATTACGATCTGTCCGGCGTCGGTAACGCACCGGGTGTGGCCGTCCGCGCCAGGCGCGACCTGTCCTCCCATGTACGACTCGAGTTCGGCGGGTTGTTCGCCAAGCCGGATCAGCAGTTCGGGCAGTCAACGCTGTTGGTGCCGGAAGCGCAGCTTCAGTACCGCTGGGGCATGGGCCGCCTCTCGCCCTACGTCGGCGGCGGCATTGGTGCGGCCTTCGTCAAGTCCGACTTCCACACCAACTGGGACCCGACGATGTCAGTGGCCGTCGGCACGGGCGTGCGGCTGACCGAGCGCGTCGGGGTCACCGGCGAGTTCCGGCTTCGCGGCCACCAATGGCGATTCACGGGGACGACTGCGGAATTGTCGGCGGGACTCGCCTGGCGCCTACCGTCGTTTTAGCGCCACGTTGGTCGCCCGCGCGCGTGAGGCTGCACAGAGTTTGACGCGCATGAAAAGCGATTCATCGAGCCGGGAAAAAGCAACGCGAGGCGGGCACGCGCGTAATCCATTAGGGGCGTATATCCCAAGGGCGGCGGTTGTGCCGCCGCCCTTCGGACGCTGTCGTCAGCTCGATCCGATCGACGTGCTGATCACTCCACTACGTGGTCTGCGCGACACCCTGATTCTGGCGTGCGCCTGGAGCGTTGTTCTCGCCTCCCTGCCAACTACCGGGGGCGTTGCTCTCGCTACCCTGCCGACTACCGGGGGCGTTGTTCTCGGTGCCGACGAGCTGCTGCGCGGTGTTCTCGGCCATGGAGCGCGCTGTGTCAACCACGGTGTCGCGGGCTTCGCCCAGATACTCGTTTTCGACGTGGGTCGCCGGAATGGCCGCTCCCACGAGCCCGCCCACCGCCAACGCCGCGGCGCCAAGCGCGATGGGGTTTTCGTCGAGCAGCGTCTGCCACCGGCTGCGGACGCGCGATTGCGCCACGCGCACACGCACACTCAAGTCCGCCGCGGTCGATCGCGCGCTCGCGGCGATGCCGCTCCCCGATCGATCCGTGCTCTCGCGCTCAGCGTTGTCGCCGCTGCGGTCAAACTGTGACGAGCCGCTGCGATCGAACTGTGACGAGCCGCTGCGGTCGAACTGCGACGAATAGCGAGACCTCTCGCCACGCGATCCGCGCGTCGCCAGTAGCCACGCCACGCCGATGCCGATCAATGCGTACGGCACTGGATTTTCGCGCACCGCATCCGCCACGGTTGCTGTCGTTTCCCTGGTCCTGGACGCCGCATCGCCGACGCGGTCTCCGACGCGATTTATCATGTCTTGAGCCCTCCCTATTGTGGCTTCGCGAACTTTCGCCGCGGCCTGCTCTTTGAGATGTTCGGCACTGAGCCGCTCCTGAATGGTCTCAACCGTCTGGCGGAGGTCGGCCTGCGTGGCCGAGATATCCGCCTTCAGGCGTTCGGCTTCGGGTGGTGTCGAGGGCGCCGCACCCGTTTCGCTCGTCCTGCGGCTGGAGGGCGATCCGGTGAACGTTAGCTCGTCTGGCGTTTCCATGCGGCAGTCTCCCTCAATGTTTCAATGGTCTCAACGGGTGTCAGATCTTGCCGGCGAAGGACGTCGAATGCTCGCTTAGCCAAAATCCCACCGAGCGCGATGAGAGCAAAGCCAACGAGCAATGCCGCCCCTGATGCCGACATGCCGCCGCGCACCAGGAATAGGACGAGACTCGCCGCCAGCGTGAAGAGTCCGGTCAGGGCGATCACGGCGCCGAACGCAAGCAGCCCGACCTGCCGGACCGCACGCGAGATCTTGGCCCCCATCTCGACTCGGGCGAGCGCCATCTCCTGTCGCAGCAGCGTGGAGATGTCACGCGACAAGTCGGAGAACAGGTCGCTCAACGGCCGGGCATCGGGTGCATACGGCACAGTTACACCACCCCCTGCGCGGCCGACACGGTGGAGCCCACACGCGGGATGGCGTCAGGTCCGGCCATCTGTGACAACGGTGTTCGTGATCTGGAGGATCCGGTTTCCCAGCGGCGATCTTCGTCCTGCGCGCGGCTGGAACTTTTCAGGAAACGTGCGGCCAGCAACCCGGTGCCGAACGCAATCCCGAGGAACAGACCGGGCTCCCGGCGCGCGAAGCGTTCAACGCTCCGCAACGCGTCGGTAATATCCTGCTGTCGCAACTGTTCGGCCCATTGCTCGATGTTGTCAGCAGCTTTGTTGACATACTCGGCTGTCGTGGTCTGGCCGCCGTCGCGCAGCGGCTGAGTCATACCGCGGACCGCACCGGCAAGACTGCCAAGCGTCTGACTGGCGCGATCCTTTTGACCGTCGAGCTGTTGATACGTCGTATCGCGCACCAGTTGCGCGATGCCGCGCGGTTGCCCTGTGCTACCGGCGCCAGCACCCCCGTCGCCGCCTTGACCGTGCGAGCGCTGTCCTGTGTTCTGCGCGGGCTGTCCTGCTTCAATCGTCGCCATTCGTCACCTCATGAGTTTGTGTCCGATATGAAAATGCGAAATGCGTGCCCTGAGAATCACCGCGATGGTGGGGCAGATCGACGAGTGCGCGCACGGAGCCAATCGCGACGCCGGTTGGCGATACGCGGATCCACCATCACTGTGAATCTTGGGCGTCATCGCAGGAACTTGCCGACAGAGAGAAACCACCACGCGATATTTACGAAGCCGGGAGAACCCCTGACAGTGCCATGGCCGCACATCGGCGCCGCTACTCGGAGCCAGTGGCGTTGTGGAGCTGAAGAGCAGTTGAGAGCGGTGCTAGAGCACCCGGCGTGCGTCGAGCAGGTCGTGTATTTGAGCCGCCAGGGCGTCGGGCAAGTACGGCTTGACCAGGAACCGATCGCACCCCGCCTCATGCGCCTGCTGCCTCACCGAGCCGAAGGAGTGGCCGGTCAGGAGGATGATGCCGGCGCTCTTCGTCCGGCTATCGGTGCGCAGTTGACGCGTGAGTTCCAAACCGGAGATCCCAGGCAGCTTGACATCCGCGACGACAACGTCCGGACGGCATTCGCGGGCGCGCGCGAACGCGTCTTCCGCATCAACCGCGGCCAGCGAACGGAAGCCCATCGCCGACAGCGCGATGGTGTACATCTCGCGCGAATCCTGATCATCATCAACGATTAACACAACCGGTAGAACAGCGGACATGCGGCGTTTCCTAACTTCGGGGACCACAACCTTACCGCGACCGCAGTCGCAAAACTGTCACCGCGATGACAGTGGCGGAGAACAGACAGACGGGCGCGCAACCCACCAGACACGACGATTTCATCCCGCGAAAGCTGTTACGCCCTGTGTAATCAACGACACCTCATCAGCTGTCGCCGACTACCGACGCAGTTCTCCTAATTTTGTCGTGAGAACCATGGTTCCGCGTGCTGCGCGAGCAATGCCGCGGTAGTACCGACTTGTCCCTGGCTCGGTATCAAATTTGCTACGCAGCCGCCGAATCCACCAGCACTGCGGGAGGCAGACCTATGCGGAAGACAATCGTGTCGGCCGGGTCGGTAATTGTTGTCTTTGGTGTATCACTGCTCGCGCTCGAGGTGTTACAGGAACACACATGGGGCGGTCCCGGCAACGACGAGGTGAACGATGTCGCGGTCGCGCCGGACGGCAGCGTGTACATGGCCGGCACGACCAACAGCTTCGGCGCCGGAGACATGAACGCATTTCTGCTGAAATACGCGCCCGACGGCAGCCTCGACTGGCAACGCACGTATGGCGCGGCAGTCGTCCCGCCGTTCTTTTCACCAAACGACTTCGGCTCGGGCGTCGCGGCGGCGCCCGACGGCTCCGCCTACCTTACCGGCCAATTCGGCCAGGGCGGCACCTTCCTGGTGAACTTCGATGCCGCGGGAAATCTGGTGTGGCAGCGAGTGTGGGAGGACACATCCAGTTCTCCGCGGGCGATCGAGGTCGGCGCCGACGGCAGCATTTACGTCGCCGGCTTCACGTTCAGCCACGGCGCCGGCGGAGGCGACGCATTGCTGCTCAAGTTCGCGCCGGACGGGACGCTCATCTGGGCGCGGACGTGGGGCGGGTTTCTCAGCGATGCGCTTGCAGACATGGCGATCGTGCCAGACGGTGCGATCTACCTCGCCGGCGCCACCAACAGCTTCGGAGGCAACAATGCCTTTCTCGTGAAGTTCGCCGCGGACGGCACACTGCTCTGGCAGCACGAGTGGGGCACGCTCGATGGTGTGAACTTTACTGCCACCGACGCGTGGGGTGTCGGCACCGCGACCGACGGCAGCGTCTACATCACCGGCACCTCCCAAAGCAGAAACGGCACCGTGATGGTCGTGAAATTTGATCAGGCAGGCAACGTGCTCTGGGAACGAATCGCAGCCCGCGCCTTCCTGATGGGATTCGATGTCGTACCGGCGCCAGGAGGAAACGTCTACGTGACTGGTTACGCCACCGACGGAACGGGTAGCGTCGACGCGTACGTGCTCAAGGTGCTTGCGAATGGCAAGGCGAGAGAGGCCATCACGTGGGGCGGCACGCAAGGCGACGAGGGGCGGTCGCTCGCGGTCGCCGCCGACGGCAGCATTCTGATGGCCGGCGTCGCCGGCGCGCCGCCCTACGTCACGGGTCGGGTGGCGCCTCGCATGTCGATCCCGGATGGATTCCTCACCACTCCGGACGGCATCGTGACGGAACCGGCTGCCGTGCTGGGAACAGCGGCCGGTATTGCGCTGATCGCGACCGGCACGACGACCTACGGCGGGGGGATCGATGCGGCGTTGCTGCGCGTGCAGCCCTAGCGTTGTCGTCTGACTCTCGTCAGGTGGGCTGACGTCGTCAGTAGGGCGGGACTTTATTACTGCCGGTGGCGGACGCGAAGTGCGGCGGACGAGCGAGAGCCTCTGTCGTCAACAGTGTCAGAGGCCGAGCCGGTCGAAGTGCGCCTTGACGGTGGCGTAACACTCGCACGACGCCCGCTCGAGCCCCTTGCGATCGACGATGGTAATGCGGCCGTGGATGTATTTGATGAGCCCGGCTTTTTGCAGGCTGACGGCGACCGCTGTCACCGTCGGTCGGGTCGAACCCAGCATCATGGCGAGAAATTCGTGGCTGAGATGAAATTCCGGCCGGCGCACGCGGTCGTGCGTCATCAGAAGCCATCGGCAGCAGCGCTGGTGTACCGGGTGGAGCGCCAAGCACGCGGTCGACTGCATCATCAGCACGAGCAGCCCTTGTGAATACCGCTGGATGCACTCGAAAAAGGCGCCGCCGCGATCGAGCTCGTTGCGAAACGCTTCGATGGACATCATCTCGGCATTCGTGTCGGGCACTTGCATCATGGTTTCGCCGCCGGCAAGGCCGCCGCCGAAGAGCGCGTTGATGCCGACCAAACCTTCGTCTCCAACTGTCGCCACCTCAACCATTGCGCCGTCTTTCATGACTGTCGTCATCGAGGCAACGCCGCCGTTGGGGAAAAACACGTGTCGAATCGGTTCGTTGACGGGATGAAAAACCTGCTTGACGTGGGTCGGGACCGTTCGCAGGTGAGGCTTGAGACGCTCGAAGTCGGCCCGCGGCAAACCCGCAAGCAACTTGTTCTTCGGCCGCGGATCGGCAGGCGGCGGGCGGACCAGTTTAGTGCCCTTCATTTTCGGGGGCGGGGAAACAGATTTTCTTGTCGACTTCACCATCAGCTCCAGACTCGAAAGACCTTGATGAGTCTGGTGCATGGCCGAGCTCGCGAGGGCGGCGGCAGGCTCAAAAAAGGAGAGGTATCCAGTATCGCACAAACTGTCAGCAAGCTGACCGTTTAGTCCGTCTCCGCAAGATACGCTCGGGAGGTGGGCCGCACTCTCGCACTCAAACAACGCCGCAACGACCACTCCCGCCCGTACCGAGCGACCGCGTTATCAGCGGTGCGGCAGGTCGATAACGAGGTGCCTGCCTACGTGAACCTCGCAGCTCCACAGCCCATCACGACGCAGACTGACAGCGACGTGCAGTACAAGCTCGACGAGCGCACCCGGGCGCTGGCAGAGGCAAAAGCAAGCCTGAAGGCCGAGGTGCGCGAGCGGCACGAGGCAGAGAAGCGAGTACGGCAACTCTGGCGAAGACTGATCATCGCGCAGGAAGAAGAGCGGCGTCGCATTGCTCGCGACCTGCACGACCACATCGGCCAGCAACTGACCGCGCTGCAACTGCACCTGGCGGCGCTGGGACGCCGCGGTCCCGCCGATCGGGAGTGGCAGACACAATTCGAACAGACCCAGGAGTCGCTCGAGCAGCTCGATCGCGATCTCGACTTGTTTACGTGGGAACTCCGTCCGGCGGCGATTTACGATCTCGGTCTGGCGCCCGCCTTGACCGATTTCGTCGCAGGATTCGCGAAAAATTACGGCATCCGCGCGAATTTCGAACTGTTATGCCTCGCCACGCCGCGCCTCGCTCCCGAGACTGAGATCAATCTGTATCGCATCGCCCAAGAGGCGCTCAATAACATCCACAAGCATGCCGGCGCGACGTCGATCGATGTGTTTCTCCAGCAACGTGACAAGCACATCGTGCTCAGCATCATCGACAACGGACGCGGGTTCGATCCGCGCATCGCCGCGGATGGCACGCGCGGTTCGGGCCTGGGATTGCTCGGGATGCGCGAGCGCGCCAGCCTGATTGGCGCCACGATCTCGATCGAGACCGGCAGCCGCGGCACGAGTGTGATCGTTACCGTGCCCGCTGGGTCACCGTTGGCCGACGAGTCGAATCATCCTGCCGCATGACCTCCACGACAGCGGCGATTGTCCCTGCCCATACCAGGTGCGCCGCAATCATCAAGCCGTTGCGCGGCGCGCTCTCACGTGTCGCGGGCGGGTACAGGCCGAGCGCCGGAAGCCAGCCAAGGTAACTCCCGGTCCACACAGCCAGCGCGAATGGCACACCGCCGACGACGGGCGCCCAAGGTGTGCGCGGCGCAAGAAGGCCGTACACGCCTCCCATCGCGGTGCCGTAGCCATAATGCGCGGCGAGCGTCAGGCGCCTGCGATTTTCTTCAGTGCGCGGTGCGCCGACCCCGGACTTCTCAGCCGCAGTCATCGCAATCTGCCGCGGCGGCAGCGGGAATTGGTCCTCGGGCGGAAGTCGGCGATGCATCGCTCGCATCGCCGCGGTCATCGCCGCCGTTCCGACGACCCCACCCAGGATTCCGCTGATCAGTCGTGCGCCGCGCTGTGTGCGGGTGCTCATCACTCGACCTCCGTCGTGCGCGCGAATACAGATGGGGCCGGGATCTCGTTGTTCTCCACGGCGGCGCGATCGCCCAGCGTCGTGACCGCCGAGGGCACCAGCGGTGACGCACTCTGCCATCCCGACCGGATCTCGTCTCCCTCTTCGGAGGTCGGCGCCGGCAGCGCGCGGTTGGCGCCCGCCATGACCGCCGCGAGCGTGCCCGGACTCACCGCATTCAGAAAGACGGCGAGGCGCGCGTAGAGCGTGATGATCAATTCCGCATCTCCGTGGCGGCACGCATCGATGATCTGACGTGCCGCGCGCCGCGCATCGATGGTCAGGCCGGGCAGCGTGCTGGCGACGTGGAACCAGGCAAATTCCTGTTCGTGCTGTCCCTTGAAGCTGGCGTTATAGGTCGAGCCCGTCCGCATCAGACCGGGACAAACCGTGGTGACGCGGATGCCCTCCGGCCGCAGTTCAGCACGCAGGCTGTCGGACAGCCCGGTCAAGGCAAATTTGCTGGCGCAGTACGGGACCAGATGGGGCACGCCGATCTTCCCGCCGATCGACGAGATGTTCACGATGCGCCCGAAGCCCCGGCGGCGCATATGCGGCAGCGCGGCTTGGATCGCAAACAGCGGTCCCCAGAAATGCGTCGCCATCGCATTCTCGTAGTCGGCTCGGGTCATGTGGTCCTGCGGGCCGACCTGGATGATGCCGGCGTCATTGACGAGGACGTCGATGGTGCCGTACTCGCCGACGATTCGCGCAATCGCCGACTCGACCTGCCCGGCATCACGGATGTCAGCCTGAATGGCGATCACGCGGGCGCCGCACTTGTCAATCTCGTCGCGGGCGCGCGCGAGCTCCTCATCGTCTCGGGCCACCAACGCGAGATGCGCCCCTTCGCGCGCGAGCTCTCTCGCCATCACCAGGCCGAGCCCACGCGAGCCGCCAATGATGGCGACGGTGCGGTTGCGAAAGTCGATCGCCCGGCGGGCTCGAACGCTGCGCCGGGCAAGTGCGGCGCCGACGCAAAGCGCGAGCCCCGCCCCAATGCGCGTGTGATTCTGCATGTTGATTAGCGTGCAAGTCCGGTTCCGCGCCAATAGATGAGCGCCTTCCACACGTTGAG
>WUUC01146794.1_pt1 | contig 11410 bp, 13 predicted proteins | sample 6278441 | NCBI WGS metagenome assembly WUUC01 (sample SAMN13675441, study PRJNA597444) | soil metagenome | isolation source: soil | place: USA: Washington | collected 2017-10 | reverse complement strand
CTCGGTAGAGTTTCCCCTACACACGCTTTCCAAGCGTGCTCCTTCAACCACTCGGACATCTCTCCGTTTGGAATCAACGATTTGCGAGCAGCCTGAAACATTTTATCGCAGAACCGTCCCTCAAATCGCTCTGTTCCGCGATGTGATTTGCATTCAGCGGTTTGCGGACACGCCGAAACCGAGCGGCGCAGAAATTGTGTAAGACCTCTTGACCTGCCGCGATCACTTACGGCGATTCGTTGGGCGGGGAGCCCAGATTGGGCACTGGCTGCACGGTCGCGAAGAGAATCGATGTCTTCGCGACCGCGGGGCAACTGGCGGCACAAGCCTGGGCCAAGGCAGTTCGCTTGTAGCGCGGAGTTGGTATTCAGCGGGAGCCGCCCTGATGAGAATGAGTCTTCGCGGGCTGGTGAGCTGCGCACGTCACCGCTGGATTCAAGGGCGCGAACACACCGTTCGGATTGTCGCGATAGATCCAGACGTGGCGGTCGAAATGCGGCTCGAACATGTGGGCCTCGTCGACATCAGTGTTTGGGTCGTCAGACATCGAGTCGTACGGCACGCCATGGAATGTCGGCCGTTCGGTGTGTCCCGCCGCACGCCACGCGTCTGCGAACACCAGGTTCTCGACAGCGACGAGCTCGAGCGACCCGTCGGCTTTCGGTTCGTAGATCAGAATGCTCGGCTGACGAAAGTCGGTATGCGTACCAGTGCCACTGACACGAGGCGATGGCGGCCGCGTGATGCCGAGTAGGTCCGGGCGGAAAAAGTGAATGCCCATCGCTCCGAGCGCCGCTGGGCGCCCCAACATTTCGGCGGTCTCGCACATGTCAGAGGGGTCGCGCATATACCCCTCGGCCAAGGCGACCTTGACGTCCCGGAATCTTTCGGTCAGTCGACGGACTTCTGACAGAGTCGGCTCTCCGGGACTCGGGGTGGATACCGGTGTCGGGCCGTTCGTTCCGCGCACGAAGCCCCCGGCCAGGGCAACGGCCAGGAGCGTTGAAGTCACAAGACGTCGCGTAGTCATTGGAATCCTCCAGTGATTGTCCGGGTCAGTTCCTCTGGCCCGCACTCGTGAAGACGCCGCTCTTTCAAGTCGGACGCACGTTGCAGACGGTTGCGTCCATTCCCAAGGACCGGCGTCTTTGTATAGAGAGGTAGGGAGGGTATAAAGGTGGTCGGAGGACTCATGGGGCAGGAACCGCGCGAGCCGGCGGTTGCGCAAGTCGGATTGCCAGGATCGAACGATCTGGCAGCGCTCTGGGACAGTTTTGCCCCCCCGCTCCGGGCTTTTCTGGCTCGCCGCGTTCCTGCGGGAGTTGAGCCCGACGATCTCCTTCAGGACGTGTTCCTGCGAGTCGTAAAGCACCTGGATAGCCTTCGTTCAACTGAGCGGCCTGAGGCGTGGCTCTTCCAGATTGCGCGAAATGCACTCCGAGACGCTCTGCGTGCACGCCAGCGTAAAGACGGCCGGACGGATCCCTTGGAGGTCGATCTGCCAGCAGAGACGGACACAGCCGTCGTGCGCGACTCCGAAGAGGAGCTCGCGCCATGTCTGACTCCTATGATCGGGCGCTTGGCGGAGCCTTACCGGACGGCGATCGAACTGACGTCTCTTCGGGGCTTGACGCAGGCAGAGGCCGCGCGCCACGTGGGCGTTTCGTTATCGGGTATGAAGTCCCGAGTTCAGCGAGGGCGCGAACAGCTGCGCCAGATGCTGGTGCGCTGCTGCGAGATCGATGTCGACGTTCGTGGCGGCGTCTCAGACTTTCATCTGCGGTCCGCCGACGCCTGCGGCGGTGACAACACGGAGCTCAGTCGTCCGCTTTTGCTCCGCTCCAGTCGACCTCGCTCGTGACCGGCGGCAACAGCATCGCCCCCAACCCTGCAGCCGCGGCGAGGACCACAGCCCCCCAGAGCGACGCGCTCACTCCCGCGTACTGATACAAGGGCCCAGAGAGCCTCATCTGAGTAACCGAGCGCCTCCGAAGTGGACTCTGCGCCTGGGCCGCAGCATCCGGTGGTGCCGCAGCATCCTGCAGACCGTTCCTCGGTTGCAATCCGGCCGTACGTCTCGCGAACTGCGGCTCTTACCTGTTCACTGTCTACTGTTGTCGCCATCCGGTCCTCCTCAAATCATGTCGTTGGCTATACAGACGGGACATCGTCGGAAAGGACGCAGCGGTGGGCGGAAGGAATGCTGCGTCCATCTGGGACTGCTGCCCGTCTTCTATGAACGGCGGGCATGCACTCGCTTTGAGGAGAGATGAGCATGGATACGAGCAACAGACCGAGGGCAAACGCGGAGACCTCACGTACGCACATCGGTTCTGCAAGCGGCTGCTGCGGAGGCCCTGCACCGGCTGGCACCGATGCGTGCTGCGTGCAAGATGCGGCAGTCAAGTCGAGCGGCGGGACGGGGTGTGGATGCGCGTCAGCGCTCCGACGAGACGCGTCGAAGGCGTGCTGCACCTAGTCGAGCAAACGCGTACGTACCCTTAAAGAGTCGTCACGCACGAGCGCAAGGCGCGCTGCACCGCGCAGGTGGAACAGCCGCAATCATGGACCGACGCGCTGCTGTACATTTTGGAACAGCCATCACGGCCGCGTTTCCATACCGTATCGCAGTATGGCTACTCACGAAGAAACGGCATCAGTACGCGCCGGGATGCCTTCAGCGCCTTCTAACCCGTCGTCATTACCACCGGACGATCTGGCCAGCGTCCTGGACGAAACTCGCCGTCGTTTCGTGGCCACGTTCGTCGCAGACTGCGACGCCATCACTGCGCTCCTGGAACAAGCCCTAGTGCCTGCCGCCAGTGAGCCGCCGACGGACCTCACCTTCCGCGTGCATCGGCTCATTGGACTTCCCGGCACAATCGGATTTCCCACCGTCAGCCGTCGCGCCGCCGACCTCGAGACCCTGCTTGGTGCCGGCACCATCGATCCCCCGCTGGCACGGGCAGCCCTGGAGAAGATGCGGCGCGCCTTCACTCATGATCTGGCGGACGCTCCAGCAGTCTCGGCGCCGCAACGCGCGCCCGCCAACGGTATCAAAATCCTGATCGCCGAAGATGATGCCGACCAGCGGAGAATTCTCGGAGTGTCGCTCGCGACCGCGGGGTTCCTGCCGATGGCTCTGCGCTCGGGCGAAGGTGTGGTCGAAAAAGCGCGTGCCGAGCGACCTGCGCTGATTCTGCTCGATATCGCCATGCCGGGGCTCGACGGTTATTCCGTATGTCGGCTGCTCAAGTCCGATCCTGAGCTGAGCGCGATTCCGGTCATCCTGATGACGACCGGCGCGACTGTTCACCATCGGCTCGCCGGGCTGTCGCTCGGGGCCGACGATTTCCTCGGCAAACCGATCGACATGCGCGAGCTGATCCTGCGCATTCGCGTTCGACTCGGAGCCAAACGGCTACCTGAGTAGAGCGAGGACATCGGCCGCCAACGTCCGCGGATCGAACGGCTTGATCAGGACTCCAGCGGCGCCGAGGTCTTTCATGCCCTGAATCGCGGCGACGTGCGTCTTCGCCGTGAGGAAGATGACCGGCGTCGCCGCAGTTTCCCTTTGCTTCCGCAAAGCGGCGATGGTCTGAGCCCCATCCATCAGGGGCATCATCATGTCGAGGAGAATGACGTCGGGCTGTTCCTCGCGTGCTTTGCGCACGCCGTCGAGGCCGCCGCCGGCCTCAACGACGTCGATGACGCCGCCGGCGCGGAGACTCATCGACGCAACGAAGCGGATATCGGCGTCATCGTCGATGATCAGCACCTTCACGATGACGTTTCGTGATCGGGCGCGTGCGTCGCCAAGCGAAACCAGAACGCGCTGCCGGCCCCTTCCTCACTCTCCACGCCGATGCTGCCGCCGTGCTGCTCGACAATCGACTTGCAGATCGCAAGGCCGAGTCCGGCGCCGCCCTTCTCGCGCGCATCTGATGGATCGACCTGGCGAAACCGCTCGAAGATCGCGCGCCGGTGGACGGCGGGCACCCCGCGGCCATGATCGATGACGCGGAACTCTGTCCATTTACCGTCTGCGGTCACGGTAATCGTGACCACGCCACCGGGCGGAGAAAACTTGACGGCGTTCGACAGAAGATTGACCAGCACTTGCACGATCCGATCGGCGTCCGCATGGATGGACGACGACACCGTCGGCGCCTCGACCCTGACGCTCTCTGCGCCGAAGGCGGCGAGCGACTCGATCGCGCGGCGCAGAATCGAGGCAATTGGGACGTTGCTGATTTGCAGTTCGATCTTGCCGGTTTCGAGCCGCTCCAGATCGAGAATGTCTTCAATCAACGCCACCAGACGGATGGCATTGCGCTCGGCGAGCGCGACGACCTCGAGCACGTGGTCCGACAACGGACCCGCGGCGCCGGACGCGAGCAGCCCGAGCGAACCGCGAATCGAAGTCAATGGCGTGCGCAACTCGTGGCTGACGGTTGAGAGAAACCCTTTCTTGAGCAGTTCCACTTCCTCGAGCCGTTCGACGGTTCGCTCGGCCACGAATTTAGCCGATTCGAGTTCGAGGTTTTTCTCCCGGAGCATTTGCTCGATGTGCTTGCGTTCGGTGATATCGCGGGCGGCGGCGAACACACCCTGCAAGGTGCGATCGCGGTCGTAGAGCGTCGTCGCGTTGTAGGACACGACGGTCGTCTTGCCGTCGCGCGCACGCGCGGTGAGCTCGTAATTGGTGACCCTTTTTTCCCGCAGCACCAGCTTGATCCCTGCGGCGGCGCGCTCCGGATCCGTGAAGTAGTTTTTGAATGGCGCGCCGATCAGCTCGTCGCGCGTGCACCCGGTGAGCGCCTCCATCTGTCGGTTGACGTCGGTAATGATGCCGGCGGCATCGGTCGTCATCAGGGCATCGATGTTGGATTCGATCAGCGACCGCGTATAGAAGTGCTGGTCGCGGAGACGCTGATCGAGTTTGTGCTGCTCCGCCTCGACGCGTTTGCGCGCCGTGTTGTCGGTGCCGATCAGGAGGTAGCCGATGATCCCGCCCTGATCATTGCGCAAGGCCGTGACCGAAACAATCGCGGGGAAGCGGCTGCCGTCTTTGCGGATATAAGTGAGTTCATAGATATCTTCTATGCCGCGCGAGGCCTTGAAAACCAGTGCATCGAAACCGGGCGAAATCGTCGTGCCCAGTTCCTCACTGAGAGTGTCGGCGCGCGCTATCAGCTCTTGCGGGTCGGAAATGTCGGCTGGCGTAATCTTGTTGAGAACGTCGGCAGCGGTATACCCGAGCATCCGCTCGGCGCCGACGTTGAACAATTGGATGACGCCCTTGTCGTCGGTGGCGATGCTCGAGAAGTTGGCGCTGTTGAGGATGGCGTTCTGCAGCGCGCCTGTCTTGAGGAGCGCTTCTTCGCGGCGCACCTCGGCGCCCGCGTCGGCGGTTATCGTGTCGAGTGGATTGGTCGTCGCGGCCATTACGTCTACGGGCTGAGCATGGCAGCCCGGCGGTGCGACAGTCTGTCCTGATTTGCACAGCCGCACTTGCCGGCTCGACCCTTAACCTTCGCGCTCTGATTTTGATACGCGCCGAAAATCTTCGCGGTGATCGATTACTCGATGTGGATGGCGCCAGCCGTAATAGCAGCCACCGGTAAGGTGTTCGAGTCGATCGTGAGTGCCACGCCATCGCTTCCGGCGAAGACACTGAACATGACGTTCGGCAGCGGAGGGGTCCCGTCGCCTAGATCGATCACGGCGTCGCCAGAGAAATTGGCTCGGCCGTCGGTGCCAACCCATCCGCTGTTCACCGTCCCCTGCACCGTGATTACTCGCGTGACCCCCAACGCGGTTCCGTGCAACAGCGCATGCAACGTTCCCGACGCCGAGCCATCAGGTTCGATCAAGACGCCGGTCGCCATCTCTAATCCCCGGAGTGTCGTCACACCGATTGCGGCGCGGCCAGAGAACTTGCCCTCCAGCGCCGCGGTGACCGAATGCTCGTCGCTCTCGGCAACAACGCGCGCGGTTGTAGCAGCAACGACGATGAACAGGATAGCGACGACGCGCGTTAGTGGTTTCATTGCGGCACTTCCATTCCGTGCACCTGAATATTGCCGCCTCCTAGAGGACCCAACGCCTCGTACAACGGCTCGTCCTCATCGCCCACGGAGATCTCGAAGGCATCGCCAATTCTGCCGTGCTCCTGGGTATCGCATGCGCTCACCCTGAGCGCGACATCAGGCTGACCATTCACGGTGGCGGTCCCGAGAATCATCGCGCAAGGGAATGGGTCTGATGGAGGTGTTACCGACGTCAGCGCCGTGCTTTTCACGGTGATGTCGTTCAACTTATCGTGATAGGTGATAGTGCCGCTCACGTCGGTTCCGATCCCGCGCACCGACATGCCGAATGTCCCTTTGCCGTCGCCGACGACGGTAGTAGGGATCCAGCCGCCTCCACTGATTCTGGGGCTGCTCGTGTTCGGAGGCATCGCGAAGCCACTGGCATTGACGGCCGCGACAAGCACGACGGCACAAATCACGCCGCCGATCTTCCTGCTCATCCTCATGCTCGCTCCTTCGTGCGCGTTCGCCGCCAGTTCGACCGCGCCCATCGCGCATCGACTCTCTCGCCCATACAACTTTCGTTCCCGTCGCATACAGGGGCAAGAATGTGACAAGCGGTGGCCCGGATTCGGCGTGCCCACCGCGGCCCGACATCCACATGCTTCAACGGGCAAGCACTGTGCTTTCAACCGCATGGCGTCGCCGCCCATGCAACAACGGGCGGGCGACGCGCACAACCGTTGCTGGAGAGACGCACAGCAGCCCGCCGTGAGCCGCGCTCCTCGAGCAACGCAACCTCGTCCAGCGCAAATGCCGAATCTGTGAATGGGAGCGCGAACAGGTGGAAGCTTGAAGAGCGTTGAGCGCTGCGACGGAAAACATCCGCCGACGATCAGCGACTCGTCTTTGGCGAGCTCACGGGCGAAGGTATCGCGCCAATCAGCAGAGAAAAGTGATCAGTCTCATCCGCTAGGAGTACTGGCGCCAGGTCGGGAACCGTTGCCGGGCGTCGGCGAGGTGCGCCCGCGTAAACGAATTGAGCGGTGGCACAGTCAGCCGCATGCCTGGGCGGATCCGGTTCGGGTTCTCACGACGCATCCAAAGTCGGTGGGGAGCATTCCAAGAGGCTTGGTGAAAGAATCCAGTTAGGAATCAAATAGATGCGTGAAAAACAACTATTGATATTCCCGAGAATGAGTTGCGGGACGCTATGCGGTTCACACGCGCGACGACCAAACGTGAGGCGGTCGTCAAAGTTCTGGAGGAGTTTAATCGCCGCCGGCGGATGGCCGAGCTGGTGAAATACGCCGGCACGTTCAGCGACCGGTTTCTCACCAACGACGAAATCGAGGCGGTCGACGCTAAGCGCGATCGAAAACTAAATGGCGGTCCTCATCGATAGCTCGCACTGGGTGCATCAGCTACGCAAGCGCGGCGATCCGGCAAAAGCGCGATCGCGTGAATGCGCTTCTGGAAAGCGGCGAAGCGGCATGGGTCCTAGGTCTAAACGTGATCATCACCGCCCGTAGACGCTGGTTTGGCATTCACGGCTATCACCTCAGCACACCCCTCTTAGTCATCGCACGAGCGTAAGACGCCAGGAGTGCGGCGACGACAACCGGGACCATGGTCAAACCCAAACCACCCGTTTCGCGCATCACTGCTATCCCGCCAAGAAAAAACAATCCGCCCAGACTCGAAACGATCGTCCCGATCACTGAGGCGAGTAAGACAGGAAACGCGAGGCGGTTTTTGAGGAGCAAGAGGAGACACCCGATCGCGCCACCCAACACGCCGATCGCCCAGAACGCATCGGTCCACAGCGGGAACGATTCGAAGTACTCACGTTGCTGCGGAGGAAACCGGCTCATGACCGCTTCGACATTCATCTGCGTGAGCATGAACGAAATCACACCCATCGAACTCCACAGCCCTCCGACAATCCCGATCAGCCATAAGTGCCATGGCCTACCGGGAGCCTTCGTCCCCTGCGATGTGGACATGGTTTCCCCGAAGTCGCTTTCAGTCTGAAAGGATCGTCATGTTCTGATAGCCCGCCATTCTGACACTGCATCCTGTGTCTGCTGCAAAGCAAATTGATTTCCCAGCCGCTTCCATTTCCACCTCTTTACAATTTGCATTGAAACCAAAATTCACTAGACTGTAACAGATGTTACATCAACACGCGAGCGCGACTCGGGGCGCAAAGTCTGCCACTGAGCAGAGGCCGGCGCCGGCAGACCGATGGGTGATGCTGGTGCACCAGCTGCCGACGCGCCCGTCGAACCTCCGCGTGCGGACCTGGCGACGGCTGCAGCAGCTCGGTGCGATCGCCGTCAAGCAAGCCGTGTACGTTCTGCCGAATACAGTCAGCTCTCGGGAAGACTTCGAGTGGCTAAGGACTGAGATCGAAACAGCCCGCGGCCAGGCCACGGTGTTCACCGCCAATGCGGTCGATGCGTGGACTGATGACTCGCTCGTCAACGAGTTCTTACGTGCCGGAGAGGAGGCGTACAAGAACCTGGCACGCGACGCTGACACGGTACTGCGACGAGTCGGATCGGAGCGGGCACGACGGAAAGGCATTCCGTCCAGGCGCGTGATTCAGCAACTCGGCGAAAGGCTCACCGCCATCGAGCGAATCGATTTCTTCGGCAGCGCGGGGAGGGATCACGCGGCGTCACTGATCAAACAGATTGAAACGCGAATGCGCGGGCCGTCTGCTGCTGGCCCCTCTTCGGGATCGGACCGGACGGCGTACCGGAATCGGGTATGGGTGACACGACCGCGACCTGGCGTCGATCGCATGGCGTCGGCATGGTTGATCCATCGCTTCATCGATGCCAATGCCCGATTCGATTTCGCCGCTGACCGACAAACGGTCCCAGAAGGCACGGTGCCATTCGATATGTATGGCGTCGAGTTCACTCATCGCGGCGAGCACTGCACGTTCGAGGGGCTATGCGAGACGTTTGGTCTGGATGACGCCGCCCTTTGCCAAATCGCGGAGATTGTTCACGACCTGGATCTGAAGGACGGCCGCTTTGGACGGCAGGAAGCCGCTGCTATTCGCCTCGTTATCGACGGACTGCAACTCGCCAGATCGGATGATCAGGAGCTGCTGGCGCATGGGATGACGTTATTCGAGGCGCTCTACTTGTCTTTGTCACAGGCGGATCGCGCCAGCCGTCCTCGCGCTGTGGCGAAGCGCCGCAACGTCCGTCGGCAGCGCAAAGGCCGGTGAACGAATCATGGCGATCGCACATCAGACGGCCGAATCCTCGGCGCCGACTGCTGAAGTCGTGTCCGTTCCGCTGTGGCGCTTTTATCTATATTTTCTGCGGCTAGGCACGACCGGTTTCGGTGGCCCCATCGCGCTTGCGGGATTCATGCAACGCCATCTCGTCGATGAGCGGCGATGGGTCAGCCGCCAGGACTACTTGGACGGGCTCGCACTCGCACAGCTCGCACCGGGGCCGCTCGCGGCGCAACTTGCCATGTACCTAGGCTACGTGCGTGCCGGAACGCTTGGCGCCACCGTAGTGTCGCTCGCCTTTATTCTGCCGTCGTTTCTCATGGTCTGGGCGATCTCTGTGGCCTACGTGCGTTACGGGGGTCTCCCGTGGATGGAGGCGCTGTTCTATGGCGTCGCGGCAGCCGTAATCGGAATCATCGTACGCAGCGCTCACCAGTTGACGCGCCTGACCTTATCGCGAAGTCTCGCTCTGTGGTCGATCTTCGCCGTGATGGCGCTCACCACTGCCTGGACCGAACACGAAATCGCGTGGCTATTCGTGCTTGCCGGTGTCGCAACAGCGGCGCCAAGCATCTGGAAGTCCCGGACCTACGCCGCACGAACGAAAGCAAACCTGAGCGGAATCGGCGTACTTGCTCTCAGCGTCCCCGTAGCGACCGGGGTGCTTGCCCCGTCGCTCTCCAACGTCTTCTGGTTGTTCGCGAAGGCTGGTGCGTTCGTGTTCGGGAGCGGCCTGGCCATCGTGCCATTTCTATACGGCGAGCTTGTTCAAACGCATGCCTGGCTGAATGACCGTCAATTCCTCGATGCTGTCGCGGTCGCCATGATCACGCCCGGACCGGTCGTCATCACCGTAGCCTTCATCGGCTACTTGATTGCCGGGACTTGGGGGATGACCGTTGCCGCGCTCGGCGTATTTCTGCCGGTCTATCTCTTCGTCGTTCTTCCTGCACCGTACTTCCGGCGCAATCGTGACCAGCCCATTGTGAAAACGTTCGTGGAAGGCGTATCGGCGGCTGCTACCGGCGCTATTGCTGGTGCCGCGTACGTGCTGGCTACTCGTGCGCTGATCGATCTGCCCACCGTGTTGATCGCGCTCGCGACTTTCGCGATTCTCGCGCGCTGGAAGATTTCTGAACTTTGGCTGATTGGCGCGGCAGCGATTTTGGGATTGCTCTTTCACCGTTGAAGGCGGACTGAGATGCCAGACGTAGCGACGGACCTGGGTTCAAGGGAGTGGGCTGCAACGCATTTCCCGGCGTTGTCGGCAGTGGACGAGGGCTTTCTCTATCTGGACAGCGCCGCCACGACGCATCGGGCGAGGGCGGTCATTGAGGCGATCACGCGGTTTTACGTAGAAGACAACGCCAATCCCGCGCCACTCCATGCGCGTGCCCGTCGCGCAGCTGCAGCCCTGAGCGACGCGCGCGCTACCGTGGCGAAGTTTCTCAACGCCGCAGACCCGTTGGAAATCGTGTTCACGAGGGGCACCACCGAAGCGGTCAATCTTGCCGCGCAGAGTTGGGGCAGTGTGCACTTGCGCGCTGGTGACGAGGTGGTGCTCACAACCAGCGAGCATGCATCGAACCTGATGCCGTGGGTCAGAGTGGCGAACGCCACCGGCGCTCACGTTCGCACTCTCGATGTCGACGAATCCGGCCAACTTCGTCTCGACAGCTTGGAGGATGTGCTCACAGCGCGTACGCGGTTGGTTTCGCTAAGTCATGCCTCCAACGTTCTGGGAATTGTCAATCCAGTGAAACAGATCGCTCAGGCCGCCCGAGCGGTCGGCGCGCGAACGTTTGTCGATGGCGCCCAGGGAGCGCCGCACATCGCGGTCGACGTCCAAGAGCTTGGTTGCGATTTTTATGCGTTCTCAGGTCACAAACTCTGTGGCCCTATGGGAGCCGGAGCGCTATGGGCGCGTCGGGACGTCCTGGAAGCCATGGTGCCGTATCACGTGGGCAGCAACATGGCGCATGGAGTGGAATTCGACCGGACTGCTGAATTTGAAAGGGGTGCACTCCGTTTTCAGGCCGGCACGCCGGACGTGGCAGCGGCGGTCGGCCTGGCAGCGGCGGTGCGGTTCCTTGAAGGCATCGGTCGCACCGCGTTG
>WUUC01212761.1_pt1 | contig 11412 bp, 11 predicted proteins | sample 6278441 | NCBI WGS metagenome assembly WUUC01 (sample SAMN13675441, study PRJNA597444) | soil metagenome | isolation source: soil | place: USA: Washington | collected 2017-10 | reverse complement strand
GCCGGGCCCACGCCCTCGCCGCATCCTTCGCGAGTTACACCGAGCACAACCACTACACCCGCCACCGCCTGCGCCACCCCGGCCGGAACATCGGCCGTGACATCGGTGCTGTGCTGGCCGACCGGCGGCTCGGCCGAGGCGACCTGCTGTCCGTGGACGAACTGGCAGCCGTGGCGCACCTGCCGGTCGACGAGGCGATCCCCGGCGTCCAGCGCGCCGGTGCCCGCGCGATCGCCCCACCGCCGGGCATCGCCACTCCCGGCCCGTCCGCGAAGCCGATCGGAGTGACCGACACCGGCCACGAGCGTCCGGTCGCGTTGCGTGTCCCGGATGCGCGACACCACCTGCACGTCCTGGGCGCGACTGGCTCCGGCAAGTCAACCCTGTTGGGCAACATGATCCTGGCCGACGCCGAGGCCGGGCGGGGGATCGTGCTGATCGACCCCAAGGGCGACCTCGTCACCGACCTCCTCTCCCGCCTCCCCCGCTCTGCCGCCGAGCGGGTTGTGCTCTTCGACGCCGACTCCAAGACTCGCCCGCCGTGTCTGAACCCCTTGGACGGTGGGGAGACGGACCTGACCGTGGACAACCTCGTGTCCGTGTTCCGCAGGGTGTACTCCGCGTTCTGGGGTCCGCGCACCGATGACGTGATGCGCGCCGCGTGCCTCACGTTGCGCACCCAGGAAGGCGTCGCCACGCTCGCGGACCTGCCCAAGCTGCTGGCCGACCCCGCCTTCCGGTCACGAGTGACCGCCGGGGTCACTGACCCGGTGCTGCGCGGGTTCTGGTCCTGGTACGAGGAACTCACCGACTCCTCTCGCAGCCAAGTCATCTCACCTCTGATGAACAAGCTGCGCGCGTTCCTGCTGCGCCCCTTTGTGCGGGACGCGATCGCCGGTGGTCGTTCCACAGTGGACATGGGCCGTGTGCTTGACGGTGGGATCTGCTTGGTTCGCATCCCCAAAGGCAGCCTGGGTGAGGAGACCACTCGGCTGGTCGGGTCACTGGTCGTCGCGCGCACGTGGCAGGCCACCACCGGCCGTGCCCGCCTCCCGCAGCGCCACCGCAAAGACGCCTCGCTGGTCATTGACGAGTGTCATAACTTCCTCAATTTGCCCTATCCGATTGAGGACATGCTGGCCGAGGCGCGCGGGTTCCGGGTGGCTATGACATTGGCGCATCAGCATCTCGGCCAGCTTCCCCGGGAGTTGCGGGAGGGCATGTCCACCAACGCCCGGTCGAAGATCTTCTTCAACGCCTCCCCCGAGGACGCGCGCGAACTCGCCCGGCACACCGCACCCAGGTTGTCCGATCACGACCTCGCGCATCTGGGTGTCTATCACGCCGCGGCGCGCCTCGTCCTCGGCGGCGAAGAAGCGCAGCCGTTCACCTTGCGCACCCAACCCCTCCCGCGCGCGATCCCCGGCCGGGCCCGCGAGATCCGCGGCATCGCCCGCCGCGCCCTCCACACCGCACAGGGCAGCCGAACCAGCAGCACCGCCTCACCCGCCGCGTCCGGGCCTCGTACCCGGCCCCCGCAGCGGCCGGCAACAACCTCGGCACCGCCTCGACCCGCAGCCGGCGATCGCCAACGCCAGCCCGCCACGCGCCCCCGCAGCACCGACCCACGCCGCCAACCCTGACCGCTACACCGGGCGGAAGTCCTTTCCACACAACCTTTTCCGGAGGTTCGGAGATGATCACCAACCCCACCAAACAACGCACCCTGCGCGGCCACAAGGCCAGCCGGCCAACTCCGCGCGCGGCGAACACCGCCGACCACCAGGCCGTGCTCGCGTGGCGGCTGACGCCGCGTGACCGGTGGATCATCCGGATGCTGCACGAGCACCGTGTCCTGACCTCCCACCAGATCACCGCGCTCGCGTTTCCCTCGTTCCGGTCCGGTCGGATGCGGTTGCGGGAGCTGTATCTGTGGGGCGTGGTCGACCGGTTCCAGCCATTCGTCTCCGTTGGCACGGCGCCCATGCACTACGTGCTCGCCCCCGCCGGGGCCGCCGTGCTGGCCGCCGAGGACGGCCTGGACGTCAAAGAACTCGGTTACCGACACGACCGTGCGTTCGGCGTCGCCCACTCCCTGCGGCTCGCGCACACCGTCGGCGTGAACGAGTGGTTCACCGCTCTCGTCGACCACGCCCGACACACCGCCACCAACACTGACCGAACCGGGCACACCGCGCTGGGCGCGTGGTGGTCGGAAGCCCGCTGTGCCCGTCACTTCGGCGACCTGATCAAACCCGACGCCTACGGCCGATGGACCACCCACGGCACCGAGATCGAGTTCTTCCTCGAGTACGACTTCGGCACCGAAGTCCTCGCCAAACTCGCCAGCAAGCTCGCCGGCTACCACGGGCTCGCCGAAGCCACCGGCATCACCACACCCGTGCTGGTGTGGCTGCCCACCATCCGGCGCGAGGCCACCGCCCGCCGGCTGCTGGCACGGGCCTGGCGCGCGCTCGACAACCCGCACACGGTCCCGATCGCCACCGCCGCAGCCGATCTGCTCAACCCGCACACCGCGCACCCCAGCCCCGCCGACGCGGTCTGGCTGCCCCTCACCACCACACCCACCACCGGCAGCCGCCCGGTCAATGGTTCGGTCGATAGCTCGGCTCGGCGAGAACTGCACCAACTGCTCGACGCCTGGCCACATGTTCCGGCCCCGAGCACCGACAGCGACCCCGGTGGTGGGCTCGGTGGCGAGTCGGGGATCGGACTGGACGCGCCGCTGCTGATGGCGCCGGCACCGGCGCCCATGCCACCCACAGCACCATCCCCAACACCTTTCACATCGCCACCGGTCACCTCGGGCGGGCCCAGCACCCGCAGGCGGTGATCACCGATGAGTTTGAAAGTCGGTGCCGTTGTGCTGGCGGTGATCCTGTTCATCCCCATGGTGATCTCCGGGGCGGTCTCGGCCGTCTTCGACAGCACCACCAGCAGTGTGGACTGCACCCTCGGCGGGAACTCCTCGACACCCGGGGGATCGGCCGGGGTGGCGGGGTACGGGGCGGAGCAGCTCGCCAACGCCGCGGTCATCGTCGAGGTCGGCAAGCAGCTGAACGTCCCCGAGCAGGGCCAGGTGGTGGCGATCGCGACCGCGATGCTGGAATCGCGGCTGCGCAACCTCGATTACGGCGACCGGGACAGCCTCGGCGTGTTCCAACAGCGCCCCTCCCAGGGCTGGGGCACCCCGGCGCAGCTCATGAACCCCACCTACGCCGCCACCCAGTTCTACGAGCGCCTCCTTGCCGAGCCCGGCTGGGAGAAGATGAGCGTGAACGACGCCGCGCAAGCCGTGCAACGCTCCGGCACACCCAACGCCTATGCCCAACACGAGCGGGCCGCCCGAGAGGTGCTCGCCGCGGTCCACGGCGCCCAATGCACAACCACCACGAGCCAGGTGGTCGGCACCGGCGACTGCAACAACATCCAGGCCCCCAACCCCGCCGCGCTGGCCGCGATCAACTATGCCTGCGGGCAAAGAGGGTTGCCGTATGTGTGGGGCGGCAATGGGGAGCAGGACGGCGGGTTCGACTGCTCCGGGCTCACCACCGCCGCCTACCGCGCGGCCGGAATCACCTTACCCCGCACCGCCCACACTCAGTTTCACGCCGGGCCACGCGTGCCCGACGGGCAACCGTTGCTGCCCGGTGATCTCGTGTTCTACGGCAACCCCAACACCAAAATCCATCACGTCGGTCTCTACATCGGTGGCGGGTTGATGATCAACGCGCCGACGTTCGGCCAACCTGTGCAGGTCGAGCCCTACAGGTACCGGGGCGATGACTATGCGGGGGCTACGCGCCCGGCTGGTTCCGTTGCTGCGTAACGGTTCTCGCGTCCTCGACATCGCCGATGCCCGCTCCGAGCATAGCGTGGAACGGTCGGCCGTGAGTGTCGAGGAGCAGGATGCGTTGGGTGAACAGCGGCGGTGCGGTGGCGTCCAATGCGACGATGTTGTGGTAGCTGGCGAGTTCAAACAGCGAGTGGGTCACTTCACGGATCGTGGTGTGGTCCGGGTCCGTGCGGACGGAGAGCCCCTCGACGTGGATCTCCAGCACGCGCTGGCGCGGCAGCACGGTGATGACCGTGTGCACGTGTGCGGGGATGCCGCCGTCGGCGCGCAATTCGGCGATGTCCTCGGCCAACCGCACGGCGGCGGCCTCAAGGCTGTAACCGTTGCCAGTGCCAGCGCACGCGCCCCTCATTACCAGACCATCCACTATGGACTCTGGGTGTGTCATGGCGAACTTTCTTCCCAAGGGCTGCCTGGACCGCCACCGCGCGGCGGTCCAGGCATGGTTCTCGTGTGTAGCTGGGTGGATGCCGGTGTGCGTGCGGGTTCGTCAGTTCCCGCGTCGGGTTCGCATGTCGGCGCGCAGGTCGCCCAAGGTGCGTCCGTCCGAGACGCGCCGCCACGCGGTCCAGCCGTTCTGGTGGTTGCCACCCAACGCGGTGGTCGCACCGGACGGGTTGGCGAACAGCCGACCATCGGCGAGCAGGAGGGTGCCGTCCCGCTGGATGCGAGCGGTGTGGCGGACACCGAGGTTGCGGCGGCTCCACACCACTTCCTCACCCGAGGTAACCAGTCCGGCGTCCAGCAGGTCAGCGATACCCCCGCGCGCCCACCGCAACACCGGGCGCGACACGGCGGGCGGCGCGGCGGGCGGCGCGACTGTTCGCGACCACGCGGCGGCGTAGGTGTCAGCCACGGCGGCAGCCTCGGTGACCTCGTCATGCAAGCCCATCACCGCAGCGGCAGTGGGCGCGACAAGGCGTGGCCAGCGGTCGTCGACGCCGCACCAGCGGCCGACCCGCTGCCACCGGCCGTGATAGGCCAGCAGCATCTCGATATCGGCGGCGTGGTCGCGGGGCAGTGGGTAGGTCGGGTCGGCCGGGTGAGTCAGGCGCACGACGAGGTCGCCGTCGTAGGAGCCGTTGGCCGGTGGCTTGTCGGGCACCCAGCACCCGGCGAACAAAGCCACCTCACCCGCACGATCGGGGTCGGTATCACCGATGATGTCCACTGCGGACACCAGCATCGCCCACACGTCGTCCGGGCACCGCATCGGCGGCGCACCGAACGCCGGAACGAGGATCATCGTCTCCGGTGGCAGCCCCTCCCATTCCCGCATCGCCGCCTCGTCCTGCGGCTGTGACGGCCCGCCGGTCGGGTTGGCGTGATCGGGCGAGCGGGCAGGTTCCGGCGCACCCACGGCCGCGTCGGGGGCCGGTTCGGGCGTGTCGTGGTCGGTCGGCATTGTCTCTGCGCCCCTTCGGTTTTCGGTGTGGTGGGCGGTTGCCCGACGTGTATGGACGCTTCGTCGGCGCGGAGCTGTCAACGCCCGTGCGTAGGACACGGGTGAAGTCGACCCATGTGGCGCAACGATTCCCAGCCCCGCGCAGCAGCAACAACACCTGTGACCGGTCGCCGTAGTTGGCGGAGAACGGCCGCGATAGTTGGCGGAAAGCCAGGCTCAGCAGGCCGGGGTGGTGCACCAGGACGTCAAGCCCAGCAACGCCCTGATCACGCTTGAGGGACTGGTGAAGATCACCGACTTTGGGCTCGCCAGGGCACAACCGCGGGTGGGGCTCGACAGCGGCACTACTGGCGTGGAGTCGATCCTGGCCACCGTGGCCTCACACCGGCGTACGCGTCGCCGGGACAGTTCAGCGAGGGGCCGCCGAGCCGACGTGTGGTCGTGGGCCGTGTCCGTGCTGGAGCTGTTCGCTGGAGAGGTGACCTGGCGGACCGGCCTGCTGGCAGTCGCAGCGCTGAACGACCTCCGCATACACGGTGCCTCGCCAGGCCGGCCGGCCATGCCCGCCGACGTCGAAGGACTGCTCCGGCGGTGCTTCACCACTGACCCGGCCAGGCGCCCCGCCGATCTGGGCTGGTTGGCCGAACAGCTGATCGCGTCGTATGCCGCCCACATCGGACAGTCCTACCCGCGTGCGACGGCGTGCGCGGTCGACGCCATGGCCGACGGACTCAACAACAAAGCGCTGTCCATGGTGGACCTCGACCGAATCCAGCAGGCGGAGGAGTTCTGGCGCCGAGCGCTGGCGGCCGACCCGCGCCACCTCGACGCCACGTTCAACTGGCAGCTCACGCAGTGGCGAGAAGGCCGGATCACCGACGTCCGGTTGGTGGAGGAGCTGGAGCGATTCCGCTTCTCCCTCCCGGATGGCGACGCCCGGCAAGGCCGAACGGCGCACCTGCTGGGCACGGTGCACAGGGAACGCGGCGACACCGCGGCCGCTGTCGCGGCACTGGATCTCGCGGTGGGCGGCTCCCGGTGACCAGGACATCGAGGCGGCTCGGGAGGCTCTGGCCGGTCAGACGCTGGCCGAACACTCGCCGCCGCTGCGTCTGGTTGGCCACGAGGGCAAGACCTGCCCGCTGGTGATATCCGCCGACGGCCGGCACGCCGTCTCCGGCGGCGCTGACAGCACACTGCGCTGGTGGGACCTGGAGGCCGGGCATGCCTACGCACGTTCACCGACCACAGTGGAATGGTGAGCGCGGTCGCGCTGACACCAGACGGGCGGTACGCCGTGTCCGGCAGCACCAGCGGCGCCGTTTACGCGTGGGACCTCGCCACCGGCGCAGGCCGGCATCTCCTCACCCCGCACATCGCCCAGATCAACTCCGCCGCGATCAGCGCCGACGGCCGCCACGCCCTGACCGGCGGTGAAGACATGACCCTGCGCTGGTGGGATCTGGCGGAGGGGCATTGCCTCCACCAGATCAAAACCACCTACGTCGCCTCCGCAGCGATGATCCCGAGCGCCCACCACACGATCTCCGGAATGTCCGACGGCTCCCTCCTGCTCTGGGAGATCGACTGGGACTACGAATTCCCCACCGATTGAGCGAGACGGACAGCATGCCAAGCACCACACCGCGCCGCGAATGAGACGATCACGTCAGCGCCAGCATCGATCGATGGTGGTGACGAGTTCTGTCGCGAGTGTCTCGAGATGGGCCGACACCAGCGTGCGCGCCGCGCTCAACGTCACGTACCGGACGCTGCGGCCCGAACTCACCCGAGACCGTCCTGCACCTGGGGATTGTTCCCCGGTACGCGCATCAGCCCGCACTCGATCGCCGCGCTGCATGGCACCGACGTCGAGACCATGCGCAAGCGGCTGCGAGCGGCGACGATTGTGCCAGGGGCTGGGGCTGATGTTGCGCGGTGCTTTGAAGGTCATGTTGAGCAGTGAGTTGCCTCGTTCGCCGATGGCACTGTGCCCCATCTCGTCGGACCTCGGCTCGGCGGGCCAGAAACACCGTTCTTGAATAGGTCCCGTCCGCACAAGGGTTCAGTGCGCCTTAGCAGGGTGTGACGTCCGAGTCGGTCGCCGCGTCCGACACCCAGCGGACGTTGGAGAACGTGGCGTCGAACGGTCCCTCGGTGTAGACGAGGAAGGGCATGTTGACCTGCTTCGGGTCAAGGCCTCTCGCGACGAAGCAGGACAGCGGAATCTTGACCGTGCTCTTCGTTTCCTGCCTGAGTTGCCGGAGCAGCGTCGTGACCGGCACCTCGGCGGCACACGGGTAAACGCACTGTATGCCCACCGTCGTTCTGTCGGCCGGCGGCTTGTGCACCGTCACGTCGAAGACCAGCGCCCCGGTGTGCACATAGGGCGTCAGATCCCGCACATAGGTCGTCAGATCCTTCTGGGTCCTGACGACGCTCTGCAGGTAGACCTGCGCCGCCGCACTGCCGTTCCACACGACCCGCATGCCGCCGCTGGCCACCGTCGCGGAAATCGGGCCCTGGCTCGCGCCCTTCGACGTGAACTGTGTACCGGCCCAGTTCTCCTGCGAGGACACAGCCCCGGTATACGGCTTGATCGGTTGGCCGTCGAACACCCACAGTGTCGGCAGGGCTGTTGCACTTTCGCTGGCAGCGTCGTCACGAACTTTAGCGTCGTCACGAACCTTGACGAAGACAAGGTTGCCGACATACAGGCTCGTCCCGGCCACGGCGCCGATGAGGCAGAACGCGATGGATGTCCATATCTTCGCTGCCCACCGAAAGTCTGGCTTACCTGACGCCATGGCTCGGCCCCATTCCGTTACGCAAGCGGTACTGCTCAAGTAGTTGGTGCGCGAGACCCGTGCTCACCCGCATGGCATAGCGGGCAGCGGCCAGGTCGTCGATGATCGCGTAACTCCGGTCCTTGAGGCAGGTGACGAGGTCTTGCAGGGCGGCGGGGCCAAACGTTTCCAGGACGGTTTGGTAGAAGGACAAGGACACGACGAGTTCCTGGCATACCTGCCGGGCAGGACCAGGTTCCGCGTCGTGTGCCGCGCTTGCCATCTGTAGGGCGGCGTCCGTGAACTGGTCCAGTGTCGTGCCGGGCCAGTTGGGATCGTAGAGAGCTGCCAGCAGCGAGCCAGTGCTGACATTCTCGGCGAGTTGCCGGACGGACACCTGTCGGAGCGATTCGAGTTCTCGCCGGATGAGGTCGCTCGCCGTGTCTGGCAGCGACTTCCCGTCGTTGGTCGAGGTGACATCGATGAGGGCACGGGCGGTACGTACAAGGTCTCTTGGCAGTCCGCCCGCTAAGACGTGGCAGAGGGCGGTGAACGGCCGGGGCACGCCGGTGACCCGCTTGAAGAGCAGTTGCTCGCTGTGCCGGTAGATCATTGGCCCCACGGCGACCAGCTCGTCGAATGTGCTATCGAACGCGCTCCGCAACGACGGCGTGCGGCGGGCGAAGCCGGCCATCGCGTCCTCACTCAGGGTCACAAGATACATGCAGCCCGGCATGCCGAAAATAACCTTGATGTCGTTGAGGAACGCCTCGGCGCGGTCGCTGTCGCGGATCTTGTCAACCTCGTCGATCCCGATGACCACACGTCCTTTCCCACCGTGAGTGAACCGCTGCCAGGAGGCCACCCGAGCGCTGTAGCCGCGGAAGCTGTCTACCAGCTCAGGCAGGGTCACTGGCTGCTCGGCACGCTGCTTCGCCTGCCCGCGTACCAGGGTGAGGAACGTTCTCGGGGTCAGTGACGCCGACCAACTCGTCGAGTATGTGCGTAGGTACCTGAGCTGCTCCAGATGGCGTCGAGTCTCTACCGCGATCGCTGAGCGGTCGGTTGGCCCATGCGGAACCGTCTCACACAGCTGGGTGAACAGGTGAATGATGAAATCCCTTGGCACATAGTCGACCGGTGCGGACACGATCAGCCGAAGATCGTTGCCGTCATCGACCGCCTCCGTGCCGAAGAACTGCAAGATGGTGCTCTTCCCCACGCCGCGCGGGCCACTTACCCCCAGACTGCCGGAATGGATGCTCTGCGCGGTAGCACGGACCTTAGCCATCGCGTCGGTTACCACGAGGCGGAGCGGCTCGCTCCCCTCGATGAGCCGGGCCGGGGACTTATCGCCGATCGTGATGTCGAACAGCCGCGGGTTTCGCACCTCATCGTTGCGCTTTTCCGCGATGAACGGCCGCAACACCTGCTCTTGCAGGACCCCGGTCCAGCGCTGGTAAGCGACGCGAACAGCCCGCATGAGCGCCGCGCGCCGCCGCCGCCACCGCATCCACCGGATCCCGGCCGCGACCACGAGACCCGCGAGCAACCAGGGCGTCAAGCCAAGTCCGGGGTGCGCCGCCGCCAGCGGCAGGAACCCCGGGCCCGCGATGACCAGAAACAGGTACAAGACCATGGCTCCGGCCAGGACACACACGACAGGGTCCACTCGCCCATACGCGTCCACGGCCCGCGTGCGCAAGTCTTCAAAGGCAACGTAATCTTCGCGTGTGTCGGCGAGAAGCTCGCCTGCCTGGCGATCGATCTCACCCGCGATCTGCGGGCCGACGATATCCCAATCGGGAACGGACCGACCTTCCTCGGCCAACAGCGTGGAAGCGGCCTCATGAAGGACCACCTCCGGATCCCGCGACGTGAGATGCCGCCGAGTGTCCCCCATCAATTACTCCCCCCCAGAAACCACAAGTACGCTGTGCCTCTGCCGGCGACGCAATTTCTCACAGACGCACATCAACGCGACACCCTTCACGCTGCACGACCTCTATACCAGTTCCGCAGTGTCAGGCTACAAGAACTGCTCGTCGCCAACCTGCTTCAGTCCTGCCGCCAGCCTGGCCGCTTCAGCGGCGCGCAGATGTCAGCGGGCAGCGCCGTCCTGCTCGACGTCTTTGCCTTCGAGCAGCGTGTACAAGTTGGTCCGGTCCATCCCCCGCTCGCGGGCGATCTGCGCCTTCGGGACTTTGTCCTCGATGGCTGCGGTCATGCGTTTGAACCGCACGTCACGGCCTTCTTGAGCCCCCCGAGCGTCGTGACCTGTTGGCTTGAAGCGCCGCTTCTTGATCACGGATGTTCTGGAGACGATCCTGAAGTTCCTTGACCTGGGCTACAGATTTCCAAGTTCTTCGCCAACTATCGTGGCCCGGATCCGCCAACTATGGTGGCCGGTCACAACACCTGTGACGACAGACGATAGTTGTCACTAGCGAGTTGTCGTGAGCTGGCGTTGTTTTCGTGGGTTCCAGCGGTGGTTGTCACCGGGTACAGGTCCTACCTGTCACCTGGGGCGGGTACAGACGTGGTTGTCACAAGATCGGGTACGGAAGCGGTGGCAAGAGGTGGTGCTGTATCCCAGACTCCCAGGCGGACGGCTCCGGATGCGCGGCGCACTCGGCCGCCGACGCCCAACGCGCCGCCGGGGCAACCGTCACCGCCGAACCGTTCACCCGCACGACCCGACGCATCACACCCGCCCCACCGCTACGGCTGGGCATCGCCTGCGACGTGTCCAGCTCGATGGGCTACCTGCGCCGCCCGGTCGCCTCGACCTCCACCGCCCACGACGCGGTGGCCGAAATGCGTGGTCGGATGCTTGGTGGCCGGCGGTGCCCCGGCCGAACATCCCGCCCTGGGCCTGACCAGTGAACGAGTCGTCGCCCACCTGGTCCCGATCGACTACCTCGGTGCCGCCGCCTTCGTAGACCCGGCCCGCCAAGCCGACGCACGGCACCGCGACGGCCACTGACCACTGACCGCACCTCGCAAACTGCGCTATGATGTTCTGTTTCACCTCGACCGGAGGCGATGCCTCGCGGCGCGTGATGCCGTACGGAACGTCGGAGGTCATCTCGTGTTGTTGTTGCCATGCATCGTCTGCGGCGAGCGGACAACACCCCTGTCCAAGGTGGTGGCGGTGTTCGAGGAGACGGAGGCCGCGCAGGTGCTCGGCCATCCGCCTCCGGCGGAGCAAGCAGTCCTGGATCCCGTGGACCGGACACGGAAGTGGCTAGGACATGAGGAGTGCACCGGCGTTCCACGCGACCGTGGCGCCGAAGTCCTCACGAGAAGACTCCGGGAACAGCGGCAGAACAAGGCCGCAAATT
>WUUC01166577.1_pt1 | contig 11412 bp, 8 predicted proteins | sample 6278441 | NCBI WGS metagenome assembly WUUC01 (sample SAMN13675441, study PRJNA597444) | soil metagenome | isolation source: soil | place: USA: Washington | collected 2017-10 | reverse complement strand
TACGGTCCCGGTCACAGTCGCTCCAGCCTGATTCAACCGCTTGACCGTTTCCTCGATTTCATTCGCAGTGGTCACTCCGCCGCGCACAACATTGAACATGGCTCCGGCATAGGGGCCGACAGTGAGTGCATCAGCGACCGCAAGCACCGGAGCCGTATCAACCAAGACATAGTCATAGCGTCCTGAAAGCAGCCGAAGTAATGTGCCAAAATTCTGATGTCCCAGTAATTCCGCGGGCTTTCTCGGCAAATTGCCAGTAGATATGAAATCGACGTTTTCCACGACATTTCTTTGGATGATCTGCTCGAAAATACCGGGAGCGAGAATGGCTTCTGCCAATCCTTTTTTGCGATCCAGGCCGAAATAGCGATGCAGATGACCTTTGCGCAGGTCGCCATCAATCAACAGTATTTTTTTCCCGACAGCCGCAAGCACGGTAGCGAAGTTTGCTGCGACAAACGACTTTCCTACTTCGGGTGTCGGACTGGTAATGACGATGATGTTGTTGCTGGAATCGCGCATTGAGAATTGCAGTGATGCGCGGAACCCGCGCAGGCTTTCGACAGCACTATCACCTGGCGCGCTGCTAGCAAGAACTGATACCGCTCTCGACTTGCTTTGAATTTGCGCATATAACTGTTCCTGTCCCTGGCTGTGCGGAATCGTCGCGCTGAGAGGCACACCGAACAGCTGCTTGATTTCCTGAGGATCGTCGATTCTGCCGTAGAAAACTTTTCTGATGTATGCACCTATGACGCCGAGCACAAGGCCAATCATGCCGACAATCAGAATTACCAGCATGCGACGTGGTTTGATCGGCGCGGTGGGTGGCATAGGAGTATCAAGCAGCCGTGCATTGCCCACCTTGCTTGCCGTTACCAGGCGTAGTTGTTGCGCCGTACTCAAACCGGCTGTATATACCTCCGTATTGACCCTTACGTCGCGGGTCAAGCGGAGCACATCCTGCTCCACTGTTGGTAGTCTTTTTATTTTTGCATCAACGTTAGCCAATTCGCGATTCACCGTGCGAATTTGTTGATTGATAGCCTCCACGGAGGGATGGTCCTCCTGGAAGCGATAAAGCAACTCCTCTTTCTTTTGCTTCAATTCGAGCAATTTCGTTTGCGTCGCCGTCGACTGCCCCAGCACCGCCTTGGCCTCTTCTCCCAGATCGACCGTGCCACGCTGATTTCGCATTGCATTATATTTTGCCTCCGAGCGCTCGAGTTCTTCTTTTAGCTCCGGCAGCTGCTTGTTAAGAAAGGCAAGCGACTTCTCCGCCTGCTCCGCCTTTCTGTCTTCATTCTGCCGGACATACTCCTGCCCGATTTCCTTTAAGATTCGGCTGATTTTTTTCGGGTCGGATCCTTCGAGAGAAACGTTGATTATGCCGGTCTGCCTGCCTTTCTCCGATACTTTTAGTGCGTCCTGCAAGCTTTCAATGGCGTCCAGCTGAGCTGTTCGGGTAAGAGAGAACTGCGCCCCCGGTTTTGCCGCAAGGTGGTCAATTCGAAGCTCGATCTCGCCTTGCTCCGACTGAACCTTGACTATATTTCCAACCCGCCCCCTGATCTCGATACCGTCATCCTCCTGGCTTAGACGGAAGGCGTCATTCCCCTCTGCGGTAAGCAAAAATGGCGCTCCCTCCAGTCCCTCTGGTACATTAAATATGGATACGTCGGCACGCTCCGAACCCCAGACGTATCCACCGTACCCAAATATTCCGGGTTCTGATAATTCGCCATTGCGGCGGGCTATCCAGGAGCCGATAACAGGAAAGTATTTTGGCTGAACGTTAATGTAGAGCCGCGCGTTGTCAACAGCACGGGAAATTACCATGCGCGAACGCAGGATTTCAATTTCCGATCCTGCTGCGATTCTCAAATCGAAGGTGCTCGGAACGTTATCCAGCATGTTTCCGGCCGCCCCTCTACCGTCTTCTACCTGGAGCAGAATATTTGCTTCATAAATTGGCTTGGCCAGAAACGCATAAGCCACACCGAATAAAGTCACTACAAAAGCGATGCTCGCTATTACCCAGCGATTGTCATAAAGAAGGCCGAGATACTTTCGTATATCCAGAGAGTCGTCTTGCTCCGTGTATGGCTGTTGAGCCTTTTCGTTTGAAACTAGCAGCTGAGTAGATTGATTCATAGATGGCGCTTAGAAGAAATTCAGTGAAATGCAATTGCTTGCAGCCGTTAACGCTGCCGAACTCAAGCCGTACGGTTTTGCATCGGTTAAGGCATTGATCATTAATGCTGCAGCTATCAGTCATACGCTCACAAATTTAACCGGTTGGAAATTCTTGGAATACGGACATCCTGTACGCCGCAGCCTGTTGTTAATGTATCTCGAAGACTGTCAAAGAATAAGTATGAAAATTCGATGCTTGGATACTGCGCATTGCGTATCGCATTTACTTTTCTAATCAGTTGATGGAAAAAGCGGAATATTGAAGAAGTGCCGGAAGATGGTTCATAAAAGAACCACTTATGAAATGCCGTTTTAACGATTGCCTTCTATCGGCCAATAACCAGCCAATAAAGTTTGACGTTAGAGGATCGTTGGCGGACATCGGCCAGTCGGTGCGTTTAATTAACGCCCACTTATCCCGTCAGTGCATTGCCCCATTACATCGACTGTTACACCGCATATGAAACCGGCGGTTACTCCAACTCCGGTTTTCGCCTGCCACCCGCAGTCAATCAAATTGACCTGCGCCTTCTCTTATTTCCAATCGAAATTTCCTCTTTGTGATTGGCAGTTAAAGGTCAATTATCACTACGCGTTTCTTAAGGAAAAATATATTCAAAAAGAATGATTTCCTACTGGAACTTTTTTCTTCAGGGAAAGCTCTGATACTCGGTGTTCAATTGTGCAACGAACGCTATGGGAAATGCGGGAGGTGGCATTTGGAGCAACACCTACTTCTCCTAATGCTTTCGACGTTTCCCCCTGCCGTACCACGCACTGCTGTAGCTGATTTTCCCGGCCGGGACAATTGCATTTTTATAACTCACCGTTCCAGGAGTGAATTGTTTTGAAACGTACCGCTTATCCATCAATACTGTTAGCAACCTTGATCCTCGCTGCCTGTGGCGGCGGCGACTCATCTGGATCTCCAGAAGCAGATTCGACTTCGACACAAGCATCCGCACCGGAAACGGCTCCACAAGCAAATGCTGATGCCGAAGTTGATGGCGAAACCCCACCAGAGTTCGCCCAGGACCAAACACCGGAACCTCCTAAACAATCTGCGCCTGACATTGACGAATCTGATCCTTCGGAAACATCGGACGCCCCATCAGTGGGGGTAGTGACAGAACCGGAACCGCAACCTGAAGCGGAAACCGAGCAACCATCGACGGCAGCGTCGACCGCTGTTTATTACCATCTTTATGTGGCAACCAACGGTTCTGACAGCAACCCCGGCACGAAGACACGTCCGTTTAAAACGATTCTAAAAGCATCTAAAGTTGCTAAGCCCGGTACCGTTGTTCACGTTGCACCGGGCACTTACGCTGGCGGTTTCCAGACAAGTGCAAGTGGAACAGCAACCGCCCGGATCAGCTATGTTTCGGATACAAAGTGGGGTGCGAAGATCGTTCAGTATTCAACAACAACCGCTACAGCGGGATGGAGAAACAGCGGCCGCTATACAGACATCGTCGGCTTCGACATTGATGGTCAGAATGGCAAAAAATGGACTACCGGCCTGGGCGCAACCGGTTCCTATACCGTTTTGAAGAACAACCGCGTTCGCAATATCGCGACTACGGTGGCCTGCACATCCATGGGCGCCTCCGCCATTAACACGCATAATTACTATAATGGATACTATATTGATGTAATTGGCAACGTCGTTCACAACATCGGATACGACGGATGCGGATACTTCCAGGGTATCTACGTCAGTACGTCGGGTAAAGTATTGAACAACCTCGTTTACAAAGTCGGAGCATACGGAATCCATCTTTGGCATGACGCAAGAAACATCACTATTGCCAACAACACATCCACGGATAACGGAATCGGCATGGTGGTCGGCAGCGGCGGCCATTACAAGGAAGTTCTGCCAGCCAATAACGTTCATGTATCCAACAATATCGTTTACGGCAACAAGCGTCTTGGTATTACGGAACAGGGACTTGTCGGCAGCAATAACACCTACACCAATAACCTGGTGTATTCCAACGGTATCAACTGGAGACTCAAGAACAAGACGCACTCTGGCACAGTATCTGCCAATCCGCAGTTTGTGAGTCCATCGACAGGTGATTACCGACTGAAGAGCACTTCCCCAGCGATCGGTTACGGTTCATCGCGTTACGCGCCATCCGACGATATCGTCGGCGCCGCTCGCCCACAAGGCGGACGGGATGATATCGGCGCCTATGAGTATATAGGTTCAGCCGCACGCTAACACCTGAATAGAAATCAGGAAAAAACAGGGTTATGCCGTTCGAACGCGATGAGAATTTTTACTCATCGCGTTCGGATTGCCGCTCTCCTGTCAACTCGGTAAAAAGTGACGGGCTCCGGGGCCCGTCCTTAGCCGATCCGGTCAGAATCGTACGCAATCGTGCACGGCCTACTCAATAGCATCAGTGGAAAGCTCTGCTCTGAGTTCTCCCACAACAACTGCATCTCCTCTGGGGGAGTTCCCTCCGCTTACCCGAACAAACGAAACGGTTAGATCCCTTATGTCGCTGGGCGTAAGCTTTTGCAGGACTTGCGTAGCACCGAAGACGAGGCGCCCACCATGATGCTGAGCGGCGGCGATTTCGAAAGGTCCGAAACTGCCGAGCAGGTTTCTGTCTTCGGAACCATTTCCGTTATCCGGAAGATTCAAATAAACATCATAGAAGTATCCGCCATTTGCGCCTCCTGACGTTGTGCGGGCACTATCCAGTACGATTTGCACCGATGTGTAGGTTCTTCCGGGCGGTTGAGCGGGACCAAAGGGCGACTGTTGTGTCCGCTCGAGAATAGCTTGCAAGGCCTCACGATCCGGCACTTCAACCGGAATTTGTGCGGTAACAGAATTTTCGTTGAGCGCAACCCCCTTGGCGCCACCAACCGAACGCCTGTTTGCGCCAATTGCCCTCGGACCAGTCAATGTAAATCGACCAAGAGGCGGTCGGCGTCGGGCACCTTGGCCTGGCACGTTCTGTACCCGGATAATCCGTGCGGCCTGTGACACCGGCGGCAATGTTTTTGGAAGGGCCAGATCCACGTAGGTATAACTGAGATGGGTTTGCGTATCGAAGACCTGGCTGCGAGGCATAGTGAGATCGCTCCTATAGGTCAAGTTGCCGCTCCAATACGAATCGGTACTTGGCGGATATTGTCTGCCAGCGCCCGCATTGACCCATGCTGCCCATAATCTGTCGATTTGCCCATGATGCATCCAAAAGATCGGGTCCATCGGCGAATTCATTTTCGCCATGTAGCCGCCGACTACGTTATGGAAGGAGCCATGAGGTTTATATTCCACCGATTTTTCGAATGAATTCGTCGTCCCTCTTTGAAAAGTGTTTACTGTGCTTGAAAACGCCAGCAGCGACAGCGCCGAACGAACATTCGTGTTGACACGCCCTTCGACGTAAAGTGGATTACTCGAGGAAGCGTCCGTGAACTCTGCCGGAAACACCGGGTTTTTGTAATAGTCCCAGTACGGGACCATCAACGTACTATTGCCGGATATAGTGCGCAGCGTCTCCTGAAAATAATGCAGGTATCCACGATGCCACGCGAGGAAATAGGGTATGTTGTGCGGGCAAGCATTTACATGGATATTAGACCAGTAAAGCCAACTTGCTCTATCGCTCGCGTTGGTGTTAGCACGCATTGCCCGTATAGCGTCATAAAAAGATGAATAGTCGGATGTCTGTTTGAACTCGTTCCATTCAAGACGATTTCTGATGGTCTGGCCAAACGCCATGCGAGCAGGAATTGCCGTGAGGGCCAATGCAGAAACAGAACCTTTTACGAAACTTCTTCTACTTAAGCTCTTGCATTCCATTGTGAATCTCCTGTTGTATCACTTTATATTTACAGCCAGAAAATAGCGCGGGCAACGATGTGCCACCAACGCATATTTGATATGTCGCCGACAGTCGCCTAGGGGATCTCCGCACATGATTTTGTAAATATCATCCGTGAACACTAGCCCCTTCTGAAACGGAAGAGATACTTAAGTCAATCTCCAACCTTAATTCCATGCTCATGTTTTACTTCTCCACGGACTGATTTAAACTTTCAACACAATGAAGATGCCCTAACTGTCTCAATATGCGGCTTCTGCGTTGTTACATCAGGAGCACTTATTGGACACATTGAGAAGTAACGTCATCACCAGCCATCGTCATTTTGCGAAACAACTTCTAACGCAGCCCTCTCATTTGATATTCCAGGCAAGCGCGTCTTGCATCAAGTTGTCAGGTAAAAATTTATGAGGGATGGCCTTTATTACTTTAATCAACAGCGAAACGAAGAGAAAGTATGAAAATTCGATAGATAGTCGGGAAATTTTGCAGCATTAATTTTCTTATTCGATCAATTACTGCGTGCGCAACCTAATGCCATGATCAATCATCCTGGCAAGGAGAATCGTTCTTCTGGATGGTCAATCAATCTCACCTTCTAGAGAACTATAGGTAGTGGATGGAGATATTGGAATAGATGATCTGGGTTGTCGTAGGAAGGAGGCTTTCTTCTCAAATACGTATTCAGTAAGAGTCTCTCTAAGCACGCTCCCAACTGGATTTTGCGAATGCACTCGCTCCTATGCAGAACACAGAAGGCCCCATACACTGCTGATATATTTCAGTCGCCTGATTCCGATAATTCGGATGCTTCTCAAGAACTCAAAATCTGAATTCATTTGCACCATTCTTCATTTTTATAATGGCTCGCTTTCCACCCAGAGGTAGCGCACTCATCAAAATGTCTTTATCTCTAACCGAAGCAAAGCGATTCCTTAGGTTTCGCCACAAAAAATGAGCTATGGTCTTGGGTCGTCTGATATAGCGCTTTACCGCGCTTGAATCAGAACGGGATTTTTGTTTCAGGGTGCCAAGCCAGACAAATTGACGGGTTTCAGCAATCCATTGTTCATAGAGTTCATCCAGTGTTCGGCTGAAAAATTGTTCTTGCATCTTTTTCATGACCTCAACTGATTCTTTTTCCCAGTCCGATCTTATCTTCCATGCATCGATGGTGATATTCCCGCCGCTCGTTTCGAATTCAACCAAGGATAACAATCCTTCGTTCGTGCCAAAATTCATACGCTGACGCGGAGTATCGAAATAAAAATTCCCAGTCCCATGTATGATGATCGAGCCAGGGTGCCTGGTTATCGGCTGAATAGAGTGCGAGTGGTGGCCAAAGACTATATCCGCGCCGCACTGTGTAATGGATTCGGCCCAAGCAGCTCGACGTGGCCATGGCACGTTGTAATACTCTTCGCCACCATGGTAACTGACCAGGACTCGTCTGCCGCGGCTTTTCCATTTTTGAATATGCGTGCCCAGTTCTTTCCCGGGTAGAACGACCGGCCCGATTCCCGGGGAGAGAAACTCACAGGTCGGCCCCTCTCTATGCGAAAATGCAAATAGCACTGCATTAATTTCTGGCAGCTCAATGTAGTGAGATTTCGAATTGTCTTTTGTTGACGCGCCGACCCAACGGATTCCTGCGTTTTCCAGGGCAAAAATCGTCTCCTGAAGCCCCTCCTCCCCATAATCCAGTATGTGATTGTTCGCTATCGTGACAACAGAAACCTTTAAGTCCTTCAGGAGGCTCAGAACCGCATTGGAGCTTTTAACCGGAGCATTGCGTCCTGGTCTTGGTAGCGCTTTATCAGCGATAGGCCCTTCAAGATTTGCAATGACAATATCGGCGGAGCGGCATAACGCCTGAATTTTTTCGCAGAGCTGAACTTTTCCTTTATAACATCTGATATCGCCCAACACGATTACCTTAGCCATCACGCTCTCCTCATTGACCGGTATGATTTTCCTGATCTGTATAGATAGACCATCAATATCATCAGCCATACCATGAAGCCGTAAAGCTCGGACAAAAAATTAAACGCCAGGAACGACAAACCTACTCCGGGCAGGGAAATAGCCAACTCACGCAGAAGCGTCGTTATCCATGAACGAAAACTTGCGCCGGAAAGCGAATGTATAAGATATAACTTCAAGCTAATTGTGAGTACACTCGTCACAACAAACAAAACCAGCCCAAAATAGAACGAAGAAAGTATCCCGCCAATAATTAAAGACGTGACACGAAGGCAGAACTGCATGACTTCGAGCTTGAAAGCAATACTTTGTTTATTCACGACGCCGAATACCACGCCGACGGGATTCGCCAGGATAAGCCAGAGCAGCCAAGCGATCAGCACCTGCGAGATATGGCCGGCATCAACCCATTGGCTGCCAAATATCACTTTAAACAATACAGGTGCGACCGGAATAATCATCAGAAAAGGGCCGACTGATAAATGGATCAGCCCCGACTGGATTTTCTTTATCAAACGTCCGAGTTCTCCATCTCGAAATGCTTTCGCCGCCTGTCCAGTGAAGACCTTTGAAACTGAATCTGTCAAGACGCTAATCGGCGCCATGAGTGTTCTGTGGGCGAGAAAGTACAGCCCGACTACGACCGGGTCAAAGAACATGGTCATTATCAGTATGGGCGCATGCATGCCAAATGAGTTCAATAACCCGGTTGGCATGGAATACATGGGAAAGTTACGGTATTCCATTGCCCTGCCACGAACATTTTTCAAGAATTCGTTTCGAGGATAAGTTATCCCTGGCGTTTTTGAGGTGATGAATAACCGGGCCAGACTTGCGAAGCCAACGACTTGTCCTGCTATATGGCCGACTATCAACCCTGTAGCCCCAAAGTGAGAAAGTCCTGAAAACACTTGGGTTAGAACTCCTCCCAAACCTTGCTGTATTTTTGTTTTTGACATCATTCCAAATGCTTTTTCTCTGATAGCCCAGGAACTGAAAATTTGATATACCCCGGTTAAGGCTATGCCAAATGGAAGCAGCCAAAGATAGGGTTGCATCTGCCCGATATTCAATAATGCAGCGATTTTTTCCCCGAAGAAAACGATCAATACGCTCGCGAGTGAGGTGATAAGCGTAGTAAAACTCAACGCTATGCAGAGTACGGCAACAGCGTCTTTTTCTTTTTCCGGCAATGGGATTGCCAGCTCATAGCGAAAGCCAACACAGATGGCCATGATGGCCAGAATGGAAGCATACAAAGCCAGAACAGCAAATTCTCCAGGCGTATATAGTCTTGCCAGGATCGGCGATGCCAATATCACAATCGCCTGGCCTGATGCCGTACCAGAAGCGAGCACTGCAACACCGCGGGCAAAGCCACCCTTGGGGAGAAGTTGCTTGACTAAGGAACCGGCGCGTACGGCACTTTCTCCTCCGTGGCTTTTGTTGTTGTAAATCTCCATTACTTTCCTTGCTCTCGTATTACAACGAGAAGTTACGCCGTTCCCATATTCACAGGCAAAGAGGAATCAACGAGAACGCTGAGCGCTCGTTCTAGCAGTCTAGACAGGAAGTATCGGAAGATAAGTATGAAAATTTCATGAACACCGTCGAATACGAGTTTATTCATCCATTAGTTCGATCAGTATCAGTAATGAGTTGCACGGACCACGGCACGGTGTATCGCAATAGCAGAATTCCCATATTGCAATATGAATGATCCAAAGTTTTTTACCAAGCGCTTGCCTTTTAGTCTTGCCGCTACTTTATGCCGATCGCCGTTATCGAATATTTGGATTCAATGCATATCTAGAATCGATTACACCATCAATTTTTTAATCCAAGACCACACCGAAGAGTCATAGGTATATTGTACGTAAACGCTTGTCCAATTTTACAAGCGCTAGAAAGGAGTTATCATGAACAGAAAGGCTATTGTCATGTTGTTAGCTGTTCCGTTGCTCGCACTTCCGCCAGCAGCATTCTCGGCCAGCCCTTCGAGCTTCAAAAGCGCTGTCTCGTTAATTAAAACTGGTGATGCAAAATATATCGCTGCCGTTGTCCTTTCTAAATTGCCTCAAAGTGTTATCGAGTCGGTGCCAGAAAGCTTTGTTACCTACAATGCGCTGAGGATTAAGAAGGGAGGTAATGGTTGGGGTGGAGGACACGGTGGAGGCCGCGGTCATAAGTGCTGAAAGACGGTTAACGCAGCCGGTAGTTGATAGCGTCCTGCTTTGACATGCCGGCCGCCAAGTACAAGTTACTATGCACGAATGATAGCGGCGTCCGCCGGGAAATTGCATCGCGCTCCTGCTTCGTCATTACTGTGTTGTCTGAGTGGGAAAATGCATTGTGCCAATTTTGGCGAGTATTGCCAAAATGCAGTGATTGAGGGCGCATCAATAATTAGACAAGAACTTATTTAAACTCGGTGTCATCAACGAACTCAGGTTCGAACACAATACGCTCTCTGCCAGTGATCAGCAGGAAATGCTTGCCGCTGCAGCGCGCCAGCATCGACATCCCAAGCCGCTGCGCAACGGCATGACCCATTTGCGTTGTACCGGAGCGCGACAGGAGAAATGGAATGCCCATTTGTCCGCCCTTGATCACCATTTCCGACGTCAGGCGTCCAGTGGTATAGAAAATCTTGTCGTTGCCGGAAATGCCGTCCAGCCACATCCTTCCGGAGATAGCGTCGACCGCGTTGTGCCGCCCGACGTCCTCGATGAAATAAATCAGCTCGCCTTCGGCTGAAAACAAGGCGCAACCGTGAAGGGATCCGGATGTTTTGTAAACCGATTTCTGAATGCGGACCGTTTCGATGACCTTGTATATCGTCGATTGTTTCAGGCGCGCATCAGCAGGAATCCTGATCAAATCAACCTCATCCATCAGGCCGCCGAATACTGTGCCCTTCCCGCTACCGCTGGTGTCAACATGCGCGGAAGTTCGCTCTTCGATGTTGCCTCCGCTGGTGCGTGTAGCGACTGCCACCGCGCCAACATCCCAGTCCACTTGCACAGCCACGATATCCTCGAGCGATCTGATCAAGCGCTGATTGCGAAGATAACCGAGCGTAAGCGCTTCCGGGGCGCTGCCTAAGGTCATCAGCGTCACCAGTTCGCGCTTGTCCAGATAAACCGTCAGCGGACGTTCGGCCGGGATCGCGATCGTCGATACCCGGCCGCGCTCGTCGACTGCGCCGACTTCCTGAGTCAGGTCTATCGTGGCGTTCGACAGTAACGGCCGGTGCTGCATATTTATTCCGCTAATTTGGCTGCGGCGAGGATCTGCCCTCCCCCGTAGCTGCTTTGACGAGGCGGCTCACCGCCCAAGCTGGCGCGTATCGCGCAATACTTGAATTCCGGAATCTTGC
>WUUC01051461.1_pt1 | contig 11412 bp, 10 predicted proteins | sample 6278441 | NCBI WGS metagenome assembly WUUC01 (sample SAMN13675441, study PRJNA597444) | soil metagenome | isolation source: soil | place: USA: Washington | collected 2017-10 | reverse complement strand
CCGTGAGCTATCCCGATCCGTCGCTGACCACCACCTACGCCTACGATGCCGGAGCCTTCGGCAAGGGGCGTCTGACCGGGCTGAACCGGCACGGCGAAACGATCGCCTACGCCTACGACCGCTTCGGCCGCCTGATTCAGGATGGCTCCCTGACCTACATCTACGACCGGAACGGCAACCGCACCTCGATCGGGCATCCCGAAGGCGTGACCGCGTTCTACACCCACGATTTCGCTGACCGGGAAGAGACGCTCTCCGTCCAGGTCGGAGCCACCTCTCCGTTTACCTTGGTGAACGCCGCGGACTACGAGCCCTTCGGTCCGCTGTCGAGCCTGACGCTGGGCAATGGTCTGACCGAAACCCGCGCCTTTGACGGCCGCTACGCGCCGGAGGAGATCCGGGTGGATGGGACCGGCACGCTCCTGCGCTGGTCCTACACGACCGATGCGGTGGGTAATATCTCATCGATCACCGATCTGCTAACTTCCGCCAACAATCGGACCTACGAATATCAGGACGTCCAGTATTTCCTGACCCAGGGGAACGGCCCCTGGGGTCCCAGGAGCTGGACCTACGACCGGATCGGCAACCGGCTGACCGAGACCCGGGGGGCGCTGACCGACACCTACGCCTATCCCACGAATCCCGCGGGAGGCCACAGTCCGAGGCTGCAGTCGATCAACTTCGGAGCCGGCGGGACGCACACCTTCAGCTATGACGCAGTGGGGAACACCACGCAGGTCTACAAGAGCGACGAGGTCCTGCAACTGATCTACGACGGAGCCAGCCGGCTCTCGACGCTGCGCTCCATCCCGGAGGATGCGCGGACCCACTTCGCCTACGACGGCCGGAGCTTCCTGCGCCGGGCCGAGGGAGACGTGGACGAGTGCCACCCCGGAGTGACCGTCCCGACCTACGATTCGGAAGGTCTCCTGCGCCGCCGCGAGCACCGCAAGCTCTTCACCCCGGCCGCCGCGCCGCAGGACAGCGAGACCGTCCTCTACTTCGCCGGCCGGCCCGTGGCGCTCCTGCGGCTCACATCGAGCAGCTCCGACCTCAAATATCTGACGACGGATCACCTCGGCACTCCGATTCTCGCTACAGCCGACACCGGAGCCCTCGTCTGGCAGGGTGGCTTCGAGCCCTTCGGAGCCGACTGGAGCGGGGCGGGTGCGGCAGGGGTGTTCCTGCGTTTCCCGGGGCAGTGGGTGGATGGGTTGTGGGAGGGTGGGCGACTGTCGAGTGAGATGTATTACAACGTGCACAGGTGGTATGGGTGGGGGGTGGGGCGGTATGGGCGGGTTGATCCATTGCTGGATAGTATTCGCGTAAGCACCTACTCTTACGCCCGGCAGTCACCTGTTACCGCATCTGATCCGCAGGGACTGTTCGTCATTGATTCATCCTGCGACTGCGAGCGACAACTACCTGATAACATTCCTGCAGCCCTAGGCAAGGCTAGACAATGGTCTAAATCTCCAAGCTGCACCAAAGTACTTGACAGAATTCCTGGAGTGAAGGGCTGCGTAGAGGACAGGTTTGCTACTGACCAGACAGGAAGAGAGCCTGTGATCCGGTGCCACTCGCAACCACCGCCACAGGGTAATTTCTGTGGAGGTCACACGCCCCAACTCATTTCCACGCCGCCAACCATTCACTTGTTTCCCGGAAACGATAGGTGCCCCAGAACGAACCCAGAAATCGGCATTGGCGCAACGATTTTTCACGAGTTGCTCCATAGCTGTGGCATTCTGTCTGAGACACAAGCGGCCGAGGTCACGAGAGCATGTACAGGATTCGACGCCAGGCCTTAGAGAACTTCCTGCCTTTGCTGCTGTTGGTTGCATCCTTCTGTGTGGTGTACTTTGGATTGGCACCGGTGTGGCTACTTCGCGACGCACCGCTTGGGCCTCAAGTTCCTCTCGTTTCCGTGCCTCAAGGCACGACTTCAGATGTCTGGTCCAGCCTTCCTGGACTTCTCCATATTTGGCTCGCTGCGCTCCTGGGCATCCTGTTCATTGAGGTCGCGCGGCTGCTGTGGATCGCAACTGGGGTCATGACAGTGGCCCGCTTCGTCTCAACGCTTTTGTACGAGCTTTCCATTGTCGTTGACATGTTTCGCCTCTGGGGAAGGGACTGGCTCGTATGGGCGAAGTACGAGTTGCGTCTCGGGCAATTATGCGATCCTGTGGAAGCATGCTTTCCAGTTTCTGGTGCAATACCCTGGTTTAGTCTGCTTACATTACTTTTAGTAATGATAGTCTCGCTTCGGTCTTGGTCTAGGTGATGTACCGTCTGATTTGTTGCCTACACTTGGCGATGCCGCAGTACTTGGAGCACCTTCCCGGATTGAACCGATACAAAGAATTGTTCTCTCCTATAGCAGGCCGGGAGGCGAAGTTATTTTCCGAGGCCGCGCAGTCGAGTTAAAGCACGGATGGTCATGTTCGCCGGATCATCAACTATCCAATTTCGCCGCAACTAGCAGACTTTGCCAAACACCGAGACGCCGATCGGCCTGACCGAGACCCGCGCCTTCGACGGGCGCTACGCGCCGGAGGAGATCCGGGTGGACGGGACCGGCACGCTCCTGCGCTGGTCCTACGCGACCGATGCGGTGGGTAATATCTCATCGATCACCGATCTGCTGACTTCCGCCAACAATCGGACCTATGGATATCAGGACGTCCAGTACTTCCTGACCCAGGGGAACGGCCCCTGGGGTTTGCGGAGCTGGACCTACGACCGGATCGGCAACCGGCTGACTGAGACCCGGGGGGCGCTGACCGACACCTACGCCTATCCCACGAATCCCGCGGGAGGCCACAATCCGAGGCTGCAGTCGATCAACTTCGGAGCCGGCGGGACGCACACCTTCAGCTATGACGCGGTGGGGAACACCACGCAGGTTTACAAGAGCTACGAGGTGCTGCAACTGATCTACGACGGAGCCAGCCGGCTCTCGACGCTGCGTTCCATCCCGGAGGATGCGCGGACCCACTTCGCCTACGACGGCCGGAGCTTCCTGCGCCGGGCCGAGGGGGACGTGGACGAGTGCCACCCCGGGGTGACCGTGCCGACCTACGATTCGGAAGGTCTCCTGCGCCGCCGCGAGCACCGCAAGCTCTTCATCCCGGCCGCCCCGCCGCAGGACAGCGAAACCGTCCCCTACTTCGCTGGCCAGCCCTTGGCCAGATGTGGCGGGTCTCTGTTCGCTGGAGGAACTCGGATTGTTTGCAACAATTCAGCCGAAGCCTGCGGCCAGACCTGGCCCAACGGGACAATCACTCTCTATCGAGGAAACAGTACCTGCCCAAGAATCTTTGAGGGACGGGAAAAGGGACCGACTGGCCCTCGAGATTTCAGCCAAACTCTTTTTCACGAGATCGGCCACACCTGTGGAGTAGGTCCCGAGGAGCCGAATTGGTGGAAGGATCTCCAGACTGTATGCACAGGATGGCCGCTTTGAACGGAGAGTCCATGCGATCTTCCCGGCTCGAGATCTGGTCTGGCCTCCTTGCTGTTTGCGCATGGCTCACGGTGGCACTGCCGACGGATCGGATCATGGACTGGTTGCCCCCCGAAAGGTACGAGTTTGCTTTGCCGCGTGTCAGTGTGCCCTATACGCCGGGTGCAGACGTGGTATCTGGAGTCCCTGATCTCTTCAGCTCGCTTGCTCTGGCAGGGACGAGCATCCTTCTGGCTGAGCTTGCGAAGATGATCTTCTTATCCCGTGCGAGGAGTGCCATATGTCATGGCTTGATCGTTCTCTACCAGGTTTCCCTGCTTCTCGATGCCCTGAGGGAGCATGCATGGGATTGGTATGGCTATCTTCTCTACTTTTGCAGGCTGATCACTCTTAGCTATGATCGTCCTCGCCCGGAGCTTGTACTGATTCCATCGCCCTGGTTGAGCTTGCTTCTATTGCTTGTGTGTCTGACCTTCTGCTATTGGGAACAGCGATTGCGATCTGGTGATTGAAGAACTCTCGGGGAGAGGTGATGTTGGGCAATCGCGTCAAGTAGTTCCCGGCCTCCCTCCTTAAGGTGCCAGGGGTCCTACTCCGGGTCGCGCCAGGGCTCACCGCTGGCGCTTTCATTCCTGGGATCGACGAACCGCGGCCCCTCTCCCGTGAGCCGGGAGAGGGGCCGTGGGACAGTGGAAGCACCCCTATCGCTTGCGACGCCTGCAATCCGAACTGTGCTCAGACGAATCCTGTACCTTTCACTCGAGGCGTCATCACCTTTGGCCAAGGTAACCCAGGCTGTCCCTTTCAGAATGGACTTGGCTTTGCCGAGTCACTCTTTCATGAGACTCTTCAGTTTGCGGAATCGCGGCTGAGCCTATGACGTGGTACCTCAAGGAGCTTGGTTCAGATACCTGGAGTCTGCCTGCTACAACTGGCGAGATCCGAACGCACCTCCTCCTCGCTTCAGCCCGAGGAATCGATGAGTAAAGTTCCCATTCTCATTGCAGTGGTATTCACGGCGAGTGCCTGCACCCGGTCTTGAGCTCAGACGGCCGCTACGTCGCCTATGTCAGCACGGCGACCGACCTGGTCGCCGGCATGATCGACGGAAGCTCCTTCAACGACGTCTTTCTGTACGACCGGGTGACCGCCACCACGGCGCTGGTCAGCCGGACCAGCGGCTCCGCCACCACGGCGGCCTCCGGCTCGGAGCCGGTCATCAGCGCGGATGGCAGCCATGTCGCTTTTACCAGCTCCGGCAACATTTTTCTGTACCGGCGCTCGGACGGACTCCTCACTCTGGTCAGCCACGCCGCGGGCCATGACCAGCAGGCGGGAGACGGCTTTTCGAGATCGGCGGCGATCAGCGACGATGGGAGCTTTGTCGCTTTCGTGAGCTCCTCGGACGATCTGATCCCTGGAGGAGCGCCCTCCGCCTATTCGGAAACCTTTCTTTTCGAGCGTTCGACCGGTACCGTCACTCTTCTCAGTTCCCTCGCCGGGTCCGGCTCTTCAGGGTTTCCCACGATCAGCGCGGACGGTGGCGAGGTCGTTTTCTTCACCTACGACGGAACCATTCTCTACAGCAGGGATTCGGGCTCGCTCACCCTGGTGAGCAGGTCGTTCCACTCCGCGAATCAGAACGCCGGCGCCGAGGGGCACTTTCTCAGCGCGGATGGGAGCTTCGTGGCCTTTTCCAGCGGGAGCCCGGAGATTGTCGAGGCCGACTGGAACGAGCAGTCCGACATCTTTCTCTTCAACCGCTCCACCGGCACCAACACCCTGGTCTCACGGACCGATCCGAACAACCCCTCCCTCACGCCCGCCGGGGAGAGCGTTGGGCCCTCCATCAGCAACGATGGCAACCATGTGGCGTTCCTCAGCGAGGCCCAGAACCTTGGAGGGGGGCCGGGCGAGGACGACACCGACGTGGACGTCTTCGTCTGGTCCCGCCTCACCGGCCTGATCACACGGTTGAGCCAGGCCCAGGAGCTCACCCCCCCCGGAGGAGATTTCCAGCGCGACGATCAGCGGCGACGGCGAATGGGTCGTATTCAACGGCCCTGTGGGTGATGCGACCCCCACCCTCTACGACCGTGCTCTCTTCCTCTCCCACCGGACCACCGGCGAGACCCTCCTCGTCACGCACCAGGCGAACGCGCCCGCGACCTTCGCCGACGGCTGGGTGGACGATGTCGGCGCGATGAGTGGCGATGGGCGATTCGTCGCCTACCACGGCTCGTTCTCGAATGTGGTCGCCGGGCAGAGCGGCGGGGCCGCGGACCAGGTGTTCCTGTACGACCGGGTGACTGATACGACCTCGCTGGCCGGCCACGCCGCCGGCTCGGCGACCACCGGTGGCAACGACGTGGCCTCTGGCCTGGCCTCGATCAGTGCCGATGGCCGCTTCGTCGTCTTCGCCAGCAAGGCGACGAATCTGATCACCGGCCAGAGTGACACCAATTTCGAGGAAGACGTCTTTCTCTACGACCGGATTACGGGGGCGGTCTCCCTGGTCAGCCGGCGGCCCGGTCTTCCGGCGACCGCCGCCAATGGCGAGAGCTCCACGCCGAGAATCAGCGCCGACGGCCGCTGGATCGCCTTTCTGAGCCGAGCCACCGATCTGGTCACCGGCCTGATCGACACCAACGAATGGCAGGATCTTTTCCTGCACGACCGAGTGACGGGGACCACTGTTCTGATCACCCATGCTCCCGGCGCCCCCACGACGACGGTCGTAGGAGGAGTGTTCGGTCCGTCGATCAGCGCCGATGGTCGCTTCGTGGTGTTCGCCAGCGGCGCGACCAATCTGACTCCCGGCTCCTCCACCTGCCCGGCGTTCTCCTTCTGCACGGACGTCTACCGCTACGACCGGACGACCGGCGAAAACGTGATGGTCAGCCATTCCGCCGCCTCGCTCACCGCTTCGGGCGGCGGCCGGTCCTCCGATGCCCGGATCACCGCGAACGGCCGGTATGTCACCTTCGCGAGTGATTCCGAAGATCATGTACCCGGTCTGACCGACACCGAATTCAGCCGTGATCTGTTCCTCTACGACCGCACCACCGGAGCCATCGAGATCCTCAGCCGGAGGGACGACGCCCCGACCGTCGCCATCGGCGGGTCGTTCGCCACTCCCAACGCCGATGGCAGCCGGATCGTTCTGGACACTTCGGTCCCCTACCAGGATGGCGATTACAACGGCACCAGTGACCTCTATCTGTACAGCAAGGATTTCACGGGAGCGGACCTGTTCACGCTCCCCCCTTGCCGTCTGTTCGACACCCGGCGGCCGGAGGACGGCCCGGCTCTCGCCTCGGGATCTCCCGTCGTCCTCGCGATCGACGGCGGCTGCGGCATCCCGGTGACCGCGCGGTCGCTGGTGATCAACGTGGCGGTCTTCGAGCCGGCGGGCCAGGGGAACCTGGCGCTCTACCCCAGTGACGCCGCGCCTTCCGGAACCAGCTCGATCAACTTCCGGCCCGGGGTGAACCGGGCGAACAACGCCATCGTCCGGCTGTCCCTCGACGGCAGCGGGACCCTCGCCATCCTCCCCTTTGTGGCCGGCGACGGCACGGTGCACGTGATCCTCGACGCGGCCGGCTGGTTCGAGTAGAGGGCTCAGGCCGCGTGGTGTCCCGCCGCGCGGCCCTCCGGCCTTCCCTCCGCCGGAGCGAGATCCGCGAAGAAATCCCAGGGAGACATCCCGATCACTTTCAAGATCCCGAACACGTGGGACACCCGCAGCTCGACCTCGCCGGAAAGGATCACGCTCAGATAACCGCCGCACATGCTCAGCGCCTCCTCGATCTGCGAATAGCTCAGCCGGCCGCGGAGCGCCTCCCGCATGCGGTCCACGTCGTTTCGAACGTCCTGCGGAAACAATGGCGGCATTGGCTCTCCTCGTGGATTTAGTCAGGTTTCGGCGAGCCGGCCCGCGCTCTCCCGCAGCCGCTCCAGCTCATCGCCGAGGGCGCGGAGACGGCTCGGGGTGACCGGATCTCTCCCCATCGCGTCGGCGACGAATCCGCTCAACTGACGGTGCGCTTCCTCGGGGAGCTTCGGCGAGGCGAGGAGCGGTTGAAGCTGGTGCGCGAGCTGCCGCAGCTCCCTGCGGGGGCGCCGGTCCTGCACCAGCGACCGGGCCAGGTGGACCGCGGCGCAACAGGCCTCGAACGGCTCGCCGAGCTGGACCAGCCCATGGAACACGGTGGTGAGGACGTCCCCGCGCGATCTCCCCGTGAGAGCTCGACAGCGCCAGCCGCCCCTCCAGCGCCAGAAGCCGGAGACCTTCTTTCGAGTCGTTCTTCCACCCGTACAGCTCGCGGGCGCCGGCGAGCGCTGCGAGCGCCTCTTCGAGTCGGCCTTCGAAGGCGAGCGCCAGGGCGACTCCCTGCGCCGCGCGGAAGGCCGGCCCGGCGGAGAGGTGCCGGCCGCAAGCGGTGGCTTCCGTGAAGGACGCGAGCGCCCGCGGCGCCTCACCCATTTCGAGGGCGATGCATCCCAGCTCGACGAGCACCGCCGCCCGCGCGTTCCGGTTGCCGGCCTCCCCGAGCAGGTCCGCCGCGCGAGCCAGCAGGGCCACGGCCTCGTCCAGCCGCCCCTGATCGCGGCGGAGCGCGGCGAGCAGATGGCAGTACTTCACCCGCTCCTGCACCCCGGTCGCCACCGGCAGCCTCTTCGCCGCCTCCGCGAACGCGGCCTCGGACCCTTGGAGGTCCCCGCGGCTACGCAGCGCTTCGGCGATCTCGCAGTGGGCCGCCGCCGCGAGGTCGTCGACGGCACGGCCGAAGTGGTGGGGCTGCCGGCGCTCGACGATCGCGAGCACCAGCCGGGCGAGATCCTCACGCTCCCCGGGGCGCAGCCGGATCTCGTCCAGCAGCAGGTCCGCCAGGGAGCGGGTCCGGAACCGGGGGTGCCGGGCGACGAGGTCGAGGCGTTCCGCTTGAGATCGGCGCAGCAGCTCGGCCAGCAGGGGCTCGGCGCCAGCCCGGTCTCGCCGCAACTGGGCCATGGCCTTCTCGGCGGTCGCCTCGATCCGTTCCCAAAGGCGCGAGTAGTCGATCTCCGGCGCCTCGCGGCGCAACACCAGGGCACCCGCGCGCTGGTGGACCGGCGCCAGGCCGGCCAGCGTCTGGGACGCGCAGTCCTCGCAGCGCAGCACGTGGAGCAGCAACCCGGCGGTTCCGGTGTCGAGCGCGCTGACGAGGGAGGAGAGAACGTCCTGCTCGGGGTGCCTCAGCATGGTCCGCCTCCCGCCTTCCGGTAGCCGACGAGCACGAGTTGGAGGATGCGGCCGAGCCCGGCGATCTCTTCAGGCGTGCCGAGGGTTTCCAGCTCCCGCACCAGCTCGAGCATCCGCGGGCGCGGGGTTTCGCCGAAGACGAGCTGGTCCAGGCCGACGTTCAGAGCCCGCGCGATGCGGATCAGCTCGTCCAGCTTGGGTATCCTGTCCGCCCGTTCCAGCCGGGAGAGGCGCGCCGGCCGCACGCTCACGCGCCGGCCCAGCTCCCGTTGGCTCCACCCCCGCCGGTTGCGGATTTCCACGATGCGCGGGCCGATCCGCGCGATCTCCGCCGTCTCGGCTCCTTTATCCACAGCGGCATCACGATCTGCGTTGCACAGGCGATCAAGCACTTTGCGCCATGTTTCTGGATTGTGATTCCGCGTTGTTCGGGTGCATGGATGTTGGTGCCGCATCGTGTGCCGCGCGGTCCCTCACCGGGAAACCGCTTGGAAGTTCCGCGATCCGGGATTAGATTTCGTGGTGCGGGAACACCGCAGGTTTCCGCGATGCCGCTCCCGTGTGCCCTGGCTGTCTTTCGGAGAGAAACGGAGAGGTCACATTCTGAGCACGAAGAGGCAGACTAGGAGCGTCATCTGGAAACTTCCGTGGGTCGGTCCGCCAATTCCGGTCAGAGATCGAGCCCGCGGATCAGGAGGATGCATGTTCCGGAGAGGGAGAAAAAGCTTGATCGTGACGGCACTGCTCGCGGCTTTCGTGGCCGGCCCCGGCGCGGCCGAGGCGGCCGGAGGTAAGGCACGTGAGGGAGCGGATCTGTGGTCGCGGCTGCTCGGGTGGCTGGGGGGGCAGATCGGAATGGTGATCGGTGTCCGGGAAGACACAGGTCACTACATCGACCCCAATGGCCAGCCGCAACTCGATGAGGGTCCCGCTATTGACCCAGACGGCCAGCCACGGCTCAACGCCTATGGTGACGCGGGTCCCTTCATCGACCCGGACGGCCAACCTAAATAGGGCTCATAGAGCCGGCTGGGGCAGTCACGAGCGTCCCTGCCGGTTCCGGTTTCATGCGATAATGCGCGGCTGTACCGCATCCACGGTTGGCGATCGGGAGATCTGAATGGACCACCTTTCGGAGCAGGAGCTGAATGACTTCTGGAACTGCCGCCTGGAATCCTCGGCGGTGCGGCGGTTGGTTCATCACCTGATGACCTCCTGCGAGAGTTGCCGCCAGCGGCTGATCGCGACCAGCCCTCTGGAGATCTCGTTTTGGGAGCTCGAACGTCCAACGGTAGATGCCTACGATGCCGCGATCGATCGGGCCACGAGAAAAGTGCGCAAGCTGTTGCCCCGCCTGATCCGGGACCGGGAGCGGCGAGACCTTGGCCTGAAGTTGCTTGAGGAGAAGGGCGGTTGGGGTCAGCTTGCGTGGCCGGAGCACCGCTCCTTCCAGGGGATCGTGCCCCATATCGAGATCCTCCTTCAGCAGAGCTTTGATCACCGCCACTCCAACCCCCGGGAGATGCTGCAACTGGCGAAAGATGCGCAGGAGGTGGCCGACAGATGTGAGGCCACCCAGTATGGGGAGGCCCTGCTCTTCGATCTCCGGGCAAGAGCCTGGGCCGAGCTTGGCAACGCTCGCCGGGTGAACGAGATGTACCAGGAGGCCGAAGTCGCTTTCGCGAAGGCGCGTCACCTCCTGAACCAGGGCACCGGAGACCTCTTCATCCAAGCCCGCATCGACGATCTGCAAGCCTCCCTCCGCATGGCACAGCGCCGGCTCGACGAAGCCCTCGATCTCCTCGATTCCGTCTACCGAACTCAACGGAAGCTCGGTCAGGAGCAACTCGCAGTCCGTACCTTGATGAGCAAGGGAAACTGCCTGGGCATCGCCGGCAGAGCGGAGGAGGCTGTCCGCGCGCACGAGCAGGTCCTTGAGCAGATCGATACGACGCGCGATCCCAAGCTCGGGGTCATCGCCAGGCACAACCTTCTCGGTGCTCTCGTTGATGACCGGAGATACGTCGAGGCGGGGGACTTTTTCCTACGCAGCGGCCTCCGGAAGAGCTTTGCCGGAGACCCGCTCAACGAGCTTCGACTTCGCTGGCTTGAGGCCGAGATCATGGCTGGCCGGGAGCGTCTCGCCGATGCCGAACGCGTCTTCGAGGATGTCCGGTCAGGCTTCCGCGAGCACAACCTGCACTACGACGTGGCGCTGGTCGGCATGGATCTCGCGCTCGTGCTGGTGAAGCAGGGGAAGAGCGCCAACGCGCTTGCCCAGGAACTGCACCGGGAGGCGAGGGCCAAAGGCATCCATCCGGAGGCGGTGCGGGCGTTGCGGGGCTTCCAGGCCGTCTGCCGGTTCCAGCACGTGGCGACCCCTCCGCGCGTGGAGCGGTTCCGGAGCTTCCTGGTCCAGCTCCAGCACGATCCCGGGCTCCGCTTCGAGCCCGAGTCAGTCGTTCTTGGATAGAAGGGCCGCCGCCGCTTCGGGCTGGAGCAGGCCGGCCCGGACCAGCAGCGCGGCCATCCGCTCATCGAGCTCGTCCGCGGGAGGCTGGACCGGCTGCGCGGGCGCGGGCTGGAACCCGTAGGCGCTGGCGAAGAACTCCTTCGGCTCGACGCCCAGGGCCTGGCAGATCATCAGGATGTGCCGGACCTGCAGGGTGATCTTCCCCTTGAGGAGCTTGGCGAACAC
>WUUC01236324.1_pt1 | contig 11416 bp, 12 predicted proteins | sample 6278441 | NCBI WGS metagenome assembly WUUC01 (sample SAMN13675441, study PRJNA597444) | soil metagenome | isolation source: soil | place: USA: Washington | collected 2017-10 | reverse complement strand
GTCACCGTTCCGACCTTGTTGCGGTTGGGCTCGCCCGAGCCCTTGTCGACGCCGGCCTTCTGACGCAAGAGCACAGCCGCGGGCGGGGTCTTGGTGATGAAGCTGAACGAACGGTCCTCGTACACGGTGATCTCGACGGGGACGATCGTGCCCGTCTGCTGCTGGGTGGCCGCGTTGTACTGCTTGCAGAATTCCATGATGTTGATGCCGGCCTGACCGAGCGCCGGACCGACGGGCGGGGCCGGCGTGGCCTGACCCGCGGGGATCTGCAGCTTCAGTATCTGTGAGACCTTCTTGCGCTTCTGAGACATCTCTATCCTTCTTCTCGTTCCTAGAGTTTCGCTACCTGGTCGAAGCCCAACTCGACCGGGGTTTCCCGGCCGAAGATGTTGACGAGCACCTTGAGCTTCGACTGGTCGACGTTGATCTCGGAGATCGTGCCGGTGAAGTTCGCGAACGGCCCGGAGATCACGCGAACGCTCTCCTGCTCTTCGAACTCGAGGCGGGGCTTGAGCTTCTTCTTCTCTTCCTCGGGCTTGTCGTGAAGGATCTTCTCGATCTCTTTGTCCGACAGCGGGGTGGGCTTCGCCCCCGAACCGACGAACCCCGTCACGCCCGGCGTGTTGCGCACCACGTACCAGGAGTCGTCGTCCAAATACATGCGGACCAACAGGTAGCCGGGGAAGACCTTCTTCTGAACGACCTGCTTGCGGCCCTGCTTGATCTCCATCACGTCTTCCATCGGGATGACGACCTCGAAGACCCTGTCCTCTACGTTCATCGAGTGGATACGGGTCATCAGATTGGCCTTCACCTTGTTCTCGTAACCCGCGTAGGTGTGCACGACGAACCAGTCGCCGGGTCGCTCGACCGGAGGGACGTAGGCCTCCTCGTAGGCGACCTCTTCTTCTTCGGCCGCTTCGGACGGGGCCGTTTCGGCTGCGGGCGCCTCTTCCGGCTGGGCTTCCGCCTCTGCGACCGGCTCGTCGACCGCGGTCTCCAGGAGATTCGCCTCGACCTGTGCGTCGGTCGGAGCTTCGAACGAGGAGTCCACTGCACCTTCGTCGGTGCCACCGGCCACCGGCTCTGCCTCGGCCTCAGGGGTCGGGTCGGACGCCGTTCCGGGCTCTGCTTCCGGCGTGGGGTCTTGCTCGACGGGCTCGGCTTCGGGCACTGGGCGCTCGTCGAGCGGGGTTTCGACTTGGTCGGTATGTGTCTCGCTCATCTGTCAACTCCGAACAGGGCCAGGATCGCCTCGGTGAATACCCAGTCCATCGCGAAGACGAGGGCCGCGATCACGATGGAACTGACGAGTACGACGATCGAATAACTGATGACTTCCGGGCGGGTGGGCCATGCAACCTTCCTGAGCTCGGCGACGACCTCTTTGAAGAATTGGCGAGGCGGCGTCCGAGGCCCCTTGCCTCCTGCGCCCCCGGGGCCGCCAGGAGCAGGTTTAGGGGTCGGGCGCGGCTGCTTCTTCTTGCGCGCCTCATCCCGCTGCATCATGCGCTTGGTCTGCCGGTTCACCGAGGGCCTTTCTCCTAGATCCCCGGACGCGCTAGTTAAGGGCGTTGGTCCAGGGGGAGCTATGAGATTAGCACGCTCGTGAAAGCGGAGACATATCCCCTCACCAGCACCGATGCACCTTGCCAAACGTTTCCCATGACCTCAGACTTCTCAGCGTGATACGCACCCTCCTGATAGACGACGTGATCGACCTTCGGGCGCTCATCAAGCTCGCGCTCACGATGGACGGGCGATTCGACGTCGTCGGCGAGGCCGGCGACGGCATCGAGGGGGCCCAGATGGCGGCCGAGCTCCAGCCGGATGCGATCCTCCTCGACCTGGCGATGCCTCGGATGGACGGTCTCACCGCCATCCCCGAGATCCGCCGCTCATGTATAGACGCAAGGATCCTGGCCTACTCTGGCTTCGAGACCGGAGCACTTGGACTGCAAGTGATCGAGATCTGCGGAGATGCGTACATGGAGAAGGGGGCCGACCCCGAGCGCATAGCCGAAGTCTTCTATCAGGTGGCCACCTCTCCCCCGAAAACCGTGGGGGTCGTAAGGAGCTAGATGGAGACCGCGCACGAGATCCTCCGCTACTTCACCGCCCTCGCACTCGTGTTCCTGGCGGTCGTCGGATCCTGGCAGTGGTACAAGCGCCGGGACGCCCCGACGAAATGGCTTGCCCTTACCTTCCTCTCGATCGGGATCGTGGCGCTGGCGGGCTTCTTCACTCCCGAAGAGAACCGCTCTCCAGCGGTCGAATGGGTCGTGAAGATCGAGATCCTCATCCTGATCCTCTTCCCCTACCTCCTCTTCCGCTTCACGGCGACATTCGGCGGCGTCTCGCGACGACTTGAATGGGTGGCGAACGCTCTAGTCGCGGCCCTCGCGACCTGGACCCTGTTGCTCCCCAGGTTGCCGGAACAGAACGAGGAGCCGTCGGGCCAGTTCCTCGCTTACACGTATGCGATCCTGATCATGTGGACGTTCCTTTCCACCGTCGTCACGTGGCGGCTGTGGCGAGCGGGCAGGGGCCAGCCGCCCCTCGCGCGCCGGCGCATGCGGATGCTGAGCGTCGCTTCTGCCCTCCTCAGCATCGCGATCCTGATATCGGGAACCGCGGGCGGGGGCGACGAAGCGGGTCCAGCTCAGATCGGCGTCCAGATCCTGGCCCTCGTCAGCGTCTTCACCTTCTACTTCGGGTTCTCCACCCCGGCCTTCCTTCGCGCGGCGTGGCGCCGACCTTCCGAGGAGGCTCTGAGGCGCGCGGTTTCGGAGCTCATGGCGGCCGAGACCGAAGAGCAGGTCGCGCACGCGTGGTTCCCTCACGTCACCGACATCGTCGCCGCCAAAGCGGTCATGGCGATGCGCAACGACGGCACGATCATCGGTTCGCACGGCGTAGAGCCAGAGATGCTGACCGAGCTGACGGCTCTGATGGACCAAGGTGCGGATACGGGCATCGACGTCATCCACCTCACCTTCCCGTTCGGGTCGATGACGGTGTGGGCGAGTCCCTACACGCCCTTCTTCGGACTGGACGAGGTCGAGTTGATCGAATCCCTGGGCGCGCTCGCCAACCTGGCCTTCGAGCGCGTCCACACGGCCCACTTGAAGCACCAGTTGGATCAGGCCCAGATGCGCCGTCAGCAGGCTCTCGAGATCAACGACAACGTCGTGCAGGGCTTGACGGTCGCGAAACTGGCGTTCGACCTCGGGGACAAGGAGAAAGCCATGAGCGCGCTGCACGAAACGCTCATCTCGGCTCGCGGCATCATCACGCGACTGCTCCACGACCTGGACGACACGAGTCAGGTCAAGCCCGGACAGCTCGTACGCGAGAGCGCCGCATCCGTTGGCGGCCGCTCCGACGGAGCCTGAGTTAGGCGACCGACTCCGCCGCCGGAGCCGCACGCCGGCGCATGATCCCCAACACCGCTGCGGAGCACAACGCTTCGAAGGACGCCTCGATGATGTTCTCGGAGACGCATCCTGCGTCCCAAGTCTGGGCACCATCCGTTGCCCGCAGCTGCACGTGGACCTTGGCCCCGGTTCCATCCGCGGGATCGACCACCGAAACGCGGTAGTCGGACAACCGGATGGCATCCACCTCGGGGAAGTCGTGTTTCAGGCACTCGCGCAGCGCACTGTCGAGAGCGTGAACGGGTCCTACGCCGACCGCGCTCCGCGTCACGTAGCCCTTCGCGATCCGGACCTCGACCGTTGCGTGGACCTGGGAGTCCGATCCACGCCGTTGGGTGGTGACTCCGTACTCGCATACAGAGAAGTAGTGGTTGTTCACGGAACCGGGACCTCCTGCGCTAGGGCGTCGATGAGCAACTCGACCGCTCCGATCGCGGCCGAGGGATCCGCCGTGCCCGTGCCCGCGATATCGGGGGCCGAGCCATGGACGGGTTCGAACAATCCGACGCACCTTTGCGGTCGGGTCCTGGGATCGGGATGAAGGTTGGCGCTGGCGGCAGCACCGAGCCCCGCCCCTACGCCCGCCGCGAGATCCGACAGGATGTCGCCGAACAGGTTGTCGGTCAGGACGACATCGAACCGACCCGGCTCGCGAACGAGGTGATACGCGGCGGCGTCCACGTGCTGGTAGTCGACGGGGACGTCGGGGAACGACACGGCAACGTCGTCGACGACGGACCGCCACAGCTCACCCGCGTAGGTCAGCACATTGGTCTTGTGCACCCACGTCAGATGGCCCCGGCGCGCCAGCGCGAGTTGGAACGCGAAGCGTGCAGCCCGTTCGATCGCGGAACGGGTGTTGACGCTGGTCTCGAACGCGTGCACGTCACCGGACTCTCCCACACCGGCGTACAAGCCCTCGGTGTTCTCGCGAACGAACACGATGCCGAGCTCTGGGAACGGACGCAGGTTCACATAGAGATCGAGCTCTCGCCGAAGGTGCAAGAGAACGCCGCGCTCGAGCACGCCGTCGGGCACGCGCGGGTCACCGACCGCCCCCAACAGGAGCGCGTCGCACCCAGCGATGGTCTCGATCTCGGCTCGCGTGATCGTTTCCCCGGTTCGCAGGTAACGCTCGGCCCCCGCTTCGATCGTGATCCTTTCCCACGACGGGTCGAGTCGTTCGAGGGCGACGTCCACGACCTCGGGTCCTATGCCGTCTCCCGCCAGCACGGCGATGCGTCGGCTCATCGAGCGGACTCCAAGCGTTTCCGGGCCCAGGGCACCAGGCCCCCGCTATCCACTATCTCGGCGACGAACGCGGGCAGGGGCTCGCCCGTGAACCGCAGGCCGCGCGTGAGGTTGACGAAATCGCCGGACTCGATAGCGACCTCGTCCCCCGCCTGGGTCGTCTCCGCTGCTTCCGGACAAGTGATTATCGGAAGGCCCACGTTGATCGCGTTGCGGAAGAAGATGCGCGCGAACGATGCCGCGACGACGGCGGACACGCCGGCCCCTTTCAACGCGATCGGGGCGTGCTCCCGGCTCGACCCACAGCCGAAGTTGTGCCCGGCGACGACGATGTCCCCCGCCTCGATCGAAGTGGCGAACGCCGGGTCCAGGTCCTCCAGCGCATGCTTGCCGAGCATCACCGGGTCGGTCGTCAGGAGGTATCGAGCCGGGATGATCACGTCGGTGTCCACGTTGTCGCCGTAGACCCAGGCCTTAGGCAACGCCGGCCACCTCCTTGCGCCCGGCAACGGAGTCCGGATGCGCGATCTCGCCTGCGACGGCGGTCGCCATCGCGACGGCTGGGTTAGCGAGATAGACCTGCGCGCTCGGGTCGCCCATGCGACCCACGTAGTTACGGTTCGACGTCGACATGCAGACCTCGCCGGGGCCGAGCACACCCATGTGAGCGCCCAAGCAGGCGCCACAGGTCGGCGTGGAGACGCTCGCACCGGCGTCCGCGAACCTCTGTAGCAGCCCTTCCTCGTTGGCCATCTTCCAAACACGCTGCGTCGATGGGATCACCATCAGCCGAACGTGACGGGCGACCTTCTGATCGCCGAGCACCTCGGCGGCCACCCGGAGATCCTCGATGCGCGCGTTCGTGCACGACCCGATGAACACCTGGTCCACCCGCGTTCCGACGACCTCTCCTACCGGCACGGAACGCGAGGGCAATGACGGCTGCGCCACCATCGGCTCGATCACGTCGACATCGATCTCCAGCGTCGCCGCGTACTCCGCATCGGGATCGGACGCCAGCACGTCGTATCCGCGGAAGCGGTCCACCGCCATCTGACGCTCTCGTACGTAGGCGAGCGTCGTGGCGTCGGGGGCCACGATCCCAGACTTCGCGCCGGCTTCGATGGCCATGTTGGTCAACGTGAGACGGGACTCCATCGAGAGGTACTGCATCGTCTCGCCGGTGTGCTCCATCGCCATGTAGGCGGCGCCGTCATCTCCGATGCGCGAGATCACGCTGAGGATCAGGTCCTTGCCCACGACCCAGGGGCCGGGCCGGCCGGAGTAGACGATGCGCATCGTCTCCGGGACGCGCAGCCATATCTCGCCGGTGGCCAACACGGCACCGAGGTCCGTGGAGCCCACGCCGGTGGAGAAGCAACCGAGCGCGCCGTAGGTGCAGGAGTGTGAATCCGCCCCGATCACGACATCGCCCGGCAGCGTCAGGGCCTCTTCGGGCAGGAGGATGTGCTCGATCCCGCCTCTCCCAACGTCGAAGAAGTGCTCGATGTCATGGTCCATGGCGAAGCGACGCATCACCGTCATGAGACCCGCCGACGCGATGTCTTTCGCCGGCACGAAGTGGGACGCGACGAGCGCGACCTTCGAGCGATCCCACACCGTCTCGGCGTCGATCGCTTCGAACGCCTCGACCGCGCCGCGCGCCGTGACATCGTTAGCCATGGCTAGGTCCACCTTGCAGATCACGATCTCGCCCGGCTCTACCCGATCGACACCCGCATGCCGCGCCAGGATCTTCTGAGTGATCGTCTGACCCATCAGGTCACCGTCGCTACCGGACGTGTGGAACCCTCGATCTGCAACAGTCGGTTCACCGCGGACAGGTATGCACGAGCCGATGCCTCGACCACATCGGTGGACACGCCCCGACCCGACGCTCGGCGTGGACCAGCCGCGGTATCGCGCGCCAGGACCAGCGTGACGTCTCCCAGCGCATCGATCCCACCCGTGACGCTGGAAACATTGAACGTCTCGAGCTTGGCTTCGATCCCGGTGGCGCGCTGGATCGCGCCACACACCGCATCGATCATGCCGTCGCCGATGGCGGACTCATCGATCGTCTCGCCGCCGCCCCGACGGAGCCTCACCGTGGCCGTGGGCGAGAGATGAGTTCCGCCGGCGACCTGGATCGAGACCAGCTCGTACTCGTCTTCCTGGTTGCCGATCTCATCGACGACGATCGCCTCGAGATCGATATCGGTGATGCGGATCTTGCGGTCGGCCAACTCCTTGAAGCGTGCGAAGGCGTTGGCGATCTCGGCACGGTCCAGGGAGAAACCGAGTTGCACGAGAGCGTTCTCGAACGCGTGCCGGCCCGAGTGCTTGCCCAGCACCAGCCGCGAACCGTCGAGGCCGACGTCATGCGGGTCCATGATCTCGTACGTCGTTCGCTCCATCAGCACGCCGTGCTGGTGGATGCCCGCCTCGTGCGCGAACGCGTTCGCGCCCACGATCGCCTTGTTGGGTGGCACGGGATATCCGGTCAGCATGGAAACGAGACGAGAAGTACGGGCGATCTCCCTGGTGTTGACGTTGGTGTCCATCCCGCGCTCCGCCGTGCGAGTGCGCAGGGCCATCACGATCTCCTCGAGCGAGCAGTTACCGGCGCGTTCGCCGATCCCGTTGACAGCGACCTCTGCCTGGCGCGCTCCGGCTGCGATCCCGGCGAGGGCATTCGCGACCGCCAGGCCAAGATCGTCGTGCGTGTGGACGCTCCAGGTCACATCGCGATCGACCTCTTCGATCAGGTACCGCAGGAGCGCGGCGAACTCCTCGGGCAATGCGTAGCCGACCGTGTCGGGCAGGTTGAGGGTGGTCGCCCCGGCGTCGGCGGCAGCGCGGAACACCTCGACCAGGAAAGCGGGGTCGGACCTCGTCGCGTCCTCGCATGAGAACTCAACGTCCTCGACGTGCGAGCGTGCGCGCTCGACGCCTGAGGCCGCTGCCGCCAGCACCTGCACGGGTGTCATGCGGAGCTTCGCGGACATGTGGATCTCACTGGTAGCGATGAATGTATGGATACGGGGCTTCGCCGCGCCGGCCACCGACTCCGCTGCTCTATCGATGTCGCCGTGCTCGACGCGCGCCAGGGCCGCGATGATCGGACCCGGAACGCCATCCGCGATCGCCTTCACGGCCTCGAACTCCCCATCCGATGCGACCGGGAAGCCGGCTTCGATCACGTCCACGCCCAGCCGCGCGAGTTGCTCGGCGATCTCCACCTTCTCTTTGAGGTTCAGCGAGATGCCCGGTGACTGCTCGCCGTCACGCAGCGTCGTATCGAAGATGCGTACGTCGGCGTCTACTCGATCCACGACATCATCCCTCTCAGGCGCGCGCCGACCTCTTCGATCTGGAGCTCGGACTGGCGGCGCCTCTCGGCATCGAGCACAGGGGTTCCGGCCTTGTTCTCGAGAACCCACTCCCGCGCGAACTCCCCGGACTGGATGTCTTCGAGCGTTCGCCGCATGGCGTCCTCGACCTCGGTGCCGACCACACGCTTCCCACGCGTGAGATCGCCGAACTCCGCGGTGTCCGAGATCGCCGAGCGCATGCGCGTGAAACCACCTTCGTAGAGCAGGTCGACGATCAGCTTCAATTCATGCATGCACTCGAAGTAGGCGATCTCGGGCTGGTAGCCCGCGTCGACCAGCGTCTGGAAGCCGGACTGGATCAGCCGCGAGACGCCACCGCACAGCACGGCTTGTTCTCCGAACAGGTCGGTCTCGGTCTCCTCCGCGAACGTCGTCTCGATGATCCCTGCCCGGGCACAACCGAGCGCCCTGCCGTAGGCGAGTGCCCGTTCGAGCGCGTTCCCCGACGCGTCCTGATGCACCGCGACGAGCGCGGGCGTGCCGGTCCCTTCTTCGTAGGTCCGGCGCACCAGGGGACCGGGGGCCTTAGGAGCGATCATCACCACGTCGTGGCCGACCGGGGGCCGGATCTGGCCGAAGTGGATATTGAAGCCGTGCGCGAACAGGAGGGCCGCGCCGGGGTCGAGGTTGGCTTCGACGGCTTCGGTGTAGACCGCGGCTTGGTGTTGATCCGGAACGAGCATGGCCACCAAGGTCGCTCCGCTACACGCCTCGTGCACGCCGGCGACGCGCACGCCGTCGGCCTCCGCCCTGTCCCACGAGGGCGAGTCCTTGCGCAGCCCCACCACGACGTCCACGCCGGAATCGCGCAGGTTCAGTGCATGGGCCCGGCCCTGCGATCCGTAACCCAGAACCGTGACGGTCTTTCCCTCTAGCGGCCCGAGGCCGGCATCCTTCTCGTAGAAGATCTTCATCTGCTCCTCCTCAGGCGCTCATGCCGGCCACCGGGACCGGGCGAAGGTTGGGGGGTTTCAGTCCTGCGCCACCGCGACCCAGCGCGATGCGGCCGGTCCTGGCGAGTTCGGTGATGCCGTAGGGCGTGACCAGGTCTTCAAGGGCGGCGACCTTGTCGGGCGAGCCGGTGATCTCCAACGTCAGCGCATCAACGTCGACGTCTACGACCTTGGCGCGGAAGATCTCCGCTATCTCAAGCACTTCGGCGCGTTTGCCTGGACCGACGCCGACCTTGATCAGAGCCAGTTCGCGCTCGATCTTGTCCTCCGCAACGAGCTCCACCACCCGAAGCACGTTGATCAGCTTCTGGAGCTGTTTGATCACCTGCTCGAGCGGCTTGCCCTCGACCGACACGATCATCGTCATCCGCGAGACCTCGGGATCTTCGGTCTCCCCCACGGCGAGGGAATCGATGTTGAACCCGCGCCGAGCGAAGAGCATCGCGACCCGGGCTAGTACACCGGGCTTGTTCTCAACGAGCACGGACAGTGTGTGCGTTGCCATCACGCCTCCATCCCGCCGAAGGCGTAGTCGGAACCACCGGCGAAGTCCACGGTGGTACGCGGCGCTTCCATCTCGGGGCCCAGGATGATGTCGTCGTTCGACGCTCCCGCCGGCACCATCGGGAAACACATCTCGTTCGTATCGACCCGGAAATCGATCACGCACGGTCGGTCGGTGATCGACAGAGCCTTGTCGACGACGTTCTCGACCTCGTCCGGACGCTCGGCTCGCAAGCCGACCGCACCGTAGGCCTCCGCCAGCTTCACGTAGTCCGGGACCGTCGGCGGAAGATGCACCTGCGACCTACGACCGTCGTAGAACATGTCCTGCCACTGGCGGACCATGCCCAGGTGCTCGTTGTTGAGGATCGCGACCGTGAACGGGATCTTCTCGATCGTCGCCGTCGCGAGTTCCTGCGCCGTCATCTGGAAGCAGCCGTCTCCGTCGATCGCGACGACGCGAGCGTCGGGGCGACCGACCTTCGCTCCCAACGCAGCCGGGACGGCGAAGCCCATCGTGCCCAAGCCGCCCGACGAGATGAACGAGTAAGGCTTGTTGCACGGCATGAGCTGCGATGCCCACATCTGGTGCTGGCCCACCCCGGTCACCGTGATCGCATCCCCGCCGGTGGCCTGCCCGAAGGCATCCACAACGAACTGGGGCTTGATAACGCCGTCTTCCGATTGCGTGTACGAGATCGGGTACTCGCGGCTCCAGGCCGATACCGTTCCCAGCCACGGCGTGCGATCCACCGACCCGTGTTCGTTGTTCGTCTGAAGCGCAGCTCTGGCGAGGGCCGCCGTGACGGACTTGGCATCCCCCACGATGGGGACGTCGACGCTGCGGTTCTTGCCGATCTCCGCCGGGTCGATATCGGCGTGGATGATCTTGGCATCCGGCGCGAAGGCGCTCAGCTTCCCGGTGACCCGGTCGTCGAAGCGCGCACCTAGCGTGATGAGCAGGTCCGCTCGCTGCATCGCCGTGACCGCCGCGTAGCAACCGTGCATGCCCGGCATGCCGAGGCACAGCGGATGGTCGTCGGGGAACGCGCCCCGGGCCATGAGGGTGGTAACGACGGGCGCGCCGATCGCCTCGACCAACCGCTTCAGTTCTTCAGCGGCTCGCGCCTTGACGATGCCGCCGCCGACGTAGACGACCGGGCGTTCGGCGCGGCGGATCAGCTCGATGGCGGCCGCTATCTGCCTGTCATTAGGTTTCGTGGTCGGCCGGTAACCGGGGAGATGCACCGCGGACGGCCATCCGAAGGAGGTTTCCGCGTGGAGCACGTCCTTGGGGATGTCCACCAGCACCGGTCCGGGACGACCGGTCGATGCGATGTGGAACGCCTCGGCGATCACGGTCGGGATCTCGTCTGGTTCCATCACCTTGTAGTTGTGTTTGGTGATGGGCATGGTGATGCCGGTGATGTCTGCTTCCTGGAAGGCGTCCTTGCCCATCACAGCGCGCGGGACCTGCCCGGTGATCGCAACCAGCGGGATCGAATCCATCATCGCGTCGGCGATCGGGGTGACGAGGTTGGTCGCGCCCGGGCCTGACGTCGCCATGCACACGCCGACCTTGCCGGTGGCCTGCGCGTATCCCTCCGCCGCGTGACCGGCACCTTGCTCGTGGCGCATGAGCACGTGGCGGATCGGCGACTCGATGAGTGGATCGTAGGCAGGGAGGATCGCCCCACCCGGGATACCGAACACCACCTCAACGCCGGCAGACTCAAGCGACTTGATCAGCGAAGACGCACCGCTGAACGTCACCGGACCCTCCGTTTCTGAACGCGGACCTGTCGCATCTACGTCGTCGCCTTGGCGCCCGGACCGAACGTCTTCGAGGGACGCCTCACGTCGTAGTTGAAGGCGA
>WUUC01241058.1_pt1 | contig 11417 bp, 8 predicted proteins | sample 6278441 | NCBI WGS metagenome assembly WUUC01 (sample SAMN13675441, study PRJNA597444) | soil metagenome | isolation source: soil | place: USA: Washington | collected 2017-10 | reverse complement strand
GCGCTTGGGGAAGGCGGCGATGCAGTCGCGATCGCGATCGAGACAGATATGCATCGTCTCGCCGCGCGCCTCGGACAGGGGCGAGGCGACGCTCTCGATCACGACGCGCGGCCGCGCGACGTCCAGGATTGCACGGATGCGCTGGGGAGGATTGCAGGGGTCGAGCGGCAGATAGGCGCCCCCAGACTTCAGCACCGCGAGGATGGCCACCATCAGGTCGAGCGAACGCCCGAGGTAGATGCCGACCAACACGTCCGCGGCCACGCCCACCTGGATCAACAGATGCGCCAGCTGGTTGCTGCGGGCGTCGAGCTCGGCGTAGCTCAGCGATGCGTCGCCGCAGCGCACGGCGGTCCGCTGCGGAGCGCGCGCAACCTGGGCCGCAAACATGGCCAGCACATCCGGGCGACTCTGCTCCGCTGCGACCCGGGTGGCGCTGGCAGCGCGGACCATGATTTGCTGCTGAGGCGCGCGCTGCACCGCGCGTCGCGCCGAGAGAGTGTCGAAGCGGGAGTCGATCTGCGTCATCGCCATGCCGGCTCGATTTACAAGCTCCGTGCCAGACCTAGACGCCTGGAAAGACTAGCGAAACTCGCCAGGGCATGGGCACGCGCCAAAGCTCCGGCCCGGGCACGTGTCCGGGCTGTGTCCAGCAACTCCGCCGGCGGCTACGCACAGCTCGGCGCGCCGCGCGCTTGCGACCCGTGCGACGTTCAGCGTGGCGCCGTCGGCGCGGCAGAAGCCGGCGCCGCGGGCAGTCCGCCCAACCCTGGCGGCTGTTCGAGCAGCAGCGCGCGCGTGCGCTCCAGGTCGCCGCGCGTCTTCTCGACCCATTCGCCTCGGCCGCCGGTGCGCTCCGCCATCATGAGCGTGAGCTCCCAGTAGCGAATGGCATGGCGGAGCAGGGGCTTGATCAGCTTGGCCAGCTCTTGCGGGTACAGCTCCTTGGCGCCCGCCGAAAGCGTGGCCGGAACGGGCGCGCCCATCAGGTCGTGCCACAGCTTGTCGTACATGGCGCCGATGCGATAGCCCGAGGCAGCCGCCCACTTGGGATTGGTCTGCATGATGCTGGTGGTGTGGGTGATGGTGTTGGCGTATTCGCGCATCGCATCGAGCAGAAGCTGGGCGCGTTTGATCAGGATCGCCTTCTGTTCGTCCTGGTTGGTATCGGGAAAGGCCAGCTGCTCGGCACGCAGCCGAATGCACTCCGCGACAACGTAATTGGCCGCCGCCGCATAATAAGGATCGGCGGCGAGCTCTGCGCCACGCGTCCGGTAGTAGGTGAGCGACTGCTGCGCTTGCTTCTCGGCTTCGGCCAGGTTTTCTTGGCCGAGCAAGCCCTGCGCGCGCATCGCCATGGCCTCCATGCGCTCGGGCGGCTCGAGATCGGTGCGCGACAGGAGCGCATCAGCCCGCGCGACCGCCTGCTCCCAGCGCTCCAGATCGACCAGCAGATGGCCGGCCTGAAAGCTGGCATGTTTCACGTCCGGGGAGGCGGGCATTTCGTGCAACAACCGCTCGAAGCGCGCCAGCGCGCCTTCACGGTCCTCGGTCTGCGCCAGACACAGGCCCGCGTTGTACAGGGCAGCCGACGCGTAACGCCCGCCGGCGAACTCGGCGACCAGCCGGTCATAGAGCGCGACGGCCTCCGGACAGCGTCCGGCATCCAGCTCTGTGTTGGCGCGCTTGAAGAGCTCCTCCGCGTCGTAGCTCTCGAACGTGTAGCCGCCCTGCGCGTCGTGTTTGGCCACGATCCGGAGGCCCTCCATCTCTACCACCTGGTTGGGCGTGGTCGCGGCCGCTTGGCGGGCGGCCCCGCAGGCGCACAGCAGCAGCGCACAGCTCACGGCGGCGATCGGATTCTTGCTAGGCATCACTCCCAAAGACGCTTTCCGGCGGGGAAGGTTCTCGGCAACTCACGCGTAACAAGTGTTCGTTACGTTGTGACGCCTGGCGCAGGCCTTTCCCCCGATTGTTACGCTCTAGGTTACGCGCCGCCGCTCGCCGTCCAAAGCCGAGATTGCTGGGATTTCGTGAGATTGAGCCGCCGTGGAGAGCCTGGCACACCCGCTGCTATGCGGGCCATTGCCAGCGCACGCCACGCGCTCTCTCCGCGAAAGGCCATCCCATGTCTCTCCCCTTCCCGCTTGTCCTCGCTTCCTCCGAATGGTCCGACGTCGAGCTCCTGCGGCGCATGCTGCTGCGCGAGAGCCGGGCCTGGCGCGAGTTCCACGCGCGCTTCGATCGTTTGCTGTACCGCGCCATCCACAAAGTGACGCAGCGCTTTTCCTCGGTCCTCGACAGCGCCGACGTCGAAGAGATCTACGCTGGCCTGCTGTGCAGCTTGAACAGCCGCGACATGCACAAGTTGCGCACCTTCGATCCCAACCGAGGTCACCGCCTCAGCACCTGGGTCAGCCTGCTCGCGACCAATGCCGCCTGGGACTACCTGCGCTCGGTGTCGCGCCAGCCGGCGCGGGGTCCCGCGGTCGAAGCCGAGGACGTCTCCTGCGCGAGCCCCGACCCCTTCCACACCTTGGCCGCCAAGGAAGAATGGCGTCGCGTACACGACACGCTGAGCGGCTTCTCCGAAAAGGACCGCACCTTCGTGGAGCTGTTCTTCATGGAAGGGCGCACCCCGGAACAGATCGCGCTCGAAATGCGCATCTCGGTGAAGACCGTGTACAGCAAGAAACACAAGATCCGCTGCCGGCTGGAGAACGCCTTGGGCCGCGACGTGCAAGCGGTTGCCGCGTAGGGCGCCAGCGCCACAAACGCGCGTCGTTTTCTTGGCGTCGTCCCCACAGCATCCTACCTTGCCTACATGAAAGACGAGCGCCGCAGAGCCCCCCGGATTCCGGTTTCACTGTATCTGGAGCAGCATATCGAAGGGCAGTCGCACCGCTGTTTCATGAGCGACTTGAGCCTGACCGGGCTGTACATGGAACGGCCCATCTCCTCCTTCGTCCGTCACAGCACCAAGGTGCAGCTGGAGATCGCGCTTCCGGATGGCGAAAGCGAACCGGTCTGGGCCAGCGCGGAAATCGTATATGACTGTTTCGATTCGGAATTTCACGGCACCGCCGTGCGCTTCGAGACGCTGGCGGAGCGCGATCGACGCCGCCTGTCGGAGTTTCTGACCTGCCGCGCGGTCGAGCATGCGCGGGACAAGGCCGTGGTCGCCGCCTGAAGCTGTACTCGGAGTGACTTTCGTGCGACTGGTTGGGCGCACCGAGGTCAACCCCTCGGCCATCGAGGCATGGTCAGTCGAGCTTTCCGGCAGTCACCCGTCCCAGGCGAGGTCACGCGCACGTTACCAGGTGTTGCTGCGCTGATGGTGCTCGCGGGCTTGCTGGAGGGCTGCCGCAGCATCCCCAGCCCGCCGATGCGAGCCGAACCGCCGCCGCCGCCCAGCGCGCTGGAAGCGTTGCCGCCTGGCTCCAGCTTGGCCATCCGAAGACCCACCCCGGGCGTCGCGCTGCTCTCCCTGTGGATCGAGGCTGGCTCGCGCGCAGCCAGCCCTCCTCAGCTCGCGACGGCCGCCGCCCTCTGGGCCGCCGACCAGGCGGGCGCAAAGGCGCGCGTGCTGCCCGAAGGCTCGGAAATCAGCCTGATCTGCGACACGCGCGGCGAGGGCGTGGTGGCTTGCGGCCGCAGGTTGCTGCGGGCCCTCGGCGCACCCGCGCCGCGCGAGACCGACCTGGTACTGTTACGAGAGCGCGTGCGCACAGCGCGCGTGAACGTGGCCAGCGATGGCGCGCGCCGCGCCGACGCGTTGGCGCTCGAGGCGTTGCTGGGCGAGGCCGCGCAGCAGCTCGATCCACTCGGAGCGGCCCCACAGGACGCGCAGCTCGAGCTCGCCTCGGTCCAGCAATTCCTCGCGCACAACTATGCCGCGTCGCGCAGCTTGCTGGTGGGCGTCGGCGATGTGGAGAAGAGCCAGCTCGACGAGCTTTTCGCCGCAAGCGCTACGCGCCCCAGCGGCGTGCCCGCGCCCGGACGCGCAGCGCTTGCGCTGGCTGCCGCGCCCAGCGGGCCGCGCGTCGAGATCGGCGACACCAACCAGATTGCGCTGGCGTTGCCGCTGGCGAGCGTCGCCCGCGCCGCCAGCGTGTGCGAACGATTTTTGCAGATCCACGCGTCAGGCAGCGCGCGCATTTCGCTGCTGCACGGCTTGGTGGTGGCGCATGTGTCTTTGCCCGGAGGCAGCGCACCTTTCGCGCGCCTGCAAGCGGCGGTGTTCGATCTCCAGCGCATCCTGATCGAGCCGGTCGAGAGCGCGCCTCTGCCGCCTCCGGACGGACTCGAAGACCTGGGCCGGCAGGTGGGGGAAACCTGGATCGCGCGCGGCACGCGCCCGGCCGCAAACGTGCAGGCGGCTGCCGGGGTCGCTCTCATTCTGGCGCGCGGCGAACACGCGCCCGACGCTGAAGACGCCGCCTCCCTGGCCGCCCTGCGCGAGCGCGCGGCACGAGCGGTGGCAGACGGCACGACCAACAGCAGCGGCGCCATCCGCGGTGACCTCGGCGATGTCAGCGCGCGCGTCACCGCGCGCAATGGGGCGCACATCGAGGTGGTACGCAGACCGAATGATGCCTGGTTCGCCGCCGCACTGCGCTTCGCCGGCGGCAGCGGCGACGATCCACCGACGGCTCACGGCCGCAGCGCGCTGCTCGCGAGCTTGCTGGCCGACGGCTGCGGCTTCAGTGCAGGACGCGCACTGGACGTGTGGTTGACGACCATCCAGGCGCGCCTTTCGCCGCTGCTCGACGCGGACGGCGTGGGCATCCTGATCAGCGCGCCGGCGCGCCACGCCGAAGCCGCACTGGACACACTGCTGCGCTGCGCGCTGCGGCCGAACGTCAGCGCACGCGCGGTGGAGGATGCACGCGCGCGCTTGCTGCGCCGCCTGTGGAAACGTGAAGACACATTCCTGCAAGCCACCCTCGCGCAGACTTTGGTGCCGAGCGCGCCCGGCCTGGTGGCGCACTGGGGTACGCCGGACGGGGTCTCGAAGGTCGAACCGAGCGAGCTCAAGCGTCTGCACGAAGCGCACGCCAAGGGACCACGGGTCTCGGTGTGGGTATCGGCGGATCGTCCGCCGGCCGAGCTGGCCCGCTTCGTGGCGCGCCGGCTGGCGCAGCTGCCCGCCGAGGGCGTCCCGGAGCCGCGTGCCACGCCGGCTGCGCGCGGAGACATCGCAGGCGCGTTCACGGAGGGTTCACGTCTACGTGTGGTGATCGGCGTGCGCAGCAGCGCCGGCGAGCACGCTGGCAACGCGCCGTCACTGTTTGCCAAAGCGCTCGCTGAGGCGTTGACGAAGCGGGTCGGACAGCCGCTCTGGGCGTGGGGGAGCAGCTCGCCCGCGCTGTCGGCAGCCGGTGTGGCGCTCGCAGTGCGCGAAGAAGAGCTGGATGGTTTGCTCGCGCACACCCAAGCCGCGCTGCAGGAGCTCGCGAAGCGACCCGAGTCGAGCTTCCGCGCGGCGCTCCAGGCTGCCGTGCTCTCCCAGGCAGCGGCGCTATCGAGCGCGCGCGGCTGGGCCGAAGCAGCCTTTCACGGCAGGGCCGCGCCGAGCCAGGACAGCAGCGAAATCCAGGCGGTGATCCGCAAGTTGGCTGCCGAACGTCCTGGCTTTTTCGTGTTGCGACCGCGCCCGTGAGCGCGAGCGTGCAGCGCTGCCCGCGCGCACCGCAGTGCCGTGCGAGCGGTGGCGCTGACTCTTGACTCTCGTCGACCGGGATCCTAAATCCCCGCGTCCGCCCGATTTTTGCTCATACCCCAAGGGGGAGCCGCGAGGGATCCAACCATGGATCACGGGGTAGCCCAGCGGGTATGAAGGAGGCAGCAGTGAAGATCCTCGTTCCCGTCAAGCGGGTCAGCGACCCCGACAACGCAAACAAGGTGAAGGTGGGAGCAGACGGCAAAACCGTCACCACCGAGGGGCTCGAGTGGAAGCCCAATCCGTTCGACGAGTACGCGGTGGAGACAGCCCTGCGCCTCAACGAGAACGCCAAGGGAACCGAAAAGCTGGGTGAGACCATCGTGGTCACGCTGGGACCGAAGGACGCTGCCCAGACGCTGCGCCAGGCGCTGGCCATGGGCGCCGACCGCGGCATCTTGGTCGAGGCGGACGACAACAAGCTCGACTCGCTCGTAGTCGCACGCGCGCTCAAGGCCATCGTGGAGAAGGAAAAACCCGACCTGGTGCTGCTCGGCAAGCAGGCCGTCGACGGCGACTCCAACGCCACGGCGCAGATCCTCGCGGAGCTGCTCGGCTGGCCGCAGGCCACGTTCGCGATGTCGCTCAAGACCAGCGATGGCGGCAAGACCATCACCGTGGGCCGCGAAGTCGACACCGGCGTGCTGACCGTCAAGGTGCAGACCCCGGCCGTGGTCAGCGTGGACCTGCGCATCGTCGCCCCCAAGGCCGTGCAAAACGGCGTCACGCCGGAGACGCACGAATACGCCGAGGGTGCGCGCTACGCGTCGCTCAAGGGCATCATGCAGGCCAAGAAGAAGCCGATCGCCGAGCAGCCCCTGGCGGGCCTCGGAATCGAGACCACGCCCGGTACCAACTACCTGAAGGTCGAACTGCCTCCCGCGCGCAAGGCAGGTGTGTTCGTCGAGTCGGTCGACGAGCTGGTCGGTAAGCTCAAGAACGAAGCCAAAGTCCTCTAAACCCGCGACGAGAGCAAAGAAGGAGATTGTCATGACGGACGTGCTTGTTGTTGCGGAGCTCATCGATGGGAGTCTGCGCAAGACCACGCTCAGCGCGATCAGCGCTGCGCGCACCATCGCGCAGGGCACGGGCGGTGCCTTCGACGTATTGGCCATCGGGCCGGGCGCCAAAAAGGCGGCCTCGGAGGTGGCAGGTTTCGGCGCGCGCAAGGTACTCGCTACCGAGATCGCAGGCGGTTACCGGGCGGAAGCATACGCGCCCACGGTGGCCCAGGCGGCCAAGGCCTACGGCGTGGTCGTGACGACCGCCAGCACCTACGGGAAAGACCTGCTGCCACGCGTGGCAGGCAAGCTCAACGCGGGCATCGCGAGCGACATCTCGAAGGTGACGGTCGAGGGCGGCAAGATCCTGTACAAGCGACCGGTCTACGCGGGCAACGTGTACGCGACCGTCGAGGTCACCACACCCATCCAGCTGGTGAGCGTCCGCCAGTCGGAATTCGAGGCGGCCGCGCCGTCGGGCGGCGCGAGCCCGATCGAAGAGCTGGCAGCCGTGGCGGATCCCGCTGCGAGCAAGGTCGAGTTCGTCAGTCTCGAGTCGGTGAAGAGCACGCGTCCCGAGCTGGCGGAGGCTGCGACGGTCGTGTCCGGCGGACGCGCGCTGAAGAGCAGCGAGAACTTCAAGACCGTGCTCGAGCCGCTGGTAGATGCGTTCGGCGCCGCCATGGGCGCTTCGCGCGCTGCGTGTGACGCCGGCTACGTGCCGAACGATCTGCAGGTCGGCCAGACCGGCAAGGTGGTAGCTCCCAAGCTGTACGTCGCGGTCGGGATCAGCGGCGCCATTCAGCACCTCGCGGGTATGAAGGGCTCGAAGTACATCGTGGCTGTCAACAAAGACAAAGAGGCGCCCATCGCGCAAGTGGCGGACTACTTCTTGGTAGCAGATCTGTTCAAGGCCGTGCCGGAGCTGACCGAAGCGGTGAAGAAGGCCAAGGCCGCGGGCTGAAGCACGAGGTGCTCGCGCGCGGGTCTGCGCGCGAGCAAAACCAAGCGCACTTTGTGCCCGTGCCGGTCGCGTTTTGCTTGTGGCCGGGGGACTGATACCCTGGGCCGATCCATGAGACTCCGGTTTGGCTGCGCGGCGGCTGTGCCACTCGCCCTGGCGTGGGCTTCTTCCACAGCAGACGCCGAGAGCGGTTTTGCGGGGACCTATCGTGCGTCCCCGCAGCGCATCGAAGCGCACGTGTCTGCATGGGGCGTGGACTGCGGTGCGCGTCCGAGAAGCCAGCTGATCGAGGAGCAGGGCAAGGTGGAGGTGCGCGACCAAGGCGCGCACTTGTTGCTGCGCTTTCCGGACCGCAACTTGCGCACGGACGGCTGCTGGAGCCCCAATCCTGCCGTCAAGTTGCTCAGCGCCACGGCCGTAGACAACCGCTTTCACGCAGAGTGCCGCACTCAGCCGGGCGACGCCAAACGGGAGATCGGCCACTACAGCCTGAAGGCGAGCCCGGGAAAGCTCGAGCTCGTCGAAGACAGCGAGTACGACTGGCAGCTCAACGAGTCCCACTGTCTGGCCAAGGTGCGCATTACACAGACGCTGGTCGACGCGCGCCAGCCCGCCCCGCCCCCGCCCGCGGCGGTGGAGGAGCCCGCGAAAGCGGCCGCGGAGTCCACGCCAGGGCCCAAGGCTCCTTGTACTCCCGGACCCGCGGCGCGTATCCGCTTGCGTCCCAGCGACGCCCGCATCGCGCCCGGCGAACGGGTCTGCTTTACTGCCAAAGCCATCGACGCGGCGGGCTGCGCCAGCGAAATACCGGCGGCGTCGTTGTCGTTGACGCTGAGCAAACCCAGCGGCGCGCAGGGCTCGCTCAACGGCACCTGCTTCAAGGCTGCCGCCAGCGCCGCGCAGGCCGAGGGTGTGTTCAAGGTAATCGCGAACGCCGCCAACCTGCGCGCTGAAGCCAGCGTGTCCGTAACCGCCCTCGACCTCTCGGATATCACTGCGCGCCGCGGCCCTTCTGGAAGCGGCTCGCTCGAGCAGAGCGCGCCAGGCACGGAAACCGCGCTCGAGTCCGGGATTCGCGCGGTCACCTCCGGCTCTCACGGCCTGCTGTGGCTGGGTTTGTCGATCGCCGGCCTGGCCGGAGCGCTCTCGCTGACCGCGATCGTCGCGCTGCGCGCGCTGCGCCGCCAGGCACTCCATGCGCGCGAGCCGAAGTCGAGACCTTCGGACGTGGACAGCGCGTTCTCCGCCCCGCCGGCGCGCGCGGTGCCAGCGCCTGCTGCGCCCACGCCGCCAGCAGCTCGCGTCGAGACGGGACCACAGCGCGTCTGTCCGCAGTGCCGGCGCGGCTATGCCCCGGGGACGGCGCGCTGCGCCGCCGACGGCGAGGCTCTGCTCGACTACGCCGAGTTCATGCGACGCGTCCAGGACAGCGAGCCTCCGCCGCGCGCGTGCCCCCACTGCGGCGAGCAGCTCGGCGCCGGCGCGATGTTTTGTGGGCTGTGCGGCCACCAGCTGTAATTCCCCACGAAAAGCTGCCGGGCTGGCGGCATTTTTTTCCTAAGCCAAGCTAGGCAACGGTGTCCAAGTTCTGGTAGCGTCGCGCCCCGCAAGGGCGTACAGGGGCGCACCGAGCGCACGGTCGCCTACGGACCGCTCTCGTCTCGGCGCGCTTCTGTCTGGGATGTTTCAGGCAGCGGCATCCATCGGATGGCCTGCCAGGCCTCCGAGGGGGCTTCACAAGATGATAACGTCGCGCGCCCCCGGGGCCCCGACGAAGCTGCTCCCACGGATTTCTTTTCGAGGAATTGCCATGAAAATCGTATGCGAAAGCTGCGGAGCCAAGTACTCGATCGCCGACGAAAAAGTCGCTGGCAAGGTGTTCAAGATCCGCTGCAAGAAATGCAGCGCCGTGATCGTCGTCAAGGGCGAGACCCCCGAGGGCGAAGAGGCCACGCGCGTCTACGACTACGGTGGTGAGGCAATCTGGCATGTCGTTGTGGCGGGTGAGCAGCAAGGCCCGTTTGCGCCCCGCCAGATCGGGGAGCTGTTGTCCGAGAACAAGATCGACTGGGAAGCCTACGTCTGGCGCGAGGGAATGGACGGCTGGCAGCCCGCACGTGAAGTGGAGGCATTGGTGAGCGCAGTGATGGCCGACTCGGAGGGAGCGGGGGGCGCCAAGCCCGCAGCCGCCTACGGCACCGGACAGGTGTTCGGTGGCTCAAGCGATATGGGTGCCGATCCGTTCGCCGGCGACGACGGCGGCCTATCGGGCGTGATTGGACAACAGGCGGCAAGTGCGGGCGCCCCGGCTGGTGGAGCCGACCTGTTCGCCAAGTCTGCGCGCAGTCCTTTCGCGGGCACCACGGACGACGACGAGCGCGCATCCGCAGCAGCCAGTCCCCGTGTTCACCAGGGCGAGGCACTGACTGGGCAGCGCAACGAAAACTCGGTGCTGTTCTCGCTCTCGAACCTTCAAGCATTGGCCACCGGTTCGGGCAGCGCCCCGGCGGCCAGCTCTGCTCGGCCCGGGATGGCGGTGGGCGAGGGTTCCGGTCTGATCGATATCCGGGCGCTCGCGAGCGCCACGCAATCGGTTTCGGACAAACCCAACGGCTCTTCGCGCGATAAGGTCGAAGACCTGCTGTCCGTGGGTGCCGGCGGTGCAGGCTTCTCGGCGGCAACTTTCGCGGCACCAGTATCTACCGAGAAGTCGGACAGCAGCAAAGTGCTGCTGGCCGGGATGGCTGCAGCGATCCTACTGCTCGGGGCGGCACTTGCTTACATCGTGCTGCGCCAGCCTGCGCAGCAGGTGATCGCAGCCACGGACAACCCACCTGCGGCCCAGGGGGCGGCCAACGCGCCAGCCGGACAAGCAGCCACCGCTCCGAATCCCCAAGGGTCCGCACCCGAACCGGCAGCCGGTCAGGAGCCCGAGGCGGAGGAGGAGCCGGCAGCACGTGCCGAACGCGAGCGAGAGTCGAGCCGGCGGGCCGAAGGGGCTCCCAAGCGAGCAGCAGCGGGGCGCGACGGCGTCAAGACAGCAGCGGACAAGCCGGAGCCGGCGGCGGCAGCCGAGCCGACGCCTACGCCCAAAAAGAGCAGCGGCGATCAGAGCATCGATGATCTGCTGAGCGGCGCCCTGGGCGCCAAGCCCAAACCGGCGGCGTCGGCATCGCCCAAGGCCCCAGCAGGCGAAAACCTGCCCCAGACACCCAGCCGCGACGATGTGCTCGGCGCGCTCAAGGGAGTTGCTCCCAAGGTGTCTGCGTGTGGCGGCGGGCAGAGCGGCCTGGCGACGGCCAAGATCAGCGTGGCAGGGCCGACGGGACGCGTCACCAGCGTCGATGTGAGCGGGCAGTTTGCGGGGACGCCCGTGGCTTCTTGCGTGGCGAAGGAAGTCGGGAAAGCCAAGTTCCCGAAGTTCGCGACGCCTACGTTCGCCGTCACCTTCCCGTTCAAGATCTGAGTCGCTAGACCCACCGGCGGGGACTGGCGCCGCTCGGCGGACGTTACGCCGGCTCTCGGACGCTCGCGGTCGGCGCGACGCGGCTCGTCGGGCTCGTTGTCGTTGTCCTCGTCCTTGTCCTCGTCGTTGCTCTTCGTCGTCGTCGTCGTTGCTCTTCGTCGTCGTCGTCGTCGCTCCTCTTCGTCGTCGTTGCTCTTCGTCGTCGTCGTCGCTGCTCTTCGTCGTCGCTCCTCTTCGTCGTCGTTGCTCTTCGTCGTCGTCGTC
>WUUC01226342.1_pt1 | contig 11417 bp, 14 predicted proteins | sample 6278441 | NCBI WGS metagenome assembly WUUC01 (sample SAMN13675441, study PRJNA597444) | soil metagenome | isolation source: soil | place: USA: Washington | collected 2017-10 | reverse complement strand
CCGTCGAAAATCGACGGAGGGAACTACGAAGCATGGGGAACCAATTCTGACCTAGCTCATCCTTGATAGCCCGCCAGCGAGACTCAGCAATGTTCTGTCATCGACCAATACCCCTAGATATTGTCCCAGTGTCGGCCATTTCAGTGCAGGAGTATCTTTTAAGCCAAGAGGTGACACATGGCTTCTAAAACGCCAGCGGGCGCGACAACCAGGATACATGAAGTTCCTGCTCCGAATGGTGACAGAGCCGATATGCTCCATAGAATTGGACAATGCACTTCTGTGTTGAGGGATGTGCTCTATGACGATGGGGTGCTAGACGAGGAAGAATTCATTTTTATCGATAAGCACTTTCAAATTCTGAACTTGGCCTACCTTCGTTGGAAACGAAAACACCGCCCGACGGATGAAGCGCATCCTTTAACATAATATAAGTTGGACGTTTCATGAGAGACCTCGAATGTTGAGGCAGGCATGTATGCCTTTTCTTCAAGCTAGGGGCTGTGCGCTGGGTAAAAGGAAAACAGTTTGGCGTGGAGTTCATACGGATGGACAAATCGGAACAGCGGGTTCTTAATCTTCTTAGTGGGCGGACCAAGATCAAAGGACTAGCGTCTAACCTTTATCATCAAACCCAAGGCTTTCCATATCATTATTGAATGATCCCTTCTCGAATGCGATTTTCAATGCTCTGCATCGTTTCACCTCTTTATATTTTTTGTGACTGGAGAGCGTTGATTATTGCCCGCCCTTGGGCAACCATCCGAGTGCGATGCGCTATACAGCGAATGGAACGATTACGCAAGGAGCCGATCGGCCCTGCTATATTAACCTAAGTGTAAACATTCCATCACTTCTGCCCTTGACAGGCTAGGGTTGCCTCCCAGTTGTCCTGCTAGGAAACGATGGGGGACGGCAGGTACGTTTTAGGTTCAAACGACTCGTTGTCGATTCAGGAGGTACTCAATCATCTCCATGCTATCGCGCGAACGGAAGAGACTTGGAGAATGCAGCAGAAACGGAAGAAACGGATTGCCGCGCCATTGTCATTGGCCATGGCTCACGGACTACAGTATTCCTTCTGACCGTCTCGACAGCGCGCGGCTTGATCGCCGCGGCCCATCTTCTCAAGCCGCTCCACTTGCTCGCCACAACGCGAATCACACTTCTCTTTCGGTATCTCCCCGCCGCCGCTCCCGAACGCCGCTGCTGCCCGTCGGTCGATAATCGCCCCGATGTACTTTCCCAACTGAACCTCATCCTTGAAATGCGGCGTGTCGGGCTTCTCCAACCAGGTCGCAATAAAACCAGCTCCGCCGTTCTTATGGCGACCGGCTCGATCCAGCCACTTAATCGCCGTCCGACGATCTCTGGGAAGTCCACCCCAGCCGAATTCATAGGAGAGTCCCAAGATGAACTCAGCCTGGTCGAAGCCTTGGTCTGCACTCTGCCGATACAGTTGGATGGCTTTGACTTGATCCTTCGCCACGCCGTCACCTTCGAAATACAAGTACCCTAAAGAAAACTGCGCGGCGCGATGGCCCTGCCCCGCCGCCTTGCCGTACCACTCCGCGGCCTGTTTGTAATCCTTCGCCTGCCCCAAGCCTTGTTGGTAAGTTCGTCCCAACAGCATTTGGCCGCGGGGATGCCCCGCCTGCGCAACTTCCATCAGGACAGGAAACGCCGCGGCATAGTTTTTCTTGGTGAACAGATCGTAGCCCTGCTTGAAACGCGCCTCGACCTTAGGGTCCGTACTGGCAAAATGTTGTGGAGATTCAAATGGAGTTGGGCCCTTTGGTTGTGTAAGAGGTGTGGAAGGTTTAATCGGCACTGTCCCGCTAGGCTGTCCACTGGGCCTACGAGACGACGATGAGTTGCCATTCGTGTCCTGACGAGGGGTCAACAAATTGGTGAGTGCGGTTTCCGGATTGATCCTGGTCGCTTTGACGAAGGATTGCGAGGGGTCCGTGCTGACCAGTTTCGTCCCTCCGTCTGCAAGGGCGAGTCGGTTGAGGTATCCGCCCTTCTTCCATTTGAGCGCAACGGCGCTCTTTGATGAATCTAGGCATTCCCACGTGCCTGAGTTGCCGGACTTCTGCGCGAAGGTCCCTTCGGCGTTGATCGTCACGTCGCCGCCGGCGAACCAGGCCCATTTACCGACGATGGCGTCGCATCCGGCCGCAGTCGCAGAATGAGGGATCACGAGTGCGGTGCCGGCGCAGCACAGCGCAAGGATTACCAGTAGCTTGAGCTTTTGATTTGGGATGGTGAACAAGGCTGGCATGTGAACCTCCTAGACAGGCAGGCAGAACGGGAGTCAGGCTACTGCGTCAGTCAAAGCCTGTCAAGAAGTGTCTTGGCCGACCCGGGATACCCATCAAAAGTAGGTTCATGGGATTACGCAAGCTTTTATGTTTGAGTTTATTCTCTACGTGCTTTTATTCTTGTTTGTCCACGGTAGGATTGCTGCCAGATTAGGGAAAAGGCGAATAACTGAAAAGGCGAAAAGGTATAGGTGAACGACCGTGTGGTAGGTTCCTCGGCTTCTGGGATATAAACAAAAGAAAATTTTTATAGCACAGAGGAGATCCAGCTATTGGTCGGAATGGCCAGTAATGGGCAGGTGCACTGGCTGAGCACTTGTTCACTCGTACTGCCACGCAGAGCGTCGAGAAAGCCTTGCCGTCCTTCGGTGGACATAATGATGAGATCGGCCTGCATTTCGCGAGCAGTTTGCAGAATCACCGTTGTGACATCTCCCTGCTCTGATCTCTTTGTCCATTCCCATCCGGGCAGTTCCCGAGAGCTCAAGTCTGGCATATCGGCCTTGTCGCCCACAGACAGGACGGTAAACTGACCGGTAGGACAACTCAGCCCTTCCGCGATTCGAACAGCAGCATCGAGTGCGGGCTGTGCTTTCGGGGCCGGGGCGACGGGAATCAAAATGTTCTTCAGTGCCACGGAGCCGTCCTCAAACGAAACAAAGCCCTTCACGCCCGCGGGGATAAAGAGCGTCATCTGTTGTGACTTTCTGGCAATGGGTTGCGCGATCGATTGCTCCAGCCACAGGACTTTTCCTTTGTCCTGTTGCGTCGCGAGAACGATGAGATCGGTCGAATGACTCTCGAGAAACGTCAGTACCGACTTCACCGGATTGGTCTCATGAGCAATGACTTTCTTGACCTGAATGCCTAGTTTGGGCACAGCAGACTTAGGGCTGTCGTGAGGCAGGATTCCCCACCGCTCGAGAGTCTCCCTCACCCCCGGAAAATCTGTCCAATCTTCTATGCGGTCTGGCGACACATGAAAAATGGTCAAGGTGGCCTTGGCAATCAGCGCGATTTTCAGCGCATGGGCGAAGGCCGTTTCGCTGGCAGCGCTAAAATCCGAAGGATGAAAGATGTTTTGCAGGATCGGCAGACTATGAGGTGTTGTCATCACGCATCCAACATTCGTCCGATGATACCTAGCACACAAACAATCCGAAAGTCAGCGCCAAAGGGTGCCTTCACCACAAGGGACGGATCCTAGCTCCTTAATTCCGCCACAGCCACAGAGTCATTACGACGCTTTGCCCAGACATGCAGCCTCAGAACCGGCTGGTGTGCTTGTGCTACCGCGTCGCTACCGGAACAGGCGAAACCGCCCTAACTCATCAAGACGATGGTTTCTTCGAAGTCCTATTGTTTTGTTGGTTTAGGTTGTCCTGGGTTGGTAAGGTTGCGGCTCGTCTGAACTCTTAATCGGTGAACCGCTATGTAGAATCTGTGTAGAACAAATGTAGAGAAATGGAGGGGAATCGCGAGTAGAGCATGTGACGCGGCGTACGCCTAAGTTGGCCATAAATCGGGCTCCAGAGGGCGTCGTGGGACTGTGTAGAACTCATGGAAGTAGACTACGGATCTGGCATATCACATTCACTCCTCTCCGGGCGCTCACATTCACTCCTCTCCGGGCGCACCAAACCGCACTTCGTGTGAGCCACGCGCTATTCCGACGGCAGCCAAGGCCTTACTGCTCAAGAAGCGGGGAAGTGACCTCGTTCAAGTGATACGCGTACAGCAGAAGAGCGCCGAAGAGCAGAAGCCAGAATATAAGATTGATTAGGAAATGTTGCAGGTACCAACTCCATGTAATTGGGATTTCCGTTTCCTCCAGCGATAGAGAACGCATAGTGCCTCCTGTTCTGTAAAGAAGGTCAGCATACCTCTGGCTCTGCCCTAAACTTAGATCGAGCGTGTCGAGACCTACTAAGAACGGTGTACCATTGAGGAAGAAGCCATGCGGTACACGCTCCTTGAAACAGGTCGTCGAATGGACTCAGGCTGCACGCGGGACGTCCTCGCCAGCTTGGACAAACTTGACCCCGTCAACAGAAGCCTCTCGACCGTTCACCTGACTGCGACGGTACGCCTGAATTGCTGCATTGACGGCATGCAGAAGAAACACAGCCTCGTTCTGGGCATAAGGAACAACGACAGTGATCGTAGGCGGTGACATAGAAGAGACCTCCTCTTGATGGGGCAGACGTCGTTCGGGCTCGCGATTCAGTGCTTTGCTTTGGATGTACGCGAATGGATCGAATGAGGATTGCGTTGAAGAGGGAGAAAGTGCTCGACAAGAAGTGGTGGCGGAAGCAGCCTGGACTTGTTTTGGCGGGTCGCTACCATGACGGTAGCGAGACGGCTCGCATTCTTTCGGACGGTGACAAGAAGGCATTGCCAAGCCTCTCGTGTAGATTGCCCGGCCACGGTCTGACATACGTAGGAATGACTATGAACGAAATGTGTCTAAAAATATAGTTAGGAAAAGGCCCTAGCTGTTTGGATTACAGAAACTATATTGCACGTATTTAATGGAAGGAAAAAAGAGACGCATCTTTCCGCCTCGGTCTTCCCACGTCCTCTCAGTCGATCATTCGCGAGGCAATGGACTGCCCCTGATCGGCTAGCCTCTCAGTTAGACCTGGCTTTGGTGTGGGCAATGTCCAACAGTATCTATGAGGACCATCATACCGTACGGCAATGCTCTACCTTCGGCAACTGGCACTCAACGTTGAGAGTAATTGAGACGAATCTACTAACGGCGGTTGAAATAACGGCAGGCGTGGCACTGTATGCATTGCCACGGATACCATCCGAGCAAGCTCAACGCATGATCCATCCATCCGTCACGGCTCACTCGCTGGAATCTGCACTCACATAAAGAGTGCGATTTGATGAAGACCGTCGACAAATGATTGAGTCGCCGGCGAGCGTTAGCCAGTGCATGGTCGATCAATGCTGTGAGATGAGTGATAGAAGTAACGAGAAAGTCAGCAACCAGTTTCATGACTGGAGCATATAATGGACTCCAGCCATACTCCAGTACTTACCGGGAATTGGTAATTACAGGGTGAACGTCGATTGAGGCGTCGAACTAGCTTCTCAAGAGCAGCCCGCGAGCAACGGGCTGCTCTTGGTAAGCGAGAATTACACTGCCGAATTCCCACGTCGCCGATGATGCCAAAGCGCTAGCCCCAGAAATCCTGCTCCGAACAATACCAAGGTCGAACCTGATACAGGCACACTATTGGTAGTACAGCTTTTTGGTTGCCCTCCGCTGCTTAAACAACCTTGCGCACTGGCGTCCGCCAAGGCAAAATCTGGAGACAGAGCCAACGTCGTCAGCGCGAGCCCCATTATGACCGGGCCAACTACTTTCCTCATAGGGTTCCTTCTCCTTTCATGATGGTGAGCACGTGTGCGTACACTACTACAGCCCCCCGCATGCTGTCGCAACTAATCTTTGGAGTACAGCCAGATGGACCTAGGAAGTACTCTAGGAACATGCAACGACGGGCGGATTGTTCCAAACGGCGGGCTAAGTGCCCCTAAGCCGGGGAGGCGGCACTGCCGGAGTTGAGGAGTACGACAATGTCCTCATCGGATCCCTACAGCCAGGAAGGAGCGTTTTGCTTTAGCAAGTTGGGTGATCACCAGTCACAAGTCGCTATCACAAAGGAAAACAGTCATGCCAACATTTCCGAGAAAGATGGTGAGGATTAGAACTAGTGGCAATCTAAATCCGGCAGCATCGAGATCAAGTCAGACAATTACCACAGTAGCAGCGAACAAAGTCCTTGTCATTGAAACTATTAGCGCAAACATTCGTATCCCAGCCTCTACACCAGCACCTGAAGTTGCGAGGCTAGTAGTAGACACGGGATCAGCATTTCCTCCTGGGACTGGTTCTCCTCTGATAGACATTCCAATAATCCGGATGGGAACTGATCCGGCAGGAAACTTTATAAATCATGTAGCATTGGCAAACATTAGAGCCTATGCAACCAATGGATTAGTGCAGTACACGATAGATCTAAGCATTCCCAGCAATGGATCATTTGATGTGAGTTTGTTTGGGTATTTGTTGCCAGCCAATAGTCCAAGCCTCGCTCCCTAATAGACCTCGATCTCCATAGATTTATTGCGAACGAACCGACCATCCGAGGAGGACAATGCCGGAGTCTTCACTGAAACAAGCACAAGGAAGGGCGGCGGCCCTCTTCAAGTGAGTTGCGTGGGACCCCTTGAATGAAGAGACCCGCAAAAGGAAGGTCGTACGGGCCTTCAGCTCGGGACGGCCCTAGTAGGTAGTTTTTCAAGGCATTGTAAAATCTTACCTAATGGCGCGTCATAGTGACATTCGCAGAATGGTCAGCGACTTCGTGGCCGAGGCGAACAGCTTGGGTCAACGTATGCTCTTCTCTGACAGGATGAGGCTGAACGCTATGGACTTGCATATCCTTCGCGCGCAGCTGCAAGTACTCGATGCGGAAGCCGCTAATCTCGAGTATCTTTTATCCGCTGCAAGCTCAGCCGGTGAGCGGCCCACAATGGGGACAAAACCGGCTTCCCATAGCACAGTCAACAATCAAGAACGCGCCTTACAGTCAGAAGAAGGCCGAGCGGATTGCTTAAAACGAGCGAGCTAGAAACGCGCATTCCTCTCCCAGTCCCGTTCCGCTTATCCAATTTCAAAGGCCGAATCCATCTTCACACTGCTCAACCAGTCAGCTTCAAGCCGAGCACCGAAACCACCTTGAAGTTTCGCGAATGGCTCAGTCGATGCTCAAAACCAGTGGACAATCGCAGGTGAATGTTCGCGTGGACCGGCAACCCCTTGCATCGCTAACCTTCTATTAGGCGACAAGACGATCCGATGACGCTCTTTTAGGAAAGGCTTCTTGAATCGTGGAATAGAGATGATCGATCCGGTCTTTGAATATCACAGCGAGGGCGCCAGCCTTGAGAAATCCATCGGTAATGGTGCTATCGGGAACCGTACATAACCCAATAATTACTGTCTCTACCCAGGATTTCTTGATCTGGCGCGCAGCTTCAATGCCGTTCATCATTGGCATGTTGTAATCCATAAGAATAATATGGGGCCGACAGGCTGCGGCCTGTTCTATAGCCTGTTTACCATCGCACGCTTCTCCCACGATTTGAAGGTCAACATAGCCTGTGAGCATATTCCGCATAACAATGCGGACCGGTACATAATCATCGACCAGGAGAAGGCGATGTACGTGAGTAGGCATAAGTTTCACCGGAAACGCGGAGATGGAACCTAAATCGCCGGATGAGCGGCTTTAATTGCCGGATAGAGATCTTCCAACGCCATCGATTTCAAATAGACCCCGAGAGCCCCAGCCCGTTCCATCGCATCAATGTTATAACTTTGTCCATACTCTGACAGGCCGATAATTTTCACATGGCGATACTTTTCTCTAATCACCCGCGCCGCGGCGACCCCGTCAAAAGCGGGCATACGAATATCCATCACCACAACGTCTGGTTGAAGCCTCTCCACGGCGGAAATTGCTTCTTCGCCGTTGGCTGCTTCGCCAACTACTTCTACATCTTGATAGGCTGTGAGGATTTGGTTGAGAATCCGTCGGACTAAGGATTCATCGTCTACGAGTAACACGCGAGTAGTCGTCCGCATAGCTGCCATAGTCGCAAATCTAGCATGGCTAGCAATTTTCTTAACTAGCTAAAACGATAGGACGTGTGCGCCTACAGCGTTGTAGCCGAGCCTGCGACACGTTAATGGCATCTATTTAATTAGCGGTTCGGTTTCCATCCCTGTCCCCTACCTCGACCATTCACACGGCAATGGGATTGCTCTCTCGCCTAGCTGCAGCTAAACCTGAAGAAATAATTTAAGGGGTCAGTAATTTAAGGGATCAGACTTTTTGTTTAAGACTTGGAAACGTTACTGGACGCCAAACCGGGCATCCGCATGCAAGCGACCACCGAAGCACGGCATTGGGCCGTCATGTGTTACAAGCGCCGGTCCAATATGCCGACTCGAAGTTAGTGACGTGAAGAAGCTCCAGCAACTCGAATACGAAACGCGACGGTGAAACCGATGGCGGCTTACCAAGCACCCGAGGTCCAGGCGCGAAGGCAATCAACCCAACAAACTAGTAGGCCAAAGGCGAAGCATCTGACCATAACTAGGGGAAGCCCTAGTATCTACGCCTCGTATACCTACTTGATACTGGTGGGCCTCTGTGCGCTGAGCATCGTCCTAAAAGCGCATCGAACGTGCTATGACAAGATTCATTACCACAGCTTTAAATGCAGCTTCTTCGGTTCTTCGTAAGATACTAGACCGCTCCGCCCTACTCAAGGAATACGGCGTGGCGATCGGGACGACCGTCGCGGCACTGCTTGTTCGATTCAGTCTTGATCCATATCTTGAAGATCATCTTCCCTATATCACCTTCTTTATTGCCGTGGCCGTCACGACCTGGTACGGCGGCCTCGGCGCATCCTTGTTGGCCGTTATACTCGGTGGCCTAGCTTCTAACTGGTCTTTCATGTCGCCGCGCCATTCATTCTACATTGTCGGCGTCATGTATCAGGTCGGATATGTCACCTACTTCATGGTGAGTCTCGCATTTGTCGCATTGGGTCAGGCCTTGCGACGGGCTCGTCTGCGCACGGAAAGGGCAAACCTGGCGTTGCGCCAGAATCAGAACCACTTGCGCCTCCGCTCGGAACAATTCGAAACGCTCGTGAATCAAGCGCCGCTTGGCGTGTATCTCGTCGATGGTGATTTTCGGATTGCGCAAGTCAATCCAACTGCACGGCAGGTCTTCGGGAATATCCCAGATCTACTCGGCCGGGATTTCGAGGAAGTGATGCATGCCCTCTGGCATCAAGCATACGCAGATGAAATTGTAGCAATCTACCGCCACACGCTTGAAACGGGCGAACCCTATGTGACGCCTGAGCGGATTGAACCGAGGCTCGATCGCGGCGATATCGAACGCTACGAATGGCGAATTGACCGCATTGTGCTTCCAGATGGACGCTTCGGCATCGTCTGTTATTTCCGAGATATCTCTTCGCTCGTACAATCTCGCGAAGCCCTCCGAGAGCTCAATGAAGGGCTCGAGCATCGGGTGGAGGAACGCACCGAAGAGCTGCTGCAATCACAGCAACGTTTGCGGACGTTGGCGACCGAGCTGAGTCTCACGGAACAGCGGGAACGGAAACGGCTGGCGACGGAGCTGCACGATCACCTGCAGCAGATGTTGGTGCTCGCCAAGCTAAAGCTGGGGCAAAGCAAGCGGTTCGCGAATCATGTACCAGCGCTCGCAAAGTTCATTCACGAAACGGACGACACGCTATCGGATGCCCTGAAGTATACGCGCACATTGGTCACGGAACTGAGTCCGCCGGTTCTGCGCGATCATGGATTGTGCGCCGGTTTGAAATGGCTCGGCGAGTACATGAAGAATCATAATCTCGCTGTGACGGTCACCCTGCCGGAGTGGGATGGGGTGGATGCGAAGCTACGAGAGGACCAATCAGTTCTCCTTTTTCAATCAGTCCGAGAGCTGTTGATCAACTCATCCAAACACGCCGGGACGCACGGAGCATGGGTCACCATAGAAGAACGGCAGGGCCATTTAGCGATCGAAGTGCGAGACAAAGGAGCAGGCTTCGATCTTGCGGTCATTTCTGCTGCTGCCGAATCACCTAACGGCGGCCTGTCGTCCAAATTCGGCTTATTTAGTATCCGTGAACGAATGACAGCCATTGGGGGTTCATTCGAGATTCATTCAGCACCAGGGGAAGGCACGACCGCAGTCCTCACTGTCCCAACTAATATTGTGGAGACCAAGATGGTAGAGGTAAACAGCCTGGGCTTTGCAAAGATCCGCTCTGCTCCAGGTCCGTCAGTCCACCTCGCGAGCACGAAAGTCCGTGTCTTAGTAGTGGATGATCATGCCATGGTGCGCCAAGGCTTGAGAAGTATTTTGAGCGGGAGCTCGGATCTGGAAATCGTCGGCGAGTCTGCAAATGGCGTGGAGGCTCTGTGTGCTGTGGAACAGCACCGCCCGGCGGTTGTCCTCATGGATATCAATATGCCGGATATGGATGGGATCGAGGCTACCGCGCGCATCAAGTCGAGGTACCCGGACGTCGCCGTGATTGGATTGTCCGTCAATGCAGGGAATGAGAACCAGCACGCGATGCTAAAAGCCGGAGCTGAGATGCTGCTGACGAAGGAAGCGGCTGTGGAGCAGCTCTACGGTGCAATTCAGGAAGTAATGAAAATGAAAAAGAGCCTACCTCCTGTGCCTGTTAACGCTCTCGTTTAGGTCACGGTGCAGTCCAGACCCGGTACTGCAAGATATGAACGTTCAAACGATACGGGCTTGAGCGGTTCTTGCAATTAACGCCATCTTCAGGCAGGCCCGACGGGATTCTGTACTCCTCCCACCGCGTGTATGATCGACCGATGGAGACATTCAAACAGCTCTCCTTTGTCAACTACGGCCGCCGCGCCGGCCGCGATCATCCTCTCTCTGACATCCTCTGGTGAGCCGGCCGTAAGCCCGATAATGGCGGAACCTGGGCTTAAAACCTTCATGAGTTTAGTGGCCTGCATGCCATTCATCGCCGGAAGATTCACGTCAATCAAGATCACAGAAGGCTGTAACGCCGCAGCCTGAGTCACCGCCTCCTCACCGTTTGTTGCTTCTCCGACAATGGTGAACTCGGCATATGTCTGCAGGACCTGACGGATCAGATACCGCATCGTAGGATGGTCATCCACGAAAAGAATATCAATCACGACTTCGCCTCTTGTAAAAGTATTCGGCTCGAGTAGATGCTCTTTTGAACCTTACGTAAAGCAAGCAATAGGGTTAAGTCAAACTACGTAGAGTCATCGAATGGGAGAATCGATACACGAACCACCAATACGACCAAAACACCTCCAGTATCTTAGGAACAAGATGTTCCGTTCTGCCCACGTCAGTCCGACTGAGACCGCTACCGAGGCTGCACATCATGAATGTTCATGCCGGTCGATCCGTCCGAGATATAGCTGAACCCTGGAAAGTCCGGCGC
>WUUC01221039.1_pt1 | contig 11418 bp, 6 predicted proteins | sample 6278441 | NCBI WGS metagenome assembly WUUC01 (sample SAMN13675441, study PRJNA597444) | soil metagenome | isolation source: soil | place: USA: Washington | collected 2017-10 | reverse complement strand
CGAACTCCATCAGCTCATGATCGAGGAACGGGGAGCGCGCCTCCAGCGAGGAGGCCATGCTCGCGACGTCGATCTTCACCAGGAGGTCGTCGGGGAGAAAGGTGTTCACGTCCACCTCCAGCATCCGGTTCACCAGGCAGTCGGCGGTGGCCTCGCGATACTCGGCCTCGATCATCCGCCGTGCGGGCGGATCTCCGACCTGCCGTGCGAACTCATCGGTGTAGAGCTCTGACAGCTGGGCCGGCTCGAAGAGCCTCCCGCGCGTCGCATAGCGCTGCGCCGCGTCCATCCCGAGGTAGCGGGCGAGGCTGCGCGCCCGGTTCAGGGGCCGGTTGGGATCGCCCTTCGCCGAGCCCCGCTCGCCCAGCGCCGCGAGTGCCCGCCGGAGCGGGCCGGGCACCATGCGGGAGATGCGGTCGGTCCTCACCTCGTTGACGTAGGGGTCATACCCGGCGAAGCTCTCGTCGCCGCCGTCGCCGTTCAGGGCCACGGTCACCTCGCGGCGTGCCATCTCGGAGACGAAGAAGCTGGGGACCGATGAGGTGTCCGCGAACGGCTCGCCGTAGTGACGAACCACCTTCGGGACGATCGAGACCACGTCCGGCTTCACGATCAGTTCCTCGTGGTTCGTCGAGAAGCGCTCCGCGATCAACCGCGCGTTGGGCAGCTCGCTCCAGTCCTGGTCCTCGAACCCGATCGAGAAGGTCCGCACCGGCTCGGAGGAGGCCTCGGCCATCGCCGCGACCACGGTCGCGGAATCGATTCCGCCCGAGAGGAAGGCGCCCAGCGGGACGTCCGAGATCATCCTGCGCCGCACCGCGCCCCGAATCCGCTCTCGAATCTCCTCGTGGATCTCCTCGCGGTCCGTGGGCCCGTCGCCGTCGTAGCGGAGGCGCCAGTAGCGCTCGATGGCCATCCGGCCGTCCTCGAAGGTCAGGGTCGAAGCCGGCGGGAGTTTCCGAATGGCGCGAAAGGCGGAGAGCGGGGCCGGGACGTACTGGTGGCTGAGGAACGCGTCCAGCGCCTCGTAGTCGATCTCCCGGGGAATCTCGGGATCCTGGAGCAGGGCCCTGAGCTCGGAGGCGAAGCTGATCACGCCGTCGCGATGCGAGTAGAAGAGCGGCTTCTTGCCCACTCGGTCCCGGGCCAGGACGAGCCGGCGACGCTGAGAGTCCCAGAGCGCGAAGGCGAACATCCCGTGCAGCTCTCGGACGCAATCCGGCCCGAGCTCCTCGTAGAGGTGCGCGATCACCTCGGTGTCGCCCTTGGTCGCAAGCGTGTGTCCCCGGCGGGCCAGGTCCTCCCGCAGCTCGCGGTAGTTGTAGATCTCGCCGTTCAGCACCACCGCGACCGAGCGGTCCTCGTTGTAGATCGGCTGGTCTCCCGTATCGAGGTCGATCACCCTGAGCCGCTGGATCCCGAGGCCGACGCCATCGTCGAGATGGGACCCCTGCGAATCCGGGCCTCGATGCTCCTGTGCGCGGCACATGCCCTCCAGCATGTCCCGCTCCACGGGCCTCCCGTCCGTCCTCGCCTGCCCGGCGATCCCACACATGGCGAGAAGCCTAGGTCAGCGCCGCCCGACGACGGCCAGCGCGCTTCGAAGCTCTTCGCTCGTGAACTCGCGTGTCAGGAGGAGCACGGCAGCATATGCGGCGGTGGCGAGTGTGCCGCCCGCGATCCAATCGATCGGGCTGAGGTCGGAGGTGCCGAACGCGAACAGCACCCCGGCCATGGCCGCGGCGGCGAGCGCTCCTCTCAGGAGGGTTCCCACGAATGGCCTGACCCTGAGGTCGATCAGGTTCCGCGCGATGACGAAATGGCCGACGAGGAAGAAGAGGAAGGCGACGTCGGTGGCGATCGCCCCGGCGACCACCCCTATCTCGGGGATCAGGATGAGGTCGAGGATCACGTTGATCGCGAGAGCCCCCAACGCGAGCGGGACCCGGCGCCTCGCCTCGCCGAGATAGTTGACGCTCAGAGCGAGGATCGGGACCGGCCCGACCATGAGCACGTAGGGGCCCAGGGCGCGGAACACGTCCGCGGACTCCGCGTACTCCGAGCCGAAGAGAAGGTCGGTGATCGGCGCAGCCCAGACCACGATCGGCGCCACCAATACGAACTGGAACGCCAGCACCAGTCTCAGGGCCCTCTGCAGGGAGTCCACATCGGGCTCCCGGCCCTCACCCCTGGCGAGGCGCGGCCCGACCGCGGCGGCAAGGGCGAGGGAGAGGTAGGTGGCGAAGCTGAGGACCTGGTAGGGAGCGCTGAACAGGCCGGCCGCCTCCGGATCGAGCAGGGCCCCGATCATCAACGTGTCCACGTAGCCGAACGCTGTGAAGGCCGAGTCGATCACGAGGAGCGCGCCGGCGTAGGTGGCGATGGTTCTCAAGCTCAGCCCGGTGGGGGGAGGCCCCCGAAGGCTCCGGCGTCCCAGGGCCCTGAGCGTGATCAGCAGGCCGATCAGTGCGGCCATGGAGTAGGCGAACGCGCGGCCGGCGGTCGCTCCCACGACGCCCGCTCCGGCGAGCACCAGGGCGACGGTGGCGGTCACCTCCAACGCGCTCTCGGAGAAGGCCAGGCGGAAGCCGAGGATGTTGCGGCCCAGCGCCTCGAAGGTGGTCGTGAAGAGCAGCATCAGGCTCTGTCCTGCCATCGCGATCCCCATCACACGGAGCGGCCACTCGAGCTCGCTCGTCCCGTAGGCGTTCGCGATCGGGCCCGCCGCGGCGATCAGTACCGCCGCACCGATGCCCGCGCCGAGCAGCTTCAGCCGGAGGGCATGCCGGAGCACGCCGACGACCTCGGTGTCGTCGTGGCGGCGCTCCGCGATGAACCGGGCGGCGGATCGCGAGATCCCGAAGTCCGCGGGAAGGATCAGCAGGGCGCCGGCCCCCACCGCGAGCGCGTAGACGCCGAAGTCGTCCGGTCCGAGGTACCGGGTCAGGAACAGCGTCAGCCCGCCCGTGAACAGCGCACCAACGATGCGCATGGCGAGGGCGAAGAAGGTGTTGCGCGGGATGCTCTCCGCGCGATCAGCCATCTATCGCTGTTCGTCGTCCGGCTGCTGGCTCCTGGCGATCGCCAGCAACATGGGGGAGGTCGAGAAGAGAAGCCAGAGCTGCTTGCTGTAGTGGTCCGAGGAGAAGAACAGACTGGCCAGGAACCCGATCATGGCCACGAGCTGTGCCCTGGCGATGATCTCCATGGCCACGTCCCCGTTTCGCTCGAATTGGCGAACCGCGGCATACGAACACCGCACCACGAGCAGGATCAGCACCACCAGCAGACTCAGCCCGACGATGCCGAGCTCCGCCAGGGTCTCGAGATAGACGTTGTGTGCGACCTTCTGGGTGTCCACGATGAAGTCGGATCGGCGCAGCAACCCGGGCGCGATCAGATAATGGATCGAGCTGGTGCTGAAGTTCCCGGCGCCGACGCCGCGGACCGGATTGTCCTCGGCCATCCGCCAGGCCACCTTCCAGATGTCCTGGCGGCCGGTGCCGCCATCGGCGGTGCTGACTCGCTCGCGGGCCTCCGGCGGCGCGAGCGCGGCGAAGTAGACGACCGCCCCCAGCGAGACGGTGATGCTGAGCACCGTCGCCTTCGTCCGCCACCGCCCCGAGAAGATGATCGCCGCGAGCGCCGCCACGCCCAGGGCCACCAACCCGGCGCGCGAGACGGTGAGCATGACGCCGAAGAGGGCGAAGAAGGCGGCGAAGAGCGCCGCGAACCTGAGCGCGGGCGAGCGCCGGGCCGCAATCGCGAGGCCCATGGATAGTGCGAGGGCGGCGACCAGCGTCGAGGCGAGTGTGTTCGCATTGGCGAACTCCCCCGAGATCCGGGCAGCCTCGCCGTATGGCGTCGGCTCGGTACCCGACGCAAGCGCGATCCCCATCGCGGCCACGGCACCGATCACGAAGGCGGCGAACACCCGGATGGCGTCACGGGGAGTTCGAATTGCGGTGTAGACGATCATGAAGAGGATGCCGTTCAGCGCGAGCCGGTAGAAGGCCTCGAAGGCGCTCGCCGGGTTCTCGGCCCACGCGAAGCTGAGCCCCGCCCACGCGAGGAACAGGACCAGCACCGCGCCGAGCCAGGGGTGCTGCCGAAGCAGATCGGTCTTCGCGTCAGGCCGGGTCGCCAGCGTGGCGAGCCACGCGACCGCCAGCAGCAGCCCGGCGACCTTCGTCAGGCTGAGCGCGCCACCCGTGAGACCGGGGATCTGCTCGAAGTAGATGATGAACGTGAAGAGAACGACCCCGTTCGCCAGGTCGGCCATCACGACCAGCAGCAGCACGAACGCGAGAGCGGCAACGATCGCGAACGCGGGGTTGAGCCCCGCCAGCAGGCCGACCGGCGCGGCCACGCACGCCATGGCCACCGGCCAGAACCACCGCGCCCAGTCGATCCGCGCCGCCATCAGGCGGTCTCCTCAGCCCCGGTCGGCGCCGGCGAACAGGCGCCCGTCCCCGGCCTCTCCCCCCGATTCGGGCGCCTCCATGTAGTACCGGTACTCACTGCGCGGCGGGGGTGGGACGCCGATCACCGCGAAGCCGGCCGGGGTGATCCCGTTGTCCGCGAGCAGTTCACCCAGACGCGCGATCCGGTCGAGGCGGGTCTTGCCGAGACGGGTGACGATCAGCACGTCGTCGCACTTCCGCGCGAGGGGAAGGGCGTCCACCACCTCGGTAAGCGGGGGCGAGTCGACGATTACGAAGTCGGCCAGCGCGCGGGCGTTGTCGATCAGCTGCTGCGCGGCGGGGATCGAGAAGAGCTCGGCGATCCAGCCGCCGGAGAAATCCGCCACCAGAACCTGAAGGTTGTGGCCGTAGGTCGGGCTCGTGATCAGGGCGTCCTGGAGCGCAACGTTCTCGATCAGCACGCTGACCACGCCGGCATGCGCCTCCTCGATCCCGAGCGCGGATGCGAGCGCCGGTCGACGCAGATCCGCTTCGATCAGGATCACCCGCCGGCCGGCGAGGGCGAGGGAGCTGGCCAGGTTGAGCGCGGTCGTCGTCTTGCCCTCCGACGGGGAGGGGCCGGTGACGAGGATCGCCCGTGAGCCGGTTCGATCCGCCTCCGGGCGCTCGAGCGTCGTGCGGAGCGTTCGGTATGCCTCCGCGGTGGCGGCGGAGACACGACGCGGTGCGATGGGCTGGTCCCGGCGACTCTGGTCGCGGGGAACCCGGGTCAGGATGGGCAGCCGGTAGCGCCGGCGCAGCTGCTCCTCGCGCCGCAGCCTGGGATCGAGGATCTGCGCGGCGAAGGCTCCCGCGATCCCGATCACCAGCCCCGCCATCAGCCCGCCGGCGACCGTCAGGACCGGCCGCGGCGAAGCCTGGCTCTGAGGCACGTCAGCCGCGGTCTCGAGTCTGAGGGTCGGGTCCGGCCCGCTGCGAAGGGCCTGAAGCTCCGCCAGCCGTGCACCGAGCGCGGGCTGCTGTCCCGAGGCCTGCGCCTGCAGGCCGGCGATCTGGGCGTCGATCTCGGCGTGCAGCTGCTCGGTCTGCTCGACCACGGCCGCGTCCGCGAAGGCGTTCGCGAGGTCGCGGGCTTTGGCTGGCTCGTGATCCGAGGCGACGACCGCGACGATGTTGCTCTGGGCAACCGGCTCGGCGGTGACCTGCTTGAGCAGGTCCTCCGGGCTTTCCGTGACGCCGAGCTCCGTCTTCACCCGCTCGGCGACGTCGTTGTTGCTGACCAGGCGGGCGGCGGTCTCGACGTCCCGGGTCGGGTCGGAGGACTGCCGGATCAGAGGGAGACTCGGAAGCGTGTCGCTCGAGACCGGGGAGACCAGCAGGTCCGCCTCGGCCTCATAGGTCTTCTGGGCAGTGAGCACATAGCCCACCGCCGCGGCGGTGGTGACGAGCGTCGCGACGATGACCAGCCCGAGCCGCTCCCGGATCGTCTCGACGTAGCGCTTGAGCCCGAGCTCCTCCTCGGGAGGCTCTAGCCAAGAGGTGGCTGTTGTATTCGGGTCCTGCGCCAAGGATCACTCGCTCCCGCGGGCATCATTGTGACAGGGCCATCCCCCGCCTCCGGAGTCAGCGTTGCGAGGCCTCAGCTCGCCGCGGCCTTCCGCATGAACTCGGCCACCCTCGAGGTCTCGGATTCGATCGTGTGCGCCCGAGCGAGGTCGAGCCCCGAGCGCACCAGTTCACGCCGCAGCTCCTCGTCGCGACCGATTCGGTCGAGCGAATGCGCCATCGACTCGGGATCACCGGGCGGCGCGAGCAGCGCGGCATCCCCGACGGCCGCGCGGATCCCGCCGACATCGGTGGCGGCCACCGGGAGGCCGGCGGCGAAGGCCTCATAGAGCACCTGGGGGAGCCCCTCCGTCCAGGAGACATGGAGCAGGGCATGGGCGGAGCGGTACTCCTGGTCGAGGCCCTGATCGTGGGGGATGTAGCCGCGGATCTCGGCCGCGTCGGAGACGCCCAGCTCCTCGAGCCTGCGTTCGAGCGCCTCGCGAAGCTCTCCCTCGCCGCAGACGACCAGTCGCCAGCGATCGTCGAGCCGGCGCAACTCGGCGAGGACGTCGGCGAGGGCCAACGGGTTCTTCTCGTTCTCGAGCCTTCCGACGCTAAGGGCGCGCAGCTCGCCCGAGTAGTCGCGCCCCTCGGCCTCCGGGAGTGATGCGATCTCACCCTCCTCGATCAGGGAGACGGAGACCTCGAGCACCGCGCGCCCCCGGTAGGCCTCCGCCAGTGCCGGGCCGACGACGACGGTGGCCCAGCGGCGGGCCAAAAAGCGGAACCCCGCCTCCATCATTTGCGCGAGGGCGATCCGGAACCTGCGACCGGGATGGCGGCTGCGCATGTAGGGGACCAGGTCCTGACGCACTCCCAGCACCACGGTCCGCCGCCGCACCCGGGCCATCAGAGCGAAGGCGAAGGCGAGCGGGTGTGGACCGAGGATCCAGACGCAATCGAGCTCGTCGAGGGCCCGCCAGAACGGCCGCAGCGAGCCCCACATCCCGCGCAGCGCCGGCAGGGTCTGGGAGAGGCTGGGATAGTGGGGGAGGGGGATGAGCTCGACGTCCCCCAGCGGATAGCGCGCATCGCCCTCAGGATCGAGCCGCCCGATCACCACGACGCGGTCGAGCTGCTTCGACAATGCGGCCGCGAACAAGGCGAAGGCCCGCTCCGCGTACGGCCTCCCTCTGGAGAGGGAGTACTTGTAATCGGTGTAGACGCCGAGTCGAAGCATGCGCCGAGGATATTTCGCGGACCCGTCGACCCGTTGGGCTAGCTTGAGTCAATGGCGGTTGCCTCTCGCAGGCCGGTCGGAAGACCTCTCACACCCGGGCCGGTTGGACGCCCGGTGAGCCCAGGGCCGCAGCCCGGCGGTGCCTATCGGGCCCGGTACGAGCCCCCGCGACAGGCGCGGACCCGGCGCGCCCTTCCCTCCCAGCCCTCGGTGGCTCTACTACCGCTGGCCCTCATCGGGGCGATCATCGCCTGGTGGGGGCTGAAGGAGGGCGCTTACTTCGGGGTCGTCTTCCTGCCCGGCGCGATGATCCTGCTCTGTCTCCTCGCTGCGCTGCTGGTCTTCGCCCCGTGGCCCGCGTCCCTGCGGGGTCCCGCCCGGGTGGGGCTGATCTCGCTGCTCGTACTCGCGGCGTGGACCGGCGTTTCCACCCTCTGGTCGCCGATGCCCGACGTCGCCGTGGCGGATGCACAGCGCGTCCTCGCCTACGCGGTGGCGTTCGCCCTCGGCCTGTGGCTCTGCCTGCTGCTGGGCAGACGCATGGTCCTCTCCCTCGCTCCGCTGGCGGGGGCCGGCGCTCTGGTCGCGGTGATCACGCTGGTCACGATATGGACCGGCACCAACGCGGAGGAGTACCTGGAGGTCGACGCAACGCTGCAATTCCCGCTCGGCTATCGCAATGCCAACGCCGCGTTCTTCGTAATGGCGGCGTGGCCGCTGCTGGTCTTCGCATCCAGCCGAGACCTTCCCTGGTGGCTGCGGGGTGGACTTGCCGCGGCGACGACCCTGTGCATCGAGTTGGCGATCCTCGCCCAGAGCCGCGGCACCGTCTTCGCGGTGGTGGCCGGTGCGGCCATGCTGGTCGCGGCGCACCCGGCGCGGCTGCGGGTTCTCGGCTGGCTGGCGCTGTCGATCGCGCCAGCCGTACTCGCGCTGCCCTGGCTGCTCGACGTCTTTCAAGCAGGCGGCGAGAACACGTCCGCGTCGATTCCGCCTCTGCATGAGGCGTGCAGGGCGGTCGCCGCCACCACGTTCATCTCGCTCATTCTCGGCTTCGTGGCGGCTCGCGCCGGACAGCGGGTCCAGCTGTCGCCGGGTGCCCGCCGGACGGTCGGTCGCGGTCTGCTGGCCTGCGTGGCGCTCGTGTTGATGGCCGGGGTGGTCGGCCTGGCGCGTACCGAGGGAGGCCCGGTCGGTTTCTTCGAGCGGCACAGCGAGGAGCTCACCGCCGGAACTCCCGATCTGAGCTCCAAGGGCAGCCGCTTCGGCCTCGACCTGCGCTCCAGCCGCGGTGACTTCTGGCGTGTCGCCTGGGATGACTTCACGGGCAATCCGGTGGCGGGGACCGGCGCCGGCGGGTTCCGGCCCAGCTACGTGCTGAACCGGGACCTGAACACGGTCGACCCGGAGGACCCCCACAGTGTTCAACTGCTGATGGCCTCCGAGCTGGGGGTCGGGGGCTTCCTCCTGTTCGCGGGATTCTTCATAGGGGGCGTGGTCGGGGCACTTCGTTCCCGCCGTCTCGGGCCGTCCGCGGCTGCACTCGCGGCCGGGGCCCTGGCGATCGCGGCGTACTGGCTCCTGCACGCCTCGGTGGAGTGGTTCTGGTCCTATCCGGCGATCACGCTGCCGGCCGTGTTCGCCCTGGGAGCCGCCGCGGCGCCCGCGCTGATTCGACCGCCCCCGCGAAGCAGCACCCCGCGGCGATTCATCCTCGCCGGCGTCGCGGTGATCGCTGCGCTGTCGATGATCCCCTTCCTCCTCAGCGAGCGATTGACCAACGACGCCCTCGAGGGCGGGCAGGCGGATCTCGACGGCACGTATTCCGAGCTCGAGGACGCGGCGGACCTGAATCCGACCAGCGTCCGGCCCCTGGCGACGGAGGCGGTGATCGCCGAGAGCGCCGGTGACCGCCAGCGCGCGCTCGCGGCGCTGGATCGGGCCGAGAAGCGGCAGCCGGACGAGTGGACTCTGTACTACCTCGAGGCGAGGGTGCTCGCCCCGATCGACCCGGCGGGTGCCCAGCGTGCGCTGGAGGAAGCAAAGGCTCTCAATCCGATCGGCTTGGAGGTCGACGAGCTCGCGGCGCAGCTCGGTATCACCGTTTGAATCTCGTCGGTAGGGGCATTCGACGAATGTCCGATCCGCCTGCAGCCAGGCGTGATTCAGGCGTGAACGGAGTCCATACCGGACCAGGATCTGGACGTTCCCGTTCACTTGCGGCTTAATACGGATTGCGAAAACGAGATCACGAACTACTATTGGCATGCGAATCGGGAGCACGCATCAGATTGCAACCGATGAATTCGTGCGGCGCTAAAGAAAGCGCCAAGCGGGGACGATGAGGGGACCAGTGACTAGGAAGATCGAAATCCGGAGAATGTTCGCCGTACTTGGCGTCCTCGCCGCGTTCCTGGCGGTCCCGGCTGCAGCGCTGGCGCAGAACACCAGCCCGACCTCCGCCCAGTACAACCCGCCGATCCCCAAGCCCAAGAGTGGGGTAGCAGGCGGCTCGGCCGGCGGCGGCAGCGCCGGCGGCAGCGCTGGATCCTCCGGCGGTGGGCTCAACAGCAACATCGGCTCGCTTCCGTTCACCGGCATGGACCTGATCATCGTGGCGGGCGTCGCCTTCGTGCTCACCGGCACCGGGTTCGCCCTTCGCAGGCTCTCCACGCCGCGTGGCCCTTGGGTCTGAGTACGCGGCTGTCTAGGGAGACAACGCCATGACCGGCAGGTCGGTAGAGGTGGCTCATGACGCGCCGTCTCGGCTGTACTTCCCGCATCTGAGCGGGATCAGCGCCCAGCGGCTCGTCGAGATCGTCTTCATGCGCCTGGCACCCGCGGCGACTGCCGGGGCGATCACGTACTCGCATCTCCAGTCCGAGTGGCAGGGACTCCTGGTCTTCGTCTCCCTGCTCGGAATCGTCACCCTGCTTCGCAGCCCCCGCTATCCGCTCCAGCTGATCCCCTTCGCGTCGGCTGTCCTCTACGTGCTGGCTCCGCCCGTGGGCGCCGGTGTCGCGATGCTGATCAGCGCCGTTGACGGGGCCCATACGGTCAACCTGACGTTCGGCGAGATGCTGGCGCCGGTGCTGGCGGCCTGGATCGTGACCGGCTTCGGGGCCTGGCTGACCTTCCGCTTCCGCCGGGGACGAGAGGTGCGGATCGCCGTGATCGGCACCCACGAGTTCGCGCGCAGCCTCGAGGCTGAGCTGAAGGCCGTGGGGGTGCGCGGATACCGGGTGGTCGGCTGCATCGACCCAGGCGAGTCATGCCCGACCGACAAGGTGGCCGGCGTGCAATGTCTCGGCTCCCTGCTTCTACTGCGCCACACGGTCCTCGTGCACGGCCTCGAGCTGCTGGTCCTCGGTCCGCTCGGACCGAGCAACGGCTCCGAGAGCGAGTTCCAGGGGGCCGGTCCCTCCCGGCTGGATGTCTTCGAGACCGTCGCCGACGCCTGTCTCGACCTGCCGGTCTCGATGATCGAGGCGGGGCAGCTCTACGAGCAGCTGTTCGGCCACGTGCCACTTGGAACGACCACCTCGGCCTGGTTCCAGTACCTGCTTCACCCCGACTACCGCGGCAGCTGGCCAATCTCGAAGCGCCTGCTCGATCTCACCGTCGGACTGATGGCTGCGACGGTCGCCGCCCCGATCCTCCTGGTCTCGGCGATCGCCATCAAGCTCTCCGACGGCGGGCCCATCCTCTACCGCCAAACCAGGATCGGAGAGCGGGGGAGGGAGATACAGCTGCTGAAGCTCCGGACGCTGCGCCCGGACGCCGACGACTCACCGCTGCCTCCCGAGCAGCTCGTGACGCCGGTGGGGCGTGTTCTCCAGCGCCTCCACGTCAACGAGCTGCCCCAGATCTGGCAGGTGCTGAAAGGCGAGATGAGCCTGGTGGGGCCCCGGCCTGAAATCCCACGGATCGTCGCCTCCCTCGAGTCGCGCTTCACCTACTACGACCGGCGCCATCTGCTGAAGCCCGGGATCACCGGCTGGGCGCAGGTCCGGTGCGGCTATTCGGGTACGCCCATCGGCGAGGCGTGGAAGCTGTGCCACGACCTCTTCTACCTGAAGCGCCGCTCCACGCTGTTCGACCTCCTGATCATCCTCGAGACGACGAGCACCATCATCTTCCCCGAGCCGATCAACCGGCCGGACGAGCGCTTCATCGTCGCCATGAGGACCGAGGAGGAGCTCACCC
>WUUC01214653.1_pt1 | contig 11418 bp, 9 predicted proteins | sample 6278441 | NCBI WGS metagenome assembly WUUC01 (sample SAMN13675441, study PRJNA597444) | soil metagenome | isolation source: soil | place: USA: Washington | collected 2017-10 | reverse complement strand
TCACCGACTCGAGGGCGTGCGCCATCACGTCGGCGACGCGCTTCACGCCGGCGGCGACGTCGCCCCCGGTTGCGGCGCCGGGGTGGAAGCACACGCCCCCGAGCCCGAGCGCGGTGGAGCGCTCGAGCTCCTTGGCGAGGGCGGCGCGCGCCCGCTGCCACTTCTCCTCCTCGCCGCTGGCGGCGTTGATCACGTACGCGGCGTGGGCGATGACGTGCGCCGGCTCGATCCCCACCTCGTCGAGGGCGGCGCGGAAGCGGCGCACGCGGTCGGGCTTCACCGAGACCTTGTCGCCGTAGTACTTCGGCACCGCGGTGAAGATCTGGAGCGCGGCCATCCCCGCCGCGCCGGCGCGCCGCGCCGCCATGTCGATCCCGCCGTTGTCGATCGTGTGGGCGCCGATCAGCCGTGCCATGTCGTGCCTCCGCGCTCGGTCACCGTCGCTTCCTCTCGGGCGCTGCCGCGGGCTCGGGCTCGCCGCCGCGCAGCGGCGCCAGGTACTCCGCCGCGCGGGGGTCCTTCAGCGCGCCGAGCCGCCGCACGACGGCGGCGATCCGGCGGCCCTGCTCGAGGATGATCCCCAGGTACTCGCGCTGCTGCTCGGCGGAGTCGGCGCCCATCGCGAGGAGGGAGGCGTGGCCGAGCAGCGCGGCGAGCGGGTTGTTGATCTCGTGCTCCAGCGTCAGCGTCGTCTCGCCGATCGCCACCAGCGGCCGGGCGCGCGCGAGCTCGGCCTCTACCGCGCGGCGCGCCCGGTCGGCGGCGAGGCGGCGCTCGGCGATCGTCAGGCGCGCCGGCAGGTGGGCCGCGGCGGCCGCCGCCACGAGGTAATCGTCCGCCCCGGCGTCGAGCGCGGCGGCCGCATCGGCGACTCCGCCGACTACGGCGAGGACGAAGAGATCGCGCCCGTTGGGCACGGCGCGCATCCGCCGACACAGGGTGCGGCCTTCGGCGTGGCGCGCTCGCCAGCGAAGGAGGAGCACGTCCGCCCCTTCCGCTTCGAGAAGGGCGAGCGCCGCGTCGCCGTCGGCCGCCGCGACGACCTGATGGTCCCCCTGGGCGGCCGCGGCGCGCAGCGCGTCGGCCGCGCTGCCGCGGGCATCGCCGATCACCAGCACCCTCACGCGCCCCGCCCGCGGCGGAAGTCGCCAATGCGAACGACCGTCGCCGACTCCTCCGCCGCCGGCGCGCGCTCGCGCCACCCGACGGCGACGAGGCCGCCGCCGAGGGCGACGCGCGGCGCCTCCGCGGCGACGTTCGCGCCGGAGACCGGGACCCGCGCCTCGAAGATGTGCCCCATGCTCGGGGACAGGGCGAGGCTGACTCGCGTCGGGGTCGCGTTCGGGTCCTCGTAGGCCACGACGACGGTGTCGTTGTGGGCGGCGACGCTCGTCGCCGCGGGCCGCTCCCCGTAGACGAGGGGGACGGGGGCGTGGAAGAGCGCCCCGCCGTCCATCGAGTGGGAGAAGAACACCCCCGGCCCCTCGGGGGCGTGGAGCCAGTAGGCGACGTGCACGTAGCCGCTCGCCGAGTCGGCAGCGACCGAAGGCGCGGGGCGACGGCAGCCGGCGGTGTGGCGGTCGAGCGTGTCGACGGGGACCGGGTCGTGCCAGGTCGCGCCGCCGTCGGACGAGCGCGCGGCGAGGAGGTGCGCGCTGCTGTCGGGGCGTGGGGCCCACCAGACGGCGTACCACTCGCGCGTGCCGGCGCGGGCGACGCGCACAGAGCCGGGGCAGCCGTCGGGGCGCGACGGCCGGCGCACCGGGCCGGCGGGGGCGAAGCGTACACCGCCGCCCGGGGCGACGACGAGCTCATCGTCCGCGAGCGGGGTGACGGCGACCGGCGCCGCCGGCCGCCAGGTGATCGGCGGCTCCGAGCACGCGAGGGCGCCGAGGACGACGGCGCCGAGAACGAGAGCGCGGCCCGCGCCCAGCGCGCGACGCCGAGCGCGACGGCGGGGCCCGGTCACGCCGTGGTGGCTCGCGCCGGTAGGCATGGGCGGAGAATAGCCGGGGGCGTGGAGCAGCGATAGTTTCTACCGAGTACCGAGTGCGGCGCAGCCGCGCTTTACTCGTTACTCGTTACTCGGTACGACCTGCTCGGCAGGCAGCCTGCAGCGCCATACCATCCCCCACGAGGAGCTCCCCCATGTCCGCCCCCGTCGCCAACCCGCCGCGTACCTCGCCGCACGGCTCCGGCGCCGACGCCGCGGCCCCGGGTCCGGCGAACGCCGCGCCGACCGTCGTACCCGCCGGGGGCGGGATGACGGGGTTCAGCGCGGTGCGCCGCGTCCCGGCACCGGTCAACGAGCCGGTGCGCGCCTACGCCCCAGGCTCGGCGGAGAAGCGCGAGCTGAAGGGGAGGCTGGAGGAAATGGCCGGCCAGCGGGCGGATATCCCGATCGTCATCGGCGGGAGGGAGATCCGCACCGGTGACACGGGGACGGCGGTCATGCCGCACGACCACCGGCACGTGCTCGCCGACTACCACAAGGCGACGCGCGAGCACGTGACCCAGGCGATCGACGCGGCGCGGCGGGCGCAGCCCGAGTGGGCGAACTGGCCCTGGGAGGACCGCGCCGCCGTCTTCCTGCGCGCCGCCGAGCTGCTCGCCACGACCTGGCGCTCGACGCTCAACGCGGCGACGATGCTCGGCCAGTCGAAGACCGTGTTCCAGGCGGAGATCGACGCCGCCTGCGAGCTGATCGACTTCTGGCGCTACAACCCGCACTTCGCCCAGCAGCTCTACGAGGAGCAGCCGGTGAGCGGGCCCGGGATGTGGAACCAGATGGACTACCGGCCGCTGGAGGGGTTCGTCTACGCCGTGACCCCCTTCAACTTCACGGCGATCGGCGGCAACCTGCCGACCTCGCCGGCGCTGATGGGGAACACCGTCGTCTGGAAGCCCGCCGCGACGGCGACGCTCTCGGCGTACTACACGATGAAGCTGCTCGAGGAGGCGGGGCTGCCGCCGGGGGTGATCAACTTCGTCCCCGGCGACCCGGTCGCGATCTCCGAGGTGGCGCTCTCGCACCGCGACCTGGCGGGCGTCCACTTCACCGGCAGCACCGGCGTCTTCAACGCGATGTGGAAGACGATCGGGTCGAACATGGGACGCTACCGCTCGTACCCGCGGATCGTCGGCGAGACCGGCGGGAAGGACTTCATCCTCGCCCACCCCTCGGCCGACCCGCAGGCGGTGGCCGTCGCCATCGCCCGTGGGGGCTACGAATACCAGGGGCAGAAGTGCTCGGCGGCGAGCCGCGTGTACATCCCGCGCTCGCTGTGGAGCCAGGTCCGCGACCGCACGGTCGGCATGATCGAGGAGATCGGGCTGGGGGACGTGCGCGACTTCCGCAACTTCATGGGCGCGGTCATCGACGAGCGGGCCTTCAAGAAGATCGGCGAGTACCTCGCCGACGCGCGCCAGAACGCGCAGGTCATCGCCGGCGGCGGCACCCGCGGCGAGCAGGGCTACTTCATCGAGCCGACGCTCATCGAGACGCGGGACCCCGGCTACCGCCTCCTGTGCGAGGAGATCTTCGGCCCCGTCGTGACGGCGTACGTGTACGACGACGGGCGCTGGGAGGACACCCTGCGGGTGATCGACGAGACGTCGCCGTACGCGCTCACCGGGGCGGTCTTCGCCGCCGACCGGAAGGCGCTCAAGCAGGCGTCGCTCGCGCTGCGCAACGCCGCCGGCAACTTCTACCTGAACGACAAGCCGACGGGGGCGGTCGTCGGGCAGCAGCCGTTCGGCGGCGCGCGCGGGTCGGGGACGAACGACAAGGCCGGCTCGAAGCTCAACCTGGTCCGCTGGGTGAGCCCGCGCACCGTCAAGGAGACCTTCAGCCCGCCGCGCGACTACCGGTACCCGTTCCTGGGCGAGGAGTAGGTCAGGAGCGCCGCGCCGCCGCGAGACCGAGCGGGCTCGCGCGGCGGGCGGCGCGGGACCACGCGCGCACGCGGTCGCGCCCCTCGCGCTTGGCGATGTAGAGCGCCTCGTCGGCGCGCGCCCGCAGGTCCTCGCCGGCGCTCTCGCTCGTCACGACCTCGGCCACCACGCCGACGCTCACGGAGAGCCGCACCGCGGCGGGAAGCGCCGTGAACGGGCGGGCGCGGTACGCCTCGCGCAGGCGGTCGGCCAGCCGCATCGCGCCGTCGAGGTCCGTGTCGGGCAGGAGGATCACGAACTCGTCGCCGCCGACGCGGGCGATGCTGTCGCCGGCGCGCAGCTCGAGCCGGAGCAGGGCACCCGTCTCCTCGATGACGGCGTCGCCGGCGAGGTGGCCGAGGGTGTCGTTGACCTGCTTGAAGTCGTCCACGTCGATGGCGATCAGCGCGACGCTCGAGCCGGCGCGCGCGGCGCGGGCGGTCTCGCGCCCGAGCTGCTGCTCGAACCCGAGCCGGTTGAGGCACCCGCTCAGCGGGTCGGTCAGCACCATCGTGGCCAGCTGGGAGCGGAATCGGTTGTAGGCGCGGCCGACGAGCGTGATGCTGTCGGGGCGCGCATCGGCGGCGACGTCGTACTCCTGCGAGAAGTTGCCGTCCTCGGCCCCGGCGAAGAGGGTGACGAGGTTGCGCAGGCGCAGCCGGAAGGTCCCGTACTGCACCAGGAAGAGCGCCGCGACGAGCACGAAGACGGCGAGCGACCAGAGCTCCTCGACCCAGCGCCACGGCGCCGCGGCGCCCAGCCCCAGCCCGACGAGGGCGAGGTAGGCGACGACGACGGTGGCGAGCGCGCCGACCGCGGTCCGCCGGCCGAAGTAGAACTCGGTCAGGTGGACGACGAAGAAGGCCAGGAGGAGCGTGCGGTCGGCGTGCGCCCCGGGGAGGGCGGCGAAGGTGGCGCCGAAGACGAGCAGCACGTCGGCGACGATCGTCGCGCCGACGAGCGCCGCCCCGGCCGCCTGACGACGACCGGCGACCGCCGCCAACGTCCCCACCGTGGCCGCGTACGCGGCGACCACGGCGAGGGTGGTCGCCGCCGAGCCGGCGACGATCCCGGTCACCTGGAGCAGCCCCTCGCCGGCGCCGAGCAGCCCCGCCAGCGTGAGCCGGATGCGGCTCTGCCAGCGGAGGACCTCGGCGTTGTAGGCGTGCCGCTTCGGCGTGTCGGGGATGTACATCGCGAGGGGCGTGGCGGTGGTCGTCAGGCGGGCAGGCCAGGCTCTCGATCGACTCCCGGCACTGCGCCGCTACGCCGGCCGAGCGCCCGAGGTCGAGAGTCGCCGCCTTTCTCTGAGGACTCGCTAACTCACTCGGCGGCAACCACTTAGTTGCCGCGCGGGTGTTGCGATCTGCGCCCCTCCGGGCACTTTGCCACGCCGCGTCGAGCGACGGCACGCGGAACACGACTCGCTTTGTGACCGGCCCCACACCCGGCGGTGGTGGCGCCGCGCCCCGCTGTTACTCGTCGTTCATTCCTCGCCAGGACCTCAGGGCTCGACCTTCCGTATCCGCTTCGCGATCCGATTCCGGCCGTCGACGAAGACGATCCTCGGCTCGAAGTCGTCGAGCTCGGCCTCCTCGTAGTCGGCGTAGCTGATCACGATGACGTGATCGCCCACCGCGCCGAGCCGGGCGGCGGCGCCGTTGAGCTGGATCGTGCCGCTGGCCCGCGCCCCCTCGATCACGTAGGTCTCGAGGCGGGAGCCGTTGTTCACGTTGACCACCTGGACCTTCTCGAAGGGGACGAGGTCGGCCGCGTCCATCAGGTCGCGGTCCAGCGTCAGACTCCCCTCGTAATGCAGGTCGGCGCCGGTGAGGACGCCGCGATGGATCTTGGACTTGCACATCGTGCGGCGCACGCGCGTCGCCTCCTGAGCGGGTGGTGAAGAGGGACGCGCGGGCACGCGCCCCGTCACCGGCTGGCGGCCGCCGTGCAGCTCCGCAGCGCGTACCGCGCCATCGCCTGGGCCATCTCGCGCTCGCCCATGACGGCCAGCCCGACGTTCAATCTCTCGAGGTAGGTGCGCTCGTCGTCGCTGTGTGTGCGCACCACCGTGTCGATCGCCGGGTTGGCGCGGCGGGCCGCGCTGATGATCGCCCGCGCCTTGAACGGGTCGGGCGCCGTGACGACGAGCAGACGCGCCCGGCCGATGGCCGCCTGGTCGAGGACCCCCCTGCGGCTCGCGTCGCCGAAGAAGGCGGGGAGCCCGGCCTCGCGCAGTCGGTCCACCGCCTCGAGTTGCTGCTCGACGACGACGTAGGGGACGCCATGGCGCGTCAACGTCTCGCCGATGACGCTGCCGACGCGGCCGTAGCCGACGATGACGGCGTGATCGCGCAAGGCGTCGGCGTCCACGGTCGCGGGAAGCTCGGCTGCGGGGCCGGCCGGGCGCTCGAGCAGCTCCAGCAGCCGCGGCCTCGCCGTCAGCCAGTCGCCGATCCGCCTCGCCGCCACGAAGGCGACCGGGTTGAGGCTGATCGAGAGCAGCGCCCCGGCGACGATCAGGCTCTGTCCCTCGGCGGGCAGCAGCCCCAGCGTCATGCCGAGCGAGGCGAGGATGAACGAGAACTCGCCGACCTGGGCGAGGCTGGCCGAGATGGTGAGCGCCGTGTGCACCGGATAGCGGAACAGCAGCACGATGCCGAAGGCCCCGATGGACTTGCCCACCATGACGATCAGCACGACCGCCAGGACCTGGAGCGGCTGCCGCACGAGGATCGCCGGGTCGAAGAGCATCCCCACGGCGACGAAGAACAGCACGGAGAAGGCGTCCTGCAGCGGGAGCGAGTCGGCCGCGGCCTCGTGGCTCAGATCCGACCCGTTCACGACCATGCCGGCGAAGAAGGCGCCGAGAGCGAAGGAGACGCCGAAGAGCGCGGCCGACCCGACGGCGATGACGAGGGCGGTGGCGAGCACCGAGAGGGTGAACAGCTCGCGCGACCCGGTGCGGGCCACACGCTCCAGGAGCCAGGGCACGGCGCGGCGTCCGACCACGAACATCAGGATGACGAACGCCGCGACCTTCGCCAGCGTGATGCCGATGGTGACGAGCACGCCCTCGTCCCCGGCCGCCCCGGCCGGCCCGGCCGCCGCTTGCGGCGGGCCGCCGCCGAGCGTCGGGGCGAGTGCGGGCAACAGGACCAGCACGAGCACCGTGGCCAGGTCCTCGACGATCAGCCAGCCGACGGCGATCCGCCCGTCCAGCGAGTCGAGCATCCGGCGGTCCTCGAGGGCGCGGAGGAGCACCACGGTGCTCGCCACCGAGAGGCAGAGCCCGAAGACGACCCCCGACCCCCAGGACCATCCCCACAGCCGCGCGACCCCCGCCCCGAGCGCCGTGGCGAGGCCGATCTGGACCGCCGCGCCGGGGACGGCGATCCGGCGCACGGAGAGGAGATCCGCCACGGAGAAGTGGATCCCGACCCCGAACATGAGCAGGATCACGCCGATCTCGGCGAGCTGCTGGGCGAGTCCCGTGTCGGCGACGAAGCCGGGCGTGAACGGCCCGACGAGGACCCCGGCCAGCAGGTAGCCGACGAGCGGCGGCATCCGCAGCCGGGTGACGGCGAGGCCGAGCACGAGCGCGAGGCCGACGCCGGCGGCGATCGTCGCGATCAGCGCGGTGTCGTGCGGCATCGACTCGATTCAGACCTCGGCGCGATCGGCCGGGGCGGCGCCGCACGGGCGCCGGGATCAGACACGCTGAGTCAGGCGACTACCTCCCGACAGTCGCGAGTGCGGCGATCTCATTCGGCTACGGAGCCTAGCCCGCGGACGGCCGGGTGCCCTCATCCCGTCCGGCAACGCCCCCGGCTGGCCAGCCGGCCGCGCGACCTGGTCGGCGCGCACCTCCGTCGTCTGCGGGGAGACCTTTCGCACGGCGGGGGCGATGTCGGTCCCCATCTTGGCCGCGTAGCCGAAGTAGATGTTCAGCATCCCGAGCGGCTCCAGGTAGCGCGCGTTGGTCAGCGGCCCCGCGTCCACCGCCTCGAACCCCATGCTCTCGATGAGCGAACCGACGGCGCCCTTGGCGGCGGCGTCATCGCCGGCGTAGAACACCTGGACCCTCGGCGCCCCCGCCGCCGGCGGCCGCTCGCCGAGCACCTGCGCGAAGATGGTGTTGAACGCCTTCACGATCTTCGCCCCGGACGCCGCCCGGGCCACCTCCTCGGCCGCGGATGTCGTGTGGCCGATGGCGAGGGCCGACATGTCCGGCGTCCCGGGGTTCGCGATGTCGATGACGGTCTTCCCCTCGACCGGCCCGCTCTCGCGAAGCGCGTCCGCCTGGTGGGGATACGGCACGGCGAGGATCAGGAGGTCGGCGCTCTCGGCGAGCTGCCGCTGCGGGACGGCGCGCACCCTGGCGCCGACGGTGGCGGCGACGTTCCTGGCGTCGTCGGGGTCTCTGCTGGCGATGACGACGTCGTGGCTCGTGGAGCCGAGCCTGCGCGCGAATGCGGTGCCCATGTTGCCGGCGCCGATGATGCCGACTCTCATGCTGCCTCCCGTCCGACGTGGATCGAGCCCAGCGGCCGGGTCGGCGGGCCTAACGCCGGCCCGGCCGCTGGTGGGTCGCCGCCGACGGTCGTGGCGGCGGAGAGTCGGGTCGGCTGCATATCGCGCACCACGCGGCCGCCGTCCGGCGCGGACAACCGGTGCTCACGCTCCGGCGGATGCGCGCGGTCGTCCGCGGGCGCGCGAGGCCAGCGCGCCCGCGGCACCGCGACGGGTCAGCGGCGGATTAGCGGTCGAGATCAGCGGTGCGCCGTCGTCGTCAGCGCCGTGTGCAGCACCCGCGCCGCGTATCGCACCGGCTCGGGGGACGCCCTGACGGCGACGCTCTCGAGAGCGTCCACGACCCGCTCACGCGTGTCGGGCGCGAGCGGGCGCTGGCCGTCGATCGCCGGGGCGTCGCCGCGCAGCAGCAGCACGGGGGCGGCGCTGTCCCGCCACCCGGGCTCGAGCCGGCCGGCGGGGACGAAGGCGGCGGTGTTCGCGTACGTCGCCAGGACGCGCATCGCCGCCAGGCGCGTCGGCGCGGGGCGCCGGTCGTCCCGCAGCACGGTGAGGGCCGCGTCGAGGATGCGCTGGTCGCGCACCCGCCGGCTGGCGTCGACGAGCCACCGCAGCGCGAGGGAGTCGCGCGGCGGGCGACGCCACACTCCGGCGAGCGCCGCCGGCGCCGTCTCGTCACATCGCGCGATGTACCGCAACGCCCGCTCGAAGCCGGGGTCCTGCCGCCCCGCGGCGAGCGCGGCGCCCGAGGCGCGACACTCGAAGGTCAGGACCCGATCGTCCCGCTCCCGGACCCCACCGGTCTGCGCATCGAGTCGGCCGGCACCGGCGATCGAGGCGGCCAGCGACCCGGCGAGCATCGCCAACGACGTCCCGCGCATCACGTCTCCTCGGCGCCGTTGGCCCACCGCCCGCTCCCACCCTTTCCACATCGGGGCGCCGGCCGAATGTATGTGATACGGATACCACCCGCCAGAAAAAAAACTCTAATGCGCCGCGACCGGCGCGGCCCGCGGGCGCGTCAGGCGGCGAGCTGGCTCGTGCAGTGGGCGCAGCGCGTCGCCGTGGCGTCGATCGCCGTTCGGCAGTACGGACACGGCTTCGTCGGCGCCGTGGGGGCGGGGCGGATGAACAGCTTGCTCAGGCGCCAGACGACGAACCCGATGATCAGGACGTCGAGCAGGGTCCCCAGGAAGTGGCCGACGAGGAACTGCACCCGCCCGACGTCGAAGGTCGCCGCGCGCCAGTCACCCCCCGGGGTCGCCGCGCCGACGACCGGCATGATGAAGTCGTCGACGACCGCGGTGACGACCTTGCTCACGGCCGCGCCGATCACCACCGCGATCGCCAGCGCCAGCACGTTGTCCTTGATCAGGAACGCCTTGAAGTCACGGAGCATCGTTGCCAGGGATTGAGGAAGAGCAACCGGGTGCCTGGAACCGGGCACCCGGCACCCGATAACTACCCGGGCACCAGAATACGGGGACGGGGACCGGGAGCGCCAACCCCCCACCCATAAAGCAAGGGCGGGGCGGGGGCGCCTTCTCGGCGCGCCCGCCCCGCATTGCGTGCTCCCTGCAGTTCCCGCCGCCCACCACCTGCCCGCTGCCGCCAGGGCAGTTCCCTGTCCGCCTCGCCGTCCGCCGCCTAGCTCAGCTCCTCGTGATGCGTCCCACGTCTCTGACAGCGGGTGGCCGCCGAGGAGCCAGGATCTAGAACCGAGCCTCGAGGTACAGGTCCCCCCGCCATCCGCGCCGCGGGTACAGCCCGTGGCTCAGGTCGAAGCGGATCATGCCGTCGAGGAACGACGCGCCCGTCCCCACCCCGGCGAGCGGCCGCCCCGGGTGCCAGAAGTCGTCCCGGTCCCCCGCCCATCCGAGGTCGGCGAATATCACCGGACGCGCCGCCACCGCCGCGGCGCCCAGCTCGGCGCGGGCCAGCCAGTAGGCGTCGCCGCCGCAGAGTGGCGAGACCGGGTCGCGCAGCATCTTCGTCTCGTCGCCGCAGATCGCGACCCGCTGCCCGCGTACCGTGCGGGAGTCGCCGAGGTACCAGCGCCGCTGGAGGGGGACGGAGCCGCCGGAGGTGCCGCCGCCGACCGTGAGCGCACCGGCCAGCCGCGACCCGAGGCCGCGCGAGATGGTCATGTCGAGGGCCCCGCGCCCGTAGTCGAAGTCTCCCGCTCCCCCTTCGGCGCGGAAGTCGGCCAGCAGTCGCCACCCCTGCGGGTCCACCCCGTACGAGCGGGTGGCGCGCAGAGCCCCGCCGAAGACCTCACCGTTGGTCGCCCGGATGTTGGCCGGGAAGCGGAACCCGTTGATCGCGTGGGCGAGCGACACCTGCGTCTCGACCTCGGCGTCGGAGTGCTTCTCGGCGAAGAGCCGCCAGGTCACCCCTTCGCGCACGCCGAGCGTCCCGGTGAGCTCCGCCCCCCAGGTGCGGTAGTAGAGCCCTTCATCCCGCCCGAACAGGAGGGCGGACAGCGACGCCGATGCGCTGAGGGGAGAGCCCCAGTCGTTGGCGACGCCGAGCCGGCGGAAGACGCCCAGCCCCAGCGTCGCGCGCCCGCTGCTGCGCGCGAGCGAGAGCTCGGCGTTGGGCTGGAGGTCGGCGATCCCGATCTGGGCCAGTGCCTCGCCGCGGTAGCCGGCGCCGAACTCCTGGCGCACCCCCGCCCCGGCCGATAGCCCCTCGACGCGGTTGTAGCGCAGCAGGTTGCGGTCGAACCCCCAGAAGATGACCGGAGGGCGGGGGGCCCAGCCAGCCTGCGCGCCGAAGCCGACGGCGGCGAGCAGCTCCTCACGCTGCTCGGCGCCGAAGACCTCCTCCCCCGAGTCGTAGATCGAGGGGGGGAGCTCCGGCGCGTGAGCGAGGGCGGCGCTGTCGCAGGGCACGCGCACGAGCACCCGCACCGAGCCATCGAGCCGCGACTGGGGCATCTCGTAGTGCCCC
>WUUC01033866.1_pt1 | contig 11418 bp, 6 predicted proteins | sample 6278441 | NCBI WGS metagenome assembly WUUC01 (sample SAMN13675441, study PRJNA597444) | soil metagenome | isolation source: soil | place: USA: Washington | collected 2017-10 | reverse complement strand
TGGCGGAACGCGTCGCGGAGTTTCTATCGGAGACCTCGCTCTTCTTCGTGCACGGCGAAAGCGAAGAGCCAGCTCTTCTCCTCGTCCAGGAGGAGGGAATGTCGCACAAGCCGTCGCTCCTCATGAGCCTCTCGGCGGCAGACATCCTGAAGTACTGGTCGCTTCTCACCCCGGAGCAGCGCTCCGCCTTTCTCGAAGCGCGGGCCCCCGAGGTGGCCCTCGCCGGTCAGGGGGCCGATCTCGTGACCAGGGCCAAAGTTGCGCTGGAGGAGGAGACGCTCTTCGACCGCTTCGCAGGCTTCTTCCACGCCTTCGGGTGCCTCGAACGCACGTGCAGGTTCGCGCTGGAGGCGGGGCGGGAGAAGGAGGTGGGCTACCGCCTTTTCGGCAAGAAGTACGACTCGCTTGTGAGCCTCCTCGACCGGGTGTCGTCGGACGACGCGGGCGGTGATGACGTCGACAGGTACGTCATCGCCCTCTGCGCGCGACAACTCTGCCGGGAGATCGCCCGAGATTTCCCCGTGTACTGGCACGCGCACGGCACCGACGCGCGGGTGCTCAAGCAGAAGTTTCGGGAGCTGGGGGCCGTCCGCCAAAGGCTCATCGAGCGCGACCCGGACGGGATGGGCGTGTTTCTCGACTGGTTCGACGATTGGTTCCTGCGCCGGGCTGCTCCCCCCGAGGAGGTGTCGCAATGATCGACCTGCGCACGGCGTCAGAGCTGCTGGACTTCAGCGCCCGCATCGGAGAAGGGCAGCAGGCGAAGGATCAGCTTGAGGGGGCGGTCGCCATTCACAACATCCTGGCGAGCCGCGGGGTGGCCTACCTGGCCGACGAGGTCGGGATGGGCAAGACCTACGTCGCGCTCGGTGCCCTCGCCCTCTTTCGCCACTACCGTCCCGACTTCCGTGTCCTCGTCATCGCCCCGCGCGAGAACATCCAGAACAAGTGGGTGAAGGAGCTTCGGAATTTCGTTGACCACAACGTCCGCTTTCCGGATATGCGCGTAAAGGCCCTCGACGGCCGACCGGCAAGGCCGCTCGTGACGTGCGGGAGCCTCCTCGACCTGGCCCACGATGTCACCCTGAATCCGAACCGCGACTTCTTCCTGCGGCTGTCGAGCTTCAGCCTGCCCGTCGCCGGGAAGGAGCTGGTGGATGCGGAGGCCGCCCGCCGGTTCAGGGACGGCCTGCGCCGCCACCTGCCGTGGATGAGGGAAGAGGTCTTCGACCTTCGCCACAAGCAGGCGTTCAAGGACAACATGGCCAGGGCGCTGTGCTGCGCGCTCCCGCGTTTCGACCTCGTCATCGTCGACGAGGGGCACAACCTCAAGCACGGCTTCGGCGAGAACGTGTCCGCCCGCAACCGAGTCCTGGCTCTCGCGATGGGACGCCCCGGAGCGGACGCCGACCCGAAACTGTTCCCAGGCTACGGGCCGCGTGCGAAGCGCGTGCTCTTCCTCTCCGCCACCCCCGTCGAGGAGAGCTACCGGCACCTCTGGAACCAGCTCGACGTCTTCGGGCTTGGCGGGCCGTACGAGGGGCTCACGAATCCGGAGGTCGAGGAGGAGGAGAAGAAGGCCATCGCGGCCCGATTCCTCATCCGCCGTGTCACCCAGATGCGCGTGGGCGGCGAAGAGTACACGAAGAACCTTTACCGTCGGGAATGGAGGCGGGGCGGGGTTCACACACACGACGAGCCGATTCGCATAGAGGATCCCAAGCAGCGGCTCGTCGTCGCGCTCGTCCAGAAGAAGGTCAGCGAGCTTCTCGGGCACGAGCGTTTCAACTCTTCGTTCCAGATCGGCATGTTGGCTTCATTCGAAAGCTTCCTTGAGACGACGCGCCTGAAGCGGGAGGACAGTGAAATCGGAAACTTCGACGACCCGTCCCAGACCGACAGGGCACTGGAGCGGGAGGGCATCGACGTCGCCGACCTGAACAGGCTGAGCCGGTCGTACCGCACCACCTTCCGTGCCGAGATGCCGCACCCCAAGATGGACGCTCTGGTCGACTCCCTCTCCCGAGCCTGGACGCGCGGCGAGAAGGCCCTCATCTTCGTGCGGCGGGTCGCCTCGGTGAAGGAGCTAAAGAGGAAGCTGGACGAGCGCTATGACGGCTGGCTTATGAGGCGGCTGACGGACGAACTCCCCGAGGGACTGCACACTAAGCTGCAAAGCATCTTCGAGCAGTACCGCGTCGAGAAGTCGGAGGCGCTTGAACCCGAGCGCCGCGCCGACGAGGACTCTGACCCTGGCGGGAAGGACACTTTCTTCGCGTGGTTCTTCCGCGGTGAGGGCCCTCGCGGGGTCGTCAGCGGCGCGAACATCCAGCAACGCTTCATCCAGAGGGGGACGGCCTACTCCACCTTCTTCGGCGACAACTACGTAGCCGACCTCCTCTCGTGCCGACCCGGCGACGTCGAGGGGCGTCTCGGGCAGGCACTCGGGGTAGTGCCCGACAGGCTGAAAGCCCTGTTGCGGGAGGGTTCCAAACGCTTCCTGTCGCGGGCGAAGAAGCACGCCCGCGCCGACCGTTTCGAGGCCGTGCAGGCCGCGGCCGTCGAGTTGCTCAAGGAGCAAGCGGGAGCCCATCAGGAGGGCGCGTTCGTCGTCTGGCACCAGCGCTTCGAGTCGTCGCTCAAATTCCCCCACGCCGACGAGGCTCCGGAAGTCGGCGACTATCTCGAACTTCCCACCTTCTTCACGGAGCTTCGCCTGCGAGAAGCCCTCCGGAGTCGTCTGTGGCCGCCCACCGAAGACTCGGATGCCGTCCAGGCTTTCCGCAAGCGCGAGCTGCGCGCGCAACTACTCGCCTCGGCGGCACGCCTCGGGCACGCCTTCATCGACCTCTACGTGATGACCATTCGCCGCCTGGGCAGCCTCAGCCTCCGCGCCCAGGAGTCTTCCGAGGACGACGGCGCAGACCTCTACTCGGCCAGAATCGTCGAGTACCTCGACATACTTGAGGAGCAGATGCGCACTCCGCGGGAGGAGCGCTCATGGGGTGCCTTCGACGAGCTGGCCGCCATTTCGGAGAATTTCGACCTGCTTCTTGACGTTAACGAGCCGGACGCAAGGCTCAAGCCTCTGATCGAGACCGCCGGTATCTTTGGTAAACAACTCCTGCGGGGGCAGCAGCCGGTGGGAGGGATGTCGGGCCAGGTGAACCAGACGCTCGTGAAGCAGTTTCGCATGCCCGGCTACCCGCTCGTCCTCATCACCACAGACCTACTCCAGGAGGGGGAAGACCTCCATACGTTCTGCTCCGCAGTGCATCACTACGGGATCGCATGGACGCCGTCGTCGATGGAGCAGCGCGTCGGACGTGTGGATCGTGTGCGCTCTCACACCGAGCGTCGGCTAACCGGCATCGAGGCTCGCCCACCGCTCGCCGACGAACTGCTACAGGTCTATTTCCCGCACCTGGAGGACACGGTCGAGGTGCTTCAGGTGCAGCGCGTGCTTGAGCGCATCAACGTGTTCCTGCGACTGATGCACGAAGGTCTGACCACGGCGGGCGGCGACGAGCGCACGATTGACGCGGGCAAGGAGTTCGTGCGCGGCCGCAGGCTCGTCCCGCAGTTACGCGAGCGCCTGAAGAGCGCTTTCCCCGTCACGCCCGAACAATTACGGCGAGATGAGAAGGGGCTCGCCGTCAGCCCCGGCATCGCCCGCGAACTCAACGAGCGGTTCACGCGCCTCACGAAAGCGACCTTTCAGGACTTGGACGTCGTCTGGGAGTCACCCGTAGAGCCCGGCATGCTACTCGGCACTGTGAATCTTGAGGGGCGCGTGCAGCCTTTCTCGCTCTTTCTGCGCTCGGTCGGGGCAAGACCCGCCGTCCGGTGCATCAGCCCGGTTGGCTGTGTCCGGCCGGGCGACGACCAGGACGCCGTGAACGCAAGCGCAGCCGTCGTGCCGGTTAGGATAGGGGCGGTCTTAACCAGGGAAGACCGGACGTACGACTTAACGGTAGAAGGTGACGTCCTTTTTGCGCCGGAAGAGGAGACGGACGCGGCGCGCGTCGCAGCCCTGATCAGGCGCGTCACCAGACAGGCGGACGCGCTTGAGCAGGAGCACCTCCCTGGCCTGGACGAGGTGTTGGCGACCTTCAGAGAGGAACTGAGTCAGGAGGGTAGTCATGGCCGTTGACTGGGTGCGGTTCTGTAGCCGGGCGGATGACCTGGCGGTCAGCGAACCGCACGTGGACGTGACGTTCGCGGACGGCCGCCACCACCGCGTCACCGTGAAGGACGAGGGAGACTCTTACCTGATCGGCGGGTGCGTGGCGCGGCAAGCCGTCGTCAACTCCTTACCCGACCTTCCCGTCCGTGCGTGGACTCGTAACCGGGTGACGCAGCTTGTCGGATTCCGCATCGACCGGCGGCTGCGGCTGGTGGGCGAGGCGTGGCTCCCGAAGGAGGGGCTCACCCGCGAGGAGTTCCAGTTGTACCTGCGTAGGGTAGCCTTCGAGTGCGATAGGTTCGAATACCTCCTCTCGGGCAGAGACGCTGAGTGAGCCGCACGATATGTCGTCCCGTCCGGCGGGGAAAATGCAAAACGTCGCGCCCGGCAATCAAGGTTCTTATGGTCATGTAAGAGGGATTGTCTCCGCCGGGGGCGGCTGTGATAAGTTCCGAGTGCCAAAATTAGCGGCCTGGAGGTCGCATGCCAGGTTTCCGGCGAGGCGAGTACGAGCATGAGTAACGTGTTGATATCGTGGGTAGGGAGGACGGATCTGCGGGCGGCAGCGGGCGACTCGGAAGTTGGGCTCGGCCCCCTCGGGCAAGCTGTCGACTGCGGCCGCTTCGACGAGTTCCACCTCTTATGCAACTACCCCCCGAAAGACATGGACGCGTACCTGAAATGGCTTCGTAAGCGAACCCGGTGCCGCGTCGTGCCTCACAGGGTAGAGCTTTCGGGCCCCACGAACTTCGAAGAGATTTACGAGGCGGTGGTCGGAACGGTAACCGAATTGCTTAGGAAGAAAGGCTCCAACGAGACGGAGCTGACGTTCCACTTGAGTCCGGGCACCCCGGCGATGGCCGCCGTTTTCGTCATCCTATCCAAGACGCGGTTCAACGCGGAGTTGATTCAGACGTCGAAGGAGAAGGGGCTCGAATACGCCTCCGTTCCCTTCGAATTCTCTTCCTTCGTCCCGGATCTGCTCCGTCGTCCCGACGAAGAGCTGGAGAGGCTGAGCGCGGGGCTCCCGCCCGAGGCACCGGAGTTCGACGAGATTATCCGCGAACCCGGCTCCGTCATGAACGCAGTCGTCAGTAAGGCGCGCCTGGTGGCACCCCACAAGGTGCCCGTCCTCATCGAGGGGGAGTCGGGTACCGGCAAAGAACTCCTCTCTCGCGCCATCCACAACGCGAGCCTGCGGCGCGATGGGCCGTTCATCGCCGTCAACTGCGGGGCCATCCCCGAGCAGTTAGTCGAGTCCGAGTTGTTCGGCCACAAGAAGGGTGCCTTCACAGGCGCGACGGAGAGCCGCACCGGCCACTTCGTTGAGGCGAGCGGCGGCACCATCTTCCTTGACGAAATTGGCGAACTCCCGCTGACAATCCAGGTCAAACTGCTGCGGACTCTCCAGGAGGGCGAGGTGACGCCCCTCGGGGAGAGCAGGCCGAGAAAGGTGGACGTCAGGGTCATTGCCGCCACCAACAGGTGCCTCGCCGAAGAGGCCGCGAAGGGTAGATTCAGGGCGGATCTCTACTATCGCCTGGCGGTGATGGTGCTCACCGTGCCGCCACTCAGGGAAAGGCGCGGCGACCTCGATCTGCTGATGGACGGTCTCATAGAACAGCTCTACGCCGACGCCGCTTACCAACTTGGGATTGACCGGAAGAGACTTACCGGCGGCGCGAAGGCGGTGTTTCGCCGCCACACCTGGCCGGGCAACGTACGGGAACTCAGGAACAGCCTCCTCAGGTCTCTGATCTGGTCGGCCGGCAGCGAGGTGGACGTCGAGGATGCTCGCGCGGCAATATCTTCAGCCCCGGCGAGAGCTAAAATGCACATACTGGGACGTCCCCTGGGCGACGGATTTGATCTCCAGGGTCTCCTGTCAGAGGTCGCCGTTCACTACCTTGAGCGGGCGATCAAGGAGTCGGGCGGAGTTAAGACGAGGGCCGCAGACCTGGTCGGCCTGCCCAGCTACCAGACCTTCAGCAACTGGCTGGAGAGGTATGGGATCAAGAACTCGTGAGCCGGGCGGTGCGAATATAAAGTGGGTGTATTAACATAAAGAAAGTTACGGCGGCGCTCGGGTACGACCTCGGCTGCCGGGATTCGCTGATGGACAGTCATAGCTTAAATCAACACCTGCGGCTGAGGCTGCTGATCGGTTTTCTGGGCGAGCGAGCTCAGTACGGATGGTGGCCGACCTCTTTCTTCGGCACCTCCAGCGGCATGTTCCTTGAGCCGGTCTTCCCAAAGACCGCGCGCCTCGCCCAGTATCACGGCGTGACCCAGGCGGCGCGCCGCCTGCACGACGAACACATCGGCGTCGGTAGCGTTTTCCACCTCTTCCGCCTCCCGGAAGAGGCCGAGCAGAGCCTCCACTCCGTCGTGATCGCAGGCCGGGAGCAGGCGGAGTTGTTCGCGAGCCTGGAGGACAAGGAGACCGCGCTAAGCGCGGTGGCCGAGTTTGTGGGAGGCATCGGCGAGACGCACGAAGGCCCCACGGCCGTCGGAGAGATGAAGGATCTCTTCACCACTGGCGGGCTCAAGCGGCTGGCCGGGTGCTACCTCGCGGCCTTCAGGGGAGGGGGGAGGACATACCCCTATTTTATGTCGTGACGGTTAGCGCGAACGGTCTGTATACCGCCGAACTTGGTGCCGGCCTGGGGCTCATCGCTGAAACCAGGTCGCTCCTGGAGCTGTGGGAGCCTGGGATGTCGAAGGCACGCCTCAACGAGGTCGCGCTTGAGTCGGGTAGATTCCCAAACGTCACGGCGCGGCGGCTGAAAAATATTGTCGACTTGTGTTTCGCACCGAGGTACTTAGTAAACGGCGGCGCGCCTGCGGCGCACCTGAAGCGGCTGGGGCCTGCTCTTACGCCAACCGAACTCCAACAGTTCTTCCTCCTCTTCACCGCCCGCGCGAACACGATACTCAGCGACTTCGTGAGGGAGGTCTACTGGCCGCGGTATGAAGGTGGGTACTTCGAGGTTACGAACGACGACGCGCGGGCGTTCGTTGAGCGCGGGATGGATCGCGGCAAGACTTCAAAGCGGTGGTCGGAGCCGACTGCCCGCCGCGTCGCCGCCTACCTCACCGGGTGTTGCGCCGATTACGGGCTGCTCGACGGCGGCGGCAGGACGCGTCGCAGGATTCAACCTTTGCGCCTGTCACACAATCTCGCGGCCTACCTGGCATACGACCTGCACTTCGCCGGTGTGGGCGACAATGCCTTACTCGGCTATGAAGACTGGCAGCTATTCGGATTGGATCGGGGCGATGCCCTCGACGAGATGAGGCGGCTCGCCCTCCGCGGGCTATTCATCATCCAGGCGGCTGGTGACGTGGTCAAGATTAGCTGGAAACATCCGGACATGGAGGCCCTCTGCGATGCCCTCGCTCAAGGCTGACTTCGACGAACTCAGGGAGAGAATCAAGCATGGTCGTGAACTTAGTCACGCGAGTTCCGAGCCCATCTACTATCTGGTCTTCCACCCCTCACAGCTACTTGAGGTCAAACGCCAAACGCCTGCGTGGCTCGCCAAGCTACGCAATGAAGGTTTCGAGGTGACCACCTTCTCGGTCGCCGAAGAGATCGAGAGGCTGCTCGAAGCCGACCCGCGCCGCCCTCTCTGGCTCTCGGCCGACAGCCGCGCGCCGCTGGACTGGGCGAAGACGAACCAGTCGATTACGAACGCGCTGACGACCGGTGCCGGGCTCCAGCAACGGCTGGAGGGCGTGCTGGCAGGGCTCGAAGGCAAAAAGAACGGCCTTGTCTTGGTGACCGACCTTGAGGCGCTGCACCCTTACATGAGGATCGGCGCAATCGAGAGCAACTTGCAGGGGAAGTTCCATGTGCCCACGGTCTTCCTCTACCCCGGCGTGCGAACCGGGAAGACGCGTCTGATGTTCCTCGGCTTCTACCCCGAGGACGGCAACTACCGCTCCGTCCACGTGGGCGGCTAAACCTTACTGCTACAACTTCACAGTCAAACCCGCCATGAACATTAGGAACCTTTTTGACCCGACGAAAGACATCTACCGAACCATCGAGAAGGTCATCAGCTACGGCGCTTCGCAGGAGAGCCGGCTCAAGGCCGAGATCTCGGAGTACGTGGTCACCGAGAGCATAGAGGAGCAGATGAGAAAGCTCCTCGACAACATGCAGCTCGCCCTGGAGTCCGGCGGCGAGAACGAGGTCGGCGTCTGGGTCTCCGGCTTCTACGGCTCCGGCAAAAGCTCGTTCACCAAATACCTCGGGTTCGCCTTTGACGGCGGCGTTACGATTGACGGTGTCCCCTTCCTGAAGCGGTTGCAGGACAGGCTCAACACCCCGCAGGTCAAGGCGCAGCTCGCCACGGTCGCACAACGCTTCCCGGCGGCCGTCGTCATGCTCGACCTCGCGAGCGAAATGCTCGCCGGGGCGACGATGGAGGACGTCTCGACCGTCCTCTACTTCAAGGTGTTGCAGTGGGCCGGGTACTCGCGCAACTTGAAGGTGGCGGCGCTCGAACGCAGGGTGCAGAGGGACGGCCGGTGGGAGGAGTTCGTCGGCAAGGTGTCGCTGCCGGGGATGACCTGGGCCGACCTGCAAAACGACCCGCTCGTGGTCGACGACCTCGTCCCCCGCGTCGCGCACGAGATGTACCCGCAGCTCTTCTCGTCGGCGAACTCCTTTACGTCGAGCACGGACGGCTTCCTCCAGTCGGAAGACCAGCGCGTCCGCGAGATGATCGACGTCGTCCGCGAGAAGAGCGGCCGGGAGCACATCATCTTTGTCGTCGACGAGGTTGGGCAGTACGTGGCGGCCCGCGACAATCTCATCCTCAACCTCGACGGACTGGCCAAGAACCTGAAGCGGCTGGGCGACGGGAAGGCGTGGATCATTGCGACCGCCCAGCAGACGTTGACGGAGGACGACCCGCGCGCGGTGTTCAACTCCGAGAAGCTCTACAAGCTCAAGGATCGCTTCCCGATACTCGTCGAGCTGGAGTCGAGCGACATCAAGGAGATCTGCTACCGGCGCTTGCTCGGAAAGTCGCCGGAGGGCGAGAAGACTTTGGGCCGACTGTTCGACACTCACGGGCAGGAACTCCGCCACAACACCCGGTTGCAGGACGCCAAGTATTACGACTCCGACTTCAGTCGGCAGAATTTTATTAACCTCTACCCGTTTCTCCCGGCTCACTTCGACATCCTCCTGCACTTGCTTGGCGCGTTGGCCAAGTCGACCGGCGGAGTTGGCTTGCGCTCGGCAATCAAGGTGATTCAGGACATCCTCGTCGAGGGGGCCGACGGGCGGGCCCCCGTCGCCGACCGCCCCGTCGGGTGGCTCGCGACGACCGTCACCCTCTACGACGCGCTCGAACGCGACATCCGGCGCGCGTTCCTTTCCATTCATCAGGCGGTGAATAACACCTTCATCCGGTTCCCCGACTCGCCACCGCATCAGGAGGTTGCGAAGTCGATTGCCGTTCTTCAGATACTCGGCAACATGCCTGTGACGGTTCGTAATCTGGCGAGCCTGATGCATCCATCAGTGGAGCATCCATCCCGCCTCGACGAGGTGGACAGGGTGGTGCAGGAGATGCTGAACGACCCTTATGTCCCGCTCGGCGAGAAGGACGGACGCCTCACCTTCCTTAGCGAGAGACTGAGGGAGATTGAAGAGGAGCGGGGGAGAATCACCATCCGCACAATCGAGGCGCGCAGGATTTTTAACGAGTCGCTGCGCGAGGCGTTCGACCCGCTGCCGAAGACGACGCTGCACTCGACGCTGGCGGTGGCCTCGGGGCTGAAGCTCCAAACGGGGTCGAGCGTCAACAGCCTGGCGGGCGAGAGGGATCCGATTCAGACCGTCGTGAAGCTGGTCGACGCGGGCGAGTATGAGACCGAGAGGACGCGTCTCGTCGAGGAGTCGCGCGAGAAGTCTAATCAGAACACCATCTTTCTTCTCGGCCGCACCTCGGCGGAGGTCGAGGAACTTCGCAACGAAATCTACCGCTGCCTGGAGATTGTCACCAAGTACGGGAAGGAGCCTGACCAGGAGGTCAAGGAGTATTGCTCGGCTCAGTCGGGGCGGGCCGAGACGCTCCGCCGCACTCAGCTCATCCCGAAGATCAAGCAGTCCCTCGGCCACGGCTCGTTCGTCTTCAGGGGGGAGGCCACCGCGGTTGCGGCACTCGACCAGGACGTGCTCGAATCGGCGAAGAAACATCTTGCGAAGGTCGCGGGGCAGGTCTTCGAGCGCTACGCCGAAGCACCCGCGCGCGCCGAGACCTCCGTCGCCGAGAAGTTCCTCCGCCTCGGCAACCTGGCCGGGGTGACCGGCGCGGTCGACCCGCTCGGCTTCGTCGAGATGGTCGGAGGGACGCCCACCATCAAGACGAGTCACAGGGCGGTGACCAGCATTCGCGACTACGTCGACCGCAACGGCACCGTCGAGGGTAAGAGGCTGCTCGACCACTTCAGCGACCCGCCGTTCGGGTGGTCGCAGGACACCGTCCGTTACATCCTGGCCGCCATGCTCGTGGCGGGCGAGATCAAGCTCAAGGTCTCAGGGCGCGAAGTGACGGCCGCGGGCCAGCAGGCTATCGACGCGCTGAAGACGAACAGGAGTTTCAGCACGGTCGGGGTCTCTCTGAGAGACGAGCGGCCTTCGATGGAGACGCTGGGGCGTGCGGCGAAGCGACTCACCGACCTGGTGGGCGACACCGTGTTCCCCCTGGAGCAGGAGTTGAGCAAGGCGGCCGCCAAACACTTCCCGCGGTTCCAGCAGGAATACGGCCCGCTCTCAGAGAAGTTGGGCGCGCTTGGGGTGACAGGTGCCGACCGCGTGCGGAGCCTCAATCAGGACATCGCCGACGTTCTGTTCACCGACGCCTCCGACGCGCCGCAAAGGCTCGGCGGGGAAGAGTCGGCGCTGTACGACAACCTGAAGTGGGCCGGAGAGGTGAAGCGAGCCCTTGAGCAGGGGCTCGAAGACACGATTCGCCAACTGCAAACGCACCGACGCGAGGTTGCATCACTGCCCGACACGGGCATCCCAGGCGAGCTGCGGCGGGAGCTGGCCGAAGATTTGGAGCGTCTCGCGGAACGGCTGGAGAGTGATGACTTCTTCAGGCACGGGGCCGACCTGAACTCACTGCTGACCGACATCAAGGCGCGCGTGCGCGACGCGGCCACGCGACTTGAGGAGAGGCAGCGGGCCAGGCTGAGGGAGGGGGCCGAAG
>WUUC01033554.1_pt1 | contig 11418 bp, 9 predicted proteins | sample 6278441 | NCBI WGS metagenome assembly WUUC01 (sample SAMN13675441, study PRJNA597444) | soil metagenome | isolation source: soil | place: USA: Washington | collected 2017-10 | reverse complement strand
GTTCCCATTTATACACTCTACCACCTCGTATCTCCCATATCTACGAGGCACCCCAAGCGACGCTTACGGATAACTCTGGCAGAGGTCAGATTGATCAGATTTCAGACCAATAAAAAAACCCGCGCCTCGAACGAGGACACGGGTTTGATTTTTAAAATCTAAGGAGGCAGTAAGCGCTTACTTACCGATGCCAAACGCGCGGAAGCCGATCGCGGTGAGCTTGGGGAGGTCCAAGATGTTGCGGCCATCGAAGACAAATGCCGGCTTCGGCATTCCCGAGTAGATCTTCTGGAAATCAAGGGTCTTGAATTCGTCCCACTCGGTCACAATCGCGATCGCATGCGCGCCTTGGCAGGCTTCGTAGGCGCTCTTGGCGACGGTCAACCGTGGGTTGGCGTTACCTTTGCCGAGCGTGTCGGTGACGATCTCATGCGCGGGTACCTTCGGATCGTAGATGGAAATGTTGGCGTGTTCCGAAAGGAGGTCGCGGGCTACGTTGATCGCGGCGGATTCGCGTGTGTCGTTGGTGTCCTTTTTGAATGCAAATCCAAGGATCGCGATTTTCTTGTCGGCGACGGTGTTGAAAAGAGTGCGCACGATTTTGCCGGCGAAACGGCGTTTCTGGTAGTCGTTCATCGACACCACGGATTCCCAGTACGCTGCGACTTCCGGCAGGCCGAAGTGTTGGCAAAGGTAGACGAGATTCAGAATGTCTTTCTGGAAACACGAGCCACCGAAGCCGACGGACGACTTTAAGAATTTCGGTCCGATGCGGCTGTCTTTGCCGATCGCGTTGGCGACTTCGTCGACGTCGGCGCCGGTCGCTTCACAAAGCGCGGAGATCGAGTTGATCGAGGAAATGCGCTGCGCGAGGAACGCGTTCGCCACGAGCTTCGAGAGTTCGGAGGACCAGAGATTGGTCGTGATGATGCGCTCGCGCGGGACCCAATGGGCATAGACATCTACGAGGGTCTTCATCGCGGCTTCGCCATCGGGAGTGCGTTCGCCGCCGATCAACACACGATCCGGCGCGATGAGATCGGCCACTGCGGTTCCTTCAGCGAGAAACTCCGGATTTGAGAGCACCGAGAATTTGATGCCCTTGGTGTTGGCGCTGAGGATTTCTTTGATCGCTTCGGCTGTTTTCACCGGGATCGTCGATTTCTCGACGATGATCTTTGGCGTGGTGGCCACTTCGGCGATCGTCCGCGCGACCGACTCGATGTAGCGCAGATCGGCGGCACGGCCAGCGCCAACACCATATGTTTTGGTCGGCGTGTTAACAGCCACGAAAATGATGTCCGCCGCCTGGATTGTCCCAGCTACGTCGGTGGAGAAAAAGAGGTTCTTACCGCGACGCTGCTTAACCACGTCATCGAGACCGGGTTCGTAAATCGGAAGTGTGTCGGAATTCCAAGCGGCGATACGGGTGGCATTCATATCCACGACCGTCACCTGGATATCTGGAGCCTTGAGGGCGATCATCGCCATCGTCGGACCGCCTACGTAACCAGCACCAATACAGCAGATTTTCATAAGATAAAAGTGGGCTGACGCTGTCGAAGCCTTCGCTCGAATCCAAGGTAGATTTTCCCTCAACTGTTCCTGAGGGATGACCTTAGACCCGGTTTAATCCGCTTTTCACGGAGTGAAGCGCCTCGCGACGCCGACGAAACGTCTCCCCGCCTCCACCAAATCGCGGTCACTTAAAACACCAAAGCTGAAACGGATGCGATTTCGAGGCGCATCGTCGCCAAAACAAAGATCGCCCGGCACGTAGAGTACACCCGCTTCGAGGCAGGCGCGGCAAAACGCCGAGTCGAGGCCGGTATCCAACGTCGTGGGGCCTGTGAGCCAGAGATAAAGTCCTCCGGTCGGCTTCGCCCAGCTCCATCCCAGCGCGGGCAATCCCTCGCGGACAAGCGTCTCGTGCAACGCGCTCATCTTCCGCTCATACGCGAGCCGGATCCGCGCGAGTTGCCGGTCGTAGTTTCCCGTCACGAGAGCGTGTTCAAGAATCGCCTGATTAAAATGGGTGGTCCCGAAATCGTGATGCCCTTTCACGTGCAGCATTTTCCTCAACCATGCTTCATCGGTGCAGAAACCGTAGCCAACTTTCAGTCCCGTCGCGAAGGGCTTAGTCAGAGTCGCAGTGTAGAGCTTTGGAAACTTCTCCCATTGCGGCACGCTCAAGACGCTCGGAGCGGACGGAATATCGCGGTAATAGAGTTCTCGGTACGCGGCATCTTCGATGACGGGAATGCATAATCCGCGCGCGGACAACTCAGCCGCGATCGCCGTCTTCTCGAAAACATCGAGACTGCGCGCGGACGGGTTAGAAAAATAGCTGACGAAATAAACCGCCTTGATCCGCTGCGTCTCGCCTTTATTCGCGAGGGTATCGAGCAACGCGCCGAACGCAGGAGAATCGATCTTGCCTTGCGCGTCGACCGGCATCGAAACCGCGCGTAACCCAAGACCGCTAAGCATTTCGAGAAACACAAAATAGCTCGGCCGATCCACGAGGATGATATCCCCCGGATCGCCGAGCACCTGCATCGCGAGGTAGAGCGCCTGCTGGGAGCCGTTCGTGATGAAAAGACCGCGTTGAAGAACCGTGCCGCTGAGCCCCGTTTCCGTTTCGTTTTGAGCTAGGCGTTCAGCCAGCAACTGACGCAAACGTGGACGGCCTTGATTAGTGCCGTACTGAAGAACCTCTCGGTCGACCGGATTGCTCAATAACTCCTCGGCCGCTGCCGCTACGAAATCCACTGGGAGTGTGGCGTTATCGGTGAAGCCAGCCGCGAGTGAAAGGAGATTGGGTGCCTCCAGTGCCATCGTCATGAGTCTCGCAATTGTTGGCGGCTGCGAACGCTGGCCAAGTAAGGAAAAGGCGACGGGGTTCTCTAAAGCGGCTGCGGGTTTCATAGGCGAGATAGTGGCGTCCGCGCTTAAATCACGCGATGCAGGAAATACTGATCGCCGGAGAATGCTCAGCGCTGTACCCGCGTCATTTAAGACGCAGATCTCTGGGGAAATTTCATCAATCCGCCGTTCCCCGTCATGAACTCATGATGGAGGTGATAGGATAAAGGGAATGGGAAAACACGGCCGAGGATACGCGGCTCCATTCAATCTGACTTCACGCGCTCGCGACAGAAGGTATCCGCCAACGCGTAGATCTCTTTTGGCGATGTGAGCTGCAACGCCCTTTGCGCGAGATTTTTCGCCTCGGCCATTTTCATCGCGCGCACGAGATATTTCACTGCCGGCAACAACGGGGGCGTCATACTGAGCTCGTCCACACCGATACCGAGCAAGAGCGGGACATAAACGGGATCGCCCGCCATTTCGCCGCAGACGCTGACTTTGATTTTCTGTTTATGCGCTTCGTCCACAATCATCTTGAGCGTGCGCAAGACGGCTGGGTGCGTCGGTTCATAGAGATGCGCGATCCGATCGTTCACCCGGTCGATCGCCAACAGATATTGAATTAAGTCGTTTGTGCCGATGCTGAAGAAATCGCATTCCTTCGCGAGAATGTCGGAGGTCATCGCGGCGCTTGGGATCTCGATCATCGCTCCGACCGCCATGGTCTCATCGAACGGTACATTCCCTTTGCGCAGCTCCAGCCGGCATTCCTCGAGCACCTCATTCGCGCGCGCCAATTCTTCCGAGCCGCTGATCATCGGATACATCAACTGCACTTTCCCGTGCGCGCTCGCCCGCAGGATGGCTCGCAGCTGATCTTTGAAAATATCGCGGTGCTCTAAGCAAAAGCGGATCGCACGAAATCCAAGGAATGGGTTGGACTCCTCTGGAAATAAATCGGGATTCCCCGTCATCGGTTTGTCGCCGCCAAGATCCAGCGTGCGGATCACCACCGGTTCCGGCGCGAAGGCTTCCGCCACCGCCTTGTAGGCGATGAACTGCTCTTCTTCCGAAGGCACACGGTTATCGCTGAGATATAGAAACTCCGTTCGGAAAAGACCGACACCGGCCGCCGAGTTTTCCTTCACCAAAGCGATCTCGTCCACTTTTTCGATGTTCGCCCGCAGGATCACGTTCACGCCGTCGAGCGTCACTGCCGGCAGCTTGTTGGCGTCGATCAACCGCTGCTCGAATCCCTGTTTCTGCAGCTTGATTTTCCCATAACGGAAAAGTGTCTGCTCTGCCGGATTAATCGTGACCACGCCATCGTAGCCATCGACCAGAATCCAGTCGCCATTGCGGACACGCTTCGTCAGATCGCGCAGTCCAACCACTGCCGGGATTTTCATCGAGCGCGCCACGATCACCGCATGACTCGTCTTGCTCCCTGAATCCGTGACGATCGCGACGGCCTGACTGCGGTCGATGCTGGCTGCGTCCGAAGGAGAGATGTCATTCGCCACCACAGCGCGTTTCTCGGCGAGCTTGCTGAGATTTTGGCCAGCCTGCCCAAGCAAATTTTGCAACATACGCTGCGCGACGTCGCGGATATCGCCAGACCGCTCGCGTAGGTACTCGTCGTCGATTTCGGAAAACGCCTTGATGTAGCGCTGCGAAACCTTGTTGAAGCACATCTCGATGTTTTTCGAAGTCGTCTCGAACTCCCGGATCGTCTCCGAAATCAACGCCTGATCTTCCAAAACCAGAAGATGTGCGTCGAAAATCCGCGCCTCGTCCGAGCCGAGATTCTTTTCCACCTCATCTTGGATTTTCTGGATCTGCTGGCGAGTCACGAGCAGCGCATGATCGAAACGGGAAATTTCCTCGATGCGTTTGTCCGCATCGACTTGATACGAGGGGATCTCGACGTCGCTCTGGATATAGAGAAAAACCTGCCCGTACGCGATGCCTTGCGAGGCGGCGATGCCTTGGACAACGACTTCGTTTTTAGCGCGGGTTTCCATGGACGCGGGAGCGATTGCTGCTTATTTTTCCGGAGCTAAAAAAAGGTGCGGCCTCGGAGGATAACGCCCGCGTCTGACCCATGGTCAATAAGGTTTTACCTTATTCGCGCCTCAATCGCGAAAACCTCATCGCCCCATCCTTCATGGATACGTGCGATCAACGGCTCGCTGGAGTCCTTGTCTGCGAGCAACGCAAAACAGGCGCTTCCACTGCCGCTCATTCCGGTCGCGACCCCAAATTCCTCCCGCAACCGCGTCAGCATGACCGGCAACGTCAGGTACTTGGCAAACGCCGGCGTCTCCATGTTGTTGAAAAGCAGTTCCTCCGCTCGCGCCACCGGATTTTCGAGCCACGCCCGCAACCGAGCCTCCGCGTCACCGGAAGGCAGATACGAGCCGGGCGCCGCATTCACCATCTGCCCGTAAGCCCACGCAGTAGCGATGCCGATCGCGGGCTGGAAAACCAACAGCCGTCGCCCCCGCAATCGATCGACCGTCCTGGCCGGTAACTCATCGATCTGCTCTCCTCGCCCGCGCATCACCAGCGGCCTGTCCTTGAAGAAGAGCACGCAATCCGACCCGAGCTTCACCGCGATTTGCGCCAGTGCCGCTTCATCCAGGCACTCACCTGCGAGTGCGTTCAACGCCTTCAACGCCGCCGTCGCATTACTGCTTCCTCCACCCAGGCCCGCGCCCATCGGCACACGTTTCGTGAGGAAAAATCTCGCCCCACAGCTCCAGCCACTCGCTTCGCGAAACGCGCGCGCCGCACGCAGCACGAGATTCGTCTCGTCTAGCGGTACATCCGCGACATCGCATCCTAGCGAAAATGCCCCGCCCGGATCCGCCTCGACGCGCAGGTCGTCTCCGAAATCGAGCGGCGCCACTACTGACAAGAGGTCGTGAAACCCATCTGGCCGACGCCCGGTGATGGCGAGAAACAGGTTGATCTTGGCCGGCGAAAAAAAGGTGACAGCGCTCACGTGCGTTCACTCATTCCCGCTCCGCGCCCGGGTGAAAAGCGTTAAAACCATCCCCTTTGCCTACCAACTAAACGACTGCCAATTCCGACACCACTATTGCCCCTCACTGGTCAGCGGCCATTAGTCATTCCTCATTCTTATTTAAAATGCCCTGCGACCTGATCCTCGCCCTCGATGTCCCGACCCGCGAACAAGCTGCCCCGATCCTCCGCCAACTCCGCGGCTCCCTGCGTTGGGTGAAAATCGGCCTCCAGATGTTCACTGCTTACGGCCCCGACTATGTCCGCGCCGTCGCCGGCGAGGGTTTCCATATTTTCCTCGATCTTAAACTCCACGACATCCCAAACACCGTCGCCAAAGCCGTTGAGTCGCTCGCTCCTCTCCCCATCGGCATGCTCACGATTCACGCCTGCGGCGGACGCGAGATGATGGCCGCCGCCCGCGCCGCCCAACAACAAACCAAGCCCGAGCTGCTCCTGCTTGGCGTCACGGTCCTCACGTCGATGGATGCCCTCGGCCTCGGGGAAATTGGCGTCGCACCCACACCCGAACTCCAAGTTTCCCGTCTCGCTCAACTCGCCAGCGACGCCGGTCTGCGCGGCCTTGTCTGCTCTCCGCTCGAAGTCGCCATGCTCCGCAAACAACTCCCCGCCGACCTCCAGCTCGTTACTCCCGGCATCCGTCCCGCCGGCGAAGCGGGAAGCGACGATCAAAAACGCATCATGACTCCGGCCCAAGCCGCTCGCACCGGATCGAGCTACATCGTCGTGGGCCGGCCAATACTCAAAGCCGCAGACCCCGCCGCCGCCGCCCGCGCCATCCTCGCCGAACTTTCCATTTAATCATCCCGCCCCTCTTTGCGTCCGACCTTTGCGCCTTAGCGTCTTCGCGCTTCATATCCTCTTTCTAAAACTCATGAGAAACGCCGCCATCCTCCTCGCCGCCGGTGCCAGCAAACGCATGGAAGGTGTCGTCACCGACAAGATCCTCGCGCCCCTCGGTAACCGCCCGCTCTTCGCCCACTCCGTCGCCGCGTTTCTCGCCAGCGGCGTCGCCGACTTCTACGTCATCGTATGCCACGACCAGCGCCAGCTCACCGAGCTCTCCGCCTACGCGCCGACGCCCTGCGTCTTCGTCCGAGGCGGCAAAGAACGCCAAGACTCAGTCGTCAACGCTCTCGATGCCCTACCTTCCGATATCGAAAATGTTTTCATTCACGACTGCGCCCGCCCCTTCGTCCGCCCCGAGCAGCTCGTGGGTCTCCTCAAAATCGTCCGCCACGAGAAAGCCGTCGTCCTCGCCCACCGCGTCACCGACACGATCAAACAACATTCTGACAGCGGTCACCTCAAAGGCCTCGACCGTTCCCGGCTCTGGGCGATGGAGACGCCTCAGGTTTTCTCCCGCGAACTCATCACCGCCGCCTACGCGCGCGTCGTGGAGAAAAAGCTCCACGTCACCGACGATGCGGCTGCCGTCGAGCTCCTCAAAAAACCTGTCGCCCTCGTCGAGAACCCGCACGCAAACCCGAAGCTCACCACGCCTGCCGACCTCCCGTGGTTCGAGTACCTCCTCGCCGCCCAAACCCCGCCCTCCGCCGCGCCCGCCTCCTCCACCGTCACGCCCTTCCGCGTCGGCTGATTCCCCCGGATATATTTTCCCTTTAAACCCTCTCGTCTCCTCTCCGGCCTCTGCGCCCTCTGTGTCCGCGCTCAGTGTCCGCTGCGACAAAATCCAACCTGCGTCCGCTTTAGATGACTATGCCCGCACTCCGCATCGGCCACGGCTATGACATCCACCGCCTCGTCCCAGGCCGCCCGCTCGTCCTCGGCGGTGTTAAATTCGACGCCGACTACGGCCTCGATGGCCACTCCGACGCCGACGCCCTCACCCACGCCATCTGCGACGCGCTCCTCGGCGCCGCGGGCCTTCCCGACATCGGTCACTTTTTCCCGAATACCGATCCGGCCTTCAAAAACATCGACTCGCAACGTCTTCTCCAACGCGTGATCGTCGCCCTCCGCGAGCGAGGTTGGAAACCCGTCAACATCGACGCCTCGCTCATCGCCGAGAAACCCAAGATCTCCCCGCGCCTCGCCGAAATGAAGTCCGCCCTCGCCGCCTCCGCCGGTCTGCCCATCGACTGCGTCGGCCTCAAAGCCACGACCAACGAAGGTGTCGACGAAATCGGCCGCGCCCTCGCCATCGCCGCCCACGCCGTCTGCCTCATCGAACGACTCTGAGACGCCCACGAAAAACACGAAAGCCACGAAATGGTTTTGCCAAAAAAACGTTCCGACCCATCAGACCCTCGCCATCTTAACCCGAGGCCTTTCCCCCTCCGTCTTCCGAAACGGGTCCTCCCCTCTTCACTCCGCCGATCCGCCTTTTCGTGTCTTTTCGCGCCTCTTGCGGGCATCCTCCTTGGCTTAGGCTTCACCGCCTGCGGTAAACGCGAAACCGCCGTCGAGCGTGGTAACCGCGAGCAAATCCTCCACCGCGGCGTCGGCCCGGAGATCGGCGAACTCGACCCGCACCTCGCGTCCGGCCTTACCGAATACAACATCCTCATCGCGCTCCTCGAAGGCCTTGTCTCCGAAGACCCCATCAATCTCAAACCCGTCCCCGGAGTCGCCCAAACGTGGGACATTTCCGCCGACAACCTGACCTACACGTTTCACCTTCGCGCCAACGCCCGCTGGTCTAGCGGCGATGCCGTCACCGCCCACGATTTCGTCGCCTCCTATCGCCGTGTCCTCACGCCTTCGCTCGCCGCTCAAGGCGCCGCTTTCTTCTACATCATCCAAAACGCCGAGCCCTTCCACAAAGGCGCGCTGACCGATTTCTCCAAGGTCGGTATCGTCGCGGCAGACCCCCACACGCTCCGCATCACGCTCGAGCACCCCGTCGCTCATTTCCTCTCGATGCTCAACCACACGGCGTTCCTTCCGGTGCACGTTGCGTCCATCGAAAAAACCGGCTCCTCCACCCAGCGTGGCAACCCATGGGCACGCCCCGGCACCTTCATCGGTAACGGGCCGTTCGTTCTCGCCGACTGGAAAGCCGGTCAACGCATCGTCGTTCAAAAATCGACCGCTTACTGGGACTCCGCGAACGTCCGCCTCAACGGAGTTCACTTCCACGCCATCGAAAGCCGTGACGCCGAGGAACGCGCTTTCCGCGCCGGCCAGCTCCATCTGACCGAAGCGCTCGCGCCTTCGAAAATCGACGCCTACCGCCGCGACAACCCCACGGCCCTTCGTCTCGATTCCTATCTCGGCACCGAATTTTACCGGCTCAACGTCACACGCCCCTTCCTCAACGACCGCCGCGTTCGCCGCGCTCTCGCGCTCGCGGTGGACCGCTCCGCCATCGTCGAAAAAATCCTCCGCGGCGGCCAGGCCCCCGCCCACGCGTTTACGCATCCCGGCATCGCGCACTACGTTTCCTCCGCGAGCATTCCCACCGATCCCGCGGCCGCCCGCGCCTTGCTCGCCGAGGCCGGCTATCCCGGCGGCAAAGGCGCGCCGACCATCGAACTTCTTTATAACACCTCCGAGAGCCACCGCGCCGTCGCCGAAACCGTGCAGGAGTTCTGGCGCCGTGCGCTCGGCCTTGAAATCCGTCTCGTGAATCAGGAATGGAAAACGCTTCAGTCCACCCGTCGTACCGGCGACTTCCAAGTCCTCCGCTCTGTGTGGAATCCCGATTACCTCGATCCGCTCTCCTTCCTCAACGTCTGGACTTCCTCGAGCGCCGACAACTACACCGGCTGGTCCAGCCCCGACTACGATCAACTCCTCTTCCGCGCCGCCCGCACCGCGGATGCCGAAGCCCGCAACAAACTCCTCCAACAAGCCGAAGCCCTCCTCCTCGACGACGCCCCCCTGATTCCGCTCTATCACTACACGCACGTCTTCCTGATCCAACCCTCCGTCAAAGGCTGGCACCCGACGCCCCTCGACCACCATCCGTACAAACACGTGTATCTGGAAAACTGATCGCGCCGAAATCGTTCTGGTTCTCCCGCTCCTACGCGTTCTCCCATTTTTAAAGCGCCAAGAAAAGACTGCCGCCCCAGTCGCAACCGAGGACGAGAAAAAACCGTACCGCATCCACGCGCCCTCCGAACTGCGAGCCCTCTGTGCCCGCCGCTCCGTCTCCTCCGCGACTCACTCAGATCCGGCTTTCGCCTCCGGCCCACTCTCAACACTCAACTTTCTCGCTCCTCCGCCATGTCCGACACCTTCTCTCCTTTCGCTGGCGCATTACTCCTCTGCGTCGACCTCCAACCCATCTTCCTCGACGAAATCGCCGACGCCGACCGCATCCTCAGCCGCGTTTCCTTCTCCATCGAAGCGGCGCGCATCCTCGGCCTGAACATCGCCTTCACCGAGCAAGTCCCCCAAAAACTCGGCGGCACCGTCCCCAAACTCGCCAAGCTCGCGCCCAAGGCCCACCAGTTTGGCAAAAGCACCTTCTCCGCCCTCGCCGACGACGGTATCCGCGACGCCCTCCGCTCCTATAACGTCGAGCACCTCATCCTCTGCGGCATCGAAACGCCCATCTGCATTTACCAGACCGCGCTCGATGCCATCGATAACCACTTCCAAGTCACTATTCTGACCGACGCCACCGGCGGGCGCCGCCCCGAAGACGCCGCCCCCTGCCTCGAATCGCTCATCCGTGCCGGCGCCTACGTGCTCCCGTCCGAAGCCGTCTTTTACTCCATCCTCGCTGGCGCCCAGCACCCCGCCTTCAAAACCTTCAACGAAGCCGTCAAAAAATACGACTGACCCACGCGCAACCCTCGCCGTAAGGCTGGACCTCTGGTCCCCGCCTCCGCCGCCGAAGACCTCTCCCAAACTCCGCCTTTTCCCTCCGTTCCAGCCTTCCTGATTTCCACATCAAAATTCGCACTTCGCTCCGACCTTAGCGTCTTCGCGTCTTTGCGATTAACCAAACCGTCGCCCGCTTATCGCCTCCTATGCCGCCCCCCGACCTCCCCCTCGCCACCGTCCGCGACTTAAAAGCCGTCGAGGTGGGCACCGGCCGTCCCTTCGCCAGCATCCTGCTCCTGCGCAAAGTCGCCGCCAAGACCGCCTCCAACGGCAACACCTTCCTCAGCCTCGAACTCGGCGACCGTACCGGCGCTTTCAACACCAACCTCTTCGGCGACCACCCGCAGTTCGACGCCACCAAATCCCTCCCCGAAGGCTCCGCCGTCCGCGTCGAAGGCAAACTCGACTACTTCAACGGCCGCCTCTCGCCAAAAATCGCCAAGCTCACCCCGCTCGCCGGCGCCGAACTCGCCGCCCCCGGCTTTGTTGAAAACCTCGTCGAGGTCGCCCCCGAAGACGGCGAAGCGATGTGGACCGAGTTCAACGCCCACATCGATGCCATCCCGCACGACGAACTCCGCATGACCACCCGCGGCGTCTTCGAAGAGATCGGCGAAACCTTCCGCACCTCGCCCGCCGCCATCTCGATGCACCACGCCTACCGCCACGGCCTGCTCGAGCACACCCTCCGCATGACGC
>WUUC01199585.1_pt1 | contig 11419 bp, 8 predicted proteins | sample 6278441 | NCBI WGS metagenome assembly WUUC01 (sample SAMN13675441, study PRJNA597444) | soil metagenome | isolation source: soil | place: USA: Washington | collected 2017-10 | reverse complement strand
GATGCCGCACACCGGCCTAGGGCTCCACCGGCATGCCGCTGCGGAGCGACTCCACCAGCGCCAGCGTGGCGCGCGTCGAGGCGAAGTAGGTCTCGGCCGGCGGCGGCTCGACCTCGCCGCGCACGGCCCGCACGAAGTGCTCCGCCTGCGCCGCGTGACCCTTGTCCTGACGGCCCTTGTGCACCCGGCGCTTGCCGCCGCGGAGGAGCTCCAGGCGGCGGAAGTCGTCGAGCACCGCGGAGAGCCCCCCGCCAAAGGCCTCGACGCGCTCCTTCGGTAGCCGCGGGTCGCCGCCGCCGGTGTAGGCGAGCGTGGCGACGCTGCCGTTCGCGAAGCGCACCGTCGCCACGAGCTCGTCGCTGCACTCCAGCGGGCGGCCCGCCTGCGGACGTGCCGTCGCGTGGACGCTCGCGATCCGATCCGCGGCGAGGAAGCCGAGCAGGTCCACGAAGTGGCAGCCCTCGCCCAGCAGCCGACCGCCGCCGAGCTCGGGATCGTGCAGCCAGTGGTCGCCGGGGAGCGGGCCGGCATTGACCCGAACCGCGAGCAGATATGGGCTGCCGCCCAGCTCGTCGTGCAGGCGCTCGGCGAGCGGCGCGAAGCGCCGGTTGAATCCGACCATCAGCAGCCCACCGCCCGAGCGGTGCGCTTCTACGACCTCGAGCAGCTCCTCGCGCCTCAGTGCCAGCGGCTTCTCTACGAAGACGTGCTTTCCGGCGCTTAGGGCCGCGGTGGCCAGCGAGGCGTGGCTCGAGTGGCGGGTGGCAATCACGACCGCGTCGACACCGTCGTCGGCGAGCACCTCCTCCGCGGAGGCAGCGCGCTCGAACCCGAAGCGGTAGGCGACGTCCGCGCTCGACAGGCCGCCCTCGGTCGCGACCGAGACGAAGCTGGCCCCCGCTCGCTGAAGTGCGGGCAGGAGCGTCGCGCGCGCGAAGGAGCCGGCGCCGATGACTCCAAGGCGACCTGGGGCGGCGGCGTGCGGACGCGGGGGGCGTGGCGCCGGCTCGGTCCGCTCACTCTGTGGCGGATACTCGAGCAGGATGCCGAAAGCGCGTGCGCCGTCCTCTCCCCCGCCCTCCGAGAGGAGCTCGTAGGCCTCCGGCGCCCGCTCGACCTCGAAGCGGTGGGTTGTCAGCTCGTCCGGATCGATCCTTCCCGACGAGACCAGCTCGACGAACGCCTCCAGATTGCGCTGCTCGGTCCAGCGCACGTGCGCCGCTGGCAGATCGCGTCCGCGCTCCTCGTAGTCGCGGTCGTAGCGCCCCGGCCCGTACGAGCGCGATAGGCGCAGCTCGAGCTCCTTCTCATAGAGGAGCGCACGGCTCGCTTCGACCGGCACGTCTCCCACCACGACGAGCCTGCCTCGATCGCGCGCTAGGCGCACGGCGAGCGCGAGCGGATCCGGCGAGGTGCTCGAGGCGCAGACGAGCACGGCGTCCAGGCCGAGTCCAGCGGTTGCCTCCATGGTCGATGCCTCGATGCCTGCATCGTCGCGACGGAACGCGAGCGCCCCTGGGCGGCGCGCGAGCTCCACCGCGCGCGTGTCGACGTCTATCCCGATCGCCGTGCACCCCGCGGCCAAGACGATTCGGACGGCGAGCTGGCCCACCAACCCGAGGCCCACGACGCCGATCCGCTCGCCAACCTCGGCCTCGGCACGGCGGACGCCGTGCAGCGCGATGGCGCCCACGGTCGTATAGGCGGCGGCTTCGAACGACACCCCCTTCGGGATGCGCGCCACAAGGTTTCGCGGGACCGCCACCACCTCGGCGTGATTGGCCCAGCCGCCACCGGCGCAGGCGACGCGGTCGCCCGGTGCCAGCCCTTCGACGCCCTCCCCCACGCTGACGACGACGCCAGCGGACGAGTAGCCGATCGGAGTCAACGCGTCGAGCCGCTCCCGCGCGGCGCCGACGGCCGACCGGACCCCCTCGGCGCGGGCACGGTCGACGACCTTTCGCGCCAGGTCGGGGCGAGCACGCGCCTTACCGACAAGACCCTTGGCGCCGAGCTCCACCTTGCTGCGCTCGGTGCCGGCGCTGATGAGCGAGCAGCGGTTCTCGACCAGCAGCCAGCCACGCCGCACTCGCGGCAACGGGGCGTCGATCACAGTCAAGCGACCGTCGCGCGGTCGCTCGGCCACCTGCCTCATCTGCTTCGACGATATTTCACTGCTTGTACGAGAGCCGTCATGGCCCGTCTCCCCTGCCCGCCGGCGCAGACCCCATGGTGATGCTCAGATCCGAGCCAATGGCACTCATCATAAGCTCACCAGGCAGATATCGATACTCCCGAGAGGACGGTCCGCAGGGATCCGCACGGCGTTCAAGATTCGTCGTCCCTCCGATGTCGGTTCGGGCAAGCCTAGCCCGCGCTCGTCGTTCTCACTGGCAAGCCCTGCCTATGTCGGCTTGAGCTTCTGGCCCTGGCGCAGACTACGTCCTGGGTTTACGTCTGCCAGAGGGCCGCCAACTCTCTGTGGATCTCGTGGCGCAGCACCCCGATCCCGCCCCATATACCGTCCCATTTCATGTCCCCCGGGGCGGTGAACTCCCACGTCTCGTAGCCCGGGGCGAGTTCGGCCCAGAGCCGATCCACCTCGCAGCCGGATTCTGTGTTGTGCGGCAGGGTGTCGTGGAAGGCGACCAATCCATCGACGAGCGGACCATACATTTCGAAGTCTTGGCGGACGCCCTTGTAAGAGTGGTCGCCGTCGATGAACGCGAACCCGACCGGGGCGGGCAACAGCCGTTTGACCTCAGCCAATGTGGCGGGCGAATGCGAGTCATTGCGCAACAGGTGGAGCGTCTGGCCGGCCTGCGCGTACCCTGGCAGCCGTTCGGCGAGCCGCTTGTCATAGCCGCCGCCGAAGTCGCCGCCAGGCAGATCGACACTGACGATCGTCGCGTTCGGTGCTGCCACGCGACACCATGCCCACAGGCTGCCGCCATTCAGCGTCCCGATCTCGAGCACGGTGGCGGGGCGTTCGCGCCGGACGAGTTGCACGAGCCCGGCGAACTCCCGGACCTTTTGTTTCGCCCCTCGCTTCTTCGCCCCCGCGGCGATGACTGCTGCCCGGGGACCGTAGGAAACGGCGGCTGTTGCCAATGTCGTCCAGCGTCCCACAAGCGGCAGGCTAGGCGATATTCGCCATCCGACGACTACTAAGGAGATGCCAGGCTTGTCAGAGCCCGAATCAACATGACCCACTACCACCGTTGGACAAGCGGCTGACGCGAGAGTTGTGCCGGCCAACACCTTGGGTGGTGGGGGTAGCGCCGAAAGCAACGAAGCAGGTAGGCTCGCGGACGCTCCCGGGACCAACATTCTCATTGTGGCGCCCGGCGAACCGACCGACCCCGTGACTCATCCGAGCACCCTCGATCACGTGAGACCGGAGGACAGCGAGTTCGTTCGGTTGTTCCTTGAAACTTCAGAGTTCGGCGAAAGCGACAAGGAGTACCCGGGCTACGTCAACTTCAACCTCGGGGCAGTCGCGCGAGGAGAGCAGGTCTCGGATGTGCTCGAACAGCAGTTCCCCATCAAGGGCGCGGCCGTGCTCGACATCGGCGCGGGTAGTGGCGGAGTGGCCATCGCGCTCGCCAAACGTGGCGCAATTGTCCATGCCATCGAACCCGACCAGACCCGACTCGCTTGGGCACAAGCGCGAATTCGCGGGCACGGGGCGACCGTCATGCTTTCTAAAGCTTCGGCCGAGACTCTGCCATACCCCGATGGATCCTTCGACGCGATCTGCTGTGACTCAGTTATTGAGCACGTCCCGTCGCCTCGGCGTGCCATCGCGGAAATGTGTCGAGTGACGAAGTCTGGGAGCGCTTTTTACGTAACGACACCTAATCGCTTCAGCCTGCTCAATATCTACCGAGATCCGCACTATCAGTTCTTCGGCGTGATCCTGATGCCACGCCCAATCGGCAAGTGGTACGTCGAAAGAGTGCGCCGCGTGCCCCGCGGGTACTGGGTGTATCGGGTTCCTCGAAGGTCTTGGTTGCTGCGGGAGTTCAAGAAGCATGGCGTAATCTTGCGATTCCAGCCTCCTCCTGAGTTCCAGAAGCTCCGGGACCCAGGCACGATCACCAGGACTCGCTGGATTCGGCCACTCGCGAGGGTGTTCCTGGCTCTGAGGGCGGGCGGACTTTTGGAGAGCCTCGCGAGCGCACAGTACCCGTCAAACCTCTACGTTGGAACAAAGCTCGTCGCGGAGAAGGGCGCTTTTCTGCGGCCTTCGGCCACTGGCGGCAACTGACGCAACCGGCGCTTCCCTGGCGATCGGGCTGTAAGACTCAACGAGGACCGCCACAGCTGATGCAGCAGTAAGCGGCTCAGTTTGCTCCTCAACCGGGTCTCCGAGCGAGCGCCTGACCATCCACGAGTCCTCTGACCTCAGTTCCCTTCGCATACCGGTCAGCCGAGCAGCCGGGGCGGCGATCCAGTCCCCCGTGGCAGGCCGCTGCTGTGCGAACGGTGCAAGCCAGTAGACGGAGCCAGGCTGGCCTAGAGCGGATCGTCGTCGCTTCGACCGGTGGGGAGAAATCGGCCAGCAGTATCGCTCGCCTCCGCCCACTCGCCCGTGCCGGTCCCTGGCCGATCAGTTTCCACTCCGCCAAACCGTTCCCCGACCGACCTGAAATCGACGTCGTCCTTGCTCATTCGGGCCCGGACGCGGCCTTGATCCTCCAGCGCGTGTTGCCCTCGCACGCCGACCTTCAGCGGCTGCGGCGAGCATTCGGGCTCTTGGTCTTCGACTTCGACGACGCTATCTACGCGGTGCCGCCGAAAGTCGGGGGATCGCGAGCTGGGGAGTACGCGAAGGCGGCTCTGCGGCTTGGGCTGCGCGGCGCGCCACAGGCCTCGAGTCGCCGCCGCCCGCTGGCGCGGACGCTCGCCTCCGTAGACGCGTGCGTGGCGGGGAACAGCGTGCTCGCCGCCTTTGCACGCCGGTACGTCCAGACCGTGGTTGACATTCCTACCACGGTCGAACCCGCGGAGGCGCCGTCCGACAGAGTGCAGACCCCCCCCGTGCTCGTGTGGATCGGCCTGCCCGACAATCTTCAGTACCTGCGCCTTATCGCCGCGCCCCTCACGCGCCTCGCGCAGGAGGCGCGTTTCGTCCTACGGATCGTGAGCTCGAGAGACTGGGACGAGGCACCACTGCCAGTCGAGTTTGTGAGCTACAGCGAGGGGGCGGCTCGGCGCGCCCTGCTCGGGTCGAGTGTGGGGTTGGCGCCGCTTACGGACGACCCCTGGACCCGGGGCAAATGCGCCATGCGCGCGATTCAGTACGGGGGTAGCGGGCTGCCCTGCGTAGCTTCTCCGGTGGGCATCACGGAGCAGGTCGTGATCCACGGAGAGACGGGCCTTCTGGCCCGCACTGAAGAGGGCTGGCTTCAGGCCCTGCGCCTCCTGCTGGCGGACCGAAACCGTGCCGCGGCGATGGGGCTCGCCGCCTGGGAGCGAGTACGGCGCTTGTACTCCAACGAGGTGGCGGTGGAGCGTTGGCAGCTGCTGTTGCGCGGGCTCTGGCGCAATCCCCCGGGCTAGATCTCGCGAGGCGCTGTCAGCTCGGGTGTGGGCTGGTGGCGCGGAGCGCCTCGCCGTTCGATCTACGGAGGACCGCGCCAGCGCACCAGAGCGCGACCAAGTTTGTGCCGAGCATGGACACCAGATACGAAAGCGCGGCGCCATCCGCCTCGAGCGTCGCGACGAGCGGAGCCAGCAGGAGCAGCTGTGCCGCGGCGCCGGCGATCGCGACGCGTGCAACGAGGTTCGAGCGCCCGGATACGTACAGCACCCCGACGTTCCAGAACAGTGCCCCATTCACGGCCTGCGCGAGCGCCGCGAGCACGAGCACAGTGTCAGCCCCTCTTGCTTCGTCCCCACCCAGCACCGACAGGATCGGTGACTGGAGCAGGATGACCAGCCCCAGCGCGGCCCCCATCACGGGGACCGACATCAGCGTCGCGCGCTCGACGAGCCTCCGGATCTCGCCGCCGCGATGCGCTGCCCAGAGCTTCGAAATGCGGGGCAGGAGCGCCGCGTAGGGCGGGTCGGCCAGCCGGCCGACGATCGCGGCCGCGGCCATCCCGACCTTGTACAGCCCCACTTGCGTCGGTCCAGCTACTGCGCCCACCAAGACGGTCGGCAGGTTGGTCTGCGTGAGGCGCGCGTACGAGACGATATTCGTATGCAGGACCATCCGGATCATCTCCCGCCGCTCCGGGAACTGCGGAGCACGCCTGAGTCCGCGGATCAAATTGACACCCGTTTCGCGCCTGAACGCCACGACCGCCGCGACGGCGTTCGTGAGCGCCGTGAACGACTTGTGCACCAGCAGCGCGAGCACAACGGCGACGAGGCTCTCCCAGACGGCGAGCGCCACCACCACCAGCGCGATTCTGAGGAGCTCGAGCGCCACCGTGTAGCCCGCCACCAGCCTGAACCGGTCGAGCAACCTGAGCACCGTCACGGACGAGTCGTCCACGGTCGCGGCGAGCAGCGTCAACGCATACAGAACGACGAGTAGCGTGCCGTCCTCGCCGACAAGCCACGGACCTACGAAGGGCGCCAGCCCAGTCACGACGAGAAAGGCCAGTACGCCGGTTGTCAGGTCGATCAGATAGCTGAACTGGAACACACGAGCGGCCGAAGCCGGCCCATCGCGCAACGCTCGCGCGCCGAAAGTCGTAGCGGCCGTGCCGACTCGAACATCGAAGAACTGCCCGACCAACAGGACCAACCCAACGGCAAGCGAAATCCGGCCGTAGTCGGCTAGACCAAGGGCATGTGTGATCAGGGCAATCTGGACGAGCTCCGCTCCGGACACAGCCCCCTGCCAGATCGCGACATAGAAGGAGTCGCCGGCGAGACCACCGAGCTGACCGCGCCGCAGGTCCCTGAGCCGCCTCATTGCCCCCGCCCTCATCATAGGCTCGGGGCAGATGTCGAGCGAAAATGGAGATCCTGTGCTGCGGCAGTACTCGGCGGCGCTCGCTGGTTACCTGTGTGGCACACACTCGGGCCCGGGCGTGCCACGAGCAAGTCGAACGAGGCTCCGCTCGCTGGCGGGCGGCTCGGGGGCCGCGGCGGTAGCCGGCCTCTTCCGATCGCTCGTCGTGCCCGGCTCCACCCCCGAAACGCCGCTGGCGGGCGAGTCATGGCAGCCTGACGCGGCAGCTGAGGAACTTCGACGACGTCTCGTAACTGCGCTGGAGCATCCCGACATCGCCGACCTTGTCATGTTCGGCAGCCAGTCACGGCGAACAACCACAGGGTTCAGCGACGTCGACGCCGTCCTCGTCATCGCCGACGGGGCGGCTTGCGAGCCCAGTCGCCTGCGGGAGCTGCGCCGTCGGGTGATCTCGGCCCAGCGTGCCGTTCTGGCTTACCAGCCGATGCAGCACCATGGCTTCGAGGTGGTGACGGTGAGCATGCTCGGGCGGCTTGCAGAGGCGCTCGAGCTTCCGGCGGTGGCCCTTGAAGAGGTTGCTTCACTCAAACACGCACATGTCCAGGTCTCCGTTCAAGAGGGGCAGCCAGGCGTAGAGGTAGCCCGTCGGCGTCTGCAAGCAGTCGCTGATGCGACTAGCGGAACAGCCTGGCCCACGCACCCCTGGGACATTCACCGAACAATCTCGATGCTGGAGCTCGCACCCGCTCTCTATCTCCAGGCTCGTGGGAGGTCGGTACCCAAGTGGCGCTCCTTCGCGGAGGCCTCCACGGACTTCCCGGGGGCGTGGTCCCCGTACGAACATCTCCGGGAAGTCCGTGAGGTCTGGCCCCGCGACCAGCAGCCTGCTCTGCACGCCCTGACTGCCCTCCTGCGCAATCCGTGGGCCGCCGTACGGGCCTGGAGACGCTTTCCAGTCAAGCGCCCTGTCCCCGTCCGCGAGCTGCTGACAGACACGCTGCTCCAAGATCTGAACCGGCTGGTCCAGGCCATGGCGATCAAAAGAGGATGAGACTTGGCGGGCGCCTAGAGCGCGCACACCTGACCCGCCTGCCTCATCGGGCGCGGCTCGAGGATTACCAAGCGGCCTCCGCGGAGATCGTGGCTCACCTGGAGACGATTCCGGGCCTCGTTGCGATCTACCGGACGGGGAGCGTCTCCGCGCCCGGCATATCGGATCTCGATCTCATCGCTGTCGTGGAGGCAGACCGGCGCATTCCCGAGCTGTGGTCGCGGCTTTCCCCAAGTACTCGCTACCTCGCCATGCACGCTCCGATGGTCATCGACGTGGGGCGCTTCGTTTGCCACCGGGCCTTCGCTCACGCCGAGCCACTGGTGCATGTGACCGGCGATCGGCTTGCCGTCGAGCCGCGGCCGGTACCGGAGTACAGCGAGCCCTTGATTGCCGCCGAGGGGCTCGTGAACACGGTCCTGCGGCTGGCTAAGCAGGCGGCAACGCTGCGGGTCAAGGTTCGGCCGTCTCTCTGCGAGGTGAACAGCCTCAAGTTCGACCTCGTGCTCGGAGGCATCGAGCGGACCAGCGCCCCTGAGGCCTGGGAGCTCGTCGATCGCATCCATCACCTGCGCGGGAGCTGGTTCGACGGCCCACCGGATCGGGTGCAGCCCGTCCTGGGTGCCGCCCTCGACGTCAGCCTGCGGGCCCTGTCCCAGCTCGACGCTGCGGCCGGCGAGCGACTGAGATCCGGTCGGACGCCACCCGCCCGGCCCCTCACGGGGCCGTGGAGGAACGTGACTGTTATTCCCGGCTCGACCCCGAGGCTCGTGATGGGTCGAGGCGCCGCGTCCAGCGCGATTTCCCTCAGAGGCCGCTCGGGAGACGGAAGCGAGCTCGCGTGGCGCCTGCTGCGGGCCAGGCTCGCAGTGCCGCCCGCCATCGCCGCCGCGCTGCAGGGCGACGCTCTGCCGGCCTATTCCGAGTTCCGGCGCGAGCGCGACCGCGCCGTCGCGGCCTACAAAGCGTTCATTGTGCGCAACGCGAGCGGATACTCGATGATGGGGCTCGCTGGGCTATTCCAGTAGGCCCTCGGTGAAACCCTCCGCGAGCCGACCATAGGACAGCCTGCGGTTCTGCGTTTCACGCGAGCGGCGATCCCGAACTTGGTCCTCCGAGGAGGCGACCAACCGACAGGCCTTCGCGAGTCGCTCTCGCAACTCAGCGTCGGTCTCCCACAGGTACCCGTTCGCGCCCTCGGTCAGCAGGTGCGAGAGAACGTCCGATCGGGGGAGCACGACCGTCAGACCGGTACCCATCGCTTCTTGAATCGTGATCGTCTCCTGCGTCCAGACCCCGACATCGGCGGCGTTGTAGTGGGCTCGGAGCCCTGCGGCATCCATGAACGGCCGGCAGTGGATGCGCTTACGGACGGCGGAGGAGCCGATGCGTTGCCTGACCTGGTCGGCGTACGCCGACCGGCCGAAGCCGATCAAGAGCCAGGTGAGGTCTGGGTTCGTCTCCGCCAGCCCCTCGAACACGTCGACCAGCCGCTCTATCCGCTTGGCCGGCTCAACCTTGCTCGCCGTGATCAGCACCGGATGTTTGGGGTCCATCCCGAGCTTGCGGCGCAGCTCGGCGCGCTCTTCGGGGTCAAAGAAGAAGAGGCGCTCGTCGAACCCCAGTGGGATGAACCGCAGCCGCCCCTGGCCGTCACCGTCGATGTAGCGGGAGCGCATAATCTCCTCCGCCTCTGGCGTCGTGACGATCACCCGATCGGAGCGGCGTATGACATACCGGTACCAACATTTCTTGACGGTGGCGAACGCGAGTCGTCGTGCGACGGAAACTGTCTTGTCTACAAGCGAGCTTGATGCAGGAAGATGGTGCTTGTACGCATCCCCGAAGACAGACACGAGCTTGTAACCGACCCGAGGCTTCCAGAAAGCCGCCATGACCGGCATGAACTTGGCGATCCCGATGCCGATCACGATGTCGGGCTCGTACTCGCTGAGTGCTCGCCGCATCCCGATCGGCAGCATCGTCGTGCCCAAGCGGAGCGGGATCCTCAAACGGAGGATCTCGTAGCCGTCGTGCTGAGTTTTTCCGGGACGGTAGACGCGCGGCTTCGAGCGCATGATCCGCTCCGGCACGAACGTGGTGGTGACCACGCGGACGTCGTGGCCCGCGCGCGCGTACTCGCTCGCCAGCCGAACTTCCTGATAGCCCACGTCAGGGGAGAAGTGGCCGCTGACGATGAGGATCCTCACAGCGCGAATGCCCTCATCCACGCCTCCAGGCTCGCCACCCGCCACACCTCCGTCCCGAGGATCGCCCGGTCGGAGGCCAGAGCCCGCTTCATCTCCCCGCCCAGAACACCCTGGTCCACAAAGCGCGCCGCCCGTGACTCCGGCGTCAGCAGCAACTCGCGCAGGAACGGCGCGCCCTCTCTCATCCAGCGCTGATGCGGCGTCACGAAACCCATCTTGTCCCGTCGGGCTCTCACCATTTCCGGCACCACTCCGCGCATTGCCTCCCGCAGGATGAATTTGCTCTGCCCGTGCCTGATCTTCCATTCCGCCGGCAGCGCCGCCGCGGATTCGGCGAGTCGGTAATCCACGAAGGGCACCCGGGCCTCGACGGAGAACGCCATCGAGTTGCGGTCCTCGTAGTGCAGTAGGGAAGGCAGGTTGAAGACAGTGGCGTCCCGGATCAGAGCCGTGTTGAGATCATGGGAGCGTCCGCTCTCGGGGCCGCCTGCCGCTCCTCCGCCGCGCTGGAGCTCCGGACGCACAATCCGCTCCCCCACCCGCAGCCGCCCGCGTAAGAACCGCCGACCGGCCGCGGGCAGTCGGTAGGTGGCAGCGCGTCCCCACTCGCGCAGCACGCCGGTGTAGGTCAGGTCCGTAGCACGCGGTGTCGCGACGAGCTCGTCGAGTAGGCGCCTCCACTGGCCGGTGAGGAGCAGATCGTTCAGATGGACGCCCAGGTACACCCGGTAGCCGCCGAGGAGCTCGTCTGCCCCTTGCCCGTCGAGGAGCACCTTGATGCCATGATCGGCCGCGAGCCGCATCACATTCCACTGCGCGTAGACGGAGGAGCCTTGCACGGGTTCGTCTTGGTGCCACATCAGCCGCTCGAGCTCTTGCCAGAGCCCCTCGTACGAGGGAGCTGTCCTGTGATTCGCTGCCCCACTCTCCCGAACGACCTCTGTGACGTAGTCGGACTCGTCGATGTCAAGCCCGGGAAAGACGGCCGTGAAGGTGCGCTGCTGGTGGCTGACCGCCTCTTGGGCGACGGCACCATTTTCGGCGAGCAGGCGGCGGACCGTGCACACGATCGCACTCGAGTCGAGGCCCCCCGAGAGACAAGTTCCGAGCGGCACGTCGGACCGGAGATGCAGGCGCACGGCATCGGTGAACAGGGTCCCCCACGCCTCGACCAAGTCCTGACCTTCCGAACTATCCCTCCCAGGCTGTGGCGCTGCCTCATCGAGG
>WUUC01198528.1_pt1 | contig 11419 bp, 17 predicted proteins | sample 6278441 | NCBI WGS metagenome assembly WUUC01 (sample SAMN13675441, study PRJNA597444) | soil metagenome | isolation source: soil | place: USA: Washington | collected 2017-10 | reverse complement strand
TCCGCACGGTCAGCGCCAGCACATCGGATCCGGCTTGGGTGTCGCCGTCCGGGCGGAGGATGCCGACGCCCTTGTGCGAGGCGAGCAGGCGGCTGCTGTCGTAGCCGCGGGTGTTCATCTGCTCGCCGAGCACGATGTTGGAGTCGCGCCAGTCCATCACGCGCAGCGCGAACCGCGAACCGAGTACCGCCCTTAGTCCACTGGGGATGGTCTGGAGTCTGGCCGTTGTGTGGCGAGGACGAGCACGATCCCGGCGGCTGGTCCCTTCTTGGCCAGCCAGGTAAGCAGCTCGCCGATGTACTCCCCGGCGGTGAGCTTCTTGTCCTCGACCTTGACCGGGGTCCGGTCTTCCAGCGGAACCTGTACCTCGTCGATGAAGATCGCGGTGATCGGCATGTTCAACGCCAGGTCGCGGGACATGGCTGGGGTGACCTTTGATTCCGGGCACGTCTGGTCGTCCAACTCGCGCATCCGCCGGTAGCGGCCCTGTACCTCACCGACCAGCTCCACCAGCCAGTCCACAAGGGACAACACGTGTTCGGACTCGTCACCCGACATGAACCGGTGCGCCACCTGCGCTGCGGCGTCCCAGTCCTTGCCGGCCTTGAAGTCCGCTACGTACAGCCGGGTGAACGGGTCGAGGATCAGCCCGGCTGCGGCCAGCCGCGCGGCGAATGTCTTGCCCTGCCTCGGGATGGCCCCAACGAGCAGCGATGTCCACACCAGCGGCAGATCGATCTTGCGATCGCGAGCGTCCCGACCGAACGGCACCGGTCGCCACGCATCCCACCGTGGCATGTCGAGCAGCGGCGTCCGCAACGGTGGCGACGCGTACGGGTCCTCATCGGCAACCCACATCGCGACCCGGCCGGCATGTCCACCGTTGCCGCGGACCCGCTCGACGATCAACTGGACCTCATCTACCGCCAGCGCTGAGGCCAACGCCTCCCGGTTCTTGATTACGTCGGCGGCCTTGCGGGTGGCCGGCAGGTCGACCGTGATCGCCCACCCATCGCCCATCCGGGTGGCACGCTCGACCAGCCGGAGGGTTTCGTCCTTGCCGATGAGCTTGGCGTCCCGGAAGGCGTCCACCAGGATCTGCGGGTCCATGGTCCAGGTGAGGGTGCGCGGCCCGGCCAGCACTGCCTTGCGCCCCGGGCTGCCGTCCTTGCGACGGCCGAGCACCGCCAGCGCGACCGACACGGCAGCGCCGATGATCCACAACGCCCGCTCGCCGTACACCAACTCGGCGAGGAACATGCCCAGCAGGGCGACCACGGCCACGGCGCCGGTGACCTTCCATCGGAAGAGGGTGAGCCCGCGGATCTCGGTGAACTTGTCGGCCAGCTTCTCCGACAGCTCAGCAGCGTCCCGGAAGTCCCGCACGGTCACCCACCGCCGCCACCACCGCACGGCGGCGACCACGCCGCGCAGCACCGCGCCGAGATAGCGCCACGGTGAACGCAGCACCCACGCAGCGAGATCCTTCAACGCCTGCACGAACTGGGGACGGCTCTTCGCCCATGCCGGCACCCGCGCGGACCGCAGCCACCAGGAGGCGAACCGGCCCAACCGTGGCCGGTAGTACACCGGCTGAGGTGGTTCGTCGACCAGCTCGGCGTCGAACACGTGGTTCACCAGTTCCCGGCCGCCGCTCACGGGGTCAGTCATGCTGACCACCCGCCTCCGCGGCCAGCACGGCGGCCAGCCGTGAGGACAGGCCACGCGAGCAGCCGGTCACCTCGCGCACCCAGGCCGGCGTGACCACCACGTCCGGCGAGTGCGCCGCGCGTGCCTCAGCCAGGTACTCGCCGAACGTCTTGCGCGGTGAACGGTGCTGTGGTTGTGGTGAACGGTGCTGCGGTTCATGAACGCGCGCACGCGCGTCCATGAACGCGACGGTGACCGCCTCGGTGAGCTTGTCGCGAAGGTCGGTGATCGCCTCAGCGGCCACGAACACCACCAGTGGCGGCACCGAGTGCAGCACAATGCGCGACAGTGAACCGTCTACATAGGACGCCCAGGTGTTCATGCTGTAGGTGGCAGTGAGGGTGAACCATTTCGCCACCCGCACCCAGGGTCCGGTGTGGACCTGGTAGCGGGCGGTGACCTGCTCGGCCCGCAGGATCGCCAGCAACACCAGCGACACCGTCGGGTCGAGTAGCCAGGCGGCAAGCCAGGGCAGCGACCACGGCGTCGACCCGGCCGCGGCAAACGCTTGGACGTTGGTCATGGTGAATGCCAGGCCCAGGCAGATGCCGGCCCAACAGATCCGGTCCACCTGCGCCCGAACCCGCTCCACCCGTAACGCGACCACGTCCGGATGGGTCTGGTACGCGCGCACCTCTGCGGCCTCGGCCGCGTCCTGGGCGAGTCGTTGCGCCCGGGTCAGCGGCACATGCCGGGCATCTTGCGGGCCGCTCCTGTTCGGCGTGGGGGTGGTCATCGGCGAGCACCCCCACGGCGGCGCGGCGCATCTATGGTGGTCACGGTCAACGCGCGGGTCAGTACATGCGATGCGAACAGGGCCGGTAGGCCGAGCGCCACAAGCAGCAGCCACTTGCTGGCGTGCGGGTGGGTGATCACGATCCACTGGACACCGACGATCAGACCGGTGGTGAACACCACCCGCCCGAACAGCGACAACAGTCGAGCGCCGGCTCGCGCGGCGTGGGCTGCCGCCCGTGCCCGGCGGGCACCGGCCCGCCACACCCACAACAGCGCCACCAGCACGCCGACACCGGCCCCCACTTGCTCGGGGGTGAGGTTGAACGTCATCACAGCCGCTCACCTCGAGCAATGCGACGACCGGGCACCCGGCCTACAGCCGGTGTGTCGTGCGCGACCAGCCATGCCGGGAAATCCCCGCCGCCGCGCGGTTCACGGTCTTGCCGCTCGCATTCATCGACGTAAGCGCCAGCGACTTCGGCGACGCGTGCGGCCTCGGTCTCGATCTCCCGATACAGCCAGGTTGTGATCGGGCCGGCGACAACTGTCGCCAATTCATCGCCCAGCTCGGCCAGGCGGAACAACCGCTCTCGCAGTTGTTCCCAAGTTTCGATTCGCTTGGTGTTCGCGGCCTCGTGGCCGCATCGGTTGGTATTCATGTGCCCAGTAACCGGCCACACCGCGCCAGCGACTATGTTGGACCCAGCATAGGGGATTCACTACGAGCATAACCGCAGGTCAGGACCCCTGGCGACATAGATCAACATCCCAGAAAAGAATACATATTTCCGTCGAGGATGTTGATTTACCTCGGGTAAATATTGTCGGTTAAGCGTCTCCCAGCGCGATTCGGTAGAAGAGCTTTCCCTTGTCCACCGGCACGCCCAACTTCGCGTAGAACCGCTGGGCGCCTTCGCTGTCCCGGTCGGTCGTCCACTCGACCCGGCTGCAGCCGTGTTTGGTGGCTACGGTCTGCAGGCTGTCCATGAGCAGCTTGCCGATGCCCTGACGTTGCCGGTCCTGAGCTACGTACAACTCCTTGAGGAACAGCGAGCGGGTCACGCCTGCGGCCGGCCACAGGAACGAGTAGGACGCCATGCCGACAAGGTCGGCCTCGTGCCACGCCAGCAAGGCGAAGGCGGCCGGCACCTCCCCGAACAATGCGTCTCGGATCTGCGCTACCCGTTGGTCGAGCGGTTCGAACTCGGTGGTGCCGTAGTGGCGGTCCAGCTCTTCGAGCAGTGCCGCCAAGGCATCAACGTGTTGCGGTTCGGCTGGCGCGACGACGACCACGGATCTACGACTCCTCTTGTCCCGGCGGCAACATCAGCAGGTCGTTCAGTTCACGGACCGGCGGCAGGGTGTGCGTGTCGCTTGGCATTGCGGCCACGATCTGGCGTGCCCGACCGGCGATGATCCCGAGCCGCTCGGCTGGGCTTAGGTCGAGCAGTGTGTCGCGTGTGTACGAACTGGCCTCCCTGGCATCGCCCTCGGTCGCAAGGCACATGGCGCGGTCAAGCCGAGTGAAGGCGCGGTCCATGAAGTCGGCGGGCGCCACCAGTTCCAGCGCCCGCTCCTGGGCCAGCCAGGCGGCTCGGGTGTCGCCCAGATGGGTCAGGGCGCTGCTCTCGTGGAACCGAAGTTGGGCCTCGTTGTAGACGAACGCTGACGGTGAGGCCGTCGCCATGTCCAAGTTGGACAACAGCGTTTCGGCCTGCCGCAGGGCGTTGCGTGTCTCGTCGGCCCGGCCGAGCGCGGCGTGGGCTCGAGCTTCCAATGCCGCAGCCAGCACGGCGCCGACGGAGGCGGTGGTTGGCACTACAGCCTGTGCGTGCTGGGCCACGTTCACGGCCTCGGTGAGGTCGTCGCTGTAGTAGTGGCCGTAGGCTTCCTGAGCTAGGACCCAGGAGTAGGTGACGGCGTCGTCGGCCTCATTCGCTGCGATGCGTGCGGTCCGGGCCCAGCGCCGGAAGGCTTGCCGGTCATCGAGCTTGATGAGGGTCAAGCACATGAGGCCGGATAGGTTGGCCGCCACCCGCGTCAGCCGGCGCAATGCCGACAGCGAGCGACATTGCGCCATCGTGCGCTCCAACTCGGCGACGTCGGTGGCCAAGTCGCCGAGCAGCAACGTGGCCGGCCGGTTCTTCGTGGCCATACCGTAGCGAGCCACGATCAACTCCCAGTCCTCCACGCTGGCGCTGCTCACCTCGCCTCCGGCGAACAGGTCTTGCAGACGACCACGGAGTTGCTCGATCTCGCGATCCCGAGACGCGGGGACAATCAACGTGCCAGCCGCAGGAGATGACTGTGGCGGATTCAGTCGGCTTTGCCCTGGAAGATCGAACCACAGCAAATGCTGCGGCAGGTGCAGAATTTTGGCATAAGCTTGCAGGACTTCGAAATTCTGCTCCGGCTTGCCATTTTCTATCCTACTTACCTGACCTTGATTGAGACCCAGCCACCGTCCGAGAAGTTCTTGGTTGAGCGCCTTGCCGAACATTCGGAGATGATGAGGGTGGTTTCGATACGCCTTGAACACCTTGCCGATATGCCGACTAGCAAATGCCGCCCGGAACTCGCCGGTCTCGAAGAACTCATCCCTGAGCTGGGCCGGTGGCGTGGCGAGCTGGTCACGCTGCTCCCTGGAACACCGGCTGCACAACCGCGCGGTGTTGTCCCCGGCAAGCACCGTTGCGCAACCCTGACAGCGACGCCCCCCGGCCGCACCAGGAGAGCGTCGGCGCTGTGGACCTGGAGCGCTCATCCGATCCCACCACGTTGGAAGCCGATCTGCCTCTGACCAGCGTACATACGGTCACAGACCCCGACCAACCGGTTCACATCCCGTCCACCGAAGCGGGCTTCCACCAGGCGATATGCGGCCCGTGACATGGAGCATGCAGAACTTGACATAGACCCGGTCGCCGCGCGACGTGACGGTGTGGTGACCGGGCGGCCACGGCCGAGACGGTGACCAGAACCCCGGTTATTCCCGCCCCCGACCGTCCACCACCAGACCCGAACCCGAGGTAGGTACCTGACGATGGCAACACCGCAAACGGCGCCCCGGAACCCATGATCGTCACAGCATCACTCACCACAGACGTAGCCCGCGTCACGCGCGGAATGACGGCATCTGTACACCTGATCGACGAGCTACTGACGATGGACCACGTCGAATGGGAATCCACACTCTATGTCGGCGACGTCGAATTTCATCAGACGAAAGTCGAAGGACCATTCCCCAATCACCAACTTCGCATCAGCGTCCGCCCATCAGCCGGTCTCGCGGCACTCAACTACATGGACCACGACGACCCACACATGCCCATCGCCAACTCATTCAACCCGAAACGCCCCCTACCCGACGTTGACCTCATCTTCAACGGCACGACAGGCGCGGTATTCCCACGCACAGCACTGATCCCCATTGCTGACGCGCGCAAGGCGCTGATTGAGTGGCTGCAAACACGAAAACGCCCAACCTGCATCGAATGGCGCCCCTACGACGCCTACTAGAACACGCCGACAAACTCCAAGGACCAAGCAGCCGTGAACACCAACCGCCCGCCCGCGCCAAACCCCATGCCCGATCCACCGCAGCCCGCCGGAAGTGCCCAGCTCAGAATCACTGCGGCCCTTGACCGACTGGATTTCGACGAGTGGGAGATCACGCCGCTAACCGGTGCGACCACATACCCACGGCAGTGGCCGGACGGATTGATAGACACCGGGATTTCTACCAAGCGCGGAAACCGCTCACGCGGCGGGATCGTGATGCTCGCGAATCACAACAAGTACGGCAACCGGCCATGACCGCCGCCGCCGAGTACATCACCGGAGCGCTGATTGTTGCGCTCATCGCTACGGCGCTCGGGTTCGTCTACCGGGTCTACCAAGCCATACGCCGTCACTATCGCCGCGTGGCGCAGGAACGCACCACCGAGTGGATCACCGTTGACGCACTCCGCACGAACACAGCACCCCGCACCCCGCCAGGACCGACCCACCCCACGACACGGGTCAGCTCTGCCAACTCCAGCTCACCTATGCGGAGCCCGCAATGAGCGCCCCGGACAGCCACGCAACGTCTCCCCTCCCCACCCTAGAAGCCAGCCCACTCGGGGTTGTCCCGTCGACAAAGGGAGTTGTTGCACATGAACTCGGACACGAGCACACCAGCAAGTGAGGCGGCGAAGACTCGCCTCGTCGTCGCGCTCGAATGGCTGTTCAAACAGGACAACCAATGGCGTCCCGTACCGTCTGAGGATGGCGCCACCATCACGCTGACGCGACGCTGGACGGACGCGACGGCGGACACCATCGCCATGAGCCCAGACACCACCTACGCCGTGCGTACCGACCCGCAGGGGCAGCAGGCCGAACGGGTCACCGGCACGGCTATGCGGGTGACCGCGACGGTGCGACTGTGGCGCCACCCCGTACCGTCGCAGTCGAGTACGCCGGAGGGCACCCGTCGCGTACAGGCGCTGAGTGGACTATGGGCATGAATGCCGATACGGCGGCAGCACTCGGCTTGCCCGCGGAGTTCCCGGCGCATCTGCGCTGGGCCGAGCAGCGCATTCGCGCGGCGCTCGGTGCGCTCGACCCGACCGTCTGGCACTTCGCGATCAAGAAAAACTTGCTGATCGGTGCCCGCCGCTGGCCGCACGTCGGGGTGGACACGCTGGCCGTGATCGGGCCTGACCTGGTGATCGGCCGTCGTGACGAACTGGCCGCCGGCCACGTGTGGGACGCGCTAGACACCGTGGAGGAGATCGTTCGGGCGATCACTGCCCTCGGCGCCCCCGGTCCCGGTGGCCGGGTGAGTCCGCCGTGACCGGCCCGCACGGTCCTGATGTCCCTGAGGTGCCGCCCGAACTGCGCCAGGCCCAGGACGAGCTGACCGAGATCCTGATGCAGGTGACCGCTCCTGAGGCGGGCTGGCGAGTCCTGCCGTCACCGGCTGGAGTGACCCTGACGCGCGGCTGGACGGACGACTCGGCGGATACCGTCATCTTCGTCAGTCCAGATAGCGCTTATGCCCTCCGGGAGAACAGCAACGGCCAGGAGGTCTGGCGCATCCGCGGGACCGCCCGACAGGTCGCCGACGCGCTCGCCGAACTGCCCGCCCCGGGCCAGCCGGACGGGTCCGACCATCGCCCCGGGCCGAACCGGACGGGAACGCGATGAGCACCCGAACGACCAGCACGTTGGTCTCGTTGATGTTGCCATCCGATGAGTGGCTGCTGGTTCCGCTGCACTGGCACGCCTACACCAAGGCTGCACAACCCGACAGCCCGCCGGAGGTGGCCTTGCACCACCCGTCGGCAGTGGCGACCTGGCTCGCCGAACACTCCACTGCCGACCTGTGGCACCAGCATTTCCTCATCGCCTCCCGCGGTGACTCAATCCGGCACGACCGGTTAGTGGTCAAGGCGGTGCTCAACGAGAAATGCACCCACCGGTGCATCGCCGCATACCTCGCATCAAGACGGCGAACATGACATGGCCCCACCAACCCACCCCGGCGTGTTCCGCCCGCTACGACACAAACGGTCCCCGAAGCCCTACCGGTGCACCGCCGACGGCGGCGAGGGTCTGGGAACGCGAAGGCACCCTGGCCGACGTGATCGACGGCCTGATCGAGCTGCCAGCACCAGACGAGCCCGGCACACCCAGGCTCGTCACCGGCCGGCGGCCGATCCTCTGGACACCACGATGACCACGCTGCCACCGCAGAAGCGGTCACCGTTCAACCGCCGGATCACCTCGTCTGAATTGTGTTACCTAGTTTCCCAACGTCTATATTAGCTTGCGAGAGCTTCCAGACAGTGCCAATCTGAGGAACCGCCAGATCCTTGGAAACTGAGTTCGCGGCAGAGCCGGCCCATCTGTCTCAACTATGTAGGAAACCGGGCGGCCTGCAACAAGGAGCAGAGGGGCCACTTCTTCGGGCGGCAAACCGCGTAGATCTAGCATGCTGAAGTTTATGCCATCCATCATTCTCAAATATGGACTTATAGGTCGATTGTCGAGTCCGAGGCCCGACACGAGCGTCGGCGAAGGGTACTTAGGGTCATAGATGTAGCAAACTAATCGTCCGGAGCTTATCGCCAACGCGCATGAAGCAGTAATGTCGGGTATGCCAAACTTGTACGCACCTGACTCGGCATCTATATTCAACATAACACACTCAAGGCCGAACCCCTTACGCACGACCGATGGAGCTGCACGAAGCAAAATAATAGCGCTTGCGCCAAGTGCGGCGATTATGGGGCCGGCGATCAAGAAGTTATCAAGAGCAAGAGCCGTCCATGCCGACATTCCTAGGCTGCACATGAAGATGATCACAGCGAATCGCGCAAAAACTAAAGAGAAAACATCCAAATCTGGGCTCACGGTAGCTTGCAAGGGCGTAATGTTAGACAGGATGCCCACGCGGGCAAGCGTCGCTCTGCGGTGCGCCGAAGAGACACTCGAAAAACTCTCACATGCAACACTCAGAACAGCGCCGTATAGCGTTCCGCGGGTAACTCCTGTGTTCAACCAACTGACTGACCTGTCGATGCCGAAATCTTTGTCAGGATGCACTTGCTCTCTTAGGAGTGTCTGAGCCACCAAGCGGCTTCGCAAAGCGCTTTCCGCTAGCAGGAGAGCCCATGTTGCGCGAGAATTAGTAGAATCGAAGAACCGTGCAGTCGCCAACGCGATAAGTTCAGGCTGCTCCATCGCTCGAATTAGCCGATCGTCGGCTAGGTAATCATGTTCGACTGCCACCTTATCGACGTATGACAGCGCCTCGGCGGGATTAATCTGCAACCAAACATCAAACAGCTTGTTTAGCCTTTCGGGATCAGACGTGGTCAGCGTCGCGAAGAGCCACGCGACATTACGCTTTGCGGTAGTGTCGGCATGTCGGCTCCTCGCGAAATCGTCAAGGCAACCACTCACTAACCGTAGCCGCTTAAACCAGGCTTCGTCCCAACGTTCCGTACTGGCTAGCATTTCAACAACTTGATCTACGCACTGTTGGAACACGGGCAAGACGTATGCCTGACACTCACGGACCATGCGCAAGATAAGTTCTGGCTGCAATCCCCATCCTAGCAAACCCTGCAATGCTTCGTCTCGGTCAGCCCGCTTCAGCAACGCTACCGCGAACACCAGAACCTCGGCTAGCCGGGCATCTCCAAATGCCCAGGCCGAAGAGTCAGCCACTGTGGTTGCGAGTTGTTCGACCGTCGGCGTCTTGCCCTCAGTAGCCTCCTTCGCCGCGAGATATTCACATAGGGTGAGATGCATAAATCTTAGCGACTCGCCGGGCCGCTCCTCAGTGAAAATCCCAGTTTCAATCGCGAGGTTGCTCAAATATTGTTCCGCCTCGCTGTCGGTTTCAAGTCCGGCGGACGTCCGTACTATCGACACTGCAGCTGGCCATGACACGCTATTGGCAGGATCGTCTGTACCGTACAAATGATCCAAGGCGATTCGACCGAGCAGTTCCTCTCGTTCCTTGCGTGTCGCCGTTCTTCCTGTAATCTTGCCTAGTTGTTGCCCCCGCCTGTATATCAGCAGCTCACCTATTACACTACTATAGAACTCGGTTCGAGTGTCCGGAAGACGGATCGGATTTAGATTTTGCGACTTCTTGTACCGCTGATCCTGCGCTACATACATTGACAAGATCAACGGATTCGTGCACATCTCTGCTAGTGTCCGATGTTCCTGAATGGTACTAAAGATTCTTTGAGCTTCGTTTAGTGGCTCGGTAGGAAATGGCCATCTGTACAGAAACTCGAAGATGTCACTTGGGGTAAATGGTTCTAAAGAGTAGATTGTGTCGATGGAGCTTAAGAATTCACGAGGTAGGCTGGTGGCCATCTGAGTGCGCGCAGTAATGATAACTGTAGTATTGGTGGAAATCCCGCTCAAATGTCGCGCGAGCTCGACGATTGCCGTCGTAGCATATAAGAGATGCCTCTGGGGCACTTCATCCAATCCATCGAGCAATACGATGAGTCCAATGGTGCTTGCTGCAGCTTCGACTACGAACCGAGCGTTGTGGACGCCTTTGCCCTCCGCCGCCTTGCGCATAAGCTCGTCATAGAGCCATATGCCGGGATTCTTGTCCGATGCGTCGTCTGTGGGCCAAATGATCCGTCGAAGTTCAACATGCACAGGGAGGCGGAACCGTGCTGGAGACTCATACACTCGCATGCATGACCTGCGAAATAGCTTCTTTGTCAACGAAGACTTGCCCGAGCCAGCTTCGCCGAAGATCAAAACTGCGCCGTCCCATTGATCAGCCAACGTCATGTCAGGTACTCGGGACCCGCCACCTCCGGATAACGACAGCGGCACGTAGGCAGTGTCGATGTCGATCTGCGCGTTATCGACAGACGGGACTATCAGATGTGTCTCAAACATGCTGTGCCGCATCTTGGCGTATTGGCGCACAGCCAATTGGCGCGAGAGGGTTCGACTGACAAGCCGGCCAAAATGCAATCGCAGTGTCCCTAGGACAAAGCCTGCGAACGTCTCAGTGTCCCACGCCAACGACTTTCGGTAGCGGGCATACGCCTTGATCAACCCGCCCAAGACGGCGGCCACAAACGGAGACATCGCATACCAGAACCAGGAAGGCATCACTTGGTCCTCGGACTCGGCGGCTGGCTACCCGTATGATCGCCCATCCCGTTTCTCCAGTTGTACGGACCCCCTCGCCCGGAGCAGACGGCGGTGCAGGCGGTTCCAACCCTCGGGGACCCGAACCCGGGCCGGTCGGTCGTCTATCGGGCACTTGTAGGCGGACGTAGCCAGCGGCTACCTGCTCAGCAACACCTACCAGCGCTTCGCCGGGTGACGCTCCATATAGCCGGAACCAAGCACTTCGCGGGATCGCGTTGAAAGTCCCCCTCGTACGACGATCTCATCCTGATTGTTCGGCACTGCTCCATGTCCCTGGCTC
>WUUC01059651.1_pt1 | contig 11420 bp, 12 predicted proteins | sample 6278441 | NCBI WGS metagenome assembly WUUC01 (sample SAMN13675441, study PRJNA597444) | soil metagenome | isolation source: soil | place: USA: Washington | collected 2017-10 | reverse complement strand
AGCAGGTCCCGCGGTGGCATCGACTGGTGTCGCGATGCCCGGCTGCTGCCCTTCCCGCTGCGCGGGGACAGCGCCGACCTCCCGGTGCTCGATCTCGCCTCTTGCACCGACCAGCGCGACGTGCGGGACGCGTTGACGGCGCACGCAACGGCCTGCGGGGAGCGTGAGGCGCTGGAGGAACGGCGCCTGCTCTATGTCGCGGCAACCCGCGCGGAGGACCTGCTGATGTGCACCGGCTACTGGTGGAGCACGGGCACCTCCCTGCGCGGCCCGAGCGTGTTCCTCACCGAGATCCGCGACGCCTGCGCGGTGCTCGGTCCGCGACCCGCAGCCGCGGGCGAGCGTGACGGCGCGGGCGATGGCGGTGGCGATGGCGATGGTGACTGGGCGCCCCGCCCAGCCGAGGGAGAGACCAACCCCAAGGCAGGCGTGCTCAGGGCGAGCCGCTGGCCGCGGGACCCGCTGACGCCCGCGCGGCGGGCCGCGCTGGAGGACGGCGTACGCCGGGTCCGCGCCGCCGGGGAGGGCGCCGCCGGGGAGGGCGCCGCCGGGCCCGGGGACGTGGCTGCTGCGGCTGCGGCTCTGGCACCGACCGACACCGAGCGGGCGGCGATTTGGGATGAGGAGGTCGCCAAGCTGCTCGCCGAGCGCACCGGCCTGCGCGAGAGCTCCGCCGGCCCCGTCGAGGTCGCCTTGCCCGGCCACCTGTCGGTGTCCCAGCTGGTCGCGCTGCGTCAGGACCCCGATGAGCTGGCCCGCTGGATCCGCCGGCCGGTGCCCCTGCCGCCCGCTCCGCTAGCCAGGCGGGGCACGGCGTTCCATTCTTGGCTCGAGGGGCGCTTCCAGGGCGGGCGGCTGCTGGACATCGACGAGTTGCCCGGCGCGGCGGACGCCGACGCCGCGATCGACGGTGATCTCGACGTCCTCAAGGACGCCTTCTTGGCCAGCGAATGGGCGCACCGACAACCGATCGAGGTCGAAGTACCGTTCGAGACGCTCATCGAGGACGTCCTCGTCCGGGGTCGCGCCGACGCGGTGTTCCGTGACCGCGCCGGCCCCACCGACACCGCCTTCGTCGATGTCGTCGTGGACTGGAAGACCGGCCGGCGCCCGACGGGCGAGGATGCCCGCGCCGCGGCCGTGCAGCTCGCGGCCTACCGCCTGGCCTGGCACCGGCTCTGCGGCACCCCGCTGGACCGGATCAGCGCCGCCTTCCACTACGTGCGCACCGGGGTGACCGTGCGACCGGTCGACCTCCTCGATGCCGACGGCCTCGTCGACCTGATCCGCCGGGTCCCCATCGCCTCGGGCGCGCAGGTCTGACTGCGTCAGGTGGCCGGCACCACCTCGACCAAATGACGGTCATCGGGATGAAGAGCCTCGATGGCACCCCCGTCCACCGTCGCCAACCGTCCCCCATGGCGGGCGGCTTCGGCGACGAGAAGGACATCGCTGACCTGACGGTGGCCGACGAACCGGGCCCGACGTACGACCGGGTCATCAATCAAGTCCACGCCGTCCGCCCACCGATGGTGTCCCTCAACCGTTCGGAGCCGGCGGACGAGCTCGACGGTGGCGGTCCAGCTCGGGCTTTGCCCCGCCACGACGGGGTTCATCGACAGGCGAGCGAGGCCCACCTCGGTGACCGGGGTTGTCGCCCACCCCTCGCCATGGACCTGGCGGAACCACCGCTGGCCGGCAGGGAACATGATGTGATGCGGCCAGGCCAGCGCGACGAGCAGATGGACATCGAGCAGGCGGATCACCCCCGTTCGCGGTGCCGTCAAAGCTCGTCCTCCAGCGCGGCGCGGACGGTCTCCACGGTCAGCGGCGGTGCACCCGGTGGCGCCTCGAAGCTGGGGAAGCCCCTGGGGCCTTGATCGATTGTCGTCACCGGGGACAGGCCGCGGCGAACCAGGTCGGAGATCACCACACCCAGGCTTCGCCCTTGAACGCGGGCGAGTGATCGGACGGCCGCCAGGATGTCGTCGTCGAGGTCGACCGTCGTGCGCACATCATGATGTTAACGCACCCTGATGTGCGTTATCTGGGCGGCCGGTCGCGGTTTCAGCTCGCGGCTGAGCGGTGTCCCCCGAGGTCACGCGCCGTCCGGCCCGCCGCGGCGGCGAGCTCGAGGTCGACCACCAGCGCCCGGTGGTCGGATATGCCCCGATCTCGGGCGCTGACGGCTCGTACGGTCTCCAGACCCACTCCGCGACCCAGCACGTGGTCGAGCTGGACCCGTGGGCGCGGCGCGGGGTAGGTCGGGACACGGGCGAGCGGGGTCCATCCCGTCACCAGCCAAGGAACCAGGCCCGGCAGGTTGAAGTCCCCGATGAGCAGGTGCGGCCCGGGCAGGTCGGTCGCCCACCGAGCCAGCCGCCGGAGCTGGGCGATGTTGAAACCGGGCACGAACGACAGGTGCGCTGTGATCACGGTGACCGGCCCGAAGGGTGCCTGCACCTCCGCGGCAACGGCGGCGCGCGGCTCGTCCGGGATGCGGGCCAGCCGGGGCGGGTCACCGGGCACCAGCAGCGGGACGCGTCCTGGCGCCGCAGGGAACCGGAGCACGTGCCACGCCAGGACGGGGTGGCGAGAGACCAGTCCCACGCCGTACGACGCCACGCCCGGCAACGGCTCCCCGTCGGCCGCCGCGGTCCAGGTTCGCACCGGCCCCGGCGTGCCGAGCACGGCGGGGACGAAGCGCCAGTAGGGCGCGGCTAGTTCGTCGGCGACCACCGCGGTCTGGTCGATCCCGGCAGAGCGGTCCTGGCCGTGATCGACTTCCTGTAGCCCCACGACGTCGGCTTCGAGGTCGGCAACGGCCCCCCGCAGGTCGGCCTCGGTCGCCCGACCGGTTCGCGGCGATATGCCGTGCAGGAGGTTGAAGGTTGCGATTCGCATGGCCGCCACGGTGTCGACGCTAGGGGTGGGGGCAGCGGCATGCGACCCGGTATGACGGGACGTACGCAGAGTGTGACCAAACGCCGACCGAACTGGGAATGGTCGACGGGAACCCCGAACCGGCTGGCCTAGGCTCAACGATATGACTGCTGCCTCGGGGACCGCGATCACGGCTATCTCCGCGGCTGCCGGAATCCGCCCGGCAGGGGGACCGCGGATCACCGCGGAGTTGTTCCTGTCCCGCGGCGCCCTGGACCGCGCGGCTCACCTGCGCGCCGACGATGGCGCCCTGGCCCTTGCCTGGGCCGATCCCGCCACCCGGGTGCTCCTCATCTCGGCCGGGATGGCCGCGGTCACCCAAAGACCGGACGGGACCGTCGAGCTGGTGCTGGTGGGGCCGCACGAGGCGCACGGGGGCATCCGCATCTTCCTCGGGCTTGACGCCGACGGTGTCGCCTACTTTGCGGTCGGCACCGAATGCCTCCCCCGTCGGGACGGCACCCACGTCCGGGAGGCGGGCCTGCGCGAGGTCGGCTCGCTGCTTGGCCCTCGCGATGCCGGTCTGTTCGTGCACGCCGCGGCGCTGCTGAACTGGCACGCCACCCACACACACTGCCCGCGCTGTGGCGCCGGGACGGTTCCGGTCTCCGGCGGGCACGTTCGGCGGTGCACCGTCGATGAGAGCGAGCACTTCCCGCGCACCGACCCAGCCGTGATCATGGCGGTGCTCGACGGGGCGGACCGGATCCTGCTGGGCCACCAGGCGGCCTGGCCGCCGGGGCGGTTTTCGACTCTCGCCGGATTCGTCGAGCCGGGGGAGTCCCTGGAGACGGCGGTCGCCCGCGAGGTCGCCGAGGAGGCCGGCGTCGTCGTCGAGGCCGTCGACTATGCCGGCAGCCAGCCCTGGCCGTTCCCGGCCAGCCTGATGCTCGGCTTCTATGCCCGGGCCTCCTCGACCGACATCGTGGTCGACGGGCTGGAGATCGCCGAGGCGCGGTGGTTCACGCGCGTGGAGTTGCGCGAGGCCACCGCGGCCGGCGATGTCCTGCTCCCGCCGGCGGTCTCGATCGCCCGCCGGCTCATCGAGGGCTGGTACGGAGAGCCGCTCACGGAGCCGCACGGCTGGTGAGAGTGCTCAAGCCCGCGTCAGCAGGGCGGGGCGGCGTACGGGATTCAGAGTCCGAGCTTGGCCTTGATCTGCGCCAGGGAGGGATTGGTCAGGACGCTCCCGTCGGGAAAGACGAGCGTGGGCACGGTCTGACTGCCGCCGTTGACCTTCATGACGTGCTCCGCGGCCCCCGTGTCCTGCTCGATGTCGATCTCTTCGAAGACGATGTCCGCACGCCCGAGCTGAGCCTTCAGCCGCTTGCAGTAGCCGCACCACGGGGTGCTGTACATCGTCAGGGTGCCGACAACGGCGGGCATGGAGACCTCTTTCGCGGATGATTGGTCGCTGGTGCGACCTTCCCGGCTCGCTTTCATGATCGATGAAGACGATGCTGCCCTAACAGCCAAAATGCTCACCGATCATGAAAGTGCCGGGTACTAGTAGGGCAAACACTCCGGGCCGGGTCGCTCTTCCCGGCTGGCAGGATGACCGGATGAGTGACCCGCTGCACCCGGCCGACGCCGTGCTCGCGGCGCTCGATCCTGAGCAGCGTGAGGTGGCCACGGCCCTGCACGGGCCGGTCTGCGTCCTCGCGGGCGCGGGCACCGGAAAGACCCGTGCCATCACCCACCGGATCGCCTACGGCGTGCACACCGGGGTCTACGTCCCCCAGCAGGTGCTCGCCGTCACCTTCACCAGCCGAGCGGCGGGGGAAATGCGGTCACGGCTGCGCGTCCTGGGCGTCGGCGGCGTCCAGGCCAGGACCTTCCATGCCGCCGCGCTGCGCCAGCTGACCTACTTCTGGCCGCGCCAGGTTGGCGGCGTGCTGCCGCGCATCGCCGAGCACAAGGCAGGCCTGGTCGCGGAGGCGGCGGCCAGACTCCGGCTGCGCCCGGACCGCACGGCGGTGCGCGACCTCGCGGCGGAGGTGGAGTGGACCAAGGTCACCTTGACCGACCGGGAGGCCTATCCCGTCGCGGCGCAGCGGGCCGGGCGGACACCGCCGGCGGGCCTCAATCCGGCCGATCTCGTCCGGCTGCTCGATGTCTATGAGCAGGTCAAGCGGGAGCGAGCAGTCATCGACTTCGAGGACGTCCTGCTGCTCGCCGTGGGCCTGCTCGCCGATCATCCGGCGGTGGCGGCCACGGTCCGCGGTCAGTACCACCACGTCGTCGTCGATGAATACCAGGACGTCAGCCCCCTGCAGCAGGCGCTGCTCGACCAGTGGCTCGGGGGCCACGACGACCTGTGCGTGGTCGGCGACGCCAGCCAGACCATCTATTCCTTTACCGGCGCGACCCCGGGGTATCTGCTCGACTTCCGCGCGCGCTACCCCGCCGCCACCGTCGTACGGCTGGTGCGTGACTACCGCTCGACCCCGCAGGTGGTGGCGCTGGCCAACCGGCTGCTCGGCCAGGCCGGCGGCCGGGCGGCCCGCCACCGCTTGCAGCTGCTCGCCCAGCGTCCGCCCGGTCCTACGCCGCGGTTCACCGAATATCCCGACGAGCCCGCGGAGGCGGTGGGGGTGGCCGAAGCCGTACGCGCCCTGCTCGCCTCCGGCGTACGGGCCAGTGAGGTGGCGGTGCTGTTCCGCACCAACGCCCAGAGCGAGGCCCTGGAGCAGGCGTTGACCGATCTGGGTGTCGCCTACCTCGTGCGCGGTGGGCAACGCTTCTTCGCCCGACCCGAGGTGCGCCAGGCCATCGTGCTGCTGCGCGGCGCGGCCCGCGCGGCCCAACACGAGGCGTCCCTGGGTGACACCGTTCGCGGGGTGCTGTCCACTAGCGGGTGGTCGAGCGAGCAGCCGGCCGCCGGGGGCGCCGCGCGGGAGCGGTGGGGATCCCTCAACGCGCTGGTGACCCTCGCCGACGACGTCGCGGCCGCCAGGCCCGCCGCCACCCTGTCCGAGCTGGTCGCCGAGCTGGATGAACGTGCCTCGGCCCAGCACGCCCCCACCGTGGAGGGCGTGACCCTGGCGTCGCTGCACGCGGCCAAGGGCCTGGAGTGGGACGCGGTGTTCCTCGTCGGGTTGACAGAGGGCGTCCTGCCCATCAGCTACGCCGAGACCCCGGAGGCCGTCGAGGAGGAGCGCCGCCTGCTCTACGTCGGGGTGACTCGTGCTCGCCAGCACCTGGCCCTGTCCTGGTCGCTGGCCCGCAGCCCCGGGGCGAAGGGGACCCGGCGGCCCTCGCGGTTCCTCGACGGTCTGCGCCCGGACGGCTCGGCTCGCACCGACGCGATCGCCCGAGCCGGCGTGGGCGCAGGCACCGCGGGCCGGCGGGCCCGGCGCGGTGGACCCGTGCGATGCCGGGTCTGCGGGGCCGTGTTGACCGGCGGCGCCGAGCGCAAGATCGGGCGGTGCGCCGGGTGCCCCGCGACCTACGACGAGGCGCTGTTCGACCGGCTGCGAGCCTGGCGGCTGGCGCGGGCGCAGTCGGCCAGCCTGCCCGCCTATGTCGTGTTCACCGATGCCACGCTGACGGTCTTGGCGGAGACGAGGCCCGGCGACGAGCGCGAGCTCGCGGCGGTCCCCGGGGTGGGGCCGGCCAAGCTGGACAGGTACGGCGCGGAGGTCCTCGCGCTGCTGCGCGGCGAGGAACCCTCGGCACCCGACGACGCCGGCTGACCCCGGCTGACCCCGGCCGCGCCGCCGGGATCTGGGAAAAGCCGTTGCGTGGCCTTGCCGGAGGCCCCTAGCCTTCTCGTGCGTTCACTCAAGGGGTGGACTCGCGCCGCCGTGACGGCGCCAACGGCCTGGAGGAGGTGCCCGAGATGGAGACTTACCGTGACCGCATCCCCGTGACGATGCCGAGCGGCCACACCGGCCCGGGCACTTCCGGCGCTGGGCGGTACAGCCGTGCCGTCTCGCCCGGCGTCCTGCCCGTGCACGAGGGCACCGGTCTGCCCTGCGCCGGCGGTCTCGCCGGACGGCGCGCAGTGCGCGGATCCGCCCCGCAAATGCGTATCACCGTCCCCGGCTCCGACCTCCACATCATCGACGCAGTGACCACCGACTTCACCAACGACGTCCCGGGCCCCCGCACCTGGAGCCCACCGGTCTAGCTGTTCATGGACCGGCCCACTCCAGGCCGCGGAACCCGATTCGGGATCCGCGGCCTTTTCGCTGTCCCGACAGCACCGCATACATCAGGTTCATTACCAGGAGATGACATCCCATGGAGCTCGCCACGCTCGTCGGGACCATTGCCGAGACCGAGCTCGACCTCCCGTGCCGGTCCTGTGACTCAGAGCTGTTCTTCGCCGAGTCTCCGGCCGATGTCGAACGCGCCAAGGCCCTGTGCACGACATGCCCCATCCGCGAGGCATGCCTCGACGGTGCTCTCGAACGCCGTGAGCCGTGGGGCGTGTGGGGCGGGGAGCTGTTCATCGGCGGCGTCGTCGTGGCGCGCAAGCGTCCGCGGGGCCGGCCCCGCAAGAACGCGATGGCGGCCTGACTGGCCCACCACCTCCAGAGTCACTGCCTTGAACAGGAGTCAGCCATGGAGCTGCTGTACGAGAATCTAGCGCGGGATAACGCCATCGCCCGCGATCCGCACGCGTTGCACCTCATGGCGCACCGCCGGGCCATTGCCGCCCGGCGTGCCCGGGGCACGGCAGGGCGCGTCCTGCGCCTGCTGTCCCTCGCCGCGGTGCGCTGAGTTGGGCGCGCATATGCGCGCCGTCGCTGCCGGGCCCGGCTCGCCCCCGTGCGAGCCGGAGCCTCACGTCGCACCGGCGCGCATGCAGGGCCCGGCGTCGCCGTTCTAGGCGCTCTTGCGGGCGCGCCGTGAGGTGGTGGCCGATTTCTCGGCGGCGTCTTCGCGCGCAGTCGCGGTCTTCATCGGCTCCGCTTTCGCCGCGCGCTTGCGCGCTGTCGTAGTCTGCCTCGCCGGGGCGGCCTTCTTCGCCGGCGCGGCTTTCTTTCCTGCCGCGGTCTTTCCTGCCGCGGCGGTCTTCCCGGACGCGGGTCGAGCCGACTCGGCCGAGGCCGTACGGCCGCTGTCCTTCGCCCGTGAGCGTGAGCCTGCCGCCGCCGGCTCGGTGGCCGCCTTGCTCGTGCGCTTGGCCGGTGTCCTGGACGCAGTCTCGGCCGGTGTCTGGGCCGCCGTCGTCATGGCCGGGGTCGACGCGGCTGCGTCGGCGCGGCCTTGCTTGGCTGCCTCAACGCTTTGCCGCAAGGCCTCCATCAGATCCACCACGACGCCGCTGTCGGTGCGCTCCTCGGCCGGTGCGAGCTCGCGTCCGGCGGCCTTGGCCGCGACCAACTCCTCGAGGGCCGTGCGGTATTCGTCGGTGTAGTCGGCCAGCTCCAGGTCGCCGGAGAGGGTATCGATGTAGGCCTCGGCCATCGCGGCTTCCTGGGAGCGCACCTCGACGTCGCCCTCGGGAGCCACCACCGCGGGGTCACGCACCTCATCGGGCCACAAGATGGTCTGCATCATCAGCACCTCGCCGCGCGGACGCAGGACGGCCAGCGCCTCGCGGTTGCGCAGCGCCACCTTCACCAGGGCGGCCTTGCCCGAGCTCTCGAGAGCGTCGCGCAGCAGGACGTAGGGCTTGAGACCGGGACCGTCGGCCTGCAGGTAGTAGCTGCGGTTGACGTAGACGGGGTCGACCTGCTCGACGGGGACGAACTGCAGCACGTCGACGGTCCGGCTGGTCGTGAGTGGCAGGTTCGCGAAGTCCTCGTCGGTGAGCACGATCGTGTCCCCGTCGGGCAGGTCATAGCCCTTGGCGATGTCCCGGTAGGCCACCTCTTCGCCGTCGATCTCGCACACCCGGCGGTAGCGGATCCGCCCCCCGTCCGCCGCGTGCACCTGCCGGAATGAGACCGAGCGCTCCTCGGTGGCCGAGTACAGCTTCACCGGGATCGAGACCAACCCGAAGGACACGCTCCCCTTCCAGATCGTTTGCATGGGCCATTGTCGCCCGGCACCGTTGACCAGGGAACATTTTGAGCAAGACTCACTCTGTGCTGCCCAACGGTCGCAACACGACAGCCTCCTGCCCGTCGTCGAGGGAGCCACCGGCGGACAGGCTGAGCACCGAGCGCCTGGTGTTGCGCCGCTGGATACCTGGCGACCGAGAGCCCTTCGCGGCCCTCAATGCCGATCCGGTCGTCATGGAACACTTCCCCGCACCGCTCACGCGGGCCGAGAGCGATGCTCTGGTCGACCGGATGGAGGCCCACCTGGGCGCCCACGGCTGGGGCCGGTGGGCGGTGCAGGTGCGTGGCGACGGAGCCGACGCAGGGCGCTTCGCGGGTTTCGCCGGTCTGGCGATCCCACAGTTCCAGGCTCACTTCACCCCCGCCACCGAGATCGGCTGGCGGCTGGCGCGGTGGGCCTGGGGCCGCGGGTACGCGACGGAGGCTGCTTCGGCGGCGCTGGACTTCGCGTTCTCGTCCCTGGGTCGAACCGAGGTCGTGTCCTTCACGGCCGCGACCAACCTGCGGTCCCAGGCGGTGATGCGCCGGCTCGGGATGACGCGGGAGTCCCGCGGCGACTTTGCGCACCCCGCCCTGCCTGCTGAGCACCCCCTGAGCCGGCACGTGCTCTACCGCCTGCCCGCCACCGACTGGCGCCCGCCCGCGAGCCGCGAGCCGGACCCTTAAAGGATCAGGTGGCTCAGGTGTCGCCCGCCGGCAGGGAACCCACCTGATTCACAGCGGCGACGCGCGGCGGGCCGTCAAAGGCGGTGGTCAGGCCGGCAGGCCGGGGAGCATCGAGGCGAACTCGGCGCGCCAGTCCGCCTCCGACCCCAGCTGGCACAGGACACCGATGCCGCCGAGCCACACCCGGTGAATCAGCAGGTACTGCGGCGGGAGATTGAGCTGCAGGCCAAGGGTGTAGCCGGGGGTGCGCGGATCGCTGACCCGAACGGCCTGGGAGCGCAGCCAGGGCCGGTCGAAGCGGAACCGTGGGGCGGTGAGCGGCTCAAGGAAGGGAAGCAGATAGTCGAGCAGCGCCTGGGGGTTGACCTTCACCGTCGGCTTGATGAAGCCTTCGGCACGCAGCCCCTTGTGCAGCGTGTCGGCGTCACCGTCTAGGGCCACGGCGAGCAGCTCACCGATAGCCAGCGGTAACCCATCGGGCAGCCGGTTCACCGCACCGAAGTCCAGCACGCCCAGCCGCCCGTCGTCGAGCAGGCGGTAGTTGCCGGGGTGCGGGTCGGCGTGCAGCATGCCCACCCGCTGCGGGCCGCCGACCATCAAGCGGACCAGGAGGACACCGCAGCGGTCACGCTGCTCCGGGGTGCCGTCGCGGATGATCTTCGACAGCGGCGTGCCGTCCATCCACTCGCTGACCAGGACGTGCTCGCTGTTGGTCACCACGGCCGGGACGGCGATGTCGAGGTCGTCCTCATAGGCCTTGGCGAACTGGCTCTGGGCCTGCGCCTCGAGGTCGTAGTCGAGCTCTTCCGCGACGCGCTGCTCCAGTTCGTCGAGCAGCGGCTTGATATCGAGCCCGGGGACCAGGCCGCCGAACATCCGAGCGAGCCGGGCTATCTGCTTGAGGTCACCCAGCAGGGCCTCGCCGGCCCCCGGGTACTGGATCTTGACTGCCACCGGACGGCCGTCCTTCCATCGGGCGCTGTGCACCTGCCCGATGGAGGCAGCGGCGGTAGGAACGTCGTCGAAGGAGGTGAACTTGCGTCGCCAGGACCGGCCCAGCTCGGCGGCGAGGACCTTGTGGACCGCCGCCGGCGGCAGCGGGGGCGCGGCCTCCTGCAGCTTGGTCAGGGTCGCGCGGTAGGGCGCGGCCAAGTGCTCGGGCAGAGCCGCTTCGGCCACCGACAGCGCCTGGCCGAACTTCATGGCGCCGCCCTTGAGCTCCCCGAGGACTTTGAAGATCTGCTCGGCGGTGCGGGCCTGGATCTCGGCGGCCACGATCTCGGCCGGACGACCCCCGACCCGCCGGCCGAAGCCCAAAGCGTGGCGTCCGGCGAACCCCACCGGGAGCGCGGCTAGCTTCGCCGAGCGCGTCACGGCCCGCAGCGGGAGGTCAGTCACGTTTGCATTCTCACCCCTGACCGACCCGGCGGCCCGCCGGCGGGCCGAACCGTCCATCGACGGCGCAGCCGCACTCGGGGTGGGGTTGCCACGAGCGGCGCCGCACCGTCAGATCCGGCAGGGTCACCTCCAGGGTGCCATCGAGTGTCGTGGGGGCCGGTTCGCCGTCGAGGTGGGCGAGGGCCTGCGCGGCACCAAGGGCCGCGACGGCCATGGCGAGCGGCGCCTCACACGGCGGTGCCTCCATCGGGTCACTCGCGAGCTGGGCGGCGATGCGGGGCCACAGCGGGTCGCGGTCGCGCCGGTGCAGGTCATGGCAGTGCAGGCAGGAGCTGGCGCCGGGCAGCACCAGTGGGCCGACCACTCCCCGGCCCTCCCGGATCCAGACGGCCAGGT
>WUUC01139713.1_pt1 | contig 11423 bp, 11 predicted proteins | sample 6278441 | NCBI WGS metagenome assembly WUUC01 (sample SAMN13675441, study PRJNA597444) | soil metagenome | isolation source: soil | place: USA: Washington | collected 2017-10 | reverse complement strand
TCGAGGACCTGCCCCTCGGGCCGCTCAGCGCCGAGGCGGCCGAGCAACTCCACCACGAACACCTCTGCGGACAGCACCACATGACGCTGCACCAGGACAGCGGTGGCAACCCGCGCTATCTCCGGCTGCTCGCCACCCTGTGCCAGGGGGCGCACTGCCGGGGAGAGTCCTTGCTCAGGGCCGGCACGGAGCTGCCGCAGGAGGCCACCGCGCCCATCCTCGCGGACCTGGACACCCTCTCCGGTACCGCGCGGGCGGTCGGCCACGCCGCGGCTGTGGTCGGCGACGCCTTCGACCTGGAGCTGACCGCGGCAGTGTCCGAACTCGACCGTGCCACCGTGCTCGTGGCACTCGACGAGCTGCTCGCACTCGACCTGGTCCAGGCGGACGGGGTGCCCGGCGGCTTCCGCTTCCGCCATCCTGTGCTGCGGGGAGTCGTCTACCGCTCGGCGCCCGACGGCTGGCGGCTCGGCGCCCATGCCCGTGCCGTGGAGGCGCTGCGCGGCCTCGGCCAGTCCGTCGTACGGGTCGCAGAGCACGTCGAGCGGGCCGGCGGCGACGGACCGGAGACGGCCGCCGTCCTCGTCTCCGCGGGCAAGGCGATAGAGCTGCAGGCCCCGGACACCGCAGCAGCGTGGTACAACACGGCTCTGCGGCTGCTCGGGAACGGCCCGGACCTCCGGGAGCAGCGCCTGGAGCTGCTGACCGCCATCGCCCACGGGGCCCTGGTGGCCGGTCGACTCGACGACAGCAGGGCCGCCCTGGACCAGCGCGAACAATTGCTCGCGGGCGGTAAGGACAGCCCGGACGGGGCCGCGGCTGCGGTCGAGTGCCGGGCCCGGCTCGCCCAGCTCGCCGGGCGGTACACCGAGGCCCGGACCGTGTTGCTGCAGGCCGTCGGGCCCCGCGGCCCTGCGGCCGACTCGCGGCGGCTGCGGCTGGCGCTCGCGGCCACCACCGTCTGGGACACCGGCTGGCATTGGTCGGAGGACGCTCTGCTCGGCGCGGTCGGCAGCGGGGACCACCTGCTCCAGTCCCTCGCGCTCGGGGTGCACTCGGCCGTCGCGCTGGCCAAGGGCTGCTCGGCTGTGGCGGAGCGCAGCGCAAGCGAGGCCGCCCAGCTCATCGACCGGCAGAGCGATGAACAGCTGGCCCGCCGGATCGACGCCGTCTGCCATGTCGGCTGGGCGGAGCTTCATCTCGGACGCCACGCCGAGGCAGTGCGCCATTTCACCCGCGGGCAGGGGCTGAGCCGACGCCGCGGGCAGTGGCAGCCGATGGTTCCGCTGCTGGTCGGGCTGGGCACCGCCGAGCTGCGTCGCGGGCGCCTGGAACGGGCCCGGGACCAGGCCAACCACGCGATCCGGCTGGCACAGAGCCCCGGCTGCGAGGATCTGCGGAGCATGGCGCTGGCCCTCCGGGCGGAGATCGCCCTCGCCACCGGCGCGACGCTGAACAGCCTGGCCGACAGTCGTGACGCGGCCGAGGCGATCACCCCGGACACTCCGACCTGGCGTCAGGTGCGGCTGGTCCAGGCCGCGGCGCTGCTCTCCGGCGGTGAGTCGGCTGCGTGCACGGAGGCGGTCCTCGACGCAGGCGGTGGCCACTCCCTGCCCGATCTGCCGCTGTGGGACCACCCTCGGGCGTACGACCTGCTCAGCCGGGCTGCGCTCGGCGCCGGGCGGACACGCGAGGCGCGCGACGCGGCCGAACAGGCGCGGGTGGCAGCGGAGGCGCTCGGGTTGCCGGCGGCGCTGAGCCTGGCCGCCGCGGCCCAGGCACGGGTGGCCAGCAGCCCTGCCGAGGCGCTCGGCCATGCGTTGCGGGCCGTCGAAGTGGGGGAGCAGCCGCTGTTGACGGTCGAGGGCCGGCTGCTGGCTGCCCGTGCCCTGCTGGACTCCGGTGACACCGCAGGGGCCGGGCAGCAGTTGGACTCCGCCGAGACGGTCGCCGACCGATGCGGTATGAGTGAGCCGCTGGCCGCCGTGCGCGCGCTGCGTGACGAGGCGGTGGCCCGCACGGCCGAGCCGCACCCGCCGGCCGAGCAGCACATGCTGAGCCAGCGGGAGTTCGAGATCGCGGACCTGGTCAGCCAGGGCCGCACCAACCGGCAGATCGCGCGGCAGCTGGAGGTGAGTCACAAGACCGTGGAGACCCACCTCGGACGGATCTTCACCAAGCTGAACGTCTCCTCTCGAGCCGAGATCGCCAGCATGATCGGGCGGTCCTCGCTCGTCGCCCGGCCGCGTCGCACGGCCGCCGCGCGATAGCTCTCGTCACGAAGCCGCCGTGCCCCCGGGCGCGGCGGCTTCGTAGCGCTGTTCCGTGATCGGCTCGTGAGCCTAGTCAGGGCAATGACCGACAGGTCTCCGAGCCGCTGCGGTGTCAGGGTGGTTGAGGAGTCCGAACCACCTCCACGACTTGGCACGGCCCGGCGTCACTACAGATCACATTCAGCGGAGGAGCGTATGGGGGCCTTCGGTTTGGCCGCGAGCGGTTTCACGGGCAACGCACTGGCAGAGCTGGCCGCGGACACCGTCCGGGGCGGCTACACGGTGCTGAACGGAGAACGCCTGCGCTCTTTGCTCCCCGAGGACGACCTCGACGCGTTCGGCCGGTTCTGGAACGACCTGCCCCCGGACGAGGCACTCACCGATGGCGGCGGCTACCGCTACCGGCGCTACGGACGGCTCCGGGTGGCGGTCGGCGAGGACGGCCCGTCGTTCGAGGTGCTTCCGCACACCACCTTCCGGCAGGACGGCATACCGCTGTGGCGCGGCGCGGACCGGGAGTTCGCACCGATCGACGAGAAGGTGCTGCTGCACCCCGGGATGCACGCGCTGGCGGGCTTCGACGCCGCCCTGGCCACTGCGATCTGCGGTCGCCGCAGCTGGGAGCTGGGCGTCCACCAGATTCGCATGGTCGCGAGCCGCGACGAGGACGGCCTGCCGACGCCGGAGGGCCGGCACCGGGACGGACACTGGTACATCGGGATGCACCTGATCCGCCGTGAGGACTGCCGCGGCGGCGAATCGACGATCTACCCGGAGCAGGGTGAGCCCGCCCGGCTCACCCTGCGCACCCCGCTCGACTCGGTCTTCGTCGACGACCGGCTTGTCACCCACGAGGTGTCGCCGACGAAGCCGTTACGGGACGCCGGCATCCGCGACATGCTGCTGATCGACATCAACCCCGCGGAAGACGTCGCATGACCTGGCCGGCCTCGGGGGCCGAGACGGAGCTGCTGCGGTCCATGGTGGAGATCCCCTCCCTCTCCGGCGCCGAGGGGGAACTGGCGGCCATGCTGGCCGGGCGGATGGCCGCGGCGGGCTTCGACACCCACATCGACGCGGCCGGCAATGTGCACGGAGCAGTCGGCGATCCGGAAGGCCCGGAGATCCGGATGCTCGGACACCTCGACACCGTCCCCGGCGACCTCCCGGTACGGCTGGAGAACGGCGTGCTGACCGGTCGCGGCACGGTCGACGCCAAGGGGCCGCTGGCCGCCATGGTCTGCGCCGCGGCCCGGCTCGCGGACCGCATCCCGGCCCGCCTGGTACTGGTCGGGGCCGTCGGTGAGGAGGCCGCCTCGCACGGTGCCCGGCACTTGCTGCACCTTCCGCCGCCCGACGCGCTGATCATCGGCGAACCGAGCGGCGTACATTCCGTCGGCATCGGCTACAAGGGCGTCCTCCGGTTCCGGACGGAGTTCACCCAGCCGCCCGCGCACACCAGTTCCGACCAGGCGACCGCAGCCGAGGTCGCGGTCTCGTTCTGGCAGGAGCTGACCGCTTCGCTGGCCGGCGGCCATGGCGATGACGCGCCGTTGTTCGAGCGCGCATTGCCGACGCTGATCGGCATGGCAGGCGACTTGGAACACGCCGCCCTTGACATCTCCTGCCGGCTCCCGATCGGCTTCGACACCGCGGGGTTCATCGCCCGGCTCCGCGGAGCGGGGCGGCGCGTCACCGTCGTCGAGGACGTGCCCGCGGCACGCTCGCGGCGCACCGACCCGGTGGTGGCCGCGCTCAGCGCGGCCGTCCGGGCGCGCGGCGTGCGCCCCGTCCAGAAGCTGAAGCTCGGCACGTCCGACTGGAATGTGGTCGCCCGCCACTGGCCGGTCCCCACCGCCGCTTACGGGCCGGGCGACTCGCACGTGTGCCACAGCGCCGACGAACACATCGACCTCAACGAATACCTGGCTGCCATCGACGTACTGACCGATGCGCTGCCCCGGCTCGTCCACACACTGCGCCGGCCCAGTCCTCCCCCGGTTACCGCTGGGAGGCGCCCCCACGGCGCCGCGCACTCCGGAAAGGGAGCGTCCGACAGTGACCGCAAGGCGACAGAAACTGGCCGTCCTGGCATCCAGGACGCGGCTGGAGGAACGGCTGCTCCTCGCTGAACTCCGCAGGCGGGACGTCGACTTCGAGCAGCTCGACGCGCGGCGGCTGACCGTGCGGCTGAACAACTCCGAGCGGCTCACCCTGCCGTACGCCGGGGCGCTCAGCCGGGAGATCTCGCACACCCGCAACCTCCACGGCAGCCGACTGCTGGAGCACGCCGGCGTGCCGGTGGTGAACAGCTCCGAGGTCATCGGGCTGTGCGGCGACAAGCTGCTCACCACCCTCGCCCTGCGCGACGGCGGGCTTCCCACCATCCGGGCACTGGTCGGCCTCACCCCCGACGCGGTGCTGGACGAGCTGGACGACTTCGGCTACCCGGCGGTGGTCAAGCCGCTCACCGGATCCTGGGGCCGGCTCGCGGCCCGGATGCACGACCACGAGCAGGCCGAGGCGCTGCTGGAGCACCGCGCCGCGCTCAGCGGGCCGCAGCACCAGATCACCTTCGTACAGGAGTACGTGGACAAGCCGGACCGCGACATCAAGGCGTACGTCTTCGGTGGCGAGGTGGCCGGCGCGATCTACAAGGTGCGGGAGGGCCACTGGCGCACCAACACCGCGCGCGGTGGCCGGGCCGAGATGTGCCCGCTCACCGACGATCTGGTCAAACTCCTTCAGGCCACCGCCGACGCCATCGGCCAGGGAGTGCTCGGGATCGACGTCATCGAAGACCGGGACGGCCGGATGTTCGTCAACGAGGTCAACCACACGCCGGAGTTCCACGGAGCGGTCGAGGTGCTGGGCACGGACCTGGTCGGCGCCTATGTGGACTACGTGCTCGGCCGGCTGAAGCCGGAGGGCGGGGAATGAGCCGCCATCCGGTGCCGGCGGGACCGGTGCCCGGCCGGGGCCGGCTGATGGAACTGCCGCCCGGGCGGTACGACTGGCTGCGGCTCGACCTGAGCCGCCCGGTGGAGTGCGAGATCTCCGGCACCGCCTGGCTCCACTTCGAGGGCGGCGTCGACTCGGAACAGCTCGTGGCCACCCCCGGTTCGCCCGCCCGGGCGTGGCTCCCGGTACCGCGCCGTGACGTCCTGCACGGCGTACGGCTGCCGGACCGGCCGGAACTGGAGGTGGCCGCGGTGACGTTGGTGCCCAGCCCGCCCGGCACATTCCGGCATGGTGAGGGCGGGGCGCATGGCTGACGCCGGAAAACTCGCCCTGCTCGGCGGCGCCCGTACGGTGAGCAGGCAGGACGTGACGAAGGCGCTGACCGGATGGCCGGTGGTGACCGAGCGGGAACACGAGGCGCTGCGGGGGGTGCTGGACGGCGGCCTGTTCACCTCTAACGACGCGGGGCGCGGCGAGGTCAGCGCGCTGCAGCGGGAGTGGGCCGACTATGTGGGGACCCGGCACTGCGCGGCCGTCGCCAACGGCACCGCCGCACTGGAACTCTCCCTCGCCGCACTGGACCTGGAGCCGGATGCCGAGGTGCTGGTGCCCGCGCTGACTTTCGTCGGCAGCGCGGTGCCGATCGTTCAGCGAGGGCTGAAGCCGGTCTTCGTCGACATCGACCCACAGACCTACACCCTCGACCCGGTGGCCGCCGAGAAGGCGGTCACCGGCCGTACCCGGGCAGTGATCGCCGTCCATCTGCACGGGCTGCCCTGCGACATGACCGCCATCCGCGCCCTCGCCGAGCGGCACGGGCTGTACGTCGTCGAGGACGCCGCCCAGGCCCAGGGCGCCACGTACCGGGGCCGCAGGACCGCCTCGCTCGGCGACATCAACGCGGTCAGCCTCAACGTGGTGAAGAACCTTCCCACCTGCGGCGAGGGCGGCCTGGTCAGCACGGACGACGGTGCACTGCACGAACGCGTCGTGCTGCACCGCCAGTTCGGAGAGGAGCTGAGCCCAGGCCGGGACCGCGACTACCTGTCCCGAGTGCTCGCAGGCAACGAGAAGCTGAGCGCCGTCCAGGCCGCGTTCACCCGTTGCCAGCTGCAGCGGCTCGACGCCGACAGCGCCGCCCGCGACCGCGTCGTACGCAGATTCCTGCACCGGCTCGACGCGCTGCCCGGGCTGACCGTGCCGACCTGTCCCGAGGACCGCACCCACGCCTGGCACATCGTGCGGTTGCGCTTCGACCCGGCGGCCGCCGGTCACCCGGAACTGGCCGCGGGGCCGTTCCGGGCGACGCTGCAACGGGCGCTGCGCGCCGAGGGAGTGCCGGCGCAGCCGTACCAGGTCGTGCCGCTCCCCGGACAGCAGGCGTTCCGCAGCATCGGTGCGGACATCCAGGATTTCCCGGTCAGCCTTGCGGTGATCGACGAGTCCATCACCCTCCAGCGCTGGCACCTCAATCCGGCCTGCGGGCCCGTCCTCGACGGGTGCGCCACCGCCTTCGAGAAGGTATGGGAGCAATTGGACACCCTCGCACCAGTCATCGCCTCGGCCCGCCATCGCCCGCCCTGGGATGCGGCCGTGAACGGAGGGAGACAGCGATGACCACATCGACGACAAGCCCCCGGCCCACCTTCGCCGACCGTGCGTTCCGGGTACGCGAACACATCCTCGCGATGGGCGCCGCACCGCACGGTGCGCACGTCGGCGGCAGCCTGTCCTGCGCCGACGTGCTGCTGCACCTCTACACCAGGGTGCTCCGGTTGCGCCCCGAGGAGCCGGAATGGCCGGAGCGGGACCGGTTCGTGCTGAGCAAGGGCCACGCGGCGCCCGCGCTGTACGCGGTGCTGGCGGAGACCGGGTTCATAGAAGAGGAGGAGCTGGCGACCTACACCCGCCCCGGCAGCCGGCTCGCCGGACACCCGCTGGGCCGGCTGCCCGGGGTGGAGTTCCCGACCGGCTCGCTGGGCCACGGGCTTTCCCTCGGTACCGGCGTCGCCCTCGCCATGCGCAGGCTCGGCCGCGACGCACGCGCCTTCGTGCTGCTCGGAGACGGCGAGCTGCAGGAGGGCTCGGTGTGGGAAGCGGCGATGGCGGCGGCCCAGTACCGGCTGGACAACCTGGTCGCCGTGGTCGACCGCAACGGGCTGCAGATCACCGGCGGCACCGAGGACTGCGTGGCGCTCGAACCGCTCGCGGAACGGTGGCGCAGCTTCGGCTGGGCCGCCGTCGAGATCGACGGCCACGACGAGGCCGCGCTCGACACGACGTTCGCGGCGGTTCCCGCGGAGCCCGGACGGCCCACGGTGGTCCTCGCCCGGACGGTCAAAGGCCGCGGCGTCGCGCTCTTCGAGGGCAAGAAGAAGAGCCACTCCGTACAGCTCACCCCGAGGCTCTACCAGCGGGCGAGGAAAGACCTGAGGTCAGGCAGGACGGCATGAGCGAAGTGATCACCGGCGCGCCCGCCGGGCAGAGCTGGGCCGAACGGTACGCGGTGCCAGCCCGGGACGCCTACCGCCGCACCCTGGTCGAGCTGGCCCGGCTGGACCCGCGGATCTTCTGCGTCGACTCGGACATGGGCGGCCTGGAGACCCTGTTCGGCGAGACGCTCCCGGACCAGTACGTCAACGTGGGCATCGCTGAGGCGAACCTGCTGGGTGTGTCCGCCGGGCTCGCCCACTCCGGGCTGCTGCCCTACGCCAACACCATCGCGAGCTTCGCCGCGACCCGGGCCTGCGAGCAGTTGAAGGTCGACATCGCGGGCAACAACCTCCCGGTGCGTACCGTCGTCACGCACGCCGGCGCTTCCGCCGGGCACTACGGCCCGACGCACCACGCGCTGGAGGACATCGCGATCGTCCGGACCCTGCCGCACATGACGGTCGTCGTGCCGTGCGACGCGGCCGAGGCGGAGGCGGCCGTGCGCGCCACCGTCGATCTGCCGGGCCCGCTGTACCTGCGCCTCGGGCGCGGGGCGACACCGCTGGTGAACAGCGGCCCGTACGTCTTCCGGCTCGGCGAGGCCCGGCTGCTGCGCGAGGGCGGGGACGTCACCCTCGTCGCCACCGGTCCCTACCCGGTGGTGATGGCGCTGGAGGCGGCCGAACTCCTCGCCCAGGAGGGGTGTTCGGCCCGCGTGCTCAACATGCACACGGTCAAGCCGCTCGACACCGCGGCGCTCGGCCGCGCCGCCCGGCAGACCCGCGGAATCGTCACGGTGGAGGACCACGTGCGGATCGGCGGACTCGGCGCCGCCGTCTGCGAGGCGGTTGCGGAGGACCACCCGTGCCCGGTACGCCGGATCGGCCTCCCCGACGGGTATCTCGACCACGTGGCCGACGAGCGTGAGTTGCTGGAGCACGCGGGGGTGCACCCTGAGCGGGTCGCGGCGGCGGCCCTCCGCCTCGCCCGGGAGCGGGAATGAGCCGCTCAGACCGGCGCGGTGGCCGGCTGCACGCGCACCGCCGGGCTGCGCCACCAGGCCAGCAGTTCCGGATGGCGCTCCCGTGGCCGGCAGAACGCGTCCACGGCGACGGCGGGCCGTGCGAAGAACGGTCCACCGGAGCCCGCGTCCGCCAAGGTGCGCTGCACGAGGGCGAGTTCGGCCGCTCCGGCGCCCGGCCAGAAGTCCGCGCCGAGGGCCCCTTCGCGGGCCCGGGCCCGTTCCCCGGCGGCGAGCAGCCGCGCCCGGCAGGACGTGCCGCCCGCCACCGCCCGCCACTCGAGCAGCAGCCCGGACCCCAGCGGGAGAGCGCCGTGCGGAACGGGCACGGGCGGCTGGTCGAGCGCGCGCCGCATGTGAACCTCGGAGAGCGGCTTGTCGGCTGCGCCGAAGTGCCGCACCGTGCGGTAGCCGAGCCGGGCGTAGAACGCCGGGGTGCCCCGCTCCACCACCGCGTCCAGCGCCACCTCGCGCGCCCCGGCGGCCATGGCGTCCGCCTCCAGCCGGCGCAGCAGCGCGCGTGCGGAGCCGGTACGGCGGCGCGTGGGATCGACCGCCAGCCGCCGTACCTCCCAGAGCTCCGGTGCTGTCCGCACCGCCCGCACAGTGCCCACCAGCCGGCCGGACTCCTCGGCCACCCACAGCAGTTGGCCCGCGGTCAGGTCTCTGTGGAGCTCGGCCGCGCCTGCCAGCGCGCCGTCCGCAGTGGGCAGTCCGGGCAGGAGATCCCCCGATGAATAAGCGGATCGCACGAGTTCGGATATCCGCTCGGCACGTTCCCGGGAGAGCGAAGTAATGAGGTTCACGTGCATCCACGAATGATAAGCACGGTCGTCGACATTTCAGAAGTCTGCAACAACCGCGGAATTGCGAAGCCGGGCGCTGACGAATCGTACGGATTCAACATCTGGCGCAACACCTTTCCCGCGGAGGATCTGTCGGCCCCCGGTTCCATGGTGACCGTGGCCGGAGTGGAATTCGAGTTCCCGGTCCGGGAAATGGGCGGCGGCGACAACATCCGGTGCCGCGGCCAGTTGGTGGCGCTGCCCGCAGGCCGCCATGACTGGCTCTACCTCCTCGGCGCGGCCGAGCGGCGCACCGAGGACGAGGCCGAACTCCACTACGCCGACGGCACGGTGCGTACCGCCTGGCTGCGCATGTCCGACTTCTGGCCCGAGACCCCCGCCTGGTTCGGCGAACCGGAAGCATTCCGTGCCACCGGGCTGCGCTATCCGCGGCACACCCAGGCCGGGCACCGTCCGGTCATCTGGCAGCAGCGGATCCCGGTCACTGTGCCGGGCGAGCTGGCTGGGCTACGGCTGCCGGACAACCCCGCCATGCACGTCTTCGCGCTCACCGCCGTCGAAGAGCCGGGGGTGCGCGATGAGGGTTGAGCTGACGCCCGTCCATCCCTGGCGGCACGAGCTGGGGCACTGCCTGCACACCACCGCCGGAGTGCTGCTGGCGCACCGGGGCCTGGACCCGGAGATCGTGCTCGGCGCGGCCTGGAGCTTCCACTATCCGGCCGACGTGCGCCGCGAGGAGTACTACCTTCCGGGCCACGCCGACGATCTCTTCGCCGGGCTCGCCCCCTATCACGGGCTGCACTCCCGCTGGCACCGCCCGGCCGACGCGGAGGAAGGCTGGCGCGAGGTGCGCGCCGAACTGCTCGCCGGGCGGCCCGTCGCGGTCGCCGCCGACAACTTCCACCTCCCGTTCCGCCCCGCCTACGGGGATGTGCACACCAACCATCTGATGGTGGTGCACGGCTTCGACGACGCGGCGGGAGAGGTGTACGTCACCGACCCGGTGCCGCCCGCCCATCAGGGGCCTCTGGCCCTGGAGGAGCTGACGGCGGCCCGGGACTCGGGCAATCCGGTGCAGCACGACCGGGACATGTTCTTCACCGCCAACCCGATCGGCAACCGCTGGCTGAGCTGGGACGCGACCGGGCAACAGCCGGAATTCACACCGGAGTTCGCGGCCGAAGCGGTGACACGGAACGTACGGGGCCTCGCCGAGCCCGGCGATCCGAGCACCTCCGGGCTGCCCGGACTGCGGGCCTTCCTGGCCGGTGCCTGGGACCTGCTGGGGGAGAGACCGGAGGTGGTGGACGAGGTGTTCATCGTGGCCGGGCCCGTGCTGGCGGTGACCGGGCTGCATGCCGACTTCCTGGCGCGGGCCGGGCGGGAGTTCGGCGACGGCCGGTTGCGGGAGCTCGCCCGGCAGGTCGCCGCGGTCGCCCACCACTGGTCGGCGCTGCGGATCGCGGTGGCCACCGCACGCGCGGACCCGGCCGCCGCTCTGCCCGCGCTGCGCCGCCGCTCCGCCCGGCTGGCCAACGCCTACGAGCAGGTTCTGACGGCACTGGACGGGTACGTGTCGGGGGTTTCCCCTACTCCCCGCCCGCCCGAGGTTCCGCGACCCTCGAAAGGTCGAATGGATGGCCTTCCGGCGGAGGTGACGCAGTGAACGTGGCCTGTCCCGAATGCGTGGCAGATGTGGAACTCACGCAGCAGCCAGAGCTCAACGAAATCCTCGAATGCGGTGAATGCGCCGGGGAGCTCGAAGTGATTTCGCTGGACCCGCTGATGGTCGCGGTGGCGCCCGAGGCCGAGGAGGACTGGGGCGAGTGATCCGGGCCGGGATCGTAGGCGGCGCCGGTTATATCGGGGGAGAATTGCTGCGTCTGCTCTCCGGCCATCCGGAAGTGGAGATCGCGGCAGTCACCTCGT
>WUUC01076803.1_pt1 | contig 11423 bp, 3 predicted proteins | sample 6278441 | NCBI WGS metagenome assembly WUUC01 (sample SAMN13675441, study PRJNA597444) | soil metagenome | isolation source: soil | place: USA: Washington | collected 2017-10 | reverse complement strand
GTGTGATGTCCACCAATCCAAGTTACCTGCAATCATCCGCGGACGGCCGCGTCAAGAACTACCGCGATTGGGGACTGCCGCTCGGTCGTCGCTTCCGCGCGCTGAAGTTGTGGTTTCTTATCCGCGAGCAGGGGATCAGCGGGCTGCAACAGCGGTTACGGCGTGACTTACGCAATGCGCAGTGGTTGGCGGAGCAAGTCGGCAAGACCGACAACTGGCGCGTAGTCGCGCCTGTCGTGCTGCAGACTGTCTGCGTACGACATGAGCCACCGGACGTGCAGGGTGAATGGCTCAATCGCCATACGCTCGAATGGGCAGGACGGCTGAATCAGTCGGGTGCGGCTTATGTCACACCTGCGATTCTGGATGATCGTTGGATGGTTCGCGTGTCGATCGGCGCTGAACAGACTGAGCAACACCACGTCGAGGCGCTGTGGCAGGCGATGCAGCACAGCGTTGGACCTGGCCTTGCATCCGCCTGACTGCTGTCGACGCCCTGACGCATGACTACACCGCCGCCGCAACCACGCGCCACGTCAACCCTTGCGAGTTTCCTGCGTGAATCCAGCGAGAGCATTCTCGACCGCTGGGAGCAGGATGCGCGCGAATTTCCCAAGTCTGCGCAGCTGCCGCGCGCTCTGCTGCGGGACAGTTTTCCCGAACTTTTGCAGCATATTGCGGATGAAGCTGAGCTGCTGCCAGGCGCGACGGATCCAACGGAGGCTGACGAGGCGGCGCGGAAACACGCGTTGCAGCGGCTTGATTTGGGATTTTCGCTCGGGGAGATGGTGCACGACTACGCCCTGCTCCGGCAGGCGGTGTGGGGCGTTGTTGATCTCAGTGGCATTACTCTCGACACGCGTGAATCAGCATTGCTCGACACGGTGCTCGATCGAACGATCGAGCACGCCGTCGTTTCATATTCAGCGGCGCAACAGCGAACCCTGCTCGCGGTTAATCAGATCTCGCAAGCCGCACTCGACAGCGAAGATGTCGAGGCCTTGCTGCAGCGATTGATCGATGTCTTCCGGCGCACCGCCGAAGGCGTGGACGAAGTCGAGATGTTATTGTGTGACGGCGATCGATTGGTCACGCGCGCGTCGAGCGGATCGGTCGCTGCGCCAGATAGCACGGCGGCTAATTTGGTCGCGAGCGATGTCGTAAGCGACCGGCGGCCGGTGGTGGCGACCGTTCACGAAGCGGCCGAAGATGATTCTGCATACGCCGCAGAACTTCGCGAGCGTAACTTGCGCGTGATGTATGCCGCGCCGCTGATCCAGGGCCACGAAGTCATTGGCGTGGCGCAGATGGGATCGCGTACCGCTTTTGATTTTTCGGATGAGCACCGTGTGTTGTTCCGGGTCATGTCCGAACACGCGACCATGCTCATCGACCGAGCGCGTGCTATTGCACGTGGCCGGGCGGATGCGGCAGTCATGCGTGCGCTCGCGTCCGCGTCCACATTGGACGAAGCCCTCAACGCACTGCTCACCACTATCGGCGAACAGTTCGCGTGGGATACCGGCGCCTTCTGGCGTCACGATTCTGCTGCGGACACGTTGCGGTTCGAACGCGGATGGCATGCGCCCGGGCAGGACTTCGCGGCTTTTTGGGAGCCGAGCATCAAACGCACTTTCGACCGAGGCGTCGGCTTGCCCGGACAGGTGTGGGCAACCGGCAGCGTCGCCTGGATCACCAACATTCGGGATGACACCACATTTCTTCGTACTGCCGAAGCCACCAACGCCGACTTGCAGAGCGCGATTGCTTTTCCCGTCTCTGGCGAAAACGGCGAAACCATTGGCGTCCTCGAGTTTTTCACCCGGCGACGGCGTAGCGCGCACGAAGAAGGGGTTTATCTAACGCGCGTCATCGCGCGGCAGCTGCCCGACTTCATGGGTCGCATTGCGACGAGCGAGCGCATCCGTCAAAGCGAAATGGAAATGAGCGCGATGCAGGCTTCCGCGCTCGACGCCATCATCTGGATGGACGACACCGGCCGCGTAACAGCGTGGAATCCGGCAGCGACACGGACGTTTGGGTACGGTGCGGACGAAGCCATTGGTCGCACCCTTGCGGATTTGATCATTCCCCACGCGTTACGCGCGGCACACCACCGTGGCCTGGCGCGGTATCTGCGCACAGGCCAGGAGCAGTACATGAACCGGCGGCTCGAGGTGCCCGCCGTAGACAAGAACGGCAGGGAGTTCCCCGTCGAATTGGTCATCACGGCGCTCCTTGGCGCGGCTGCTCCACAGTTTTGCGGCTTCGTACGCGACATCAGCGAGCGCAAAGCGTCTGAGGCCGAGCGTCAACGCCTGCTCGAAGAGGCGCAACAGGCGACGCAAATGCGTGACCACTTGCTCGCCGTCGTGTCCCACGACCTGCGTAATTCACTCAACGCCGTGGTGGTGAGCGGCGCAATGTTGCAGATGGCGATCGCCCGTTCGGGCACCGATGACCGTGTGGCCGGGCGGACCGTTGACACGATTCTGCGCGCCGCGAACCAAATGCGGCAACTCATTGGCGATCTGCTGGATGTCGCAGTAATGCAGAGCGGTCGGCTGTCAATCGATCTCAAACAGGAAAACGTCTGCTCGTTAATCAGCGAAGCCGTGGACCTGCACAAACCACTGGCACACGATAAGGGGATGGTGCTCGAGGTACGCGATGTCCCCGACGAAATCTGGATCAACGCCGATCGGGGACGCCTCCTGCAGGTGTTTTCGAATTTGCTTGGCAACGCCATCAAATTCGGCCGCCGCGACGACACGATTACGGTGCGCGCGAATGTCGACGCGGACAGAGTGTGCATGGCGGTGATCGACACCGGACCGGGAATCAAAGCGGACATCCTGCCGCTCATCTTCGAACCGCACTGGGCGGGGCATGTCCCTGGCAAGGGAACGGGTCTCGGCCTGTTCATTTCCCGGCGTCTGGTCGAGGCGCACGGGGGTGAGCTTGTTGCCGAGAGCGGGCCGACCGGTGGCACAACGTTCAGGTTTTGCCTGCCCGTGATTCAACACGCGTAGCGGCGGTCATTGCCGCGGCCGTCGACGACCGCATTGAGCATCTCAGGATAAGACGCCCGGCGAGGCGGGATTTATTGCTTGCGGAACGAAAAGTCCAAAAACGGTCGCGCGCCTCGTGGGGCCGCGAGGAGCCCCACGAAGCGGCGAAATGCAAAGCGTCTAGAAGTTCAGCCGCATGCCGAAGCGGAAGATCCGCGGCGGCACGATAGCGCTCGGACGTAGGAAGCCCTGCACCTGCACGCGACTTCCATCAGCCAGCGTCACCGTCGGACGGCCGACGATGCTGCTCTGTTGCCCGATGTCGGCGGCGTTCGTGTTCGCGATGTTGAAGGCATCGACGAACGCTGAGAGCGAACGGCTGCCAAAGCGGAAGCGCCGCTCGATCTTGGCATCCACGACCGTCACGTTATCGGTCCGATACGTGCCGTTCTGCTCGGCCTCGTACGCCCCGGTACCGGTGGCGGTGATGTTCTGTCCCGGCTGACCTTGCGCAACCACGTCGCGCGAGATTGGCGAGCCAGACTGGTGGCGCAGCGACCCGGTGGCGACGATGCCCCAAGGCGCTTGATAGGTGCCGAACAGCTTGAAGTTCCAGTTGGTCACAGTCTCGTCTGCAAACCGCTCCTGATTCGGGTTCTGCACGTAACGCACGTCCCGATCCCAGTTGTAGTAATAGCTCGTCACAAACGACCAGCGATTGGACATCCGCTTGGTAAGCGTGAAATCAATCGCCGCGTCGTCGGCGAGTTCCTCCGCGACGGTACGGGTTTCCGTGCGGCTGGCAGGTGCCTGCCCCGGAATGTCATACCAAGTGAAGTTCGGGCCGTCGTCTGCATTGCCGACGATGCCGTCAACGCCAGGATCTGCGAAGGAGCGCTCGAGGGTGTAGAGGCTGTAGACGCGATTGAGTTCGACCGCCTCCGAGTTGTTGCGGTCAGTGCGGAACGTATAGCCAGCGCGGAAGCCGAGATTGTTGGCGACTTCGCGTTCGAACCAGAAGCTCATACTGTCGGTGTAGGGATCCTTGATGTTCGGATCGATCGACGTTGAGACGCCGCCCACACCCGACACCGCACGGTTCTGACCGAATTCGTCGTTGGTGAACAGCCCGTCGCCGTTGCGGTCGATCCAGTCGAACGTCGCTGTCGCGGACGCCAACGGATTGACCGTGCCCGACGCGTTGCCCGTGTTGTGATGGAACCGGCCCCAATTGGCCTTAACCAGCGTCTTGCCGTTGCCGTTCACATCCCATGACATGCCAAATCGCGGCGCAATCAGCGCCGGGTAACGGCGAATGCCACCCTCGCCTGGCGCAGTGAAGTTGTTATCGGCAAAGGCCGTTCGCGGCAATGAGTAGGCGCCAACAGACGTTTGAATCGGCACCCCAGCGTAAAAAAAATCACGCCAGGGGCTATTGGGAATCGTCTGATCGGGGAAGAACGACTCGTAGTAGTCCCACCGCAGGCCAAGACTCGCTGTCAAACGCTGTGCGATCTGAATTGAATCATTGATGTAGGCGCCGTGGTGCCAGTTCGCATTGGTCTGGACGCGCGGCGTGTTCTGAATCTGCACCCGATACGGCACGCTGAAGACGGGCGCGCTCCCAGTGCTGTTGAACTGAAGCGACAGGGAGTCCTTGAAGCCGCCGTTGGTGTCTTCGTTGGATTCCCGTTCCGAGAGGAAGCCGACTTTGACGGTGTGATTGCCGCCGAACCAGTTGTCCTGGAACATCTGGCCATCCCAGTTGAACTGCCAACGCCGCCGATCAGTACGCGTGTAGTCCTCGGAACCTTTTGTAAACGTTGACCCAGGGCCGGCATCGGTAATTCGGTTGTCGAGATTCTCGCCCAGCTCGCCGTTGGGCCCGTACGGAATCTGCGGGAAGTTGTAGCCAAACGACGAGAGCGCCGTACGGAAGAAGAACTTCGGACTGACGATCGAGTTCCATTCGACGTTGCCAGCCCACGAACCGCTGTCCTGCTTGTTGACGGTCCAGCGATAGCGCGTGGACGAGCCGCCGCGTTCGGGTAGCAGCTTGCGTCCGTACTGGATGTAATGGCTGATGCGGTTGTTCGGCGACAGTTGATAGCTCAATTTGTAGGTGCCGTTTTGCAGGCTGGTGAGCTGACCGAAGTCGCCCGGATTCTCGACGGGGAATCCGGAAACCGTGACGGTGCTGTCCTGCCGCCGCACCGACATGTAGTACCAGAGTTTGTCTCGTTTCAACGGGCCACCGACGTCGCCGTTGACGTCAAAGTAGCTGAGCGTGCGCGTCCCTTCGCCGATCCCGAGCGCCGCCAGGCGATCGTCGATGTTCGCCCCCTGGAGGTTTTCGTTTTGATAATCGGTGTACAACGTGCCGCGCAGCTGGTTGCCGCCGGCCTTGATCACCGCGTTCAACTGCACGCCGGGCGTCGCGGCCTGTGCGTCGTTGCCGTCGGAGCCGAGCTGGATCTCGTCGAATGATCCGTAGTCGTAATAGAAGCCCGCGCTGCCGGTGCCTTCGGTGGTGTTGACGCCGTCGATCTGAATGCGGACCTGGCCTGAGAAGCCGAACGCTTCGAAGCCAGTCTGCGTGCCGGCGCGTGATCCTCCCACATCCATGCGCGACACACGCACCCCGGGGGACTGCCCCATCACCGACCAGATGTCGCGCGCGTTAGGCAGCGTCTGCAACATGTCCTGCGTGATGTTGAACGTGCTCGTCGTGCTGCTGACATCGACTACAGGTGATGCCCCGCTCACGGTTACCGATTCCTGCAGCGAAGCGACTTGCAACTGCACATTGACCGTCGCCGTGAAGCCCAGGTTGACGACAATCCCTTCACGCCGGACGTTACCGAACCCTGCGAGTTCGTAAGTCAGCGTATAGGTGCCGGGGGGCACGGACGGAAAACGGTATTGACCACTTTCGTTGGTCACCGCCGTCTGTACACCCATGAGTGCCGGACTGGTGGCGGTGACCGTCACGCCCGGAAGCATGCCGCCGGTGTCGTCGGCGACGCTGCCATTGATACTGCCGGTCGTTTGTGCCAGTGACGCCGGGACACAAGACAAACACACCATCACGCTCAGCAACGCTGTGCGGAACACGTTCATCGCCTCTCTCCTCTTTCAGGCCTCGAGGCCTCGGGCGTAACGCCCGCGACTGCAAGGGCCGCAAAACGGGGTGTGGGCCCCGCGAAAGAAGATGCTAGCGGTGGATGTTTCCTGAAGGGGCGATGTTAAGGGTGAGTAAAAAAAAAGGGCGGGACCAAAGGCCCCGCCCCTGACGTGAGTGTCGTTGGTACCAGGCGCTAGAACATCAAGCGCATGCCGAAGCGGAAGATGCGCGGTGGCACGATCGAGGTCGGGCGCAGGAAGCCCTGCACCTGAACGCGGCTGCCGTCCGCGAGGGTGACCGTGGGACGACCCGACGTCCCCGTTTGCGATCCGATGTTGGCCGCGTTCGTGTTCAGGATGTTGAACAGATCCACGAAGGCTGAGAGCGCACGGCCGCCGAAGCGGAAGCGGCGCTCGACCTTCGCATCCACCACAGTCACGTTGTCGGTCCGGTAGGAGGTGTTCGACTCGGCTTCGTAAACGGTGCCCGAGGCGATGTTGCCACCGCTAATGGATACGTCGCGCGAGAGGTTATTGCCGGACTGATGCCGTAGCGAGCCTGTCGAGGTGATACCCCAAGGCGCCTGATACGTTCCGAAGATCTTGAAGTTCCAGTTGGTCACCGTCTCGTCGTTGAAGCGTTCGGCGTTCGGTGTTTGCGGACGTCCCTTGTCACGATCCCAGTTGTGGTAGTAGCTGGTGACCAGAGAGAAACGGTTCGACATGCGCTTGGTGAAGGTAAAATCCACCGCTTTGTCGGTCGCAATGATGCCCTCAACGGTCCGCAGATCGGTGCGGCTCGCCGGCGCCTGACCCGGAATATCGTACCAAACGAAGCTTGGACCATCGTCTGCGTTGCCGACGATGCCGTCCACGCCGGGGTCGGCGAATGTGCGCTCGAGGGTGTAGAGGTCATACGTGCGCGCCAACTGGACGGATTGTGAGCTGTTGCCGTCAGTCCTGAAGGTATAGCCGACGCGAACGCCCATATTGTTGCCGAGGTCGCGCTCAAACCACAGGCTCGCGGCATCGGTGTACGGATTCTTGAGGTCGGGGCTGATTGTGGAAGCGGTACCGCCGACGCCAGCGACTGCGCGGTTCTGACCCAGTTCGTTGAGTGTGAACTGCTTGTCGCCAGAGGCCGTGCCGGCGCAAACAACTGGCGTCAGACCATCGCGACAGTCGAGCCAATCAAATGTCGCCGTGGCAGACGCCAGCGGATTTACATCGCCCGATGCGTTGCCGGTGTTGTGATGGAACCGTCCCCAATTGGCCTTGAGGACGTTCTTGCCGTTACCCCCGATGTCCCACGACACCCCAAACCGAGGCGCAATCAACGATGGATATTTGCGGATGCCGTTGACGCCAGGGACGACGAAGTTATTGTCGGCATAGGGTGTTCGGGGCAGCGAGTACGCCCCCACGGACGTCTGCAGCGGGACACCGGCATAGAAGAAGTCACGGAAGCGGCTCTCCGGAATGTCCTGATCCGGGAAGAACGACTCGTAAGAGTCCCAACGAACGCCCAGGCTCAGGGTGACGCGATTGACCTGAATCGAGTCGTTGAGATAGGCGCCATGATGCCAGTTGGCATTGATCGTCTGGCGCGGGGTATTGCGGACGACCGCGCGGAACGGAGTGGTGAAGTTGGCTGCCCCTGACGGGCTGCGGAACTGCAGCGTGATCTCGTCGAGGAAGCCTTCATCGCGGAAATCCTGCGCTTCGCGCTCGGACACCCAGCCAAACTTAATTGAGTGGTTGCCGCCAAGCCAGTTGTCCTGGAAGCGCGTCGCCTGCAAGTCATACTGCCAGCGACTGCGGTCGTTGCGGTCGGCGGATTCTGACCCGAAAGTGAAGGTGGAACCCGAACCGTCATCGGTCCAGCGATGATTGAGGTTATCGTTCAACTCGCCGTTCACACCGTACGGAAGGTTCGGCCAGTTGTAGCCGAAGCTCGAGGCCGCCGCGCGGATGATGAACTGCGGACTGAGGATACCGTTCCATTCAATGTTACCGGCCCACGACCCGCTGTCCTGGTTGAACACCGTATACCGGTAGCGCGTCGAGGATCCACCGCGCTCAGGCATCAACTTGCGGCCGTACTGCACGTAATGACTGAAACGGTTGTTTGGCGACATCTGATAGGTGAGCTTGTAGGTCGCATTCTGCAAGCTGGTGAGCTGACCGAAGCTGCCGGGATCTTCAACCGGGAAGCCCGCAACGGTCACCGTGTTGTTCTGGCGCCGAATCGACCCGTAGTACCACACCTTGTCGCGCGCGATCGGACCGCCGATATCGGTATTGAAGTCGTAGTACTTCAGCGTCCGCGTGCCCTGACCAATGCCGAGCGCGGCGAGCCGCGCGTCTACGTTATTGCCCTGCAGGTTCTCGTTCTGGTAGTCACCATACACGGTGCCGCGCAGCTGATTGCCGCCTGACTTGATGACGGCGTTGAGCTGTACGCCAGGAGTCGCCGATTGCGCATCCATGCCGTCGCCACCGAGCTGGATTTCGTCGAAGGAGCCGTAGTCGTAGTAGAAGCCGGCGGCGCCGGTTCCTTCTGTGGTGTTCACGCCGTCCACCTGCACGCGCACCTGACCGGAGAAGCCGAAGGCTTCGAAGCCCGTTTGCGTGCCTGCGCGCGAACCGCCGACGTCGATCGACGACACGCGGATACCGGGCGACTGGCCCATCACCGACCAGATGTCGCGCGCGTTGGGCAGCGTCTGCAGCATGTCCTGCGAGACGTTGAAGGTGCTGGTCGTGCTCGAGACGTCAACCAGGGGTGACTCGCCTGTGACCGTCACAGTTTCCTGCAACGTCGCGAGCTGCAGTTGCACATTGACGGTGGCGGTGAAGCCAAGCGGCACCTGGATGCCTTCGCGGCGCACCTGAGAGAAACCAGCAAGCTCGTACTGCAGTGTGTAAGTTCCCGGAGGGATCGCCGGGAACCGGTAATTGCCGGTCTCGTTCGTGACAGCGGTCTGAACGCCCATGAGCACTGGGCTCGTTGCCGTGACAGTGACACCGGGGAGGACCGCCCCGGAGTTATCGACAACCGCTCCGTTAATACTTCCGGTAGTCTGCGCCGCGACTGTCGACACCGACAGCAATAGCAGAACCACCCCGAGCACACCTGCGGGGTAACGCCTCATACGCCAGCCTCCTTAAACGAACCACGACACTTACAAAAAGCCGTCAACGAGCGTTGACGGATTCCAAGAAGAGCGACGGGACTGCAACGACGGGAAGATCGGGGCCATCCTAGCGCTGGCAGGGATTAAGTGCAAGAGGATTGGGGTCAATGGCGGGTGCGGGGTACGGGGTGCCGGGTGCCGCCAGGCGCCGGGTACGGGGGGCCCCGGGGGCGCCAGGTGGCGGGTACCGGGTACGGGGCGCGGGGAAAACCGGGGTCGGGGCAACGCGGGTGCGGAGCGGACCGGGGCGCGGGCCGGCGGGGCCCGGGTCGGTGAAAACCCGGTACCCCTCCGGTACCCGGCACCCCGTACCCGGTACCCGTCAGCGAAGCGCGCGAGCGTGAGTGAGCGCTAGAAAGCGAGCTTGACGCCGAAACGGAACACCCGCGGCGGCAACACACCCGTGCGACGCAAGAAGCGCTGATATTGCAGGCTCTCGCCGTTGAAGGTGGCGGTGCGAATGCCGACGGTGTCATCCTGGCCAGTAGCGGCGTTGGAGTTGAGCGCGTTAAAAGCGGCGACGAAGATATCCGCGTTGCGCGACCCACCCAGACGGAAGCGGCGCTCCGCGGCGATGTCGAAAATCGCCACGTTCTCACCGCGATACGTGCCCGGCGCTTCGGCTTGATAGTTCAGCGTGCCGCTGCGCAGGCTGACCGCAACCTCGCGCGCCATGTTCGGTCCCTGCTGCATGCGCAACACCGGATTGAGCGTAATGCTCCACGGCGCCTGGTAAGTGCCGAACAACTTGAACGCCCATTCGGTGAGGTCGAGTTCATTGAAGCGCTCGCCGTTTGGTGTCTGCGGCGCGCCCTTCGAGTGATCCCAGTTGTAGAGGAAACTCGAAAGCAACGACCATCGATTCGACATGCGCTTGTTGATCGTCACGTCGATATTCTGGTCCCAGTCCTCGATTTCCGCCCGATTCATCAAGATCGTGCGGCTCGCCGGAACCGTCACTCCCGCGGGGTAGTCGGAGACGGTGAACTGGGGACCGTCGTCGTTCGTACCTGGACGTCCATCGGGGCCAGGGTCATCGAACGTGCGCAGGTCACTGTAACCGGCATACGAGCGAAGAACCTGGAATTCCTGCCAGTTGTTGTACCCCTGCTTGCGGACGTAGCCAGCGCGGACGCCGAGGTCGTTCATGATCTCGCGCTCGACAAAGAAGCTGAGATCACTCGAGTATTCCTGCTTCAAATTCGGATCGATCTTGTTGAACGATCCGCCCGAGCTCGAGACGAAGGTCCCTAACTCGTCGGGCGTGAAGAGGCGGTCGCCAAACTGACCGGTCGCACACGCCGCGGGCGCCCCACTCGCATTCCGGCAGTCGTTCCAGGCAAACGTGGCCGTCTGGCTCTGAATCGGGTTGACGAAATTCTGCGGCCCCGGATTCGACTGGTAAAGGCCCCAGTTCGCTTTGAGCACCGTCTTTCCATCGCCGCGAATGTCCCAAGCCACGCCGAAGCGCGGCGCGAAGCCGCGCGGGAAGGTCAGCACGTTATCGTTACCCGGGATCGTGAAATCGGGAAACGAGGCCGGGACGCTATAACCGTTGGGTAGCGCGGCGCCGGCGTAGAAGAAGTCGCGGTACGGCCCCTCGGGAATCGTGTTGTCCGGAAAGAACACGTGGTAGTAGTCCCAGCGGAAGCCTGCGTTCACGGTGACGTTACGCCCGAACACCATCTGGTTCTGCAGGAACGCGCCGTAGTGTTCGATGTTGTTCTTCGACAGCCGCGGCGTATTGGCGATCACGACGCGCCACGGACGGAAAAAGTCGGGTTGACCGATGGCGCTGTCGAACAACGCTTCATGTTCGCCGACGTACCCGTTGTCGAGATCGTGTTCTTTCTCGCGTTCCCCAACGAATCCCATCTTGAGCGTGTGGTTGGCCCCAATCAATTCGTCTTTGAAGAACGTGCCGGTCCAGTCGAACTGCCAGCGGCGTCGATGCAGCTTGTCTTCGCGCGCGCCGCCGGCGTCGTTATCGGTCAGTCGCTCGTTACGGCGTGGCTGGATGCCCGCTCCCAGTCCCCCCGTGCCGTAGGCGTAATTCGGCCAGTTGTAGCCCCACGATCCAAATCGCGTATTC
>WUUC01231193.1_pt1 | contig 11425 bp, 8 predicted proteins | sample 6278441 | NCBI WGS metagenome assembly WUUC01 (sample SAMN13675441, study PRJNA597444) | soil metagenome | isolation source: soil | place: USA: Washington | collected 2017-10 | reverse complement strand
GGGGCCTCCTGCGGAGGCACCGCCGGGGCGGTGACCGGTGGCGCGAAGCGTCGCCTTCGCATCAGGGCAGCTTAGAGCCGTCGCTATCCTCGCCTCGAGTGGCCGCGCCCGACCCGCAGATCTCGGTCGTCGCGGCGACCCACAACCGCGCCGGCCGCCTCGCCGCCCTTCTGGATTCGCTGCGTGCGCAGACCGCCTCACGACCGTTCGAGGTCGTGGTCGTGGACGACGGCTCAGTCGACGAGACCCCACGGCTCCTCGCCGGGGCCCAGGCGGCGGGCGACCTCGACCTGCGCGTGGTGCGCAACGACCCGCCGCGCGGGCGAGCGGGAGCGCGCAACGTCGGGTGGCGCGCGGCGCGAGCGCCGCTCATCGCGTTCATCGACGACGACTGCGTGGCCGATCCGGATTGGCTCGAGACCGGCGTGCGCGCGGCGGAGGACGCCCCCGGCGCGATCGTCCAAGGTCGGACGGGGCCGATCCCCGGCGAGCTGCCGATGGACCTCTTCTCGCGGACCGTGGTCGTCGAGAAGGACGGCCCCTACTACGAGACGTGCAACATCTTCTATCCGCGGGCGCTCGTCGAACGTCTGGGCGGCTTCGACGAGGTCTCTTTCCCGGGGTTCGGAGGTGAGGACACCGACTTGGCCTGGCGGGCCATCCGCCAGGGCGTGCCGACGCGCTACGAGCCGGCGGCGCGGGTCTTCCACGCGGTCGTGCGAATGGGGCCGGTCGGGATGCTCCGCTACGCGGCGAGCTGGTCCCAGACCATGCAGATCTTCGCGCTGTATCCGGAGATCCGCGGCCGCCACCTCCACAAGGGCGTGTTCTGGCATTGGTCGCACTACGGGCTGCTCCGCGCCCTCGTCGCCCTCCTGCTTCCGCGCCGGTGGTACGTGCTCCGACGCTGGCTGGCGCACCCGTACACGATCTACCTCCTGCGCGACCACGAGACGAGCGTGCTGCTCGCGCCTTACGTCGCCCTGCGGGACCTCGTCGAGCTCGTCTCGGTCGTCCACGGTGCCATCCGGCACCGGACGTTCGTGCTCTGACGGCCGCGGGCTTGGGGCAGCTCGACCGTTATCCTCGCCCGCGCATGTCTGCGCCCGCCGTGTCCGTCGTCGTGGCCACGCGCAACCGCTCCGGGTGGCTGGGGGAGCTGCTCGAGTCCCTTCGCGCCCAGACGCTCTCGCGCGAGCAGTACGAGGTCGTCGTCGTCGACGACGGGTCGACCGACGGCACGCCGGACGTCCTCACAGCCGAGGCGCAGCGCGGCGAGATCGACCTGCGGATCGAGCGCCACCCCGAGTCACGCGGCCCCGCGACCGCGCGCGAGCGCGGGTGGCGGCTGGCGCGCGCGCCCATCGTGGCGTTCACCGACGACGACTGCGTAGCCGACCCGCGCTGGCTGGAGGCCGGACTCGCCGCATGCCGCGCGCATCCGCGCGCGATCGTGCAGGGCCGCACGGACCCAAGGCCGGACCAGGTCGACAGCTTCGGCCCGTTCTCCTTCACCGTGGAGATCCATCGCGCAGGACCCTCCTACGAGACCTGCAACATCTTCTATCCGCGCGAGGTCCTCGAGGAGCTCGACGGCTTCGACCTCGACGCCTTCCCGGTGATCGGCGGGGAGGACACGGATCTCGCGTGGCGCGCCATCGGCCGCGGGGTCCCGGCCGAGTACGCGGACGAGGTCCAGGTCTACCACGCGGTCACCCACCTCGGGCCGCGCGCGCGGCTGCGGCTGATCTCGCGCGCGACGCAGACCATGAACGCCTTCGCGCGCAACCCGGGCCTGCGCAAGCATCTGATCAAGGGGGTCTTCTGGAAGTGGCCCCACTACCACCTCTTCCGCACCATCGTGGCCGCCCTCCTGCCGCGGCGCCTGTGGCCGCTCAAGTGGTGGCTCGCGGCTCCCTACGTCGCGCACCTCACATCGCGACGCAGTGGGCCGCTGCTCGTGCCCTGGTTCGTGGCGCAGGACGTCGCGGAGGTGATCGCGGTCGTGCGCGGAGCCATTCGATACCGCACCCCGGTCATCTGACAGCCTTCCGCGCGTCGTGAGCGATGCGCAGCCCCAGGTCGCGGTGGTCGTGGCGACGCACAACCGCGTCGGCCGGCTCGGCGAGCTCCTCGAGTCGCTGCGCGCCCAGACGCTCGAGGCCGGCTCCTTCGAGGTGGTCGTCGTGGACGACGCGTCCGGTGACGAGACGCCGGAGCTGCTCGCACGCGAGGTCGAGCGCGGCGAGCTGAGGCTGAGGGCGCTGCGCCACGACACGTCGCGGGGGCCGGCGGTGGCCCGCAACGCCGGATGGCGCGCCTCGCTCGCGCCGCTGGTGGCCTTCACCGACGACGACTGCGTGGTCGCCGCGGACTGGCTCGAGGCGCTGGTCGCGGCCGCGCGAGCGAACCCGGGAGCGATCCTCCAGGGCCGCACCGACCCCCGGCCCGACGAGGTGGACAGCCTCGGGCCGTTCTCCTACTCGCTCACCATCCACTCCGCCGGCCCGGAGTACCAGACCTGCAACATCGCCTATGCGCGCGACCTCCTCGACCGGCTGGACGGGTTCGACGAGGAGTTCTCGGGGGCCGGGGGGGAGGACATCGACCTGGCGTGGCGATCGATCGAGCTCGGGACGCCGACGGTCTTCGTCAAGGACGCCCAGGCCTACCACGCCGTGGTCCACCTCGGCCCGATGGGCAAGCTGCGTTTCGCCGGACGCTGGACGGAGTCGATCCTGCCCTACGCGCGCCATCCGGCGCTGCGGCGTCATCTCGTGAAGGGACTCTTCTGGGCGCCGACCCACTACTGGCTCCTGCGCGCGCTCGTGGCGGCGCTGCTGCCGCGTAGGTGGTGGCCGGTGAAGTGGTGGCTCGCCTCTCCCTACGTCGCGCACGTCGTGGAGCGGCGCAGCGGACCCCTCCTCGCCCCCTATGTCATCGCCTACGACGTCATCGAGATCGTCGGCGTGGTGCGCGGCGCGGTCCGGTACCGGACGCTGGTCTTGTGACCCCCTTCGGCAACTCCTAGGCCCCCGCCGACCTCCAGGTCTCGGTCGCCGCGCCGACGCACGATCGGGGCCGGCCTCCTACGATGATCTCGATCCACGTCCGCGCCCTCGTTCTCACTCTGATTCTCGCCGGCTTGCTCGCGCAGCCCGCGGTCGCCGCGCGCCCGGCGCCGTTGCTCGTCCAGACCATCGACCCCGGCGCCAGGGGGCGGACGCTTCCGCGGGAGTTCACCGGGCTCAGCTACGGCTACCAAGCGGTCAATCACCACGCTATCGGCAACACGGTCACGGGCGTCAACCCGGCGTTCGTGAACCTCCTGGGCGCCATCACCCGCACCGGCAACGGCGCACCCGTGCTGCGCATCTCGGGACCGGCGGCGGACTACTCCTGGTGGAACCCCCAGGGCCGGCGCAAGCCGGCCGGGATCTTCTTCGACATCACGCCCGCCTACGTCGCGTCCCTCACGGCGGCTCAGCGCGCCACCGGGAGCCGGCTGATCCTCGGGCTCAACCTCGCCGCCAGCGATTCGGCGCTCGCGCGCGACTGGGCGGCGGCGGCGCTCGAGGGGGTCGGCCGCGACGCGATCGCGGCGTTCGAGCTGGGGAACCTGCCCGACCTCTATCCGAACACGACCTCGGGCGGGCGTCGGCTCCGTCCGGCGGGCTGGGGACTCCCGCACTACCTCGACGAGTTCGCGCGCTTCGCGGCGGCACTCGAGCCGTTGGGCGTCGAGGGCAAGCTCGCTGCGCCGGGCGCCTGCTGCCGGCCGGCGTGGGACCGCGGTCTCGCGACCCTGCTCGAGCGCCATCACCGCCTCGTCGGGACCGCGAGTTACCACCGCTACGGCCTGGTCGCGTGCGGCGCGCAGCGTGGACGCGCGAGCGCGCTGCTCTCCGCGGACACCCTCCGCGGCGCCTTCTTCAAGTTCCTCGGGCTCGCGCGGGTCGCACGCGGTCGGGATCGCCCCGTGCGCGTGACATCGACGAACTCGAACCCGTGCGGGAACCGGGCGGACGGACTGAGTGGCACGTTCGCGCCGGCCCTGTGGTCGGTCGACTGGATGTTCACGCTTGCCTCGGCCGGCGTCTCCGGGGTGAACTTCGACACGACCGGCAGGCTCGCGCCGTTCCGCTCGCGCTACGACAACGGCGCCTTTCGGACGACAGTGCACCCGCTCTACTACGGGATGCTGCTCTTCGCACGCGCCACGGCGCACCGGGCGCGGCTGATCGCCCCCCGGCCACGGTCGGTCCGGCGGCGACGCGGGGCGCGGATCTCGACGTGGGCGACGGTCGACCGCCGGGGCACCCTCCGCGTGGTCCTGGTGCGCAAGGAGTCGCGGGGAGCGACTGGGCGCGTCCAGGTCCGGGTCCCGGGCGCCCGTCGCTCCGCCACGCTGACCCGGTTGAAGGCACGGCGCCTGCGGTCGACCGACGGGGTGACGCTTGGCGGCCAGGTCGCTGATCCCACGACGGGCAACCTCTCCGGCCGGCGGCGGCAGGCGCGCGTGCGTCCGCGCGGCGGCGTCTACACGTTCACCATCGGCCGCGCAAGCGCGGTCATGCTCTCGCTTCGCCGCGCGCCGGGGGCGCGGCGGCGCTGAACGGTCGCCCGGGCGGCACCACGTCGCCGACCGGAACCGCGAGCAGGCGCCCGAGGCGGTCGGCGAGCGCCCGGCTATGCTCGTCGGCCGGCCACAACTCGCGAGCCCGCCCGGCGGTGAGTCGCCGGGCGACGGGAGCCAGCTCGGTGAGCCCCGGTGTCCCGCGACGGGCCTCGCGCGCGAGCGCGAGCGGTCGTCGCAGGCCCAGCCACCCGAGGTCCAGCAGGCGGCGAAGCGGGCCGGCGTCCTCGCCGTAGCCGACCGGGAACGCCCGCGCCGGCGCCCACCAACCGCGCGACGGCCGGGCCAGCGCTTCGATGCGTACGGGCCGGCCGCCGTCACGCGCGCGCACCACGTGGTCCACGAGGCCCTCGTGAGCAGCGGTGGGAAACTCGCGCGCCACCACGCCCACGGACGCGGCGCGGTCGGTCACGCCGGCCGGCGGCGGCGCGGCGTTCGAGCTCAGCCAGCCGATCCGGCTGGCGACGACCCAGACCCCGTCCACGGCCTTGAACGCCGCGCGCTCGAACCGGCCGGCCGCGCCCCACACCGCGACGCCAGCCACCGCGCGCACCATCTCGCGCACGAGCGAGGGCGGCTGTGACGCGCCGGGGTAGCGCCTGGTCGCCCACGCGGTCCCCGCGCCGTCGCGGGCGGCCTGGCGGAGCAGCGGCAGCAGCCGCTCGCGATGGTGATGCCACACGAACGCCCGCTCGCGGTACTCGAGACGCCACCCTGCGTCCTGCAGGCGCCAGCAGAACTCGATGTCCGCACCCGAGGGGCGCGTGCCCTCGCTGAAGCCCCCGACCGCGGCGAACGCCTCGCGCCGGACGAGCAGATTGGCCGTGACCGCGAGCGGGCGCGGCCCTGACATCGTCAGTCGCGGGGAGAGGTGGCCGCGCGCCTGCACGTAGCGCGCGATGAACCGCGTCTGCGAGGGATCGCCCAGCACCTCCCCCCCGATCGCGCCCACCTCCGGCTCGATCGGGGCCTCGAAGTACCGGTCGAGAAGGTCCTCCGGCAGTGTGCAGTCGGCGTCAACGAAGAGGATCCAGTGGGCGGAGGTCGCCTCGGCGCCCTCGTTGCGGGCGGCGTAGGTCGACGCGGTAACCGCGGCAGGCAGGACGCGGATCGGCCCGGGTTCGACGGACCGCGCGACCGTGCGCTGGGGGGTGTTGTCGACGAGGATCCGCTCGTCGCCGGGGGCCGTCGCGAGGGCCTGCAGAGCCGCGATCGCCTGCGCGCCCTCGTCGGCGTCTCCGAAGAACGGAACGACGACGGCGACCGCTGGTCGGGCGGGGCCGGAGGACGTCATGGCGCACATCGTGCCGAATCGAGGCGAGGGCAGCGGTACCCTGACTCGGATGACCACGCTCGCCGCCCGGATCCGCGGCGCGCCGGTAAGCCCCGGTGCTGCGCTGGTGATCCCCCTCGTCGCGGTGTGGTCGTTGGTGGTCACTGCCGCCGCGCTCGGCTTCGTCGAAGTCGCGCACCTGCGGTCGGCCACGTTGGCCGGGCCGACCGGACTGGCGCTGCTGGCGGTCGCGGGCCGTGGCGACGCTCCGCAGTGGCTCGTGCACTGCCTGATCTGGGCATGCCTCTTGGCGGCCGCGCTCATCCTGCCGGCCGAGTTCCAACACAACGTGCTCGTAGCGCTGGCCGTGCCGGCCATCGCGCTCAGCGCGGCGCTGTGCCTGCGCTATCCGGCCGGAGCGGTGGTGCTGCTCTTCGTCCTCAGCGGGAGCGTCAACACACTCCGGGCATACGTCCCGATCTCGGTCCGGACCGTCGTCGACCTGACGATCGCCGGCCTGCTCGCTGTTGCCGTGTGGCGCTATCTCCTCCAGCGTCGCGAGTACCGCGCCTGGTTCTGGCCAGGCGTCGCCCTGCTCAGCATCTACCTCCTGACGACGCTCCTTCAGGTGTTCGCCGCCGAGAGCGTCACGATCGGGATCTACGGGTTCCGCGTCGCACCGTGGTACATCGTCGCGGGCCTCGTGATCGCGTACTCCGGATGGTCGCGCCAAACGCTGATGTCGATCGCCCGCGGCGTCGCCGTCGTCGCGTTCCTGGTGGGGGCGTACGCGACGCTGCGCTGGATCATCGGCCCAGGCGACGCAGAGCGTGCCCTCGCGGTCCGGGAGAATGGCTCGTACGTCTTCAACGAAGGCGAGCTAGTGCTGCTGGGCTCGTTCCCGACTGGCCACGACCTGGGCGCGTGGACGGGGACGATGGCGCCGGCGGCGCTCGCGCTGGGGCTCACGTTCACCGGCCGCTGGCGCTGGATCGCGCTCTGCGCAGCGGCGCTCTGCGCCGTGGCGCTCCTCGGCTCGCAGGTCCGGACCGCGCTCGCCGCGTGCGTGGTGGGGGTGGTGATCGTCGTGATCCTCTTCCAGCTCTCGCGCGGGTTCGCCGGACCCCACCTCGGCACCACGGGCATGGTCCTCCTCGGGTTCGTGGGGGCAGCCGCGCTGGCGGGCAGCTTCTACTTCGACAGCGCGGAGACGTCGAGCCGCTATTCGTCGATCCTCAACCCAGAGAACGACTTCGCCTTCCAGGAGCGCAAGTACAAGTGGCGCTCCGCGCTCGAGGACATCCGCGAGCACCCTTGGGGCCAGGGGCTGGGCACCTCCGGCGAGACGCAGAAGCGCTACGGCCGCTATCTGAACATCGGCAACTACACCGTTGACAACTCCTACCTCAAGATCGCATTGGACCAGGGGCTCGCTGTGATGGCCTTGTTCATCTTCAGTCTCCTGCTGATAGCGGGCGGCCTGGTCCGCGCGGCCGTCATGACGCGCGAGCGACAATTCGCGGGAACGGCGATCGCCGCCGCCGGCGCGCTGGTCGCTTTGATGATCGAGCTGGGCACCGGTGACTACATCGAGGGCTTCCCGGCGCTCGCCGTCTGGATGGTGCTCGGCCTCGGGCTCGCCCCGTTTCTGACGTCGCGCAGCGGTGCAGTCGATCCCGAGAGCGGAGGCGAGAAACAAGCGAGTACGCCGCCCGGTTCCCCCCCGCCGTCGCCGGCCCGCAGCTGACTCAGGCGGTGGGCGCCAACAGCAGGTGGTGGAGCTCAGTGGCTGGATCCCACTCCTGCTCGACCGCAAGGCCGGCGCGCGCGGCGAGGCCACGGACCCACTGCGGGTCTCGGCGGTAGCGGCGCATGTAGCGACGATTGGCCTTGGGCAGCAGCGGATCGGGGAGCAGGAACACCAGCCGGCGCAGTCGGCTGTCGGGCAGGGTGTTGAAATGCAGCAGCGCCTTGCCCGCCGGCGCGATGACGCGCGCGACCTCTGCGACGTAGGACTCCAGCACCTCGGCGTCCGCGATGTGCTGGAACACCGAGAACGAGACGACGAAGTCGAACGAGTCGGCGTCGAGGCCGTTGAGGCGCGAGCCGTCGACCTGCTGGAAGGTCACGTTCGCCGGCGGGTCGAACTCGCGCGCCTGACGCACCATCGCCTCGGAGATGTCGACGCCGACGACGGTGTCGAAGTACTCGGCAGCCGCCACCGCGACGCGGCCGAGGCCGCAGCCGATCTCGAGCATCCGTCCGCGCGCGACCCGGTCGCCGACGCGACTCATGACCGCGGCCATCTGCTCGCGTCCCGTGGCGAAGAAGTCCTCCGGGTCCCACTCGCGGCGAGTGCTGTGGATGTAGTACATGGGGTTGCTCTCGGCGAACCCCTCCCAGGCGCGGCGCATCCTTGTCGAGGGTGGCGTCGTCATGCGCGTCGGTGGCGGATGCTACTGGCGCAGCCCGGACCGGCAGGGTGCCGTGGTGCGCCGCCAGCGGGCGCCGCCGGCGTCACGGCGTGGTGCCCCCGGCCAGGCCGGCGACGACGCGCTCGAAGCCGGCGACCTGGCCTGTCAGCGAGAAGCGGTCGCGCACGCGCTCACGGCCCGCCTGACCCATCGCCCGCGCCCGCTCCGGGTCGCGCAGCAGCGCGAGCACATACGCGGCGGCGTCGTCCGCCGACCCGGGCTCGTACAGGAACCCGGTCACGCCGTGCTCGACGATCTCCGTCGGGCCGGCATGCGCCGGCGCGACGACTGGTAGGGAGGCGGCCATCGCCTCGATAAGCACCATCCCCAGCGGCTCGTCGGGCCGCGCGTGTAGGAGCATCCCGAAGCGCGATAGCTCCCCGGCCACGTCCGCGACCTGCCCCCTGAAGGTGACCCGCTCACGCAGGCGGGCGTCTCCCGCCACGCGCGCCTTCAGCGCCTGCTCGAAGGCGAAGTCCTCGTCGCGATAGAGGGCGCGCCCGAGGACCTCGAGCTCGAACTGCGGCGCCTCGGCGACGACCCGCTCGGCGACGTCGATGGCCAGGTCCGTGCGCTTGGTGGGCGAGACGTGCCCGACGATGGCCGCCCGCGGTGGCCGCTCGCCGGTCGCCGCCGGGAACCGGTCGACATCGATGCCTGGGTAGATGAGAACGGTCCGCGCGCGCAGCCGTCCCCAGCGGCCCGAGAAATCGGCTACGAGTCCCTGGGAGATGGCGATCGCCCGGTCGCAAGTGGCCAGGGCCAACGCCCGGGTGACCCAGCGGACGGGCGGGGGTGGCATGAAGTCGGGAACCAGCCAGAGCCGCCTTCGTTGCAGTCCGAGAGCCGCCACCCCCAGGAGCATCCCTGGCCGCAGCGAGGTCGCGCACAAGACCTCGCGGTCGGGATGAGCGCGCAGAGCGCCTCGTAGGTCGAGCGCGCTGCGCACGCCCCGGCCGAGCGACCGAACCGTCTCCATCCAGCCGCCGCTGTGCCGCAGCGCGCGGAACGGCAGCGCGACGGTCGGGATGTCCAGCTCGCGGGCCCACCGCTCGACCCCGGACCCCGGCGGACACGCGAGCAGCGGATCGGAATCGGCCTTCAGGACCGGGATCATGAGGGTCTCGGCTCCACTGAACTCGCGCTGCTGGATCACGTAGAGACACCGCAGCGGCCGGCCGAAGTCGGCGGCGCTCACAGCAGCGGCGTCCTGCGCTCGATGCTGCCCCGCGCCAGAGCCGCCAGCGTGACCGCGTCGGCGGCCATCGCGGCAAGTGGGACCTCCACGCGCCCGCGCCCAGAGTGGCCGCGCGCGTCGCCGGCCACCTGAATGGCGTACGGCAGCGCGGCCAAGGCCCACGCCGGCCGGCGGCCCAGCGCGACTGCGGCCGCTGCGACCAGCGCGACGTCGAACGTGGCGGAGCGCCGGTTGAGGAACCAGCGGCGGTAGAAGAACGTGTCGCGCAGCTCCGGGATCCGCTCGACGAGCGCGGGGAAGTAGCGCAGCCGCGTGCGCTCGCCCACGTACCCGCGGGCGTCGCGCGGGAACACCGCGTGGTAGGCGAGCGCCTCCCCGCAGAACGCCATGAGCGCGCCGGACCGCCGCGCGCGCCAGCCGAACCAGACGTCCTCTCCCAGCTCCTTGCCGTCGGCCGGGACGAGCCAGCTCTCGAATCCGCCAAGGCGGCGGAAGAGCTCGCGCGACACGAAGAGGTTGGCGCTCTCGTAGAGCCCCCACGGACCCGTCACCCACAAGGTCCGGTCGAAGGGGCCGACCGGCGTGCCCGGCGGGGGCACAACCTTGCCTTGAGCGAAATCCGCGCGCGTCAACGCATCGAGGCCGTGAGCGAGCCAGTCGGGCGTCGGATCGCAGTCGGCATCGAGAAAAGCGAGGACGTCTCCGCCCGCGCGGGCGGCGCCGGCGTTGCGCGCGGCGGCTGGGCCGCGTCCGTCCTGCTCGATCACGTCCGTGACCACCGGGTGGGCGCGTGCGAGCTCGACCGTTTCGTCCGTCGAACCGTCATCGACCACGAAGACCTCGAAGGGCGAGTCATGCGACTGGCGCGCGAGACCCGCGAGCGTCGTGGGCAGTGTCGACGCGGCGTTGCGCGCGGGCACGATGACGGTGGCCGCGGTCACGCGAGGGGCGTGGACGACGCTCGGGACGGCGCGCCGCGCCCGACTTCGCCTCGCACGACCCGCTCCACCGCCGCCACCAGGCGGTCGCGAAACGCTCCGCGATCCCACTGCAGCGCATGCTGCCGGATGGCTGCCGAGTCGTAGGCGGATGGGTCGAAGGCGTCGACCGCCTGGGCGAGTGCCTCAGGCGTCTGCGCGGTGAAGAGCTCGCCGGTCACGCCCGGGCGGATCGTGTAGCGCGCGCCTCCGCCGTCGTAGGCGATGACGGGGCGGCCGCAGGCCATGATCTCGACCGGCGTCAGCCCGAAGTCGTCACGGCTGGGGAAGATCGCGGCGCGGCAGCGCTGCATGAGCTTCACGAGGTCCGCGTCGTGCAGGTGGCCCGTGAACGTCACGTTCGCCGGTGCCGCCGCGCGCAGCTCCTCGAGCGCAGGGCCGCTCCCAGCGATCACGAGCGGCAGGCCCAGCCGCCGGAACGCGTCGATCGCCACGCGCACCCGCTTGTACGGCTCGATCAGGCGCCCGGAGATGAGGAAGTAATCCTCGGGAGGTTTGTCCGAGGGACGGAACACGTCGCAGTTGACCGGGGCGCCGATCACCTCCGCGGTCACGCCGTAGAAGGTCGAGATCTGCTCGGCGGTGAAGGGCGACTGCGTCAGGTAGAGGGAGATCGGCCGTGCACTGCGGCGATCGGACGCGCGCATGGCCGCGGCGAAGGCGCGGAAGGCGACCGCGCTCGCCTCGTTGCTCGCCCACTCGCGGCGGTACCCCTCGGTCATGGTCCACGCGAAACGCAGCGGGCTGTGGCAGTAGCACACGCGCGGCGCGTCGTTGACGCTGCGCAGGCGGTGCGCGAACGCATAGCTCGAGCTCAGGACGACGTCGGCCTCCGGGAGCCGCGCC
>WUUC01201376.1_pt1 | contig 11425 bp, 10 predicted proteins | sample 6278441 | NCBI WGS metagenome assembly WUUC01 (sample SAMN13675441, study PRJNA597444) | soil metagenome | isolation source: soil | place: USA: Washington | collected 2017-10 | reverse complement strand
GGTCCGATTCAGCGATCTCGACCCGGTCAACCTGCCCAGTAGCGTCCACATACAATACAAGAACGCCTGTCACCCTGTTCTTTTGCAATGTACCATCCGGAAATGGAATGATGACCGGAGCTACTGGCCTTGGACGCACATCAAGCTCTCCTGCGGGAATGTAAGGCGGATCCTGTGCAGGCAGAACCAGAGGAGGAGGACTACTACTGGTTGGCGACACTACGGCATCTGAGATCGCAACCGCGTGCTCGTCAGAAGCATTGGCTAACAGCGGCGATTCGACCGATGTAACTTCCGAAGCGGCCTCTTTTGAGTCGCCCCTTGAGTCCTCCCGCGTGTCTCGAAGTTGCACTTCCATCACCTGCTTCTCGGGCAAGTCGGATGGCAAAGGCTGAAAGCGCGACGTGGACATCCACCATATTCCAGCGAACAGCATATGCATGGCCGATGTGGCCAGCAAGCCGAACCGAACATGTTTTTCCATCATCCGCAACACCAAATAAAAACCCCCTTGCCTATGGCAAGGGGGCTGCAATGCACATCGATCTGTCAGTCTGCAATTTCCCGCCAGGTGGTACGGCGGGCGCCCATCCCAGCTCCGGCACTCGGACTTGGATTGTCCTCGGAGCCAACATTACCCGCCGTATCGGTAACGATTGTCACCGTTTTCCCGGAGGTCAGGCGTACCGTCTTGATACCAGCCACCAGCGCATTGCCGGAGAGGCGCACCCCGGCCATGCCTTCGGCAGCGGTACTCAAGTTCAGGCCACTGTTGATATCAAAAAAGTAGAGGAAAGCATATCCGCCGACATCGCACGCATTTTGGGCAGGCACGTTGGCGGCAACAGTCAATATGTTGAACTGCAGTGACATATCAACGTTCACCCGCTCTCCAGGCGATTTATTACCTGGGTTGAAATCCAGATACCAGCCATCATGGCTTGCCCAGTTAACGGCAGGACCGCTAATGGTGCGAATGGTTCTTCCGGCTAACGTTCCTGTTGACGCACCGGTTTCCTCGGACAGAGTGCGCGGTACCATCGTGCTTCCCCGAATGTCCGCAATGCCTGTAGCCGCAAGCGTGTCCTTGATTGCATAAAGCGATTGCTGACTCGTGTCGTTGACGTCACCTGTTCCCAAATATTTGCCTGTGCCGACCAAGACAATGGGGGTTTGTGTTCCTCCTGCAACGGCAAGCTCCGGCTTGGTGGTAATCGGCTGCGGAATGTTACTGCGATCCTTCAGCGTCGCGAGGCGCACGGCTTCCTTTCCTGCCGTTGCGTGATTGTCGTCGACGTCAATGCGCCAGACATTGCCCCGCATATCACCACCATACAGCCGATCTGCGATCGGCAATGCAGCGTCCTCAATCCAGGCATTGAGTTTGGCCAGTCCGCTCGGTGTCCCGGTCGTACCGGCAGCATTCGTCCCGCTGATATAAGTCGGAATGTCGTCAAGCAAAGCGCCGGTCGCAGCATCCACCACGAACACATGGCCATTGCCGTCACCAGTATTGCCACATCCGTTGCCCGGATAATTGTTATAGCCGGATGAGAAAATCACTACCCACCGGCCGTCCTTACGCTTGGCCACAACCGGGTTGCCATAGCTGTATCCCAGATTGGGATTAGTAAACTCCCAGAGGCCCTTCGGATTGGTAGGATCGGTCACATCAAGCGCGTAATAACCGCAGCCGCCCTTGTTCAATCCCCCAACAACGATGGTTTTCCAGCTTGCGGCCGAACTGCATATCTGCACGTTGTCGGTGCTGAGTGTGGTGCAAATATCGGCTATCGTCGGCGAGCCATCTACAAAATAATGATGGTTGTTGCCATAATTGCGATCCGCCAGACGCCACATATTCGGCATCACCAGCTTCGGCACGTATGCCCAGCGCTCCGTACCGTTATCTGCGTTGATTGCATGAAGCATGCCGTCGTTGGCAGCAATAAAGACCGTGCCTGCGCGCTCAGCATTGTTTGTCTTGAAGGTTGCGTAGCTCGTGTCATATGTGTCATAGCTGAACGGCGGCTTCTTCATATAAACCGGGACAGCGTTGACAATATCGCCCAAGACATGCTCACGGCCGCGGTAGATGCGGTTTGCGACGGTCGTGTTACTGGCTTCATCCTCATGCTGGGGGCGCCCGCGCAGATAATTGACCAGATTTTCACCGTTATTAGCCATTGTTTTTTGGGAAGGGTCAAGATTCCCTTCGCCCGTTCCGCATTGATCAATGGCAGGCGATTTAGCACAAATATCCTGAAAGTGGCCGTTCAGACCGTCTGCGGTCAAATTGGTATAGGTGAAGTCCTTCAATTTGTTAGTTGCGCCGGAGTTGAAGAACTTGATGGTTCGGCCATCTCCAGTACCTGCTTCTGTGGCTATGGTAACTTGCCGATCCAGTTTTTCCTGAGCCGACCAGATTGAGGAATCTTCCAATTCACCGGTAGCAGGATCGATCTCAAAGGACAACAGATCCCCATCCCATTTGACTGTCTGATACAAAGCCACATAGACGAAGTTGTCGCCAGCCACAGGCTCCAGGTTGGATGTCGCCGCTGCAGCAGATGAACCTTTGCGCGCCTGGATGCCGGACAAAGCCGATTGAATGCCTTGCTTCAACGTGACGGCGTCGGTCGCACTGTAATACATGCCACGGCCGTTGACTGCCGCGTGCCAAAGATCGTCGATTTTCGCTTCTTCACTATTGTTTGGATTGGGCCAGTTAACCCCTCCATTGACAATGTCCCAATACTGCGTCACACCTGCAATATTGTTCGCCGTTTCGTAATTGCTCTCATACTGGATGGTACCGCTTACGCCCAAGCCGATGGTAAAGCTCGTCATATGCTGCTGATTACTGGAATCCTTGCCACTGCCGCGCACATTGTTATTGCAAAGATTCGCATAAGTTGGACTGCTACTGCCGGCCGGGTTGCTGCAATTGTTCAAGGCCAAATCCCGCAGGTCGGTCGTATAGTAGTAGTAAGCGATATCGGCAAGCGTATCACTGACCTTCAGAGCATCTTTAAAGGGAACCGGTGCGCCGTCCGATGCCGTGGCACCGCCGTTAAACGCAGATGTGTCAAAGCTCCGGTTCCCCGACCAACCTGATACCCGTTCGATGGTCGGAACCGGTCTAACCGTTAATGCACCATACGAAGCCGGTGCGTAAATTGTTATCGTGCTATTGCTATAGCTAGCGCTGAAGTTCGTAGTCCCCGTCCTTTTATTAATGGAGTCGCGGATATTCTCCCCAAGCTTGTCCCTGTTTTGCTGACAGCTGGCGGTTGGCGACCCATTTGATGTATCCAGTAGTTCGACAGTTCCATTGCCGGTGGTGTTTACTGTAATGCTTGTTGCTTTATAGCAGGCGGCGTTTTTGTCTCCATTAATTTCGATTGTTGCCGTGGCACCTTTCGCGACTACGGGTGGCCCATCCTGATTGCCGACGTTACTTGTGCCGTTGATTGCTTTGGGCCCATACGAGCTGGTCTCCGCATTATTATTCCAGAAACCATCGGTCGACAAAATGGTGAAATTCTGCTGGCATGAATACTGAACCGGATCCCAGCCAGATATCTGGCCTGCATACATGCGCCCCATGCGGGACAAAGCCCCTCGCAATGGCGTCCAGCCGCCGTCTCTTCCCTCATACAATTTTTTGTACCACTCATAGCGTTGAGTCCCGGAGGCTGCGCCGCTGAAGTCAGATATCTTCAAGTCACTGTTTTTCCGGGTCGAATTGGCGGCACCGGACTCTGCGCTATTCAAGAAGAATAAGCCAACCCTGTACCTGCTCTCGTCGAGATCCTTGAACGCTTCGCCGGTGGCCGCTTTCATCAGAAAGGCTCGCCTGCGGTAGTAGGAATACCAGTTAGCGTAGTTGGTTTTGGCTGCAGCGCTCCCGGCCGCCACGCCAGGCGCAGCGATACCGGCGGCGCTGGTAACACGGGTATATCTGCTGTCATCCAGGCAATTCGTGCTAGCCGCGTCCGCACTGCTGCTGGGATAGGTGTAGTAGTACTTGGTGCTGGCCGTCGTTGTGAGATTGTTCGTATCCGAGAGATCCGTCGTTGTATTGGAAGACGATTCACCGGCATAGGTATAGCCGTTGCGTGGGAAATAACCGTCTTTCAGCGCCGCGGTGAAGCTCGCATCCGGAAAACGCGGGACACCGTCAGAGTAAACCTCGCCGTCAATCTTGTACGGCGGCTTATAAGTATAGTTTGGGTTGTAGGATAACGTGTTGTAGTTGTACCATCCCCAGCAGCGCTTGGATCTGTTCGTGGTATTGCCATCCGGCATATTCTCTTCGTCCATCGAACCCGAATCATCGACTACGAAAGCAATATTGGGCTTGACCGTCGTAGCACTGGTAACGCCGCTTGCCAGCGGTCCATTTGCAAGATCAATGGCGGCTGCGACTGCCACAACAGGCAATGCCCCGAAAAGTGTCAACAGCGCCGCCGTCGCGCAGTGACGACTCATGTACCTGGCATTCGATTTCATCGCGATCTCCATGTTAGAAATGGACATAGGTTTCTGTAAAACTTAATGTATTGCGCGGCCCCTCGGAACGAACGATGATCCGGAAATACGGGCCTGCGGGATTACCGAAACGCTTGTCCTCACCGTACTTGACTTCGCCCCTCTTGGGCGACTGATTGTCCGCGTTCGATATCGGTTTGGCGCAGCCATTGCCAGTCGCGTTCGGATCACCCACTGTTTTGCACATACGGGTAATTACAAAGCGCGTGGTGTAGCCGTTGCTGTCATTCTCGCCAGTAGGCTGGATGCATGTCGCAAACGAACCTGAAGCGGCGTAAGCACAGTTGTTCCCGTACCAGTCCACCAGCACCCTTGTTGGACGGTCAGAATTGCCGGAGGCATCGAGCTCGTCAAGGCTGCTTGCGTAATATCCGAACTGGGGAATGTTCTGATAAAGGGCAGGTCCGACATTTTCCTTCTGGATAAACTTAATGCCGTCTTCTACGCCGCGATCAGCGACCGAGGTCGTGCTCTGCTTGAAGGCTACATTACCTACGACGAGAGTCCCGGTGTCCACCATCCTGATCAGCCCGACGGCTGCAAGCGACATCATTACCAGAGCGATTAATACGATCATCAGCGAGATTCCTCGCTGAGCGGACCTTGAATGGGCATCCTTGATAGCGATACCTCGAATAACTTGGGTGAGATTTTGCGGCTTCATGAGTTGTTTGCTCCTGCTCATTGTTGCCAGATTGTGTTACGCAGAGGGACGGTCGTCTCCAGTACGCGGAAGCGGTAGCGCTGCCAGTCAGGTGTCGAGCCGACATTGATCGTGACGCCGTTACCATTCGGGTCAGGCCGCCAGCAGACCGCAGCTGGATGCGGCGTGGCGCTGTCGCAGGTGGACGCGGCTGCGTTGCCATCAAGGGTAACCACGCCAGGCTCCGGCGACAGGCTGCGTGCCACGAGGGCGACGCGAATTGCGATCACCTGCCGCCATGCGTCCGGAGTGGCCGGGACGGTAGCATTCCATTCATCGACAATGTTATCCATGGGTACCGTCGTGTCTTTGCCGTATACCGCCTGCAATTGCACGACGTTCGGATACAAGTCCCGTGTGACGGTATCATTGGTAATCATCTTGTAATCTTCCAGGCGCAAAAAGCCTGTATCGGAAATGCTATAGGTATGATCAAGAAAGCTGCCAAGGTTGATGACATAGTCGTCGGCACGATAACCTGCCTCGGGAAAAATTGAGTTGCCTGGCTGATTCCACTCGCTCTGTCCAGAGTTATGCAAAACCTGGTTCTGTCCTTGCGCTTTGCCATTGCCGCCACCACCTCCGCCACTGGCACCGCCAGTACCGGTAACCTGGAACACCGAGCACCATCTTGGCGGAACGGCATTTATGTCAGACGGGACCGCAATCATCATGTCGCCTTCCTGTACCCCCAAGTCGGATTCGACGAAGAAATTGGCTGCAGTCTTAGGGTGGTCGACCGAAATTCTTACCGGCAGAGTGACACCGTTTTTATTGCTGGCCATGAACTGCACCTTATCGGGGGCGCCGGCTGCTCCATCGGTAATTCTTGCGGGGACCAGCGTGAAGTCCCGGTTCTCTCCGTCGTGCTGAGCGCGAATCTCGCAACCAATCGAATTTCTCACGGTCGTCATGCCATAGCCCGCATTCTTGGCATCGCGTTCGATCGTGTAGAGCCCGAGCGTGGCATTGACAATGGTGTCCGCGCCAGATGTCGAACTCCGTTTTCTTGCTTCGGCCACCTGCATTACCTGGCTGACGACAAGTACGGTAATCAGGCCGATGGTCATGCCGACCATGATCTCGACCAGAGAAAAACCCGCCGAAGTTTTGAGCTTATCGATATTCACAATTCCTCCGGCAACTCACTTGGTAATATTGGCATCGATCTGGAACTGGCCCGGCGCCTCGCTAGGCAACTCCCAGTTCAGCGAAATATTGACGGCAGTGCCATCCACGGTGACATTCGCACTACCGCTTGGCAGGATTTGTTGAACCGCTGCGCGCCAATTCACGCAATTGGCGAATTCCGCTGCATCGCATGCTCCCTCGGTCATGGCATAGTTGGGTAGATTGTCCTGGTCCACCCACATTTGACCAATAAGCTGATTCGCAAGGAAAGAAGCTTCGCTACGCAACTGGGCTTGCGTAACGTTCTTGCTCATTGCCGCCTGCAATCCGACCAGTGCCAGAATACCGAGCGAGAAGAGGAAGATGGCAATCAATGCCTCGATGAGGGCAATGCCGCTTTGGTTTCTTTTTGAGGAAATGGCTCGTGTCTGCGCATGCATGAGAAATACCTCGTCAGGGTCCACAGTAAGCTGGATCAGTCCCGGCCGTCACCGTTGTATCGCACATCCGTACAGCCCCGCCGCTCGTTACGCGCACTTCCAGCTTGCGTGTTGTGTCCGGTGAAGCCGCCGATTCGAAGGTAAGTTTGCCGATTGGAGCGCCGCCGCCGACACAAGTAGATTCGATGCTGCCAAATCCGTTGAACGTAATGCAGCTGGTGCCGGCACCATTGGCATCCAGGGCATTGACACTCACACTTGAACTTCCATCACTGCCCTCGCGTGACTGAATAAGCCGTGGCGCTACGGTTTCCGAACTCGCGGCATTGCAAAGACCTGCTGGATTGTCAAAGCTGACGACCCACGATGTCCCGGAACTGCTCCGTGCACAAGCTGCGCCAATGCCGTCTACCAGCCATAACGAGACACGGGCATTACGCCGAAGCGCTTCGGTACGGGCAAGGTTCAAACCGGCTTGCATGCTCTCGGCCGCTGTACGAATTTGTATGTTTTGGATGAATGTCTGAAATGCAGGCATGGCGATCGCCATCAGTATCGCCATGATGACGACGGCAATCATCATTTCGACAAGCGTGAACCCGGAGCTGTGTTTCATGATATGTCGCCGCCCGTTAACATTCGTTTCCCTTGACCAGCCAGCACGCCTTGTTGACAGCGTTGCCCTTGAAGAGGGTTGTCTTCTTGGCGTTGCCGCTATCCAGGGTATAAGTGTGTCCTGCCGCACTGGAGTTGCCGGTAGCGGTCAGTCGGTATGCCTGTTCGGGATCGGGATTACCTGTCAGTTCGCATTGATAATTGAATTTGCCACCCACTGCAAAACTCACCCGGCTGGCCGTGCCGTCGTTTGCACAGGCGCCCGTACCATAGCTCCGGTTGCTCTGGTAAAACTGTTCAAGTCGCACCCGCATATCGGACAGGTTCGCGAACGCCTCCTGCAATGCGCTGCGCCTTACATAATCCGAATAGTTCGGTACCACGATAGCCGCAAGAATACCTATCACCGCTACGGCGATCATGAGTTCGATGAGAGTGAATCCGGCTTGCTGCTTATGATTTTTCATAATGGACTGGACGCCTTTAATTTCCCAAGGGAAATGTAGTTGACGATATGACTAATGTCATCTCTGGCGGGATTGGCGGCTCAGTTTTGCCGATAAGCGGCAATTTTTAGCAACAACACCTTCCTGAAATTATCTTATTGACAACAAAATAAGTTTTTGCAGCACGCTTCCTGCAAAAATGCATGCACAGAAAACCCTTATAAAAGTCCGGGGACAAGCGAAGCGCTGACTGGGATGCCGCGCCGTGGCGACTAAAGAGGGGAAAAATTGCGGAGTAAAGATCGAATGACGTTGGCAGACGGAGAGTAAAAGTCAGCTCTTCTAGCTCTTCTTTTCATCCGCATCCGGCAGCAAACACGCATCCACCATCTGCAAGTCATTGTCCTTCGCAAAATTCACGACAAAGTGATAGGCAAGCGGCTCGATTTCGCGCAATTCTTCATTGACGACAACCGACTTGACGCCGCCCAGCACTGTGGGCCGGACGTAAGGTGAATACTGGAGATGCGCATGAGGACCGCCTGAGCCTTCGGGCCGGAAGCAGGACATGACGCCGCACAGACGCTCCGCCCAGTCGCTGGGGCGAAACGGTTTGCCGTCGCTGGTTATGCCTTGGATAAAAAGCTCACGAGCGGTTTTTTGTGGTTTATGAGCGTGGTCGGCCATGTGTGCGGCTTGCTTCAATAGCGGTTGCTGCTTCGATTTGCTTGTCGCCATTATGTGGTGCCAAGCTGTCGAAGTTCTTACATATTATATCTTATAGAAGACTTGATGCGCATCAAATTTTCACAATATGAAATTTGCAAACGATAACCGAAGTTTTTGACACGGAAGAAACTCGGCAATAACTCTCCGGATTCAACTTACTATAAAGCGACAGAACGCCCGCGAAAAGACCTGCGCTGCGCAGTCTTCAAGCGAGAATCAGAAAATTATCGATGAGAAAAAACAGCAATCCGGACAGACATTCGAGAGACCGGTACTGCGCGTCAGGGTTCCTGCCGGTCGCGTGACAGCCGTCGGAAATCAGCCCAGCCATACGGCAAACGACAGCAATAACAGCAGCAGCATCCATAGCAGGAGCGCGCGCCATACCAGGCCCACGGTGCTTTGCAGTGCGCGCGCGGTCACCTCTTCGCCGGGCAGGCTGTCGTTTTCAATCGCAGTGGAATCGACGGTCGACGCCTCTGCGGGCAGAACCACTGCCGCGCTTTCGACGTCGGCAGCGCCGAGGCGCAGGCCCATCGCACCGCCGCCGGCGGAGAGAATGATGCCGATTGCCTCGTCCTTCCAGCGATTGGCGAAATTGCGCCACGCGTAGATGGCATCTTCAAAGTTTCCGACGACCGCAAAAGCAATGGCGGTCAGCCGCGCCGGAATCCAGTCGATCCAGTAAAAAGCCCGGGTGGCAAATCGTCCGAAGGACTCGTTGTCCAAATGGTCCGGTTGATTCCAGACGCGTGCAATATGCTCGGCGACACGGTACATGACGGCACCGGCAGGCCCCAGAGGCATCAGGAACCAGAAAAACACGCCGAATACGTTGCGGTGGGTGATCACCAACGCCTGCTCAACCGCGATGCGCGAGATTTCACCCACCTCCATGGCGCTGGTATCTTGCCTGGTCCACTCGGCCAGCAGCTTGCGCGCAGCGGCGACATCACCGGCATCGAGGGCAAGCTGGATGGAAGTGAAGTAATGACTGTAGCGCCGAAAGCCCAGCGTCAGGTAGACGATCAGAATATTCCATAGCAATGACGCAAACGGACTGATCATCGCGCAAAGCCAGGATATGAGCAGCGTTGGAACGATCAGGATAAGCATCATGACGAACCAGGCGGTGCGCCCATGACTTTCCTGCCCCGCATTGAAAGCCTTTTCCAGGCGGGCGGACAGCGTTTTGATCGCGTCGTAAACCGGGTTGTCAGCACGCAGGGGCTTGAGTTGCTCGAATAATAATGCGAACAGAATGGAAAGAAAGGTCATCAGGCTGCCTTAAAAATCGCGTAGTTCATACGATAACTCAGCGTAACGTCGGAATCAAACACGTATCCGGGTGCAGCATCGCGGACATCCGTTCAGGCGCGCAGAAAGTGGAACAGATTGCGCAGCATCGCCGCGGTCGCGCCCCAGATGAAAAAGCGATCGTAAGGCATCGCATAAAATGTGCGGCGGCCGGCGGCATTCGGCAGGTCGACCGTGCGGCGCTGATGGTTTGCGCCATCCATCAGGAATGATAGCGGGACCTCGAAAATCTCCGCGACCTCGAAGGGGTCGGCTTTCAATTCAATGGGCGGCTGCACCAGCGATACCACCGGCGTTACGCGAAAACCGGTGCCGGTGAAATAGTCCGGCAGCGTCCCGAGCAATTCCACATGATCGCGATGCAAGCCGACCTCCTCTTCCGCCTCGCGCAGCGCGGCCTCGATCGCGGTCGCGTCGGATGGATCCACGCGCCCGCCCGGCAGACTGACCTGCCCGGCGTGATCGTGCAGATGTGCGGTACGCTGGGTAAGCAGCAAGGTAAGGCCACCCTCCCGCAGGATGATCGGCATCAGCACCGCAGCCGGTATCGGTAATGCATCGGCTTTGCGCATGCGATGCTCATCCGTATATTCCGGCTTCCACTCCGGCGGATGAGCAAAGCGCGTCCGCAGCCAGTTTGCCGACAACCGCTCCGGCGTGACCGCCGCCTCGCCGGCGATGGACGCAACAGGAACAACCTCAGGATCGAAACTCAATTTTGACAAAACGTTTTCCCGGCACTGGACAGGCGATGGATCAAGACAATTGTTTATTCGCTCGTGGCAACCATAAGGCTACACGAACGAATGCAAATCGGATAATTCAGGTCGGACAATGCAAAAAGGGCACCGATCGGTGCCCTTTTTATGCAGTACGCGTCGATTACTCCGCAGCTTGTTGCCCTGCACGGCGGTTCGGCAGCTTCTCCTTGATACGTGCCGATTTACCGGAGCGCTCACGCAGATAGTACAGTTTCGCGCGGCGTACGTCGCCGCGACGCTTGACTTCGATCGAAGCGATCAGCGGGGAGTACAGCTGGAACGTACGCTCGACGCCTTCACCGGACGAAATCTTGCGCACGATGAAGTTGGAGTTCAGGCCGCGGTTACGGCGCGCAATCACGACGCCTTCGTAAGCCTGGGCGCGCTTGCGTGTGCCTTCAACCACATTGACGCTGACGACGACGGTATCGCCTGGCGCGAAGTCGGGGATTTTTTTGCCCAGGCGGGCGATTTCTTCTTGCTCGAGTTGTTGGATCAAGTCCATTTTTAGCTCCTAAAACCATCTTGCTGGCGCTGTTACTCTTAAAACTCAATGCCCAGCAGAGGATGGGGTTACATATACGGGTGAATCTCACCCGCTCGTTACTGCAAACTGCTCAAAAACTTCTCATCGGCGCGTGACAGCAAACCTGCTTCACGTGCCCGCACAATCAGATCCGGCCGCTTCTGCGCGGTTGCTTCCAGCGCCCGCTCGCGCCGCCATTTTTC
>WUUC01028512.1_pt1 | contig 11425 bp, 9 predicted proteins | sample 6278441 | NCBI WGS metagenome assembly WUUC01 (sample SAMN13675441, study PRJNA597444) | soil metagenome | isolation source: soil | place: USA: Washington | collected 2017-10 | reverse complement strand
TCAATCTCGCGGCGACGGTCGACTGGTTGTACGCGAGCTCCGCGTCATCGTCGTCGAGCGTCTCATCGAGCACCACATACAGCTCCGCGGGCTCCCTCGGTGGCTTCTGATTGAGGGTCAGCAGAAGGTCGATACGCTCGTTGGGCTTCTCGCCGTACTCGAACCAGACATCAGGCAGGATCGGTGAGTCCTGGGTGAAGCGCCGCAGGGCCGTCGAGACGAAGATCAGACGTTCGAGCTCGCGCCGTAGCAGCGCCCGGCCCGGTTTGCTCGATGCCATGGCCATCCCCCTCGCGCCGGACTCAAATCAGTTCCTCGGCCGATCCGATCCCGTGTGCAGCTTGACAGAACGCTGCCGGGAATCACAGCCCCTTGAACCTTGCGGGCCGAGTGTGCTCGTCCCCGTGAGGTCGGTCCTGGTCGCTGGCTAGCTGGGTTCCGGGGAGTCGAGATTGCGGGTGAAGAGCCCGAGGCGCCGGAAGCGTCACCTCATGGCGCTGAATGCCGGACCTGAACGAGCGGGCTGATGCGGTGATGACCGCGGCCAAGGACGGCGTCGAGGCGCAAGGGTATCGGGACGTGTTCGCGCGCCAAGATAGCTGTCATCGAGTCGGCGGACCTGATTGACAGCGACCGGGTCGGCATCGTGAAGGGCGTTGAAGAGCGCGCGAAGATGCTGGCGTCCGGACCGCCGGTGGCTGGCCCAGGCATCGGCTTCGCGGACGCTCGCCCGGCACTCGCTCGCGCGGTCGGTAGCAGCCCGTCTATCGACGAGGCGCTGCGAATCAGCATGATCGCATGCCGGCATAGACCGACGCCTTCTACGAGGCCGGGAGTGGCGAGGTCCGGCAGCAGCCCGGCCCTCACGACTGATGACTTGCCGCTCCCGCTTGGACCGACCACGGCGATCCAGGGTCGGCCGGACGCCGCCTGACGCACGAGTAACAGTCGGATCTCGTGCTGTGCCCGAGTCCGGCCGAAGAAGATCGGCGCGTGCTCAACTTCGAAGCTCTCGAGGCCGCGGAACGGGCTTCCCTCGTGCCATCCGACGCGCACCGCGTCCGGCGGCTGGCGGTGAACTGGACGTCGTCCTCGCTCGCGTTCTGATTCCTGCGCAGCCGTCACCAGAGACGGCACCATGATGGTCGTGACGTACCCTGCCACCAAAGGGTGGCTGCGGTGGGCGCGGAGCCCCGAAAGGTCACTCATCCCGGAGGAGGCCATGGACCCGATGCCCGCGCCGCCCGAAGCTGCGGATCCACGCGGCAAGGCGCCGGATCAGCTCGAGGATGAGCTCCGCGACGATCGCCAGCTCCGGCAACCACCGCCGCCGGTGCCGTTCGGCCTCGCGCTCTCAGGCGGCGGGATCCGCGCGACCTTGTTCCATCTCGGGGCCATCTGGCGGATCAATGAGATGGGCAAGCTCAGGGTCATCGACAGGATCACCTCGGTCTCGGGTGGCTCATTTGCTTCGGGTCTGCTGGCGCTCCGCTGGAAGGATCTGGAATGGGATGGCCGAGGGCGGGCCACCAACCTCGGCGAGCTGTTCGCCAAACCGGTCTTGCGGCTGGCGCGGCTGCCGCTCCCGCTCGACGCCGCGATCGTGGCCCTCGGGATCGTTCCCGGCATCCAGCCGGCCCAGGTGCTCGGCGAGGTTCTCGACCGGTTCTTCTTTGGCGGCTTCATGCTCGCCGACCTGCCGGACAAGGGCCAGGGACCACTCTTCGTCTTCAACGCCACTGAACTGTCGAGCGGCACCGATTGGCGGTTCTCGAAGCCGTATATGGGCTCCTATCGGGTCGGGCTGGTGGACAACCCGCACGTCCGCGTCGCCGACGCCGTTGCCGCGTCGGCGGCGTTCCCACCGCTTGTCTCGCCCCTGACCCTCCGGATCGATCCAGCGCACCTGCGCAAGACCCGTGGTGCCGACCTCCATGACGAGGTCGCCCAGGCGGGGCGGGTCGCCCTGACCGACGGCGGCGCCTACGACAACATGGGCCTGTCACCGATCATGCGGCGTTGCCAGCACCTCCTCGTCTCGGACGCCGGAGGGAGCCTGGGCATGGAGAGTGAGGACTGGAAGTGGCAGCTCTGGTCGCTCCAGACCAAGCGCATCCTCGACATCGCCGTCTCCCAGGAGCGCGCGCAGCGTCGGCGGGCGCTGATCGTCGGCGCTGCGGAAGACCGGCCGGTCGCCTACTGGCGGACGCTCACCGACCCGGCCGATTTCGAGAAGTCCCCCACCCCGTTCGTCGTCAAGGGTGATTGGCGGACCTACCTCGCCGGCCGGCCGACGCGACTCGCGCCATTCCCCGACGACGACCGGCGGTGGCTGGTGAACTGGGGCTACCTCGTGAGCGACATGGTGCTCCGGGCCTTCATCTGGAAGGATGCCAAGCCACCGCAGCGACTCCCCTTCCCCGACAACGGGTTCGAGGCACCGCCTCCGTCGGAGCAGGCCGTCGCCGGGTACGGCTGAGCGTCGCTCGCGAAAGGACCACGTCAGGGCAGCAGCGATTCGAGATCGATCCCCGCTCGCTCCAGGACGTCGAGCCGCTTAGCTACTTTCTCGGCGCGGATCCAATCCCGCTTCATCGCGAGGTACTCCGCACCGGGCGCGAGCCGACCCTTCACCCTGGCAATGATCCGCGCCACAGCAGCCTCCTGCAGCGCCACGAGATCGTCCACGCCGGCACGGCCCTTGAGGCCGTCGAGAACGGTGACAGCAGCCTCAAGCTCGATGACGTCCTCCTGCAAGTCCAGGAGACGAACCTTGCGCGTCTCAACCAAGCCCTTGCGCATGAGGGCATAGACGAAGATCGAGCGTTCACCCTTGGCGATCGGTGCGCCGGCGGGGTCGAGCCGTGGATGGACGAAGGCGTCGTCGTCGAAGACGATGAATTCGGAGGGCTCCTCCGTGCACGGGTCGATGAGAAGACGCGCACCCTCCTCATCGCCGACTCCCGGTCCTGGTCCGCGAAACCGCTTGGTCTCATCGGCCAGCGGGAACTGCGCCTGCTTGCCGAGTTTGACCAGGGTCGGTTGCCCCGGCACCTCGTGCTTCCGCTGCCGGTTGCAGTCGACGCAGGAGACGAGCAGGTTCTCCCAACTGGCCGCGAGCCAGTAATAGCCGGGCACGAGGTCACCCGTGCCCGTGTCGATGGCCGACTTCGGTCGGAAGTGCTCGACTTCCTTCGGCGTCACGGCGTGGAAGTCGCTCTCGCAGTAGGCGCACTTGGTGCCGAAGGCGCGAGTCAGCTCCGCCGACAGCCCGGGGTCCTTGTAGACGTTGAAGCTGTAGCTCCGAACCTTCGGTGGCTTGCTCCCGGGACTCGCGGCAGCGACCGCGGCGAGCGCGCGCTCGTAGTGCCGCTGGGCGGCCACGGCCTCGCCCTCGGCCTTGGTCAGCATCCGGCCGCCGTCGTTGACGCTTTGGACGGTGAAGACCGCTATCTGGGGCATCAGGCCCCGCTCGATCCGAATCATGCCGGCCCCGCCTCGGCCGCCGTCTCCGCCCAGATCCTCGAGACCGCGTCGATCGTCTCCCGCTTGAGCTCCGGGACCGACCGAACCGGCCGCTGCTTGTGGTCGGCGACGATCTGGTCGACCGCCTCGTACATGAGCTGTTCGCGCAACGTGACGCCCAGGAAACGGCGGTCGCGGAGGGAGGCGGTGAGGTGCTCCAGCTCGACGCCCTCGTCGGCCGTCCGGTCTCGTTTGGCCAGGAGCGCGTAGTAGCGGTCGAACTCGCGCTCGACCTCGGGGTCGACCGTTGTGTTCAGCCCGAAGAACTCGGACGTCAGGAGCTGCTCGACGCGGAGGTCGGCCGGCGACGGCAGGTTCTCGACGGTGAAGACACGGTGGCGCTCGTCGCGCCGCATGACCACAACCTCGCCAGCGTCGAGCCCGCGAAGGCACAGCGGGTCGTGGGTGGAGGTCACGAACTGCACCCCCGGCACCGCACGGCGGATCGAGTCGACGATCCGCATCTTCCACGACGGGTGGAGGTGGGCACCGATTTCGTCGAGCAGCACGAGCCCGGCCGCGCCCTCGAGGTTGTCGTAGACGTTGGTCAAGATGTCGAGGATGTCGGCGGCGGTGGCGACGACGCTCTGATAGCCATCGCTCAGCTGGCGGAGTGGGATCCGCTCGCCGTGCTCCATCACGAGGATCCGCTCGCCGTCGCGCAGGAAGCGGGCCTCCGGGTCAAGCCGGAGCAGGTCCATGAGGACCGCCGCAGCGGTGTCGAACGGGAGGAATCCGGGCTCGCCCAGCCCGACCAGCCACTCCTCGGCATCCCGCAGCGGGACGAACGGATCGAAGAGATTGTCGACACGGGAGTAGGGGTCGCCAGTGGACGTGACCTGCGGCGAGGAACTGCGGGGCAGGAGTCGCGTCGCCCCGTAGCCGAGCACTAGCATCTGCGGATCCCAGCCTCGGCCTTCGACAGTGGGCCCCTTGGTGCCGTAGCGCACGGTCGAGGTCTCACCCGTAGGACTCCGGAACTCCACGCGATCGGGCCGGAACGTCAGCTCGTGCGGCCCGATGAAGCCGCTGATCTTGACCCGAACCGTGCCGGACTTGCACCGGTATCGGATGAAGTCGCGAGGATGGACGGCGTGCATGTTGGCGAGACGCAGGAACGCCGACGCACCGATCAGGGTAAGGGCGATCGCGTGGAGCACGGTGCTCTTGCCGGTCCCGTTCTCGCCCAGCAGCATCCGCCATGGCGTTCGCCCGGTGCCCTCGAGACGGAAGTCGATCTCGACGTCGCGGAGCGCCTTGACATTGCGGATCTTCACCTGCTCGAGAACGCGGCTGACCTCCTTATAGGTATCCCTACCCTCCGCCGTTTCGAGCGAGAAGCTCGACTGCCGCTCCTGGAACTCGCGGAACGACCGTTTCGCGGCCGCGTGGCGGGCCTTGGTCACCACCGATGGCTGGGCAATGTCCTGGGTCTGGCCTTCGAGCGGCTCCAGACCGTAGCGTGCGAGGAACGGGGCAGCGATCTGGCGGGCCGAGCCGGCATAAGGCGCGGCGTCGTCGAGCAGTCCGCGGAGTCGCTGAACCAGACGGTCGAGCAGGTCGCGTGACGGCCCAGATGCCTGCGGCCGATCGGCGACCACCTGCTCGATCTCGTTGAGGAGGAAGACGACATCAGTGGCGTGCTGATGCCTTGCCTCGACGAGGCCCTTTCGGTTCAGACCCAGAACCGTGATCGTCGTCTGGCCCTTGAGCGTGTCGCTGACGACGAGGCCAGTTGGCTCGAACACCAGATGCGACTCGGGGTGGTCGCGGCACGGGTCGAGCAGCAGCGGCTCTTCGTCGATCTCGGCCCCTTCCTCGAAGGCGCGTTTCGCTTCGACTGCGACGGGGAACCGCGCGCCCTTTCCAGACCGCTCGCCGGCGTGGTCGCGGACCCGGCTGCACTCAGGGCACGACACGAGGAGGTTGTCCCAGTCGCTGGCGAGCCACCAGTAGCCCGGGTGCTCGGGCCGCTCGATGACGCTCGACTTGGGTCGAAAGTGTTCAACGTAGACCGGCATGACGGCGTACAAGTACGACTCGCAGTACGCACACTTGTCGTGGAACAACGCTGCGAGCGCCGTCGAGATCTCGGGTCGCTTGTAGACGCTGAAGCTGAACCGCTCCTGGCGGCTGCGGCCGGCGTCCGTGAAGAACTTCCGGGCAGCGGCCCGCTCCTGGACGGCAAGGAGCGAGTCCAGGACGGCCGGCTTGTCGACGCGAGAGCGATCGACGTGGATCACTTGCGCACGAGGGGCGGCGGCGGGACGAGCGCCTTGTCGGCGACCAGCCCGCGATAGAGATCGTTCCGCAGGGAGCCGATCAGGTCGTGCGCCGACGTCTTCGCCTTGACCGCCACCGATCCCGCCGTCAACCCGAAGAGCCCGAGGATGGCCGAGACGACCGGGATCTCGTCGACTCCTTGCGTTAGGAGGAACCAGGCGCCGGCGATCAGCAACACCGCGCCGATCAAGACGACCAAGCTCTCGGGCAACAGGCCGCGGATAATCGGCCAGAGGGTCCCGGGGTGCTCGAGCATGTCTCGTGGCGATACCAGGCTCTCGCCGGTCCGGTGGCCGAGGACGAGGTCGTGCCAGATCGTTGCCTGCGCGGCGAGCGCCGTGCGCCACGCCTCGTCCGGCGGGCTCGAGGTGCCCGGGTCATGGATCCGCCACGCCTGCAGGGACGACGCGATGGCATGGAGCGTCACAGGGTCGTAGTGCTCGGACAGCCGATCGAGCAGCCGATCGAGCCGCTCGCCCCGGTCAGGGCCGAGGAGGAAGGTCGCGGCAGCGAGGTCGTCGTATTCCCCGGTCTGGGCGTCGTAGCCCCAGCGTATTTCAGCCATACCGCGTGCGAGCTGGTATGCCGCCGACTGCGTCGGGCGGGATGCGAGGTCGTCCTGAATCCGCGCGTCCCAGACGTACAGCACGTGGTTCAGCTCGCGCTGCGCCTCGGCGGCCGCCTCCCGGTCGTCGCCAGAAACGGTGGCGGCCGACCAGGCGACGCGGCGCAGCCACTCCGACGCCGTCGGCGGCGCACCCTTGGGTGCGCCCGTGAGCTGGTTCGAGATTGTGTCGACGTTAAGCCGTCGCGCGAGCGCGCCGATGAGGTTGAAGTACTCGATCAGCTGCTCTTTGGGGCTCCGCTCCTGTGCCAGCGGCAGGATTCCTGTCGGCCGCGCACGTTCCGTCGCTGGACGGGCGGCGGTGTTGCGGACGCGACCCCGAAGCTCCGCCACGGCCCAGCCGAGACGAGTGGCGTCATGGACCCCGTCCCGATCGGCGAGCGTGGAGGTTTCTGGTTCGCTGGCCATCGGCCGAATTCTAACTTCCAGCCGTCTCTCGATCGTCTCGTGCGCGGCACCCAGCGGCAGATTCGATCGGCCGCTCGTTCTGTTCTCCCAGGACATTGGCTGCAACGAGGGGCCCATCACCGGGTAGGTTGAGGCTGCTGACCAGTCAATCGCTCGGGAGGGCTCCTCGATGCATCGAATGCCCGCCGCACACCACGCTGCCGAGCCGAGGTCTTCCGACTGGTCGAGGCCGGGATGTGGGTCATGGACGCTGAGTGGGACGAGTCCCTCGATACCTAACGCTTCTCGGTGACACAGTGGCGAAACCCTCGGCGGCAAGGGTCGGCGGACCATTGGCGCTTGACTCCCGTCGGGACTTGAGATATCGCACCTAACTACTGCCGGGATGTGCGCCTGATTAGTCCCGGAATCGGACAGAGATCGCTGTCCTGTACGCTCGAGCGTTGGCTCGCGAGCCCTGAATCCGGCGCCTGACTCTGGATCAGGAGACCGAAGGATTAAATCGTTCCTCGCCAGCCAATTACACAAGATACGACCCGCGCCGAACGGCGGAGCGCAACATCTTGTGACCGGCTCCCACGCCTCGTCAGTAAGGGTCTGATGAGATGGTTGGGGCACCTGACTCTGCTCGTCTTTGGGCACCTGATTCGGGGTGCCCTGATCTGCGGGCATCTGATTCGCGAGGGCGGCTGACGCTCGGGCGGGCGGTCGAGCTGCTCCTCTCCGCGAAGGCCAACGAGGGTGCGTCGTCGCGGACAATCGAGTGCTACCGGATGGTCACCGTCCGGCTTGTGCGAGCGCCTGAACCAGACCATCGGTCGATGGTCTCTCGATCCGGCCGAGCTGCGGGCGTGGCTCGTCTAGCTCCGCACTACCCTCGCACGGTGAGCGTCGCCGGCTATGTCCGGACGCTGCTGGTGCTCGGCAACTGGCTGGGAGCGGAAGGCTTGGCGGAGGCGGCCGCGCTGCGCGGCGTCCGACGGCCGCGTGTGCCACACAAGGTGATCGAGCCGATCGCTGACGACCTGCTCCGACGCATGCTGTCCGTTTGCTGGGTGCGCGATCGGGCGATGGTGCTGCTGGTGCTCGACACGAGCGCTCCGCGTGTCCGAGGTGGCCAGCATCCGACTCGGCGATTTCCGGTCCGACGGCATGCTCAAGGTCCGCCGCTAGGGATCGCGAACGGATGGTGCCGGTCGCTCGACTGCTCGCCAGACGATCGTCCGCTACCCCGGTCAGCACGGCCCGGGCAAGCCCGACGACGCCCTGCTCCTCGGGCGGCGTGGCGAGATCAGCAGCCGGAGCCTCCAGCACATGCTCCGGCGGTTCAAGGGCGGGGTCGGAGTGACCGGTCGGCTCAGCCCGCACTCACTCCGCCACGTTCGCTCGGAGCTACCTCGTCCACGGCGGCGACGTGTTCAGCCTCCGGCGGATCCTCGGCCACACGACGCTTGACATAGTCACGTGCTACGTCGCTCTGGCCGAGGCGGATGGCCTGTGTCGTTCCCGTCCCAGCTCCGGCGGTCGCCGCGGTATCGATGGCCGCGAAGATGTCGATGCCGGCGATACCGGCGAAGATTATCCCCGCCACAGACCCGATGAACAGGCTGACCGCCCGTCGCGCCGGGTTGTCCTTGAAGCTCGCGACGAAGTCGTTGGCGGCGACCGTAGACTGCTTTGCGGCCGCGATGAGGTACTTGGCTCCAGGCGCGAGATGGTTGACCCGGGCCTCCATTTCAGCGAGTGCCTGGTACGTCACGTTGGCGAGCATCTCGACGCGCTGGTTTCCCGGCGTCATCTTGACGATCTCGTCGCGCTGAACCTTCAGCTGTTGCTCGCGCTTGTTAATCCACGCCACTGCCTCGTCCACCGCCTTGGGGTTCGAGGCCTTCGGCCTGCGCCTTGGCGGCCGTCACGAGATCTTGGACCCGGCCGAAGACGTCCGCCATGTCTGTCCCTCCGACGTGCCGACGCCGTGTGGCGCTGTGGCGTCGACGATGCAAGCAGAGTGGGCTGCTGGTCAAGCGCCATCTTTTCATCGGGCTGAAGCGAGTCGCGACCGATGTGAGCGCTGCGGCGACGGTCAAGCTGTGGGGCGGAGAGTCACGCCGGGCTCATCACTCCCTGCTTGAGTTGGCTGGCTTCTTCCAAATTGGGTAGCCAGTCGCTGCGATGGCGGACGATGTCAGTGGTACGTGGCCGACGTCGCCGCTCGACACTCGACTCTCCGAGGGCCTTCTACCCCAGGATGCTTTCCGTGAGCTACCCGAACCCGAACAAGGCGACCCCGACCGTCACGATCGCGAGTGACACCGCGATCGGCTTGATCAGGTGGCGTCCGATGGCCGCGCGCTCCTCACCGACGATCACGAGGCCAACCACTGCCATCACGAGAAGATCGTGGTGGCCGATCACCGCCATCAGCAACATCAGCGGCCAGCACGAGACCAAGCACCGCGCCGCCTGCCGCACACCGAACCTGACGCAGCCAGCGTCCGCACGCCACCCCGTTGGTGGAAGCGGCACGCTGCGTAGGCACGAGATAACCGCACGCCGTTTCCACGGGCTGACCTGCCAACCGGTCGCCATCACCAGGGTGGCCAGTGCGAGCGAACGATCATCCAGGCCGTCGGCCTTCGCTTCCGCGATGAGCGTCAGCGCCACCGCGCCGAAAGCGATCCAAACGGCGAGGTAAGACCCCACGTACACCGCCATCGCCCGCGGCCTGCGCCGCCGAAGGCTGTTGAGGCCAACGTGGCGGATGGCCGGCAAGGTCGCCGGCGTCATCATCGCCATGGTCATCAGCGTCCAACCCGAGAGGGACCAGACGAGCGTCGCGACCGCCGCCGCCGTCGTTCCATCGACGGGAACAGTCGCATGCGCCCCGTGCGCGCCGTGGCCCGATGTGGAGCCCTGCATGACGACCAGGACGATCCACGCGAGTGCAGCGGCCATGGCCGCAGGCCACTCGGGTCGCCAGGCCAACGCGACGAGCACGCGTTGCCGGCGGGATGGCCCCTCACTCACGGCTTGGCGTTCAGCCGACGAAAAGGCTGACCCGCCCGATGCGCAGCGGTGTGCCTGCGGCAAACTCGCGCTGCTCCGCCACGATCGATTCCATCAAGCCCTCGTCGCCGGGGGGCGGCAGTGGCGTGACCAGCTCGAAGGTGACCATCACGGCTGTCGGATCCCACGCTCCTGCTTTCCGGAGCGCATCCACCTGAGAGGCGACCTCGAACGTGTGGCGAGACCCGGACTCGCCGTCGTGAGCCCTGTCGCGGTCGTTCATCTGCTCGATTCCGAAGGGCGCGACGTTTCCCACGTGGTGTACGACCCGATCCGCGTCGCGATCGTCGGGCGGCATGTTGAGGTATACGCCGTAGATGACACCGGGGTTGCGCTCGGCCTCCAAGTTCTCGACGTTGAGGTAGATCGGCTGCTCTCCCGCCGCGTCGACGGCCGCTTGGAGAAGGCCTTGGGTGCTCGACGGCACGGCAAGAGTGACGGCAACGGGGTCGCCGACGAGATCGACCGGCCTGTCCGTGGCGGCCACCATCTCGGGAGGTCGCTCATTAGGCATCTGACTCACCTTGACTCCGCGGTCTAGCGCGAGACAACGTCATGAGTATTCGTAACCTAGCTGGGTCGCGGTGTCGACGACATCGGCTCCTGTGAGGCTGACCTGTGCCCCGGTCTCGTCGTGAAAGACGAAGGACTGGTTGAGCCAGGCTGCCTCGGTCGGATTGGTGCGGCCGCCGCCGAGGCTCACCCACTCGTTCCAGAGGCGGTCGATATTGGCGTGGTGGAGCCAGAAGATCGGATCCTGCGCGGCGCAATTGCCATCGCTCATCCACCCGAGCTGGCACGGCCCCGATGGCTGACCGCCGATCTGGCCGTGGATGACGTTATGGGGCTGTGCTTCGATACCCACAGAGCTGCCGCCGAAGTGATTCGGATTCCTTCGCGTCCCGCCGAAGCTAGTCGTCCCGGTTGGTCCGCTGAAGTTCAGCATCGCCATGGCGGCAGAGCTTGACGTCACCAGCGATGACAGCTGAGCCCCGTTGGAAATGGAACTGGTGCGACGCGGAGGCTGCAAGAATAGCGGGTTCGGCGAGCCATCCGGCAAGGTCGGCTGGCGGAAAGGCAGCGGCAGCGTGTTGCCCGGAAACGGTCGGTCGTAGTTCCAATAGGGCAGAGCGAAGTCCGCGGGCCCGCCGGCGCTGACAACGGCGGATCGCACGATCCGCTCGAAGTAATACACGTACATCCGGTGCCACGGAAGGAAGAACCAGCTCTGATGCTGGCACTCGTTCCACGTTGCCCCAGGAGGCACTCCTAGGTACGAGCCGTGGACGGCGGCCTGGTATGCCCAGCTCGTGGGATCCGTTGCCGGACGGGCCTGCATGATCCCGACGGCCCGTGCGTAGGCTTCGGTGATGGGGTCCCATGGGGCGTTGGCCTGGAGGGACCAGACGTCCCGGCGAACAAAGACAGTGACACTCGGGGCGTTCCTCAGCACCCAGATCGTGCCGGTGCCCGGTCGGTAGAGCGCCAGGTGGTCGAGCTTGCCGCTGCTGTCCCAGT
>WUUC01214584.1_pt1 | contig 11426 bp, 8 predicted proteins | sample 6278441 | NCBI WGS metagenome assembly WUUC01 (sample SAMN13675441, study PRJNA597444) | soil metagenome | isolation source: soil | place: USA: Washington | collected 2017-10 | reverse complement strand
GTCCTTCACCAACAATCTCAATCTCATCATCGTTGTAAATTAGTTATTATTGCACGTTCTCCATTGAATGAAATCACCACCAACCTCGTTCGAAGGTTTCAGAAAGCACCTCGCGAAGTTCACGACGATCTCCGCAGAGGAGTTCGAGCGCGTGCTGACCTACTTCACTGTGAAGAAGATCGTGAAACATGACGTGCTGGTGAGGGCCGGTGAACCGGTATCGCACACCTGGTGGATATTGAAAGGCCTGGTGACGTCTAACTTCACAAGCAACGACGGGAAAGAGCACATTATACAGTTTGCCATCGAGAACTGCTGGATCACCGACCAGAGTGCATTTTACAACCGGGAGCCCGCAACATTTTCCATCGTGGCCCTGGAGGACTCGGAAATGCTCTGCCTGTCTTTCGACAACCGGGAGAAGCTTTGCACTGACATGCACAACATGGAAAGGTTCTTCCGTCGTAAAGCGAATGACAGTTTCACCAGGCAGCAGAAGCGGTTGCTCACTTATCTTTCATCCGACGCAAAGAGAAGATACGAGCTTTTGCTGGCGGAGCACCCCGACCTCATCCAACGGCTTTCAAAAAAAACGCTGGCCGCTTATATCGGAGTATCCAGGGAAACACTAAGCCGGCTGGGCAAGTGAAATGATTAAAAATAGATAGCACGTTTTATGAACAACACTCAGTATTTTACCGACCTCCACGCACAGAATGATCCGCTGATGATCGCGAACGTCTGGAATGCACAGAGCGCGACAGTCTTCACAAAGCTTGGATTCAAAGCCCTGGCTACATCGAGCGCCGCCGTTGCCGAAGCCCTTGGCTACCGCGATGGCGAAGAGATGAGCTTCGAAGAATACGTGTTTATCGTTAAACGCATCCTGGCTTCGAGCAAACTGCCGCTGTCGGTTGACCTGGAGACGGGTTTCGGCAAGTCCACAGATGAAGTTATCGCCAACATAGAGCTGCTCCATAAGATCGGGGTGGCCGGCATCAACATCGAAGATTCGAGCATACAGGATGGCACACGCCGGATCCATGACGCCGGAGTATTCGCCAGCAGGCTATCGCAAATAATTTCCTCGCTCCGGACAAAGAACATCCGCATCTTTATCAACACTCGCTGCGATGCCTTCATCCTCCGCATGCCCGATGCCAGGGCGGAGGCGATCCGGAGAATAAAGATCTATGAACCAACGGGCGTCGACGGGATATTTCTTCCCTGCATCACCGACATCGACGACATCAAGGCAGCCGTGCAATCGACCCGCCTGCCCCTCAATGTGCTTTGCATGCCCAACCTCCCTGATTTCAAGTCGCTGAAGTCGGCAGGCGTGCGACGTATCAGCATGGGCGATTTCGTTTACGCGTATTTGTATAAAGAGCTGGAACACGTGGCAGGACGGATCATGGCAGCTGGAAATTTTTCACCACTGTTCTGAAATTGTGATGTAGATCAATTTTTTGGAGACAGCCCGTCACCACCTTTGTTCATCAAAAACCAAAGAGCAAAGATTATGAAGTCACTGAATATTGTGCTGGCGTTAATGATCATTCATTCCATTGCCGCGGGTCAACCGAAAAGCGATCCCCTTGCGGAAGCCAGGACGGCCATCGCAGAAAGCAATGCGGCCTATTTCGAGTCGTTTGTGAAAAACGATCCCTCGATCTTCATCGCGCGGTACGCGAAAGACGGTTGTATCCTCGCTCCGAATGCGCCGGCCGCCTGTGGACCGGAGGCTGCTGCTGCGTTCTTCAAAGGTGCTTACGAAACTTTTGGGCTTCGCAACGGCAAGTTCATTACTACCGCGATTTACGGCGACGGGAAAGAGTTTGTTATCGAGGAAGGCCTCTGGCAATCGTTCGATGCCTCGGGCAAGCTGTTCGACGACGGAAAATTCCTCGTTCTCTGGAAGAAAACTTCCGAAGGGTGGAAGATGTACCGCGATTCTTTCAGCAGCAACCGGGGAATGTAATGTTATAGCAAGCTATTCGTTCCTCAGGCTGTTCACCGGGTTTGCACGCGCCGCCCTGATCGAATGAAATCCGACGGTGATCATCGCAATCATCAACGCAACCAGACCTGCGATCAGGAAATTCGTCAACGAAAGATCGATCCGGTACGCGAATCCGTTCAGCCAGTTGTCCATGAACTTCCATGCGACCGGCCACGCCAGGACGTTCGCGATACCGACGATCACCAGGAACTCAGAAGACACCAGCCACGTAACCTGCACGACGGAGGCGCCGAGGACTTTGCGGATGCCGATTTCTTTCGTGCGGCGACGGATGAAGTACGACGCGATCGCAAATAGTCCCGAACAGGCGATGTAAATGGCCATTGCCGTGAACGCGGTAAAGATCACCTTGAAGTTTTCCTCAGCCTTGTAAAGCTGCCGGAATTGATCGTCGAGGAAATAGTAGTCGAAGGGGCGACCGGGTGCGAATTCATCCCACGACTTTCGAAGGTTTTCCAGCGTTTCATCGATGCGCTTAGCTTCGGCCTTCACGACGAAGTTGCTCGCATAATTTTCGTTGAAGAGGAATGCATACGGTTTGATCTCGCTTTTCAGGGAAGCGAAGTGAAAATCTTTCGTCACACCGATCACTTCGGAATAACGTACCGTGTCTGCTTCAGGATCTTCGGTAATCAGTGTACCAATAGGATCGCCTGTGATACCGAGGTCTTTCACGGCACGCTCATTCAGTATTACCTTTCCGTTGCCCCGGCCGCCTTGTACGTCGGTTCCCTTTACAAAATTCCTTCCGGCGACAACCTGGATACCCATGACCGGAAGATATTGGTCGTCGATAGCCGTTATATTGACAAGACTTCCGTTCTCGTTGCCTTTCACGACCATCGATGTCGCCCAGTTTTGTCCGCCCAACACGCCGTTGGAGCTGCCGGCGCCTGCCACTCCCGACTGGCCGCGGAAGCTCTCTTTCAGCGACGACTTTTCCTGGATGTTGTCGACGTTTGGCACGATGATCACCTGCTCTTTACTGAAACCAAGCTCTTTCGTTCGCAGGAAGTCGACCTGCATGAAAACGATGATCGCACCCGCGATGAGGGCGATCGATATAGAGAACTGAAGTATCACCAGCGACTTGCGCAGCCAGAGGTTCTGGTTGCTGGGTTGAAAAACACCTTTCAATACATCGATAGGCTTGAATGCCGACAGGTAAATGGAAGGATACAGTCCCGAAAGCAATCCCACAAAGAAAACACCGAGTGCAATTAACAACATCACGGTCAGGGGTAGGTCGTACAGCGACGTTAGATGATTGCCAAACTGTTTGTTGATCATCGGTATCACCGTCTCCACAATTGCCAGCGAGACGATGAGCGCCAGCAAGCTCACCAGGAACGACTCCAAGAGGAACTGGTTCACCAGCTTGCCTCCGTTGGCACCTGATACCTTTCTTATGCCTACTTCCTTCGAGCGATTGAGTGATTGTACGATCGACAGGTTGATGTAGTTGACCGCCGCGATGAGGAGAATAAAGATCCCGACCGTTGTAAATATCGTAATGAATGCTTTGTCACTGTTGGTTTCAAGCTCCCACTTCAATTTTGAGTTCAGATGAATATCGGTGAGCGCCTGTGTGTAGTAGAGCGCGGAACCCTGCGGACGATTCTTTTTATAGACACCTACCACCAGCGGCTCGACCTCGGCAATAGACGACCCCTGCTTCAATTTAATGTACGTGTAGAAATTGTAGAATCCCCAGTTGTTATTGATCTCCATATCCGGCCAGTACGGTATCAGGATGTCGAAATGGAAGTGCATGTTGGACGGCATGTCCGGGATGACGCCCGTCACAACGAATGGCACAGTGCGGCCGCCGACCACCTCGAGAGCTTTTCCTAAAACATCGGTGGTCCCGAAGTATTTCTTCGCGATAGTTTCGGTGATGACCATACCGTTCGATTGCTTCAGGGCAGTGTTCGGATCCCCGGCCAGGAATGGGGTGGAGAAGAATGTGAAAACATTGCTGTCGCCCCGATAGACGCGTGGCTCGTAGAACGACTTGTCGCCGGACCGCACCAGGAATTTCGTTCCCCATGCAGGAAATATCCGGGTAACGGATTCCAATTGTGTAATGTCGTGCTGCAGCGCCGGGGCGAGGGCAGGAGGCGTCGTGGCGTCGGGCAGCGTAGTGCCGTCGTCGTTTACAAAATCTTTTACCACCCGGAAGATCCGGTCGCTGTCGGCCGACTGGCGGTCGTAGCTGGTTTCTTCGCGAACAAAAAGGAAGATGAGGATACAGGCGCTGTAGGCGAGAGCGAGTCCTGAAATGGTGATGACCGAATAGATCTTCTGCTTGGCGAGATTGCGCCAGGCAAGCTTCAGGTAATTCCGGATCATGGGCTAGGTATTTCTCCACCCGGTTCCAATAATCAAACCAGAAAATGAATGTGAAACCATGCCGGAAACTGTGTTTCAATTTCCGGCGCGGGCGGTATCGGGCGGTTATGTGCGGGATCGGGCAACGTGTCATTGCTTTAAGCGGCAACAATGTCGTTGCAAGCTTTAAGCCGGCATGTCATTGCACGCCTTAAGCCGGGCAACATGTCATTGCACGCTTTTAAGCGGGCAATCAGTCACACTTCAGCTTCTCCACCGGGTTCACGCTTGCAGCATTGAACGATTTCGTTCCCACCACCAACAGAGCGAGGATCAATACTGCGAAACCCGGCCCAACGAACATCCACCATTGCAGCGTGATCTGATTCTGGAAGCTGCTCAACCACTCATTGACGCCATACCAGACGACGGGGATCGCGAGCACGAATGATACAGCGATCAGGACCACATACTCTTTCGAGAACATCACGATGATATTGGTGACCGTGGCACCGAGCGTTTTGCGGATCGCGACCTCTTTTCCCTTTTTATTGGCGATAAATGTGATCAGCCCGTAAAGCCCGAGACATCCAATGGATATAAATATCATGGAGAATATCTGGAACAGGCTCGAGTATTTGAATTCCTGCTGGTAAAACGCCCGGATGTTCTCGTCGAAGAACTGGTACTTGAAGACAAATTCAGGGTAATGCGTGTTCCACACCTTTTCGATATTCGAGAGCACGTCGGTCATCGATTCATCGCCCTTCAGGTCGAGCCGGATACTAAGCCACCGGTAGTTTTTTGGTTCATAGGACACCACCATATTATCGACGCCCTCCTTGAGTGAGTTGGAATAGAAATCCCCGATAACACCCACAACAATTGCCTTCTTTCCACCGCCGAATTTGAGCTCCTGACCGAGTGCCTCCTGGGGAGAATCGATCTGGAGATTTTTCATGGTTGTCTCGTTGATAAGAATGGCGCCATCGACCGTATCGCGTTCTTTAAGAGGCCGCCCTGCCAGCAGTTTTATCTCGTAGAGGTCGAGAAAAGAGTCGTCAACAGAAAAATATTCAAAGCTCAGGTAGTCGGGCGCCGACTGGGCATCAGGCCGGCCAATGCTTCTCGATGACCGGTTCCGTTCGACACCAGAGGGCAGGGTAAAGCTCGCACTCACGGCCGAAACGAACGGCAATGTTTGCAGTTCGGTTTTAAAACCCTGAAGGTGTTGCTGTTGATTGTCGAGCACCGGCATGTTCACCACTACGGCATTGCGGTTAAAGCCCATGTCGACGTTTTGAAAGAAATTCATTTGGGCGATCACGATGAATGTGCTCACCGCAAGTATTTGTGTAAATGTGAACTGAGCCACCACCAGCACTTTTCTCAGGTTCATCCCGCCGATCTTTTCGTTGTTGAACTTGTTTCGCAATGCCGAGATCGGGTTGAACCTCGAAATCACGACGGCAGGGTAGAGGCCTGAGAATATTGTTAGCAAAAGCACGATGGTCCCGATAGCTCCAATGATAAACGGATCCGTGAGATCATAACCGATCTGCAGATTCAACAGGTTTTGTATTGAAGGCATAAGTGCAACGACCAGTACGACCGCACAGGTGGCAGCCAAAACGACAACCACAAAAGTCTCCGTGAGGAACTGCATCACCAGGTGTTGCTGACTGCTTCCCATTACCTTTCGCAGCCCGATCTCTTTCGAACGAAGGGTAGATTGTGCCGTGGAAAGATTGATGTAATTGATACAGCCGGCGAGCAGCAGGAACAGGACGATGATCTTCAGAGCAAGCAACGTCTCGTGTGTTATCGTGCGTCCGCTGGGGTTCCCGAAACGCGGATCGTAGTGAAGCTCGCTGAACGGTTGGAGCCGGAAGTGCCGCATGTCCGAGATGTCTTTGCCAACGTGACCGGCATGAACCACATCGATCTGTGCTTCGAGGTCTTCTTTGGATATATCGGGAGCATATAGAAATACCTGGTGACTGTCGTTGACGCTCACCCATTCGTTCATACGGTCTTCCCAGAAAACCTCCTTCATGCTCGCGTAGGAGATCATGAACTTGAACGGAAAGTCGGTGTTTGGCGGAAAGTCATCGATCACCCCGGTGATCTTTAGATCTATCACTTTCTGAAACTTGAGTACCTGGTCTATTGGGTTTTCTTTCCCGAAGTATTTTTCAGCAATCTCTTTGGTGATCACCACACTGTTTGGCTCAGTTAGCGCCTTGGCGGGATTGCCGGCGATCCACCGGAGAGGCTCTCCGGCAAAGTCGAACATCTCGAAGAACTCAGGCTCGATCGCCGCCACGCCGCTGTCCTCCGAAAATTTCTTCAGTGTCTTGCCGTCGCTGCTCATCACGTCGACGTTCGAGCCACCCAGGTAATCCAGGTGTGTGAGTTTCTTGATCGCCGGGATCTCATGCCTCAGCGCATCACCCACCGGGTATGGAATGCCCGAATGGTACTCAGGCACGTCACTGCCCGTTATTCGCACGAGCCGTTGGATACCGTCTTTATTCGTATGAAAAGTATCGAAGCTCTCCTCGAACCTGATCACACTCAGTATGACCAATGCCGACGCGATTCCGATCACAAGCCCGAGGATATTGATGATTGTTGTCCCTTGGTTGGCCGAGAGACTTCTCCGCGCCATCTTAAAGTAATTGCCCGTCATTTGAATGTAGTTGTTGTTCAGACCTTCGTCGGATCGTTTCCAGAAAAAATTCTTTGTAATAAATCCCAGGGTACGTACAATGTACTTGCGCCGTGCACTCCGCCGGCCATCCCGTTGGAGATCCTCCATGAACATTTCGTGCAGGTCACCGCGGATCTCATCCGAAAGCCGACCTGGCGCAATCCGTCCGATCAATTTTTCAGCCCAAACCGGTGGTTGATCTCTCACAATCGTCGCAAAAGTATTATTTCAAATTTTGTAGAACAAATATTTGGCCAACGCAATTTTTGCTGAATCCGGGTGAATTTTATTGTGTAGTTGTTCAAAAAAAAGTTTACGCTGAACGAAAATGAACAGTTGCGCAGATCGATTACCCTCCCCGCGATAAACAATAATAATAAATCGAACCTTTTACCCGTTTTTGGGGTCAAAGGGGTGAAACAAAAAAGTGAAGTTGATTCTGTGATAAAAATTATGAAAAGTTTAATGAAACAAATGAAGCTCGTCGCCCTGGTGGGCGGTGCGCTTACGATACTCATGGCCGGATGTAAACTCGACGACAATGACAGTCCGGAGCTACCACCCGTAGCTTACGTGTCTCTGTACAATGCGTCGCCAAACTCGCCGGGATTGAGTATTATGGTTGACCGGAAAGTGATCAATAATAACTCGTTTGACTATTCCGACCACACCGGTTATCTCAGGTTCATTACTGGAGAACGGATGTTGGAATTCGGACCATACGGAGCGAACAACGTGATTGCCGATACAACCGTGAAGTTCGAAGACGGCAAAGCCTATTCTGTATTCGTGGTAGATAACTACGACCACGCCGATGTCCTCGTGCTGAACGACGACACGAGTGAGCCGGCGACAGGCAAGGCGAAGGTCCGCTTTCTGAATCTTTCACCGGATGCACCGGAAGTCAACCTGGATATCGCCGGAACGGATTCGACAGGTGATTCGACGTTGTTTGCCAGTCAGTCCTTCAAAGAGAGCTCGGAATTCATCGAGCTCGATGCGAAGCTGTATGATTTCAAGGTGAAGCTGGCTTCGGACGAGAACGTATTGCTTTCGGTACCCAATGCTACTTTCCAGGATGGCTGGACGTACACGATATTGGTTCGTGGCTTCCGGACACCTCCCGGTGGAAGCAGCAGTGTGCTGAGCGCTGAAGTGATCGTTGATTAACTTCTTGAAACCACTACGCTAACGTGAGGACTGTAATCAGTCCTCACTGGCGTGGTGTGATGATGTAGGAATTGCCGGGTGTTGTCTTCAAATCGTACTCATAGACCTGTCTCAACGCCGGCATCGCCAGTTGCGCCTTGGGTGATATGACCGGCTTTTTAATCGCTGCTTTTTCAAACAACGCATTCGGGTTTGATCCTCCTGCCGGCTTTAACCTCGAATCATTCAGCTCATCGTAACTGCGGAGTCTCAAGGTGCCGCCGATCAATGAATGGATCACCATACTTTTTATCCTGCCGCCATCCCATTCCATATCGATGCTAAAGCCGCCACGCGCGCGCAAACCCTTTACTTTACCGCTACGCCATTCGTCGGGCAAAGCCGGCAACAGGTGCAAGGCTCCATCATGACTTTGTAACAGCATCTCGGCTATTCCCGACGTGCAGCCGAAATTTCCATCGATCTGGAACGGAGGATGGGCGTCGAAGAGGTTCGGGTAAGTTCCACCGGCGCCAGTGTCAAGAGCGGGTGTCAGCTGATCCTTGATAAGCTTGTATGCCCGGTTTCCATCGAGCAACCGCGCCCACCAGTTTACTTTCCAGCCCATCGACCAGCCGGTAGACTGATCTCCGCGAAAGGCGAGAGTCGTTCGTGCTGCCGTAAACAGCTCCGGTGCCGAGTATGGCGACACCTGGTTCGAAGGAAACAATCCGTACAGGTGCGAGATGTGACGGTGCTTGTCTTCGGGTTTGTCCCAGTCCTCCAGCCACTCCTGTAGTTGTCCATGCTGACCGATCATCATCGGTGGTATCTTTTCGAGCTTGGCGCGAATGGTGTCGGCGAGCTCTTTGTCCTGACCGACCTTGTCTGAAGCTTTTATAAAATTGGAAAATACGTCGAACACCAGCTGGTTGTCCATGGTAGTTCCGGCTGCAAGGGAAATACCGGGGTGATGTTCGTTCTCCGGCGACAGCGAAGGGCTGACAACGAGCCAGTCTTTTTTGGGAACCTCCTGAAGGATATCATTATAAAATAAAGCTGCTCCTTTCAGTATCGGGTACGATTCTTTCAGGAATGCGGCGTTGCCGGTATATAAGTAGTGTTGCCACAGGTGTTGCGAGAGCCAGGCGCCTCCCATGGGCCACAGTCCATAGAATGCTCCGTCGACCGGCCCGGTCATACGCCACAGGTCGGTGTTGTGATGCACGTTCCAGCCACGGGCACTATAGAGCCGGGTGGCGCTCTCGCGACCCGTTACTTCGAGGTCTTTCAGCATGTCGAAGAGAGGCTGATGCATTTCCGGCAGCGCGGTGACTTCCGCCGGCCAGTAGTTCATCTCGGTGTTGATGTTGATCGTGTACTTGCTGTCCCATGGCGGTTCGAGCATGTCGTTCCATTTGCCCTGCAGCGTCGCGGGCTGGTTTCCTGGTTGCGAGGAGGAGATCAATAAGTATCGGCCGAACTGAAAGTAAAGTGAAACCAGCTGTGGATCATTCCCCGTCGCGAACTGCCGCAGTCTCATGTCGGTCGGCAGCGACGACGACGCGGATGTTCCAAGCTCGAGGCTTACGCGATCGAAATATTTTTTATAAAAGTCGGTGTGTGAACGGCGGAGCTCCTTCCACGATTTCAAAGCCAGGTGATCCAGGTAAGTTTGAGCCACTGCAGTCTCATCGAGGTTGATATCGTTGTAATTCCTGAAGTTGGTACCGATAGATACCACGATGGTCAGCTCGGTGGCGTTCGATACGAGCACCGATGAATCGGTATTGGTAAGCTCTCCTTTTGTGACAACCGATTTCACCAGGGTCGTGAACCTGATCCGTCCTTTTTTATTGTCGTGATCTCCCGATGTACCGGTCAACCGCAGTACGTTGCCGGAGGTACGGATCATGTGATTTTTCTGCGGGCTGCTGACCTTTATCTCGCAGTTGATCGATTTCTTCCTGCTTGCGGTAATATGGACCACGATCACCTGGGCCGTGAGCGATGCGATGGTCTCCCGGGTATAGATCACATCATCCACCATGTACTTCGAGGTCGTGATCGCGTTGGCTATGTCAAGCTCTCTTCGATAGGCTGTTGCGCCGGCGTGACCGGGAAACTCGATCAGCAGGTTACCCACCGTCTGGTATGGCATTCCGTAGTTATTATCGGGGCCCGCTTCACGTGGTGCGATTGTCATCGCCTTGTCGTGTGCCTCTTTGTACTTTCCTTCGAAGATCAGCTTCCTGATCGCGGGGAGCGCAGCATTGAAGTTCGTGTTGGGAATATTGTTGCCGGGCTCGCCGGCCCATACGGTCTCTTCGTTAAGCTGAATTCGTTCCTGCGCGGGATTTCCGAAGACCATCGCCGCCAGCCGCCCGTTGCCGATCGGAAGCGCTTCATTCCATGTTGCCGCGGGTTGTGTATACCAGAGCCGTAGAGCGGAATGATGAGCCTGCGACCTGCAGTCGGTGATCGCCATCAGGACGATAACAAGGATGTAGACGGCTATCGATCTCATAGATATGGACAAAGTTAATACCAATGAGCTTTATTTGAACAGGTTTGGGTGTTGAGGGCATAAAATAAAAAAGGGGCTTTCGCCCCGTTACTTTCTTTATTGTGCCTCCGCTTCCTGCGGGATCAATCCGTGTTCTTTTAAAGCCTTTTGCTCATCACCGGCGACATAGGCAAAGATCTTTGGCTCACCGTCTACGGAGCTGAGGAAATAGATATTGTGAAAATCTATCGCTCCTTCCGTTCCTTCTTTTTCAAAAGTATAACGCCAATATACTTTTACCGATGCGTGGAGGTCATCGATGAGCGTAATATCTTTTGAAGTAATGTTCATGCCCTTCGACCCGATGCCACGATAGAACTGAAATCCTTGTTTTACTTTTTCGACAAACTCATCGTTGTTTTGTCCGCATAATACGCCGGCCGGACTTGATTCTACAAAACAATTCGCAAAGAATGGCTGAACTGCTTCTGCCACTCCGCTTCCATCACCATTTATAGCTGCATTGAAGTTCGACTCGTACTTTGAAAAGAACTCCTCGAGATTTTTCTTCCTTTTGCTCATGACTTTTGGTTTCGTTTATAAAATAAAAAAACCACCCGGGGGTGGTCTCTTAACAGGAATGCAAATACGGTGCCACTCAAGGGAAAACTTCGATGATTTTCGTTTAACAGGTTAGGGTTACG
>WUUC01133195.1_pt1 | contig 11426 bp, 8 predicted proteins | sample 6278441 | NCBI WGS metagenome assembly WUUC01 (sample SAMN13675441, study PRJNA597444) | soil metagenome | isolation source: soil | place: USA: Washington | collected 2017-10 | reverse complement strand
TCTCATCTCTTGTGATGCAATCTTACTCATGGGTTTTCATCAATAATCCCTCTGACATTACATTATGCCATATCGATTCAGAAATGCTGTAAATAATCAGTTACTGACCCTCTACACTAGAGGAAGCAGGTTGCACTCTGGAGTTTCTGCCAATCTATTCTCCGGATCTCAACCCTATCGAGCATAAATGGGCTCAGGCAAAGCCCATTCGTAGAAAGCTACGCTCCTCTGTCGATGAGATCTTCCAGCTGTGTACAATATAGAATCAAAATTAAATTATCCAGCTCTAGCAAGTAGCGGCTAGGGGTCCAGCTTTCGGCCAAGGCCTGTTCTTCCTGATGTTGCCAGGAGCCTGCCATATGGGTTAGCCTTAACTGTCTGAGTAGTCGTTCCAGATGGGTAGCTTCATTCATGATGAATGCCCTCCATGACTCAGCAGTTGGTCGTAACTGCTGAGCTCATGTTGAACACTCCCACCGTGTGGTAATACTCCTGGCTTCATACCGAGATAACTAAGCAGTGGTTGTAATGCTGGCTCTCCAGGCTCTCGCAGTACCCTGCGTAATCCCTGAGCCACCGGGCTGATATCGTCTCTCTCGGCAGCTAGTTTGAAGGCATGTACCATCAGATAGCAGGCTGCCTTGGGGGCTAAGCGTAGACACAGTGCTTTCTATAACTCTTAGTTGATAAATCCTGGTTTCATATTATCCCTTTATCTCCGGCGTTTTTATCCGAACAAAGCATGGGTGCTATGGAAGCAGAAAAATTGCCATTACCTGCTGTAGCCACTCCTGCTTTGGACAGTGGTTCCTCACTATTACACGAGCTCATAGCTGCAATAAGTGGCAGTGCTTGATCTGATAAGGTTACTTGTCCTGACAATATCCATTCCATCACTTGTTGCCTCGGAAATCTATCCAGAATTTCAAGAAGGTATTGAGCCTGGGTATCTCCTTGGTCCGCAGCTAACCGGAAGAACCGGCATGCTTCCTGTTGATTATTATCTACCTCATTGACCCCTTGGCTATTAAAATAGTACATCACCCCAAGGTTGTATTGAGCCCGAGGATTTTCCTGGTCTGCAGCTAACTTGAAGAGCTTGAATGCTTTTTGATTATTTTTAGCACCTCCTTGACTATTAAGGAACATCTCTCCAAGCGCGTTTTGTGCTTTAGCATAGTTCAGGCCTGTAGCTGACCTGAAGAAATTGAATGCTTTACCTTCATTCTCAGGGACTCCTTGACCTTTTAAATACTTCACTCCAAGGTTGTATTGAGATTCAGCATATCCTTTCTTTACAGCTAAATCGAAGAGCCTGTGTGCTTCCTTTTTATTCTGATCGACTCCATAACCATTTAAATACATCACCCCAAGATTGTATTGAGATTCAGTATATTCTTTCTCTGCAGCCAGTTCGAAGTACTTGAATGCTTCCTCTTCGCTCTGATCGACTCCATAACCATGTAAATACATCACTCCAAGGGTGTTTTGTGCTGGAATATGTCCCTGCTCCGCAGCTGACTGAACGAATTCAAATGCTATCCGTGCATCCTTAGCGACACCTTGACCATTAAAATACATCATCCCAAGGTTGTATTGAGCCTGAATGTCTCCTTTGTCTGCAGATAACTTGTAAAATTGAGCCGCTTTCTCGTTATCCTTATCGACACCTTGACCATTAAAATACATTACTCCAAGGTTGTATTGTGCTCGCGTATGACCCAGCTCTGCTGCTAACTGGAAGAAATGGAATGCCTCTTGAAAATTCTCAGCAACTTCTTCTCCAGTAACATATATCTTTCCAAGATTATATAGCGCTTGAGCATTTTTCTGTTCTGCTGCTAAGGTTAAGAGTCGGTATGCTTCCTGTTTATTCTTAGCAACTCCTTGACCATAAAAATACATCAACCCAAGCTTGTATTGTACTTCAGAATCGCCTTGATCAGCTGCTAACAGTTTTTGATATTCATCACTGATAAACCCAACAAAATTATCAGAGTTCTGGAAAGCATTAGGGTTCATTCCATGCTGATTCTTATCATGGATAGCAAGAGCTTCACATGGCTTGGCAGTCTCTAGAGTACTCAAGTTATAGTTGAAATGGTTACCAAATTTTTCAGTGGTAATTTTATTACTTGATGAGGACATAATCACTCCAATAATTAAAAAAAATATTTTTTATCATTCCATGATGATTAGTAAACTATAAAAAATTTTATACCATATCTTATTTAAGCATCAGAACCTTTTACTAGATTTAGCGAAAGGTTCATTAAACTCAAAAAATGATAGGTGTAACATTGACTATTGTGGATTAGGATCGATTTTAGCTTGGTCTACGGATTATCCCTGAGCATAAGTCTTGGCCTTAAAAACTAATTTTTTGTAGTCGAAAGTTATAGTGCTATCTAAACTAGAATAGGATGATGGCTCATAATGACTGATAATGGGATTTAGCGAAATCAGCATGTTCAGTTTTCTCCAGGATTCCTGACGACGTCTAGCAATCTGCATGAACTAATATTTTGGCCTATCAGTCACTACCCTAACTGATTGGAAGGGAGAGATCTGGGAGGCGCTAAGGGTTTTTTCGTACCCCCAGCAGCGATAACTCCAATAGCGCTGATTGTCAGAGAACAGCACAGGAAAGCGTGTAGTAAATCATCCATCAGACGACTAACCCCTTAACAAATAATTTAGATTACATTTATATATAAATAATCTATCATGTCAACTTATTTAGGTAATAAAGATAACATTTTATTTATTAAAAATTAATTTTGTAACCAAGATCACCTTATTGATTGGTTTTGAATCTAAGGGCTGGTAAAAGCTGTGCTGAGAGCACAAGCAAGGGTTCTTCCTTTGATCGGCATCTTTACAAACTGAGGCACCTAGTGGAGAACATAGTTGCCAGAATCAAGCGGTTCAGAGCAATGGCCACCAGGTATGAGAAGTTGAAACGTGATTATGTCGGCATGCTGGCACTTGCTTGTAGCGTAGTTTAGCCACCGCTGTGAAGGGTCAACAGACCATAATGCCAATAGAAATTTATACTGGACGCCAGGCCACACTTGTAGCTTACTGTGTGAATTTAGCCCTATGAAGGGTAGTGGCTAGCAATCATTGTTGATGGCATTAACTCCGCAATGGATGCCTCCATGATTGAGCTCCACTACCCTGACAGTGAGTGACTTATTGCGACTAATACATCAAGCCCCTAGGAGAGAAAAAGTAGCCCCTCTGAACCCCCCGTTAACCCCCTGCAAACTGTTGGGTTCATCATAATGGATTGAACACGGGTGTCGCAGGGCTTATCACTCCAGAAGTGCTGGCTGGTATTCTACCCGAGGACAATTCAGGTGAACCCAGCATCGCTTGCATCATTTGCATTAGTTCTGCTAACTTTTTCGAATCAGGGCTAAGATCGGCGGCGTGTTGCGATAATGATTGAGTAGTGGTCATAGGTGCCTCAGCGGCTATAGTAGCGGGTTTACTGTGGGTTGCTGGTTGTACAGTAGCAGGCGGAGGAGACGCAACCACGGCAAGCGCCGCTTCCCGTGCACCGGGTGAAATCACCAGTGCCCCAGAGGATAATAAGGTATTTTTAATAGCCACTTCAACCGCATCCTCTAATAATTGATCCCCAGGAAGCGGCGTCTGTGCGTTAGCATCCAGGATCACTTGAATGGCCTCTTGCTGCCCCCCCTTCACGGCGTTCCGTAATGCAGTGAGATCACATTTTTGGTGCACCGGTATGCTAGCACGAGCCTCGTAAAGTTTTTTTAAAATAGCTGGATGGCTCGGTGTCGTCTCTAATTGGATTACTTTATTAATGACAGCCGCTGCATCAGGTCCAGCATCTTTCTGATATCTTTCTTGAATAGCCTTGACTATGATCTGTACTAAGGTCATATTGCCCTTTTTAACGGCCTTTTCCAGAGGAGCAGCAAAAGCACTATTGTAAGTAATGTAAAGAAGTTGTGGATCGATCAAAATTTTTCTTACTTGTAAAATATCCTCTTCTTTAACAGCATGCCGTAGGGCTTTGGTGATATCAGCTGCAGGTGAATTTGGCATAGTTCTCTCCTCATGATTTCAGTAAAAGATTGCTGTTCATTCAATAAAAGGCCTCCTGGCAGGGACGGCTGTCAAGGCAACCAGCATGACTAAAAATTAGCAGCTGTTGCCTTCCTGCTAACAGAAAGCAGCTTACCTTCACTGTAAGCGAAAGCAGCATAGAGGCCTATCAAAAGGCTTTTTCTATCTCTAAGTTTGGAATCTTTATTCCATCATTCGGTTTGAGTGACGATTAAGCTGCCATTAGCGCTACGATCCTGAATTCCCACAAACCCTTAGGGTCTATTTGAGCCGAACCATTGTCTTCAGAAGCACGAGCAGTTACTCTTCGAACACAGCAATGCGATGGTAAAGGCTAGGGCGTTAAATAAAGGTCAATCAGCGTGAAGAGTATGAGGACAATGCATTGACTAAGGCAATAAAACGATCCTTCGTCTGCCAGGAGTGTGGTGCGGACTATCCCCGCTGGCAGGGGCAGTGTAGTGCCTGTCAAGTATGGAACAGGGTGAACGAAATCCGTTTAGCGGCCACTAGCAACGTGCGATCGCCAACAATGCTTGGCTATGCCGGGGAAGCGGATCACACGCAGCTTCAACGTCTATCGGAAATTTCATTACAAGCTCAGCCCAGGTTTTCAACACAGGTCGGCGAGCTTGATCGGGTGTTGGGGGGAGGGATCGTTCCCGGGAGCACCATTTTGATCGGTGGCCATCCCGGGGCTGGTAAAAGTACCCTATTACTACAGATCTTATGTCAGCTCGCCGCTAGCATACCAGTAGTCTATGTCACTGGTGAAGAGTCCCTCCAGCAGGTAGCCCTACGCGCTCGGCGCCTCAACTTGCCAACAGATCAATTACTGATGCTTTCTGCCACGAGCGTTGAGCAAATTTGCCTGTTAATGCAACAGAAAGCACCAAAATTAGTAGTGATTGATTCCATCCAGGTCATGCAACTTGCCGATCTGCAATCTGCACCCGGTAGCGTTGCGCAGGTGCGCGAGAGCGCTGCCTATTTAACCCGTTTCGCCAAAACTCAGCAGATTGCGATTATCATGGTGGGTCATGTGACCAAAGACGGGGTATTAGCCGGCCCTAAAGTATTGGAGCACTGTATTGACTGTTCACTGCTGCTCGAGGGGGAGGCAGACTCGCGGTTCCGGTCGCTACGCAGCCATAAAAATCGCTTTGGTGCTATCAATGAGCTGGGCGTGTTTGCCATGACCGAACAGGGTTTACGAGAGGTGACCAACCCTTCGGCAATTTTCCTGAATCGCGAGGCCGAAACAGCAGCGGGTAGCGCTATCATGGTGGTCCGTGAGGGCACCCGTCCTCTGTTGGTGGAGATCCAGGCACTGGTCGACCACTCGGTACTGACGAATCCGCGCCGAGTCGCTGTGGGCCTTGAGCAGAACCGCTTGTCATTGCTCCTGGCGGTGCTGCATCGTCATGCTGGGGTGCAAATGGCCGATCAAGACGTTTTTGTCAATGTGGTTGGCGGTCTCAAAGTGAGTGAAACGAGTGCTGATTTAGCGCTACTATTCGCGTTAGTCTCTAGCCTCCGTGATCGCCCGCTACCGGCACAACTGGTGATATTTGGCGAGGTAGGGTTGGCTGGAGAGATCCGCCCGGTTCCCAGTGGGCAAGAGCGGATTGCAGAAGCGGCTAAACATGGCTTTCAACGGGCGATTGTTCCCTATGCCAACCGTCCTAAGCAGCACTCAGCCTCGATAGAGGTCTTTGCGGTTAAACGCCTCTCGGAGGCGCTGGCCCTGTTAACTGATCTGTAGATCAGGAATTCACAGCATTTTAATCCCATGGTTTAAGGAGAATCCACCATGCTCTCTATGCAAAAACTTGATTACGCGATTGCTGGACGCTCGCTGTTAAAAGAGATCAGCTTGCAAATAGCCGATCAACAACACGTTGGTTTGGTGGGCCGTAATGGATCTGGGAAATCAACACTATTTAAACTCATCCAGGGAGAATTGATCGCCGATCAAGGTCGCATCGATCGCGCCAAACAGTGGACTATTCTAACCATTAAGCAGGAGCTGCCTGATGGTGCGCTCACGCCACTGACCTTTTTATTATCTCAAGATGCCGAACGGCTGCAGTTACTGGAGTCTGTAGAGCAGTGTGAAGATGCCAATCGTTTGGCTATGCTGTATGAGCGCTTGATCCAGATCGATGCTTATAGTGCCGAAGCAAGAGCCGCTTTGATTTTAAAAGGGTTAGGGTTCAATGATGCTGATCAGCAACGGCGCTTAGCGACCTTTTCTGGAGGATTTCGGATGAGGGTTGCATTGGCCGCTGCACTTTTTCAGCAGCCTGATCTACTCCTATTGGACGAGCCTACCAACCACCTAGATCTGGAAACCACCGCTTGGTTACAGCAATTCCTGCAACGTTACCCTAAAAGTTTTCTGCTAATTTCGCATGATCGCGACTTTCTAAACCAGACAGTTACTCAAATACTACATTTAAAGCAGGGACAGTTAACGCCTTATAGCGGAAATTTTGAGACTTTTCTGACCACCTATCAGATGCAGCAACAAAACATCAGCGCCCATAATAACAAACTTAAACAGCAGCAAGATCATATGATGGTCTTTGTGAATCGCTATCGTGCCTCAGCTTCCAAAGCGAAGCAGGCACAAAGCCGTTTAAAAGCGCTTGAAAAACTGCAATTTATTCCAGTAGAGCAGGATGATCCCACACTCGCTTTCCAATTCCCTGAGCCAGAAACCTTAAGTGCTCCGTTGATCTCATTTAGCAAAGTGAATCTCGGATATGCACAGCATACTGTGTTAAGCCGTGCCAGTGGCTATTTAGCACCTGAAGATCGCATTGCCTTAGTGGGGGCTAATGGCCAAGGAAAAACAACCTTGGCCCGCTTTTTATCAGGCGATCTGCCCGCTCAACAAGGTTGCTTGGAGCGCCACCGTAAACTCAACGTCGCCTTCTATCATCAAGCTTTGAATGAGGTGCTACAGTCGGCAGGCACTCCCTACACCCATATTGCTGATCGCTGGCCAGCAGCGAATGACCAGAAAATTCGTGCGCACTTGGGGCGTTTTGGATTCTCTAGGGAGAAAGCTGAACAACTGGTCTCAGCATTGTCAGGGGGTGAACAAGCACGCCTGCTGTTTGCTTGTTTAACAACGAACAAGCCCCATTTGCTGATTTTGGATGAACCCACCAACCATCTCGATATGGAGATGCGTGAAGCCCTGATGGCGGCTTTAAATCACTATCAAGGGGCCGTCGTGCTGATCAGCCACGATCGCTATTTAATCCAGCACGTGGCTGACCGCCTATGGGTTATTAATCAGGGGACTCTCAGCCAGTTCAATGGAGATCTCACGATGTACGAAACTTCTCTGCGCCATAGCAGCATTAAGGTTGACCATCAGCGTCCGCAGCCATCTCGACGACGTTAACCCTCTGCAGGCTAGCAGCGCTGTACTGGCAAAGCTTAGCCACTCACTGCCGCTAAGCGCTGCTGTTTCCAAGTTTCGTACTCTGTAAAATTACCCGGATAAAAAGTGATTTTTCCGTTGCCCTCATAGTCCAGCATATGGGTGGCAATCCGGTCTAAGAACCAACGATCGTGGGAAATGACTAACAGACAACCTGGGTACTCTAGCAAGGCATTCTCAAGCGCCCGCAAGGTCTCAACATCTAAGTCGTTGGTAGGTTCATCCAGTAGCAATACATTGCTTCCCGTTTTTAGCAACTTGGCTAAATGAACCCGGTTGCGCTCGCCTCCTGAGAGTTCACCAATGCGCTTTTGTTGATCAACTCCCTTAAAATTAAAGCGGCTGACGTAAGCACGACTGGGCAGGAGAAAAGATCCAACCTGCAGCAGATCTAGACCATCCGAGATCTCCTCCCAGACCGTTTTTTGATCATCTAGGGTTTCTCGAGATTGATCAACCGCCGCTAAAACAACACTCTCACCTAGCTCAATATGACCGGAATCTGGCGTTTCTTGACCCATGAGCAGGCGAAATAGCGTAGTTTTCCCTGCCCCATTAGGACCAATAATGCCGACAATGGCCCCTTTAGGCACAGTGAGTGATAGATCGTCGATTAACAACCGATCACCATACGATTTGCTAAGGTGATGCACTCCAATGACTTTATCTCCCAAGCGCGGGCCTGGAGGGATAAATAGCTCGTTGGTTTCATTGCGTTTCTGATAGTCCAACGTATTGAGCTCTTCAAAGCGCGCCAGACGAGCTTTACTCTTCGCTTGCCTACCCTTAGGATTTTGACTGATCCAAGCCAGCTCACTGTCGATAGATTTTTTGCGGGCCGCTTCACCAGCAGCCTCTTGGGCTAATCGCTGCCCCTTTTGCTCTAACCACGAGGAGTAGTTCCCCTGCCAGGGAATTCCGGCACCGCGATCAAGCTCTAAAATCCAACCCGCTACATTGTCCAAGAAGTAGCGATCATGTGTAATAGCTACGACGGTTCCACTGTAAGCTTGTAAGAAGGATTCTAACCAGGCTACCGATTCGGCATCTAAATGGTTGGTTGGTTCATCCAACAGGAGCATCTCTGGCTTTTCTAATAACAGCCGACAAATAGCCACCCGACGACGCTCGCCCCCTGAGAGCTGGCTAATTTTGGCTTCCCACGCTGGCAAACGCAACGCATTGGCAGCACGATCCAACTGCTGCTGTAAGGTGTGACCATCGTGTGCCTGAATCACCGCCTCTAAGCTGGCCTGCTCTTGTGCCAGTTTGTCAAAGTCCGCCTCAGGCTCTGCATAACTCGCATACACCTGATCTAGTCGGTTCAGGGCCTGCCTGATCTCCTGCACCGCCTCCTCAACCGCCTCCCGCACACTCTGCTGTGGATTGAGCTTGGGCTCTTGCGGTAAGTAGCCGATTTTAAGCCCAGGCTGAGCGATCACTTGTCCGTCAATCTCTTGATCAAGGCCTGCCATAATACGCAGTAGCGTCGATTTACCCGACCCATTCAGACCCAGCATTCCTATTTTAGCGCCAGGCAAAAAGCTCAGTGAAATCTCTTTCAAAATGTGACGCTTCGGTGGGACTATTTTATTAACACGATGCATCATGTAGACATAGTGAGCCATGCAGAGAGTCCTAAGCGCTTTGTTATCTCCAAGTAGCGGCCATTGTAATCGATCACGGTATGAAATCTAAGGGATTGTTAACCCCTTTGGATACCAGCCCTGTTTTGCAAAAATCACTCCTTTCTAAGGAGTTTGCAGATCGCCACAAAAACGGTAACCTTCACCATGAATGGTGACTATAATCTCAGGGGCATCAGGCTCTGATTCGAAATGTTTGCGGATCCGCCGAATCGTAACATCCACTGTCCGATCATGTACTTTTAAGTCTCGATTAGTCATTTTTTTCAGTAAAACCGCCCGCGAATGGATTTTTCCGGGATGCTCACAGAACAGTTGCAAGGCCCGAAATTCACTACGTGGCAGTTTGAAAATTTGATCACTCGGGCTAATGAGCGACCGGCTGTTCACATCCAGTGTCCACCCATTAAATTTGTACTGCTCCACCTGCCGCTGTTTATCGTCAATGATCTCCCGATGCATGGAACGAAACAGCAGATTGCGCGTACGGATCGTGAGCTCACGGGGATTAAATGGTTTGGTCAGATAGTCATCTGCACCAATCTCCAAACCAAGGATTTTATCAATTTCATTGGCGCGCCCTGTGAGAAAAATTAAAGGGATATTGGCTTGCTCACGAAGTTCACGAGCCAGTAACAGACCATTTTTACCAGGTAGGTTAATGTCCATAATCACCAAGTTAACCGGATGCTCCGCCAATACCTGATGCATTTCAGTACCATCATTGGCCTCATGAACCAGATAACCTTCTGCTTCAAAAATAGTCTTTAAGGTGTTACGAGTGACTAACTCGTCTTCAACAATCAGGATATGTGCGGTTTGCATATGTTTTACCTACAGCTTTTCATAAAAATCACCAAAACGTCAAGGCATCGCCTGCACGCGATGCAACCTAAAAAGGTACAATAATAAACGATACCTTAACTAGTATAGAACAAATATTTGTTTTTTAAATTAACAATAATATTTCGTCCTCATAACGTCGATTAACAGTCATAATATTAAATTATCTGCTTATGTCATTAAAAAATAACAATTTTTTATACATAATTTCATGATAACAAAAAATAAATATCTATAATGTTTTTTAATCCACCAGTTGTTGATATATATCAAGTTTGTTTTTTTATGGAACCAAATATGTTAACAGGCGACAAATATAACCGCCTAAATTCATTAATGAAAGTTGCAATATTATTTATAACCTATTAACATAACCCTTTTCCTTTTGTTACTGAGGGTTAGTCTCGGTTGTCTGATCAAACAGGTGAACTAAAATTTACAGGGGATATCACGCTTCACAGAACAGAAGAAAACAAGAGGTAGTGTCTTTAAAAATAGATAAGCCTGGAATAAATGAGTCGTAGATCGAGGACAAAGCAGAGGATAATCTTGGCTATGACAACACGGCTATACCTCTAATCTGGAGCAGTATGAGACATAGGGTAGAGAATGGCTTGATATGGCTGGGCCGTTCTCATACTCCTCTTCTCAGCAAACAGAGCGGCCCTTGCAAGCCAGTAGAGCATGGGAAGTGACGAGGATTAATTTGGAAGTAGGGAGGTTATTGAGTCTGCGTGACAGGGAGCGATAGCTCATGCTTAACCAGAGAAGCAGCGGAAGTTTGGGCGCCAACATTCAATCATGCAGCGCCCTGGTAACGAGCTTCAGTCCATTTAGTAAAGCTCTAACCCTTGTTACTAAGGCTAAGCGCGTTCACGCTCGTGAAGCTTCTCTGAGCTGTTTGATGAGCGCCAGATACCGGGCGTCACCTTCTCAGCAATCTCAGGGTAGAGTTCCACATTAAAGCGCGGTAACTTCCCCTGCTGCCGTTGAACGCTATAATCTTTAGCCAACTTGATAATGGTTCCAGAGAGTAGCGCAATAGCCACTAAATTAGTGATGGCCATCAAACTCATGGAGATGTCTGCCAAAGTCCACACGAGCGGTACCTCAACCAAAGCACCAAACAGTACCATGCCCAAGACACTCAGGCGGAATAGCGTCAACCGCCCTTTATGATACAGCTTAAGAAAAGTCATATTACCCTCAGCATAAGCGTAATTGGCGAAGATTGAGGTAAACGCGAAGAAAAACAGTGCTATTGCAACAAATGAAGAGCCCCAGGGCCCTAATGCTGCCGTAAAGGCCTGCTGCGTCAGTTCAATTCCACCTATGCCATGGGCATCCTTCAGTGCACCAGAGCACAGGATGATCATTGC
>WUUC01043640.1_pt1 | contig 11427 bp, 9 predicted proteins | sample 6278441 | NCBI WGS metagenome assembly WUUC01 (sample SAMN13675441, study PRJNA597444) | soil metagenome | isolation source: soil | place: USA: Washington | collected 2017-10 | reverse complement strand
CGACGTTCGGCGTGATGTTCGCGCCCGACCAGGCCAAGGCAGCCTCCGAGCTCGCACGCGTCTGCAAGCCGGGCGGCAAGATCGGTCTCGCGAACTGGACGCCTGAGGGCTTCATCGGGCAGCTGTTCAAGGTCATCGGCAAGTACGTACCGCCGGCCGCCGGCCTGAAGTCGCCTTCGCTGTGGGGCACCAAGGCGCGCCTCGAGGAGTTCTTCGGCGCCATCGGCACGGTCCACACCACGAGCCGTCACTTCGCATTCCGCTACAAGTCGCCCCAGCACTTCGTCGAGATCTTCCGGACCTACTACGGCCCGATGAACAAGACTTTCGGCGCACTCGCGGCCGACCCCGACAAGCAGGCGGCGTTCGGCAACGATCTCCTCGCGTTGATCGAGAGCGCCAATCGCTCCGGGGATGCCACGCTCGTGGCGCCGAGCGAGTACCTCGAGATCGTCGTCGAGAAGCACCGCTAAGCGGTCGGCGGTCGGCGAAACGCACGGGCGTCGAGCCGCGCGGGCTCCGTTTATTTACACCCAGATCCGACGGTCCATGCCGCGATGTGCGGCAGCGCTCTGCGCCCGTGTGCGTATTGGCGGACACTATGATACCCGACCGAAACCGAGTCACTAACAATCAACCACAGCCACGTGCTCGCCAACGCGGAGTGCCATGGCTTATGTCACGTGTTCTCACCGAAAGAGTTGCTCCGGCTCGGCCGAGCCAGATAGCTTCGGGGCCAAGGTGACACGATGCTAGCAAGGCTAACGGTTCTGTTTTCAGTTCTTCTGTCTGCGGCGGTGTTCACCGCCTGTGGCGACGACGCCGCGCCCGGAGGCGATGCCTGTGTCGGTCACGCCTGCGGTGGCACCGGTGCGTCAATCATGGATCCCGAGGGTGGCAACGTCATCCTCGAGCGCATGACACTGGATACCGAGCTCCAGGCGGCGTTCAAGCTCCCCGCTGGGCAGACCACGATGACGCGCGTCATCGGGTACTTCATGAGCGCTCACGCGCCGGACTCCAATCCGCTGCCCGCGCCTGGCGTGTGCACCAACCTCGCGGCCAACAAGGGCTGGCCGGCGTACGTCGCCAGCCAGCGCACGGATGTCGACGTCGGTACCCTCACGTTCTCGGGCAAGAACGCGGCAGGCGCCGACGTCTCGTTCGAGATCCCGAAGCAGGCGAAGGGCTCCGATCAGATCGGTCGCCCCCACGACGTGTTCTACCAGTTCCTCCAGCCCGACGTGGCGCTCCTCCTCAAGGCGGACTCGTTCTACAACGTCACCTTCGGCGGCGTGACCGGTGGCATGCCAGCCACGACGTTCCCGAGTGCGATGTACCTGGCCGCCGATCACGCCTCGGTCCAGAACCCGGGTATCGAGGACAATGGGCCGCTCATCGCGGGCAAGGACTTCCCCGTGTCGTGGACCCCGGCGCCCTCGCCGAACAAGCCGCCCCCCGCCGACCTCGTCGGTGGCGACGTCCTCGGCCTCACCTGGCTGCTGGATATCACTGGCTCGCCGATCCACGTGTGCATCGTGCCTGCCAGCGCGGGCCAGTTCGTCATTCCGGGCGCGATCATCACCGAGTGGAAGACGGTCGCCGCGAGCCGCGGTCAGCCCGTGAACAAGATGATCATGCTGCGCAACGCGGTCGCCCACCAGCTCGTCCGGCTGCCCACCACCGATGCGAGCAACAAGCGCCGCATCGACATGGTCAGCCTGGAGTGCTGGGCGCAGGTCATGGACGTCCAGTAGACCTGTAGACCCTTGTAGAACCCGCGTGCGCGACAGGCGCTGCGCGCGGCGGTAGACGCGCTGAGCAGCGGTAGACGCTGCGCGCGGGCCGCTTATGGAGCGGTTGCCATCGAAGCGGTCAGCGTCACGAGCTTCTCGGCCTTCGCGTAGCGTCGATTCGAGCCGACGACCTCGATGGTGATGCGGCCCTGCTTGCCGGGTACGTCATCGATCGGCATGAACCCGAAGCCGACGTGAAGCGAGTGCACCATATCGAAGGCGCCTGGCTCCGTCGCCGCGACATAGCCGAAGTTCGCTGGGCAGTCGACGCCCAGCGTCAGCCCGAGCGACTCGATCACGAGGTTGATCTTCGTCTTCGGGTTGGCAGTGCTGAGGATGTCGTCGGGGTCGCCGGGCGGCAGACCGCGGATGCGGGAATGGATCTCCACGAACGGATCCGACTGCGCTGGACTGCTGATGATCTCCAGCGTGTCGGAGAGCGGCTCGAAGTCGATGTCACCGGTGCCGATCTCGACCTCACCACCGGGCGTGGCGTTGAGCGGCCAGCACGGCCCTGCATCGACGGGCGGATCGGCCTCGCCTCCGCACGCCGCGAGCAGCAACATCCCCAGAGTGGCGAGGTGTGAGCGCGGCATGCCGCCTATTTAACGACGATCGCGGCGCGCCGGTTACGGCGATCCGTTCGACCGTAGCGGAGCCGCGTGTCGCCGTACGAGATCACGTCGAGCCGTCCCTGATCGATCCCACCGGCGACCAGCTGATCGCGCACCCACTCGGCGCGCCGCTGCGCGAGCGCCAGGTTGCCCTCGGGGCTGCCCGTTGGATCCGCGTGGCCCTCGATGATCACCTGGACATCGCCATTGGCCGTGAGCCAGCGGACGATCTTGGCGAGCGCGGCCGTCTGACCGAGCTGTGCGCGGCCGATCGTGAAGTACACCTCGTCGTGGACCGAGTTGGCCTTGGCCACCACGCGCGGCCTGGGCTCCGCAGGAGTGGCCTGCGTCGCTCTCGGCTCCGGCGTCGCCCGGGGCACCGTCGCCGCGACCCGCTCCGGCGGAGCCGGCGGCGGCGGTGGCGTCGAATCGATCGGCTCGGCCACCGGCGGCGTGTCCCTCGGCTCGGTGGCGGCGACGACCCGACGGTTCGTTCGCTCGGGACCCGCGGCGACCGGCGTCCGGGCTGCACGCGCGGCCACGACGGCCGGTTGCTGCTCTGCGCTGCGCGGCTTGCGGGCGACGCTCTGCTCCACCGAGCGGACATCGGCGACCACGTCGCCCGAGCGCACGATCACGATCGCGCCGGGATAGCTCGAGCGCGCCTCGTCCTGCAGACTCGCGTCGACGATCACGACCGCGTAGGACTCTCGCTTGGCGGCCGACGTGGTGGGCGCGGCTTCGACGCGGTGCCCCGCGGACCTCAGATCAAGCTCGAGCCGGCGAGGCGAGTTTCCCAGGAGCAGAATGTCAGATGGGTTGGAGGTGCGAGCGACCGCCTTTCGTGGCGACGAGCTCTTCACGGTCAGCTTGACGCCGCACGCGTCGGCCGGCAGAGCCGTGTGCAGCTCCACCACGAGGACAGCAAAAAGGCCGGCGGCGACGTTCCATCTCATCAGGCATCTCCCAAAGGGCACGTCGATCCGATCGACGGCGTACGCATACATTGTTAACGGAGCACCCTGCAAGAACAAGCACAAGCGGAGCCAGCTCGCGATGGCGGCGACGACGAGCACGGCTCATCCAGACGCATCCATACGCAGCGCCCACGCGACGACCCGCGTTACGAGCCCTCCTCCAGGATCAACGACCCCGTCGGTGGTCGGATCATCTCGGTGCGACGGCTCGACGGCCACAGAACCTCGACCGCAGCGACCTCGTCGCGACCCAGCCCGAAGAACGCCTCCGCCGGCCCCGCGGAATGGATCACACCGCCTGCCCCGACGACCCGGATCTGGGTTCGCCCGCTCGCCATGTGCACGGTCACCACCGCGCCCACGCCCTGGCGATTGCTCGCCTCGCCCCGGAGCATCACGCGCAGCCACGCGTCCGGCGCGGGCTTGCTGAGGTTCTTGTAGACCTTCAGCGGACCTTGCTTGAGGCTGGTGACCACGTCCTGGTCGCCGTCGCCGTCGAGATCGGTGACGATCAGGCCGCGCGCATCCAGGCTGTCGATGTTGGGCGCGACCTCGTGGTACGCGCGCTCCGGCCCGCGCGCGAACATCAGCACCGGCGGCGGATCGCCCTGCACGGTCTCGCCGTTGACGACCAGCAGCTCGTCGTAGCCATCGAGATCGAAGTCGCTGAGCGCCGCGCTCCACGACAGCAGGAGACAGGTCTCGACATCGAATTCGGGGCGACAGAGGTCATTGCGGCGCACGGTGCCGCTGACCCCGAGCACGGCGGCGCTCTCGACGAAGCCGCCGGCGGCGTCGCGCAGGAAGAGCTTCTTGGACCCGTAGTCGGGAACGTAGAGATCGATGCGGCCATCGTCGTCGAAGTCACCGAGCAGACCGCCCATCGAGCTGCGCGGCCGCGCCAGGCCCATCGCGTCCGCCACGTCGGTGAACCGCGGCACCCCATCGGGCCCCGGGCCGTCGTTGCGCAGCAGCAAGTCGGCGTGCAGCGCCGAGCTCGGCGGCTGCGCGTCGGGCTTGCCGAAGTCGGACAGCAGCGTGTCGTTGGCCACGTACAGGTCCGCGTCGCCGTCGCTGTCGAAGTCGAAGGCGGTCGTCGTCCACGTCATCCCGGCGCCGGCCAGCCCCGCGTCGGCGAACTGCAAGCCGCCGCGATTGAGATACAGCCGATTGACTGTATCAATGCCATTGCGAATGTCGTAATTGCCAATATAGAGGTCCAGGAGCCCGTCGCCATCGAGATCCACCGGCAGGACGTGCTCGGTCAGCCCCGAGCCGGTGAACCGCGCCGCCTCCAGGAACGTACCGTCGCCCTGGTTGGCGACCACGTACGCGCTGCCCGGCCCGGCCAGCACGAGGTCGCAGTCTCCGTCGTTGTCGAGGTCGGCCGCGGCGATCGCGGTGATCGCGAGGGTGTCATCGAGACCGGACGCCGCCGCGGCGATCGGCGCGAAGCGCAGCCCACCGAGGTTATGGAACAGCGCCAGACCGCCGTCGCGGCGACCCGCGACGACCTCGGGAAGGCCGTCGCCATCGAGATCGGCCACCGCCAGCCCGCCGCCCTTGAAGTCCCGCGTCACATACTGGAAGTCGATCCCGCTCGCCTCCGTGATGTCCGCAAACCGCGCCATCGCCGGGCCGCGCGGCGGATCGCCCTCGACGGTGGCGTCGGAGCCTCGATCGCACGCGGCGAGCCACACGACGATCAGGATCCAGTGGGTCGGCCGCACGCGGCCGCGAGTGTACCAGGCACCCCAAGCCCCACCATCGGCGTTCACCGCCACCACCGTGCCGGCGATCACTTCGGCGCGGGCGACACCACGCGCCGTGCCCGTCGCGCGGCCTCCTCGACGGTGGTGAACACCAGCGCGGCGGCGAGCTCGGGGCGCGCGCGGACCTTCGCCAGCGCGTCGCCGACGCGACCGCCGAAGTCGGGCGCGGTCTCCTGATGAAACCCGAGCACCACGAACACATCGCGGCCCGGATCCTTCTGCAGCCGGGCATGCGCGGCCTCGAGCACGCCGACGATCTCTTCCGTGGACGCGTAGTCCGCGAGCGCCGCGATCGGCAGCTCGATCAGCGCGCCGTTGGGCGCATGCACCAGCCAGGGCTGGGTCGTCGACTCGACGCCCGGCCAGATCGCACGGATCCGCTTGGGCAGGACCTCGTCCTTGCGCTCGTCGAGCTGGCGATAGTCGGTGGCCGAGGAGTCCACGGTGTAGCCCTCCTCGTAGATCGCCTGCAGCACCTTGGGCGTGGCGAGGTAGCCGCCCGCGCGAAACGTCTTCGAGACCGGGAGGCGAGTCTGTTCGAGCAGCCGACGCGACGTGCGCAGCAACGCGCGCAGATCGGTCACGCTGTACGCGTCGAGGTCGATGTCGAACCCGACGTCGCCGTCTTCGAACTCCATGAGCTTGTCGGTCCCGGTGAGGAACGACGGCGACAGCCGGGGCTCGATCCCGCTGGCCTTGGCGAGCGACTTCCACCCGTGCAGGTGGACCGCGAGCTCATCGCCCTTGCGAACGGCCTGTGTGACGGACGCAACAGCCGTCGGATCTGGCTGGTCCTTGGTGAAGTAGCCAGCAGAGACGAAATGCGTCAACGGCGCCGGTCCGAAGCCTTTGCGCAGCTCGTCGATCGCATCCAGCCCGTCGGGAGAAACGTAGGCGCCTTCCCAGTCGATCGTCAACACGACGACGACGTGGCCCTTCGCGGGCGCCGACGAGCAGCCGACGAGCGCGAGGACCGCAAGGTACGCCCAGATTTTGATGGGCATGTGGAAACTCTGATAAAACGCTGCTCCAACCTAGTCCGGTTTGCGAGAGAGAGCAATGACACCCAGCCGAGCCATTTTCCGCATCGCCGTCGTGTTCGCCCTCCTCGCCACCGCGTCGGCGCGGAATGACGCACACGCGCAAGCGTGGGTCAGCGACAAGGGCGTCCTCGATCTCAGCTTCGACTACAACTTCGCGACGTCCGACAAAGTGGTCGGTGACAACGACATCGAGTTCCCCGACTCCGGCTCGCGGACCCATCAGTTCACGCTCGGCGCCGAATACGTGCCGGTCTCCAAGCTCGCCGTGAACGTGGCACTTCCGCTCGCGCTGCTCGCGTATACCGGTAACAAGACGGCGTACGCGCACCCGGGCGGCGGCAGCTACGACGACGGCAACACGCACGCCACGCTGACCGATCTTCGCGCCGGCGTGCGCTACCAGGTCCTCGAGGAGCCGTTCGCGCTGAGCCCGCATCTCGGCGTCTCGATCCCGGTCGCGGACTACGAGACGGTCGGCAACACGGTGGCCGGGCGGCACCTGAAGGCCCTGCACCTCGGCCTGGGCATCGGCCGCGTGTTCGGCGAATCCACGTACGTCCACCTGCTCTACGAATTCAGCTTGGTCGAGAGCTACGACCGCAACGCCGACACCGAGAAGTATGGACAGAACCGGAGCGACGCTTCGTTCACAGTTGGACACAAGCTGCTCGATCAGCGCCTCGATCTTCACCTCGACGCCAACGGCCGGGTGACCCACGACGGCATGAACTTCAGCGAGTTCGACGCGGTGCCGGTCACCGTGTCGATGTTTCATGACGGCGTCCTCAAAGAGGACATCCTCCTCGTCGGTGGCGGCGTCGGTTATCAGCTCTCGGACGCGCTCGCGTTGAGCTTGTCCGCGCAGCTGTTCGTGACCGGCGTCAACACGCAGAACGCCAGCGTCGTGGCGTTCGGCGTGGCGTGGAGCCCGCTCAACAACTAGCGACGAGCGGCACGCGTCCGCGGATGATTTCCGCGGCCCCGCTCGCGGGGATTTCCGCTCGTGGGCCGCGGAACGGCCATGATACGATGCGATGCTGAAGGTGCCAACGCGACGCGACATTGTGAAGCTCGCCCTCGGCACGAGCGCTTGGTTGGCAGGAGCTTCACTCGGCTGCAAAGAACCGCGGCGCACCGAGCGCGCGGTCGTCGCCGCTCCGGCCCATCCCCGCTACTGGATCCTGATCCTGCTCTCGGGCGGTCACGACACCCTCTACACGACCGATCCGAAGATCGCCCGTGATGTGGACTCCATCGTCACGCTTCCCACGGAGAACCGCGTGGTGGAAGCAGGCGAGCTCCGGCTGGGCCCGCACTTCGCGCCGCTGTCGCGCTGGGCGTCCGAGCTGACCGTCCTCAATGGCGTTCAGGTCCGGACCGTGAACCACGAAACCGGCCAGAAGCAGTTCGTCCACCTGAAGACGAACATCAGCGACACGATGCCGAGCGCGCTCGACGTCATCGCCACGCGCCGGAGCGGCCAGCCCCTGGGCGTCGCGTACATCAACCTGTCGTCTCGCGTCATGCACTCGCCGGCCTACTTCGGGACCGCCGACCAGTTCTACTTCGGCAAGGGCGATGTCTTCGAGCAGATCGCGCGCGCGAGCCCGGCGGAGCTCGCTTCGCTGGCGAAGGTGCTCCGCCAGCAGTCCGGCACGATCGGTCGCAGCGGGCCAGGCTGGCGAGAGGCCGAGCAGACCGCGGTCTACCTCCGCGAGGTCGCCGACTTCTTCGAGCACGTCGCCGATGTCCCGCCGCTCGTCTCCACGGAGCGCTCGACCGACTACGTCGCGCAGAGCATGGCGGAGAGCCTCGATCGCGCGCTGTGGCTGATCGAGAACGATCTGTGCTCCGGCGTCGTGCTCGATCTGGGCCTGCTGGGCTGGGACACGCACATCCGCAACGAGGCCAAGCAAGGCGAGATGAACGGGACGTTCGCCAAGTTCTTCGACGACTACCTGGCCGACCTCCACGCGCGCAAGAACCGCCATGGCATCCTCTCGCAGCAAACCGTGACCGTGGTGGGCTCGGAGCTCGGCCGCTTCCCGCGGCAGAACGACATGCTCGGCAAGGATCACCTGCCACAGACGTCGTTCGTGTTCGCGGGCCCGGGGATCCGCCCCGGCAAGTCGTTCGGCAGGACCGGACGACGCATGGAAGGGCTGCCCATCGCGTACCGCAATGGCGACCCCGCCGCGTCCGGTCGCGTCCCGTTGCTCGACGATGTCGGGGCGACGATGCTCCACCTGGCGGGCCTGGACCCGGAGCGCTACGGCTACAACGGTCAGATCTGCGAGTTCCTGCTGGACGGAGCGGCGTGAAGCGCGCGGCGCGTCGGTGGCCCTACGTACACGCGTGCGGGATCGGGTTCGCGCTCGTCGCGATCGCCGCGTGTACAGGCGCCGTGGCCAATCCGCAGTCGACCGGCTCCGGCTCGGCCGCGATCGCGATGGCAGGCTCCGCAGGCGCGGCGGCCGCAGGTTCGGGCTCGGCGGCGATCGCGACGGCGATGTTCCCGCCCCCATCCACGGTGGCCGACGGCGCCGATCCGCGATCCGCCGCGGCCGGCGCGCTCCACACGGCGGAGCTACTCGGCGCGATGAGCACGCTGGTCGGCCTGGTCGCCGAGCCCGCCCACCTGGCGGAGTGGGCGAAGAAGATCGACGGCGGGCGCGCGCCGCTGGACAGCTACATCGACGAGATCCTCGCCACCGATCGGTTCGCCAGCGAGGTGATGCCGTCGCTCCTGTTCGCCGCGTTCGTCAACGTCCGCAACTACTACGCGCTGCCCTTCGCGTTCGTGCTCAAGCGCGCGCCCGGCGGCCCGCTGTACCTGCGCACGCCGTGCGCCGCGGACGACGCGATCGCGGTTCGACCGTGGTGGGACCTCCATTCGGAGGTCAAGATCTGCCCTGACTCCTACCGGCCGTCCAAGTGGACGCTCGCCCCCAAGGAGCACAGCTATCGAACCACGCAGGCGCTGTCCTGCGACAGCCAGGTTGGCTCCCCGGAGCTCGAGACCAACTCGCTGTGCGGCTGCGGCCCCAACCTCATCCGCTGCCTGCGCGACGAAGATCAGTACAACCAGTTCAACCGCAGCTTCATGGACGAGATCAAGCGCACCACGGCGTACGTCGTCGAGCACGACCTGCCGATGGCGACCTTGTTCACCGGCAACGCCACGTTTCGCGATCGCAACGTCGAGCTGTACTACCGGCGGCAGAAGATCGGCGCGCTCGAGATCGATCGCGTGAGGCACGAGCTCGCGAACCTCGCCGCGTGGCCGGAGGGCGGCAAGTGGGCACCGCGCGATCAGCTTCGCCCCGGACAGCACGCGGGCGTGCTCACCGCGCCGCAGATCCTCCACTGGCTCCCCGATCGACGCCAGCGCCAGCGCGGCTACTACGAGATGATGTGGTGCAACCTGCGAAACAGCTTCGGCGCCACGACCCACAAGGTCCTCGAGATCAACGCCGCAGGGAACAACTTCTTCGTCCACGAATCCTGGAAGCGGCTGGCCCACACCGAGCTGTGCATGAACTGCCACGCGCGCCTCGACTACGGCTCCCAGTTCTTCCTCGGCTACCCGGACAGCCGCGCGGGCACGCACTACAACCCGGCGCTCCAGGCCGCCGGAACCGGACCGCTGTACGGTCGCGACCTCCGCGATCTCCGCGGAGAAGCGCCGCTCACGCCGCTGGGCTTCGCGAAGCTCGCGACCGAGCAACCCGACTTCAACAGCTGCATGGCGAACCACTTCGTCAACTACGTGCTCGGCGACCGCGCCACCAACGACGATATCCACGCGATCGAGACCGCGGTCGCGCACGACCACACCTTCAAGGCATCGATGAAGGTCGCGCTCGAACGCTACGCCGAGCGGTGGCGCGAGGATTCGCGCGCGTGGGCTCCCGCGGCGACGCCCCCGGCGATCGCACCGCCCGGGCCGACGGACGCGGTGACCGTGGCCGCCGTGCTGCGTTCGATGGTCGCGCCCGGGCCGACGGGCGGCGTGAACGTGCCCGCGGTGCTGCGCTCGAAGCTCGACCAGCACTGCGTCGATTGCCACGACGAGACCGCGTACACCGATAGCACCGACAGCAATGACCTGCCGTTCAACTTCACGAGCAACGAGCTGCCGCGCTCGCTGCTGGTGAGCATGACCACCCACGTCGCGTTCGGCATGATGCCGAAGAATCAGGCCCTCGATCCGCGGACGCGCGAAGACTTCGTCAACCTCTTGATCGACACGTTGTGGAGCGATCCTGCGGCGCGCACCGAGGCGCAAAGCTACTACCTCGGGAGAGCACGCGGGCTCCCCGCGCATCAGATCGACAACGCGCTCTCCACGATCGATCACGTCGCACGCGCGCCCTCCGGGATCACCTGGGGCGCGCTGGAGCGCGGGATCTGGTCCGATCAATCGACGATCACGCCCGGCTTCCTGACGATCACCGGCCTCGAGGCCGTCCGCGCCTGCACCCGCTCGACCGAGGCGCGCGGCATGACGCTCGAGGCGTGCATCGCCGAGGCCGCGTCGCTGAATGTCTTGTCGCGGTGGCCGACGCCGTCGCAAGCGCCCTGACCTGGAAGCCCAACCCGCACGGTCACCTTCCTCGCTCGAAGGATCACCGGGAGCTATCCGCGCGGGACGGACCGGCGCAGGCAGGGATCCGTTGTCGTGACTTCACCAGTGGCAGGAGCGCCGAGGCCGCCGCCAGCGCCTCGACGAGCGCGACCGCCAGCGCCGCCAGCGCCTCGACCAGCGGCCGCCCGAGGACGCCCGGCCCGCCGAGGCCCGGCCCCGAGGATAGGGCGATCAGCGCCCGGACCATCGCAACGAGCGCTCGGACCATCGTCAGGGCCGTCAGGGCCGGGCACGGTTGCCCGGATCGAGGTTATGGATCTTGGCCGCGTTTGAACGCGCGCCAGGCGTGCGCCACCTCGTCGACCAGGTCGAGCGGAAGCGCCGCCGCCGCGGCGGTCCCCACCTCGGCCTCGAGCTCGGTACGCAGCGCCTCGACCGCGACTCCCGGGGGCCGATCAGCCACCTCCTCGGGCGGTGTCGCGACCTCGGGTGGTGTCGCGACCGGAGCGAGCGCGTCGCCAGGCGGCCCGCTCCGGTCGCCGCCGCCTGCATGCAGCGCGATCACCGACGGCAGCGAGCGCCCGCTGCCGTCGCCACCGCCACCTCCCCAGACGAGCCGCTCACGGCGCGTCATCCT
>WUUC01086255.1_pt1 | contig 11428 bp, 9 predicted proteins | sample 6278441 | NCBI WGS metagenome assembly WUUC01 (sample SAMN13675441, study PRJNA597444) | soil metagenome | isolation source: soil | place: USA: Washington | collected 2017-10 | reverse complement strand
ATAGATGGTGCAGAAGATACTCTTACCTCAATCAAAGCAATGCAGGATTCTAATGGTAATTCTCCAGTTGTAGCACTAATATCTGACTTGATAAAAAAACTGCGAACTCAGATTATAAAGCAATAGACGTAAAACCATTACAGATTGAATATTATCAATTTCTAGAGGATCTTGGAATAAGTCAATTTTTTCAACCGTTTTATAAATATGTATCTTTATCAGCTGAAGTATGTATTAGAAAACCTGCTAAAAGATTTTTTAGATTTGCAATAGATATTATTGAAAAGAATTTACCATTCGAAAATGTATTATTTATCACAGAGGAGCCTACTCACATAGCGGAAGCTAGACAACATGGAATAAAAGCAATTCATTTTAAAGGACCTGGACAAACCACTGGTGAAGTAAACAATTTATTGGATATTATTCCACGTGTCCAAAATTTCCTTAATGAATGAATAAATTACATGATCCTTCCAAACCAATCTCATTAGTACGATAACAATTATGTTAACACACAATTACAAAATAAATTAATGAATTAAGATGGTCATGATATAGCAAATTGTATTGAAAAGTATATTAGTAAAAAACCCTTTTATCTTTAGGATAATACCTTTTATGATGAAGATTATTAAAGATTAATTTCAAATGATGGTTTTAATGGATAGAGAATGATAAATTTATCATAAATTATATTTTTAGAGTACAAAATGTCCATGATTAAACTTCAACATAATAACTTTGAATAAATTTTATTTACCTCTCATTATAAAAATCAAAAATGTTTCCATACGACCAAAAAATACTAATATCTTAAAAATATTATCGAACTATGAGTGATCCAAATTTTGAAAGAGATAAAGAAGGAAAAATCAGAACATTAGAACATTTTCAACAACCACATAATATGAGTGATGCATTGATGAGTAAAACCAATGTTTCACCAAAAGAAATTGCTACAGAATATCTAAAAGAGGTTTCACCTTTATTAGAAATAGATGATAATATGCTTAAAGGTTCAGAAAATAAACTAGTTGAAGATAAACTAACGTTAGATGAAAGTTCAGCTAACAAATTAGAATTTAAATCAGAAAAACCTGCAATGGGCACAACCGTTGTAACATTTGCCCAAACATATAAAGGTGCTCCGATAATTGATGGAGGTTTTTCGGTCTATGTAAATGATAACCAAATGCAGGTAACAAGATCTCAAAATTCAATTCATTATGATATGAATATCAAAGAACCTTCTGCTAATGCGAAACATATGCCTAATGACATCACTGAAGAAAAATTATCTCAGATACTGGGTATCAATGAATCAACTATAGGAAAGGAAAAACCTCAAATTCATACAAAGAAGCTTTCTATCTACCAGTATGAACCAGAACTTAGACTTGATTATAAAATAAAAGAAAATGAGGAGTTTAGGAAATCTGTTTATAATTCAATGGCTATACCTGATGTATCGCAAGAGATACAGCCCAATGCACATTATTTTGTTAGCGAGATTATTTTTTCATTTACCTTGGCTAATTGGACTGAACCAGTAAATTGGAGAGCATATATCGAAGTTGAAACCGGTTCAATTTTACACCTATTGGCACTTTTAGATTTTGTAGACGGTTTTGTCTATACAACCGATCCATTAAGACTAACTGGAGATATCAATATTAGACCTTCCTCAGCAGCCGCGGTATTGGATAATTTGAGAACATTGGTAACCTTGGATGGACTCAGACCACCAAATCCACAAAACAATAAGATAGAACTTAAAGGAGATTTAGTAGAGCTAGCTGATGTATCTAATCCCTTCATCTCACCACCGTCAGAACCCTCATCTGGTTCTTTTCAATACGAGGTATTAACCGATAATTTTGCTGCAGTGAATGCATATTATCATAGTCATAATGTATTTAAAATGGCTAAGGATATGGGTTTTCCATTTAATAAAACTCGTTTCCCAGTAAGAGTTGACCACCGAGCAGTGATTGGTGATGGCTGTATAAATGGAAATTGTGTAAACGCTATGGCACCATGGACACCTAATGGCGGCTCAGATGGATTTCGATTTGCATTGGCAGAGATGAATACTAAATTTGGAATAGCAAATTGTTATGATATCGTATTGCATGAATTTGGTCATTCATTATTAGAAGAGAGCGTCGATCATCCAAATTTAGGTTTTGCACATAACTGTGGGGATGCTTTAGCTGCTATAATATGTGACCCTGACTCCAACTCCGCTGATAAAGGCAAAACGTTTTACTGCATAAATAGACGCCACGATCGTAAAGTTAGCCAAGGATGGGGATGGGGTGGAATAAATGATACTGGTTTCCCTGTAAATGGTGGATATCGCTCTGAAGAAGTCTTAAGTACAACTATGGTTCGTATTTACAATTCAATAGGAGGTGGTTCTAATTCCAAAGAAGTTAAAAGAAAAGCATCACGATATATGACTTACTTAATATTTAAAACAATAAGTAGCTTAGATCCAAATACTAGAGCAAAAAATGCACGTGAATTCGTAAGTGTTTTAACTAGTTCTGATATAAGTACAAATCAATTTGAAAACTTCCACGGTGGTCATATAGGTAAAGTGATACGTTGGGGATTTGAAAAACAAGGATTATTTCAATTACCAGGATCACCATCACCTGTAACGAGGGAAGGAGCTCCCCCTGAAATGGATGTATATATTGATGATGGACGTAATGGTGAATATAAATACCAAGACCAATTAAACCAAACACAAGATATTTGTAATAGAAATCAATCTGATGATATATTTGAACATCAAAATCCCATTGCCAATCAAGAAAATTTCGTATACGTTAAAATTAAAAACAGGGGACATTCAAATGCTAGAGGAATAAGTGTTAAAGTATATCATTCAAAAAAAATTGCTGATTCTATCTTCTCTGATGATTTTGAACTTATGGAACCGTTTAGGATTAATTTAAATCAGGAACTGCCATCTGGAAATGAAGTTGTAGTAGGACCGTTTAAATGGACTCCAGCAATAGAGGATAAAAATATATTAGCAGTTGCAAGTTGTGATAAAGACCGTAGTAATGCTGATACTGTACAAGGGTCGTTTCCATATGAATATTTAATTTCATTTGATAACAACAATGCTCAAAGGAATATACAAGTAGTTCAGGTAGATTGAATATGTAATAATAATTAAACAAAAAATTTTCTAAATTATAAAAATTCCTCAATTTTTTTACTTAGAGAGGGCAAAAACGAAATACATTATATTGGAAATTATTCTTATTCAAAGAAATAATGTGATTATATTCCTAGTACAATATTATGAATGAATAACTTTTGATTAACTTCATCATTAATATGAATTATTAAATAAGTTACACTATTTTGTATATAGAAAAAAATCTATAATTTTGTCTATTTATGATAATTAACTTTTAATCCATAAGAGATAAATTTTACTTATCTTCATTACAAGACTTAATTGTATCACAAGACTTAATTGTATTTCTTTAAGTTATAAATTTATATTTATTTCAATTTTAAGGAGCTTATTAATATGTAACATAGTCCATAAACTTTATAAATTATGAGAAAAATGTGTTTTTAATGATACCTTTACCAATTCCTAATAAAATAGGTTTAAAAAAAGGTCAAAGAGAAAAATATGAAAATGGGTGTTCATTTTATGGCATAGTACCATACAATATAGCACATAGTTATTTAAAGACCTTTTTTCAAGGTAAACTTTGCTTGATGATGCAGAAATGTCTATATGGAGGCACTTAATTTGAAATCGGTCTATATTATAGTTGCAGTCTCCCTTTTCATAATATTTGCAAATGGTTTTTTAACAGAATTTGCATTTGGACAAGATGATACTTCTTGTACGGTAGAAATAGTAGGTGGTTCAGACAAAATGTATCTTGGTCAATCTGTTGATTTATTTGCATTAGTGACTGGATCTACACCATTATCTTATTCATGGCAAGTTGAGGGTGATATACTCAAGGATTATGATGATAATGTGCTTGGTGGTTTACACGGAACTTTAGTTAATCCTCCAATTCCAATGACATTGGAAGACTTTCTCAAGCCGTCAATCTCTTTTTATTGGAAACCAAGTGAAGATAAAGATAGAACTGTAAGTGTGGCTGTTACAACCATGAATGGAACATGTCAAAAAGAAAGAATTATCGTTGTAGAACAAGGAAATGATACGGATACACAACCTGAAGATTTCTATGTAGCTCAGAATCATCGTTTTCCAACTTCTACAAATGTTCTGGCACAGCATCTCTTGTGGCACTTTTTATATCAATTTAATGATGCAAGCTATAACGATAATGGTGATTTATTTTTTGATTTTCACAAAATATATCTTGACCATTTTGATGCATGGAGAAAAGAATTTGGATATCCTAATATTACTACATGGGATCCCGGAACACCTTTACCTATAGGTATTGATGTAAACCATACTAATAGAAATACTAGTTATGATCCTCAACCTTTACCAACTTATTTCCAAATTCAACCTTCTGGAGATGGCCCAACTGATCGTGTTTCCAATGGTAATCCCTGTGAAGAATTTGACAAACCCGAGCCTCCATGGCCAACTAAACAAGATGCTCTTAATGATTTCGATCCAGATTTAGACCTTTTAGGATGTGCATTAACTGATCCATATCACAATACTCTACATACAGAGGTAGGTGGAGATATGAGTGGTACAGATAGTTCTCCACGAGATCCGGTTTTCTGGCGTTGGCATAAATTTGTTGACAATATTGCAGTAACAAGAGGTAGTTTGCCACCATCAACATCGTCACCAGCAGATACTGTAGAATCTTTAAAAGAGATTAGTGCTAATGATACTACTTCTCCAAGGATATATTACCAAAATCCATTTAGACTATATCCATTTATTACTCCAGACACTTTAGGTTTGGAGAACCCTAAAATAAGCGTAGTTTTCACCGAGCCTGTTAATGGAGTAAATGCTATATCTTTTGTAGTTAACAATAGTACAGCAACAAATGTCAGCGGGTCAGGAGAAGGTCCATATGTATTTTCTGGGTTTAAGCTACCAGAAGTTGGCATAGTAAACGTCACAGTCTTATCAGGAAATATCGAAGATTCTAGTAGTAATAAATTTCAAACACAATCTTGGAAATATGAAATGATCAAAGCAAACGAAGATACAGACCACGATGGATTGAACAATGAAGAGGAAATAAAGTTACTTATTAATCCTACAAAAAAAGATACGGACGGGGATAAATTGCAAGATAAATTAGAAATTTCTAATACATGTCTTAATCCATTAAATGATGATTCTATGGTAATGAATATGAAGGGGGAAATTACTAACTCAACAGGAATAGACTCAGATAATGACGGACTAACAAATATTGAAGAAGTTACTACAACAAATAGTGATCCTTGTATCTAATACAAGGATATCAAATTTTTTATTTCGCTTAAAATTGATTTAATTAAGAGAGTAGAATGAATAATGATCGAATGAATAAAATTCTATTTAAATTCGTATTATAATATAAATTTGATATATTTAAATTCCGAATGTTACTCTACCATCACGTTATAGATGCAAAACAAAGTCAGCTATATTTAGTATGTTTCTATATTGATAGAAATTTCTTTCTATATTATAAGAATACTTATCTAGATATTCAGGTTATTTGTTTTATTGAGTCATAAAGTTGTACAGTCACTTTTGTTTTTGGTATTTATCAATTTATTATTTACAATCTTACTTTATAACAAAATAGAATCGCAACTGGAACAACAGCAGGAACTTGATTCTCAGACTGTTAAAGATGTCGAAAACGACTGGTTTAACTTATTATCAGGAAAAAAACCATTAAATGGAGGTTCAGCTTGGGATATTCAAGAATTATACTATTTCTTAAATACTAATAACAATACATTACATGCAACACTATGGTTAAAAAATTTAATAGAATTAGATAACCCTCTTGTATATCCAATAGAATATGGTGTATTTATAGACTCTGATTCTAATCCTGAAACTGGAGATCGTGGAATAGAATATGAATTGGCGCAATTAAATGGGATAATCAATTAAAAAGTTGGAAAAGAGAATATAAACAACATTCAAGTTTGGGGGATACTAGAACACTGCATAAAGATTATTTGAATACTACCGATTTTCTCAATGGAAATACTATAGATATTATTATAGATATGAATTATTTCAATCTACCAGCTAAGTATAAAGTATTTTTTTATGCCTTTGGAAAAAAAGATCATAACGATCCCTATACGATTGATTTCTTAAGATGGATTTATGTGCCTCCCCCAGAATTTAAATATCTGTAAAACCAGATAAAATAGAAGAAATTACAGCCAATGAAGAAAAAAAATTCAGATTATTGCATCTTCTAATATAGACTTAAATGCAAATCTAGATCTACGCGCAGAAATGGAGTCTCCAGAAGAATCTAATATCTTTAAAATAAAGTTAAAAGACAATAAATCAAATGTAATACCAAAATATGTAAATATAAAACTGATCTAGGATTAAAATTGTTAAACGATACAGAAGGATCTACTTCATTAATTATTAAATCAATTTTCTCTTTGGACAATCATACATTTAAAGGTCATTTTAAAATATTAGATAAAGAATATTTTCCAGTCTATGTAATCCCAAGTTCAATCATAAAAGAAAGAGTTGAATTGCCAATAATAATAAAAAGATCGCCTGATTTTATCGATAAAATCGTAAAATCTCTAGAAAATGCAAATAAAATAATTGGACCATTACAAGTTTTTATTACGGGAATTTTCTCAATTGGTGGAATAATATTTGGAGCAGTTTTTAGCGATAAGATCAAGAAAATAATATTTAACAATAATATAAAACACAATATAAATAAAGTACAACGGTTAAAAAAAAATGTAGCTCAAACAAAGATAATTAAGGACGAAAAGGATGATAATAATAATAAATAAATAATAAGTTTTCACCGTCTAGTAATTTAATAAACACGATCAGAATTTATTTTAAAGCTTTGATTGACTAACTAATATTTTTAGTTTGATTCAATCATTTTTTTATTTATTATTTTTATTTATCATTTTATTTAAAACAATCTAAGGAATCATCATAATCTACAAGGGTATCGTCATCGTCATCAAGTCCATTATAGCAGATCTCAATGGTATTTAAACCAGGTAGTTCTTTAAGATCATCAAAAATTGCATATGAATAAACTGAATTAACAGATAAAACAATTCCTAGCAAGGCAAATAACATAATATTTAGTATATTCACTTTCATTTCTATAATAATCGTATCACATTGAGGGTTATAAAATTATTGGTAACAATTTACATTAGAAAAAATTACTCATTATTATCATGGCACAAATTCTCCATATCATTATTTTTAGAAGAAAAATTCCCAAAATTTATAATATGATTGAATTGAACTTATGAGTATTTATTATTAATTTTTCGGCGCCTAAAAATTTTGATTGCATTTATTAATCTTTAAAATACATCATCATTTTCTATTTATCAATAAAATAGGTTTAGGAAAAGTTTACAAGAGAATAATATTATAACTTGCTCTCTATACTACCACATTATTTAATTCTAAATCAATTTTAGCCTGTTCTATATCATCATCCCAAATCCATAATCGATAACATGGAGGAATATCATGAAAGCCGTATTTTCCTACAACATCTAGAGTTCTTAGATCTACACATATTCTCTGAAAAGCATCTTTGATCCCTTCTTCAGATGAATCTGCAGCTGCGAGTTTTATGCACATACGGTATTCATATCCTACCAATACTTTCTCTCCATATTTATCCCAAATACCTTTCTTATTGTTCCATGCAAATTCTGCTGCCTTTATTGCTTTATTCATATCTATATTTTTGGGTAACGATGGATAAATGGGAAAAAATGCTGCCCAACCATTTTCAATCATGTCTAAATTAAAAGTACTTCTTCTAGGATCATTTATTGGAGGTAATGGGTCATTTGGTCCTCCATCAAACCAAGGTGCAATATACGCAAGTAATCTACCATAAGTGTCTATTATCTCTCCTGTTGGAATTATTGCTGTTCTACGTTTTGAACCAGAAGGTTTAGTTAACCGTTGTTCTAGCAAGCCCTCAAATACCGTTGTTGCATCCATTCCTGCACTTATGTGTTTATCCGCTGCATCATTAGTTATTCTTTCTATAAAATAATCCCGTAATTCTTGAGGTAATGTATCGTAAAAACCATTTTCTAATCTTTGTTTACATATATCTAATTTTGGTTGGCTTATTTCTGGTGTACCTGCATAATGGGCTTTTTCTGGAGTATCACAAGACACCATTCTTATCGGTTGTTCTATAATTGGTGTATCTCCATCAGATGTATGAATAAGTTTCTTAGAAGTAGCAGCTCGTATATTTCGTTTAAAATTAAAATGAACTTGAATTGACACATAAAAATTATATAGTCAGTATATAAAAAGTTTTTAATCTAAATCTAGTTATTTTTTATTAATCTACAAAATGTAAAATTTATAATAATATCTTTATTATTGAATTTGTAAACCTATAATAAATAATTGTAATTGTATATTTTTATTAAAATTACTTTTGATCATCCTCAACTATCAGGTATAGGTATAATTTTTATTGACGCATTTGACGGTTTATTTGACGCATTTGACAATTTTTAAATATTACAATTTGTAGATCATTAGTAATTGCCAGTCAATATTCCATCAGATATAAAATTAGGAGTCATCTACGAATGGCTGCGAGGGAACTCTAGAGATAAAATTGCCGCAATATACAATATAAGCACAGGAGCAGCAACAAACATAATAAACGAATGGCGTAATAATGTAGGTGCTTATATAGCCGAAGATTTACGAGAATTATCTATATCTTTAAAAAAAGCAAATATTACACCTATTCAATGCTCTATTGGATTTAGAGTTGCCAAGATTATGGAAAGATTGGGAATAACTGAAGATCAATTCGAATCTTTTATGTCTGATGTATATGATAGATGTCAAAAATTGGAGCTTGGTCCAGATCAAATTGAGAAATATTTAACAGAAACTATAAATCTTTCAAAAATTGTGTTTCCTTCTCAAATTCCACATTACATCAATACAAAAAAGACAGAAATTGAACAACTTGAAAAACAGATTGCAAATAAGCATGAAACCATATCAAAATTAAATAAGGAAATATCAATACTAGAAGGAAACCAAAAGTCACTAATAGAAAATAACAATCTTACCCTACATGCAATTAAATGGCATAGAGACATAAAGAAAGAGCTTACTAGTATGGGATATCTTTTGATGAGATACCGGTATTTATTAATTGTCTTCGTGGAATCAAGAACCAAGGATATAATGTTGATGTGGTGGTGACAAAATCATCAGAACTACTTGATTTTAATAAATTTATGGATGATCAAAATGAAATAAGATTGAAAAAAAAATTTGAAATAGAACAATTAAAAAATAACAAAAAAGAGCTCGAAGATCAAATAGGTTTTATTCAATTAAAACTTTCCAAAAGCCAAGAACTTGAAAATATAGGAATGGGCTTTAAAGAATTGAAAACAATATATGAAACAATAATCGAGCTTTCAAAAGCAAATAATATTAGTCCCAAAGAAGCTATAGAAAAATTTTTCAATGATTTAAATGAATATGATGATATCATAAGTTTCAAGAAGAAAGTAGAAGATTTAAAAAAAGAGGCTGCCACTTTGAATACACAAATAACCAATAATAGAGCGACACTTTTATCTCAACCACAAATAGGAATAACATTACAAAAACTTTTTCAAAATGGAATATTAGAAAATGATATTGAAGATATTAACTCAATTTTAGTAACAGGTGGATTTGATTATGATAGTGATAGAACTATAATAAATAAAAAAACACTCTTATCGGATTTAGCTAAATATCTGGATATAAAATTAGTGATTAAATCATTAGAACAAAAACAAAGCGAATTAACAAATAATATGACTAGACTTGAAAATCAAAAAGAAAATTTACAATACAATATAAATCTTTTAATTCTTATGATGGTTTATCTATTTAGAGATTTGGAATTATCCATTAAAAAAACAGGTATTGCCTTGGAAGATCCAAGAAACCTCAATATAATATTAATAATACCGTTACATTATAGTTCAGTTCTAAAGGATGACAATAATAACCCTGAGGAAAACCATGAAAAAGATCAGGAACAAAACCATGAGGACGATGAAGACAAAAAAAGTAAAAGTCAGAAATATCAATAAGTAGCGTTATTTTAGTGGATTTATTACCTTATATTGACGATTAGTTTTGAGTAGAAACTATCATAATTTAATATTACTGAGATTTTATATTGGGCGTATCTTTTAATTTATGGCTTCAAGAATAAAATCTTTAATCATTACTCAATTAGAAGTTCTTACTGGATAGGTGTATATTTACAATCTTTTGATACGAAACTAATTCTGGAAGGTATATGATTTAGAATGACTTATAACAGTTTTAGGGATGATGGAGTATAGATAATAGTATAATATATGGACAAATTCTATATGTAGATTTATAGAGAGAATAATAAATTTTTATAATTGTTATCATTTATCAGAACTGAAATTTTTTAATTAATTTTTTTTGTCATATTAGAAAATAGTCAATAATGCTCAACAACTTTAACAAATACAACTTCACTTAGTAAATTGACAGAAAATAATTTATAAAATAACCTAAAGTAAAACAAAAATTTGCCAGAATTGAAAATCACATTAAAGTTCTTGTAAAAGATCTAATTCATTACTTATTTGATATTTTCTTAAATATTTTTATTACTTAATGAAATTACATATAGGATTAATAGAAATACCCTAAATTAAAAAATAAAGCTACATAATTTACAAGGAACTATTTTTAGTATTATTTGTTGTATATATAGAATTTAAAGTATATAAACGAGAACGGTTATATTATATATATTATAATTGAATAACAATAAAATAAATCTGATTTTCTTTACTATTATTCTAGTATTTATTACAGCAAACATAGCACCTAAACTAATCTTTGCTCAGGTTGGCATAGATGAAGATGTTCCAATAGCCCCTCCTTCTCCTCCTCTTGATTCTCAGAATGAACCTTCCAGCCCTCAAAATCAATTCCCAAACCTACCGCTTGATCCCTTACTGAGATAAAAATAGATCTTTTTATATCATTTATGATATTATCAAAGGACAAAATTCTACTTATTTCGCACCTCTAAGTCCATAATTTAACAGCTACGACTATCTCATTCTAAAGTTAAATTAACAAATGTTATTGAAATAATAAAAGATACTCATATTATTAAACGTGACCTCCAAATCT